>Ga0302324_100007359_pt1 | contig 23437 bp, 19 predicted proteins | sample Palsa_T0_1_FD_201949 | JGI IMG/M metagenome (GOLD analysis project Ga0302324, IMG submission 201949) | Peat permafrost microbial communities from Stordalen Mire near Abisko, Sweden - Palsa_T0_1 | ecosystem: Environmental > Terrestrial > Soil > Palsa > Peat permafrost | place: Sweden: Abisko... | reverse complement strand
GACCCGAATATGTCAGCAATGATGCCTCTCGCGTCACTTGGCGCAACGCAGGCAAGCTCGGCCAATACCGGACGCAGGCGTACACCGAACGCGCGCTCCGGCAGCAGCGCCAGGTTCGCATTGGCCCAGAGCATCCCTGCGGCCGCGCCTCCGTTAGAAAGTCTCCCATGGCTGCTTGACCAGTGATAATTCGCTGAAAAATAACTGCCGTTCGCGGCGACGTTAATGGTCACGCCTTGATGCACCAGGCGGACGTAGCGTACGACATGCGCGAAAGCGTCGGCAAGAGACACTGCGTGGGTCGCCGCCTCGCCGAGAATCCCGAACGCATTTGGCGCAGCAAAACGCGCGAGCTCCGCACCGACTTGATGGCCGCCCGCTAGTTCGGCGAGCGCCTCCCACAGCCAAAGATGCGCGGCTTCTGAGACGCGCCCCGATAATTGAACTCCAACGCTTCGCCTTAAAACGCCGGCCCGCAGCGTCGCTACGCTAGCGGTATCGGCAACGCCCGCCGCCGCCGCGGCCGCAAGAATGCCGTCGACGAGCTGCAAGGCGACCGTCGCACACTGAACTCGGGAGATCTGGGAGGCGCGCTTCATGGTGACTTGTCGACCATTTTGCAGCCAAACTCGCCCAGGAATCGGCTGCCTTCGGGGTTATTGTTGATAGCTGTCGCGTGATTTCAGCCGGAGTGAGCCGACCGAGGTCCGAGTGAAATCGGACCTCATTAAACTCACGCCGGAAGTCTTCGGATAGAATTTTCGCATCGATTCTATTCTTGAACCACCGTTCGTTAAGGTATACATCGTACAGAACGGACTCCTATCGAAGGATTCGTTCGAGCGATGCTGCCACGACTTACCGGGTTCGATGCACGCGGCGCCGGTCTTCGCGTCCGTGAGACAGCTCGTGCCTCTATGGAGTCCAAACCCGACCGGTAGTCGTCTGACCTAAGAAGCGTTGGGGGAACGGACCGAGCGGAGTATAAGGCCACGACTCGTGCATGACCACAACCACGGGGCGCAGCGCGCGCGCTTAACCCTGAGTGATAACGCTCCGCGCATCCGCCCGTGTTCTCATGCCTGGCCCGCCGCAGACCCCTCGCATTGACCCGCTCAACTTTGTCCGAGACGCTTTCGCCACGAGCCGATCGTGACATCGCGTACCCCGTTCTTCTCAGCGACCTCGGCCAGGGCCGCCTTGTTCGCCTCAGCCGGATGTTCAACATTTCTTCTTTGAAATGCCGGGTATGCTTCATAGTCCTGCGTGCCCCATCCGCGCCTTCATCCTCGGTATCGATTGGATCGGTACCGCCGGTAGGTCAGTTGCGGTGGCGCGTAACGTCAAGCAATTGGCGAGCAAGGTCAAGTCGCCACGTTCGGTGACGCACAGACCCCGCGGTACCCGCGGCCTACGATTTAACGACCTTGGATTCAACGAGCACGAGAGGACATCTAAATGAATGCTGTAATTGATGTGAAGGCGAATCCAAGTGCAGCTCCCAAATCTGGAAGTATTCAGCCGGGAGCGGCCGCTGCTCCCGGCTCGGCAAAATCGACGACAAGAGCCGGAACGGTTTTCAGCGACACCCCGGGTCTGCCGAGACTGTTCCAATCAAACTTCGATTACCAACTCGCTAGAGGTATGTTGGCCGGCGCCTATGGCGATGGCGGCGCAGTCGGTGAGTCGTACTCTACGGCGCGACGAATTAAGGACAAAGATATAGAAAGCTGGACTGTTGCGTGGACCGCTACAGCAGACAGGATAGAAGGCATAGCCAGAAAATGTCATAGCGGTGGTCATATTGTGAGTGCCCGCGAGGCATTCCTGCGTGCATCGGTGTATTGGAGAACAGGGCTTTTCTACCTCGAGACCAAAGATTCACGCCAATTGGAAATGTACAAGCACCACCGTTCATGCTTCAGGCAGGCGGCAATGCTGTTTGACCCACCGATTGAGACGGTAACGATCCCCTATGAGAATGGTAAGACGCTGCCTGGGTATTTCATGCGTGCCTCCGCAGACGGTGTTCCGCGTCCGACCGTGATGATTCTTGGAGGAGGCGACAGCACCTGCGAGGAACTGTATGACTTTGGTGGTGGTGCCGCAGCGGTGCGCCGAGGCTACAACGCCTTTTTGTGGGAAGGCCCGGGACAGGTGGGCGCATTTGCCGCGGACAAGACTCTGACCTACCGCTTCGACTATGAAGTCCCCACACGATATGCTGTTGATTACGTTCTATCACGCCATGATGTTGACCCTAAGCGGTTGGCGCTCTCCGGACTTAGCATGGGCGGATACTTCGCCCCACGTGCGGTGGCATTTGAGAAGCGCATTACTGCTGTGATTGCAAATTCGCTGATACCGGTAATGGTGCCGCCCATGCTGCTACTACTGGGCCTCAAAGACACGCATGGCGAAGATCTCGAAAGCAAGGTGGATCTCTCCGATCCAATGAAAAAGTTTTTTGTGACTGACGTTCAGGAACGGTGCGGTATGGCTGGGAAGTCACTCGCCGCCTTTCTGGACAATTTAAGCCATTACACCCTCACCGGGCTTGAGGGGAAAATCACGTGCCCGCTGTTGAGCATAGCTGGCGAGGGCGAGGGACAATCGGCAAACGATCTGGGGCACGTGTTCTATGAGAAGCTGACCTGCCAGAAGACGGAACGTGTGGTGACTTCAGCCGAAGGCGGCGAGGCACACTGCCAAATCAATAATCCGAGCCTCAAACACCAGATCGAATTCGACTGGCTGGATGATATCTTCAAGAAGAACAAAAAATAGTCGATAGATTCCGATCTGATGGTTCTGGTGCATCTCCGGAAAGCTGCATCCTGCGCGCACGCGTACCATCTCAAGGACGGAACCGCGCCGCTGGAGCAAATCGCAGAGGGCGCTACCCAGGCAATCGCTCGAGAGACTTCGAGGCGTGGAGCTATTGGAAAACTTGGGGCATCGGTTGCCGGTGGTTGCACCTTCCCGCTGCTTCAAAGTATCGGACAATCGGAAATTGGCGTGCCCATAAGTAGGTGTTTGTCCAGAGGTGGAATTGAACCACCGACACGCGGATTTTCAGTCAGGTGGCGGTGGTTCTAGGAGATTACTAATCAATCACTTGCAGCGCTTGCCACCCTTCACCCCAGGCACACCATGGCACAATTACGGCAACATCAAATCTGAAATCGGCACATTCTTGTGCACAGCGACAGCGGGAAGCACCGGACATTCAGACGGCGTGGCGGAATTCGGCGTCACGAAAGGATCGCTGGAGTCGCGCTTTCATCCGCAACCAAGCACGCGCGGCGATCGGCGCCCGCGCGCGTTGCGGTAGGGAGCAATTCTTTCTGCCGGTGCTGCCGGTGCTGCCGGTGCTGCGTGCCAAGGAAATCCGAGTTCCTGTCGTCGGCCCATGCCCAATCAAAGTTTACTACAAGGTCGTTACTTCGTACGATCTTACTGAAAGACCACTAACGTGCCGCGCCGACGTTTGCTCCAATCTCAAGCTACTCTGGAGCAAAACTTCGTATTCGTGTTTCAGCTTCTGGTTTCCGGATATCCGATATGCAAATCCGCGGATTGAGCGACTCCTAACAATTTTTAGCACAGCAATCTGACCCCCTACTTCGAGCGCGTGCCACCTTGCGACACTTGGATTCATGGAAGTCGAGGTTGGTTCACGCGTAACGATTTGCTCTGACATGAACGTGCCTCCTCGATAAAGAACTTGCGCGGCATCAAGGTATCCGCCCGTGCTCAGAATTTGAACATTAACAGCGAGAAGGTTCTGGCTTCGATTCTTGCGGTAATGGCTGATTTCGGGTACGTCCTTCAGGTATGGCATCGAACGTTGCCATTGCTTATACGCAGCGCAGGTCCTCAGCGCATCTTCGACGGCGCCACGCGCCTCGTCGGCCCGGTCTCCATCTTCTAAGATCGCATCAATAAGATTGGCATCGCTATTAAACACTCGTATCGGACGCAATTGTTTAAGTTCCCCTTCGGCGAGCGCTAGCTCCATGGGCGTATGTGGGCGCGTGGAAATTGGGAACAGATCGACCAACTTAAAGTCTGGATTACACATTCGAGTTTCCATCAGCGGTCGCTAGTAGGTACTCTTCGGCAATGTGGCACGCAATCTCGAATTGGTTGGTCATGTTGCCAGCCTTTGCAGACTTCTGGAACGCCTTTTGGGCGGCGGTCTTTGGTGCTCTTGCTGGGGCTGCAGCCGCCTTCGAACTCGAGCGTCGACGCCGCCGGGCGGAACGCCTTCGTGAAGAGATGGGCAAGTGCTATACGCTGCACTTCTATGTGATGCATATGGCGTCAGTCTTGGGCGACTTCCAGGAACATCTCTTTGGAAAGGAGGGAGACCCTCCTCGGCCCTGGGAGAAGATCGGGAGCCTTGATGGAGCGCCTGAACGTGGTTCGGACTTTGAGACAGAGAAGTACGCTTTCTTGCTCGATGGTTTTAGCAAGGATCCCAACGCGCTGATTTTGGTTAACAGGGTCTATCTAGCGCGGGTCAATTTCAACTCGACTCTCGCCCGCCTGCATAGCCGGAATCGCCTGTGGAGTGAGCTCTTTGAGCGTCGACTGGGCAATCCGTTCATCCGCGGAGAAGACGCCCTGGGGGTTACGGATCAGCAACAGGCGGTCGGGGCGCGGATCGAGGAGCTCACAAATTGGTTGAGCAAAGACTTTAGCGAGACCATCGAGGAGCTCGAAGCACTCCAGCCGCTAATGCATCAGGTGTTCCGGGCTCGCTTTCCCAAGCAGCCATTCATCGTTTCGGCGCGGAAGTCTGAAATGGAAACACAACACACGCCGAGCAGCCGCCACCCGCTTTCCCTTTGATTAAAGGAGGGACCCGAACCCCTCGACCCCGGCTTTATGAGAGCGGTAGATCGAAAAAATATGTTGTGATTTCAATCAATTGCCGAGAGGCGCCCGTTGCAATTGGCACCACGAAGCATAACTGAGCACGACCGAGTCCCGCAAAAGTCCCGCACCGTAGAGACCGCCGCAAAACAGTCGGTATAAAGACAGACGCTAGCCTACAAGCGCGTGCTGATTACTCCGCGGACTTGAGAACAATAACCGTCAGAATTCGACCTTCAATCCAGCGATCTTGCGTCGCTGGGGCATTCACGTGAAATGCCCTTCACTCCACATACGTCGCCTTTCACAACCGAAGTTGGGCTCCTCCTCCTCACGCTGCTCTGTCCATACCGAAAGAGAGGCGTTTTTCGCGAACGCCAAATGGGGTCGCTACCCGACAAAGGCAAAATTATTCCCACTCAATAATCTCCCGGCGTCGTAACTGGTTTATGCAAAATGCGCTACTGGGGTACTACCAGGCTCATGTCCGTCCGCAAGTACGACAAAACATCACGCGGATCGTGTGAAACGGTTTGAAGAGCTTGCCTGTGAGTTTTTCAACAAAGACGGTTATCACATCACAGTGCTTATTTATCTGGACAACTAGGGCAATCCGATACGCGTCATGCAGGTCCGGTTCGACGATCCGTCCGATAAGTATGTGTTCTGGCAAGGCGTCGCGCGCGAAGCGCAGGCGGACCCGACCTTCGGCGGCTTAATTAGTATCTCGGAGATTTGGCATCGCAGCCTCGAGGGTCATCCGGTGAAGCCGATTTCGGAGCTCGCCATCGTGGGCGAAGGTCTGCAGGTTGTCGGTGCGGACCGGACTGGCGCGGTATTTGTCCAATCATTTGAGGTGGAAGAGACACCTCAGGGAAAGCGGATCAGCGCGCAGAAGAGTGCATCCTGCCCGCTTGGTGTACCCAATTTTCTGTTCCCCGTGGTAGTCGCGTGCAAGGCGCGGCCACGCACCTGAGTCACTTGGCGCAGGAACTCCCCCAATGTCGACGACGCGCCTTGGGAGGTGAATACTGGGTTACTTTTGGGGTCCACCTGTTTATACGCACAGTTGTGGCTCTCATATGCCCGCAGAGACGCCCAACCAATTGCATGTTAAGTTTTAATACCTCATGATGAGTGCTAAATTCTTAACAAGGCCATGACCGTGCTCAAGACGAAGCTCGTTAGAACCGCCAGTGACGTGGAGTCGAGGCTGGCGAATTTCGGGGTTAAGAAGGCAGACGTTGTGAAAATCGCTCTATCGTCGCTTGGAGCTCGGAATGACAGTGTGCTCGACGATCCGCGCACGGCAAGGGGACAATTTTCTTACATCTATGGTGTGCGAACGATGCGTCAAGTGTTTGCTCCAGCGGGCTACGAGCGCGTCAGCAAACAGAACATCGAATCGGTCTACCACGCGGCCATGGCTCTGAAGATCATGTTCCAGACAGTGGACATGGCGTGCATTGAGTCACAGGTGCCCCAGGCGATCTCGGAGATCGGCGCAGGCAAGGAGACGGTGATCGAGAACGCACAGCGGCAACTGTACCTGTTCGCGCACATGCAGGCCGACGAAGAGAAGAAACACGGCGCGTTGACTGCCTTCGACAAGGCGGAGGCCTGGTACCTCTGCACAGCGTTTGTGAACGGTTCTGTTTCCTGCGAGCTATCGCGCCCGCGCGGTGTCGTTGAAAAGCAATTCTCGGAGTTCTTTGAGCGCATCTTCATCCTGCGAGATGGCGAAGGCGGTTCGTCTGGTCTCCTCAACCTGGACGATGACGCGCCGCGCATCGAGATTAAGCCCATCGTGCTCAAACGGTAGTATGTTCAATAGCAACCGGCTTCGGCTTGCTCGAAAAAGAAGGCGCATGACCGCGGTGGAGCTGGCTGCCGAGGCGGGCCTCACCCCGGTGACGTTGTCGCGCCTTGAGCGCACTCGAAATGACCCTACTCCTCAGACGGTGCAAGCGCTGGCGGCCGCTCTCAAGTACCCGGAGGAATTTTTCCGTGGGCCTGATATCGATGAGATTCAGGCTGACGCCGCCAGCTTTCGCAGCCTCAAGGCGATGACCGCTCGCGAACGAGATGCGGCCTTGGCGGCTGCGTCTATCGCATTTCTGATTTCAGATTTTATCGACGGCGAGTTTCAGCTACCGGCACCGGATCTGCTAGACCTGAGTGCAGAGCGCGACCCTGAGAACGCGGCGCGACGACTCCGGTCTGCGTGGGGCATCGGAGAGCAGCCGGTCAGCAACATGCTCGACTTGCTCGAGGCCAAAGGAATCCGCGTCTTTTCGCTTTCGGAAAACACGTTGTCGGTGGACGCATTCTCTTGCTGGCGCAATGATGTTCCTTACGTATTTCTAAACACGTATAAATCCGCCGAACATTCCCGGTTCGACGCTGCCCATGAGCTCGGACATTTGTGCTTGCATAAGCATGGCGCTGCCCGGCAGATTTCGGTTGAGGCGGAGGCCAACGCATTTGCTTCAAGCTTTCTTATGCCGGAAGCGGATGTTCGCGCACGCGTTTTGCATGTTAGTTCGTTAGCTCAGGTCGGCGCCGCGAAGGCTCGCTGGGGTGTATCGCTGAGCGCGATGACTTACAAGCTGTCGAAGTTGGGCATTCTAACTGAATGGCAAGCTCGCCGGTTCTTTATCGAGATCAATCGCCTGGGCTATAGGACCGCCGAGCCAAGTCCAATGCCGAGGGAGACGTCCCTCATCTGGCAGACGGTCTTTCGCGACCTTTGGACGCGGCGTGTGCCCAAGGAGGCGATCGCGCGGAAGCTGAACCTTCCTCAGCATGAGCTGGAATCTTTGGTCTTCGGGCTAACGTCTGCGCCAGTCGATCCGGCTTCCGTGTTAGTCGAGCGTTTCCGTCCGACGCTTGCGGTGCAGAACGACTAGTGCCCTACAGCGTAGCGAGCGTGCCCGTCGCTGCCCACTCTCGACACTCCAACGTAGGCGCGGTGCCCTCGCGACCGACGAGCGCGGGCGAGGAAATACAATCATGAGGGGGACTGAAATCGGCCCGTTACCCATGGCGCACGCTGCAGCAAAACATTATGCCGCAGCGCATTCAAGAATAGGTCGGACACTCCGCCAGATCGAAAACTCTATTAGTTTTTGACGTCGATCGATCATGGATAATCACAGCTGATCTGCTTCCGTGCGAATAGGCGGGAATTCTTCTGTCCACGACCCTAGCGAATACGCAATGACTGAAGACGAAATCCTTCGAATTAAAACAACTCTCTCCGTCATTTTTCGCGAACAGGGAGATCAGGAGATCAGCCAGCTGCTGGACGAGGCTCGCGCGGACGCTGAGCAGACCGGACACGATAATTGGGACGGCGGAATTGACTTTTTTGCACTCCGTCTATGGATATCGCCTCAGCGGTTTGCAGCGATGGAAGATCGGCTCGAGCCGCTCGAAAAGCGGATCGAAAGCAAATTCGCGCGTCTCAATGTCGACAACGGAAGCGAGCGATTGACTGATGTCCGCATCGTCGTCGACCACGTCTCGACCCCAACTGCCGTGCGTTTGCCATTTCCGACTCCAACAGATGAAGCGCGAATCTGGGAAGCCGGCAAGCTCCGCCTTTTCATTAGCCACGTCTCCCGCATCAAACCGTCTGCCGGCAGATTGAAGGCCGCATTAGGCCCCCTCGGCGTGGATGCATTCGTGGCACATGAGGACATCGAGCCGACGTTGGAGTGGGCGCGCGAGATCGAGCTGGCGCTTCGCTCGATGCATGCACTGTGCGCTCTAGTGACGGAGGATTTTCACCACAGCTTGTGGTGCGATCAAGAAGTGGGATTTGCTCTCGGCCGGCCGGTCCCGGTCGTTCCGATACGCGTGGGCGCCGACCCTTATGGCCTCATGGGAAAGAGTCAGGCAATTACCGCCGCAGATAATGCTGAAGCCTTGGCGGACCGCACCTTCTTGGTACTAATGAAACTGGAGTCTTGCCGAGCCTACCTTACGGATGGCTTGGTGACGGCGTTGGAATCGGCGTACACCTATGCGAACGCAAAGGTCACGATGAAGAGATTGACCGAGTTGACGAAGTATTTGTCGGAACCGCAAGTCAAGCGGCTGCTCGCGGCAATGACCTCTAACTCTCAGGTTAATGAGGCGACTGGTGTTCCGGAGCAAATTGAAGCTATAGCGCGTTTTGCAAAAGTTCCCGTCACCGATGCCTTGGACGATGACATTCCATTTTAGCCTTGTTCCGTCTCTCTCGTGAACAATCAGTTTCTAGAAGGAAGGGAACTTTGATGTACAACTTACTTGTGACCGCCGCGGAGGGCGCATGGAACCTCCCCGCCTACGAGTACGACCGCACGCGATTTCTTGAATACACGACGGACAGTCTCAAGGCGCGGTTCGCAAAACTCGACGCGGCTGCGATCGAAGATTTGAAATCGCTGCCCACCCTCTTTGCTTACGAAGGTACCGACGAGGAAGTTCGGGTGGGGTACATCCGCAGCATTCGGGAGCGGGGGCGCACGGTCCTGATCGAGTATGAGTTCGATGACAAGATCTCGCCGTTTACGTTCTCAAGGCTCGAGTCTCTGCAGGTTAAACTGGATATCCAAGGCTGGGAGATGTCCCGTACCCATTGGGCTGTCAAGGATGAAGACCTCTTCCAGCATCTGGCTTCAACCGATCTTGTTGACTCGAGTTATGTCGGCGAGGATCGTCCTCCTGGCCGCCTCGAGGAGATGCGCTTCAAGGTCGCGTTGTCTTTCCCAGGAGAGAAGCGTGAATACGTTTCGGCGGTGGCCGAAGAAGTGAAGAAACGGCTCGGCCGCAACGCGGTATTCTACGACAAAGATTTCACCGCGCAGCTGGCCCGCCCCAATCTGGACACGCTGCTCCAACGAATCTATCTCAATAACTCTGACTTAGTCGTTGTATTTCTCTGTTCAGAGTACGAGCAAAAAGCCTGGTGCGGACTTGAGTGGCGGTCCATTCGAAATATCATCAAAAACAAGAACGATCACGCCATCATGTTTATGCGCTTCGACAGGGCCGACATTAGCGGTGCGCTCCCTATCGATGGGTTTGTCGACCTGGCGGAATACGCTCCGCTTGAGGCGGCACGCATGATTGTCGAACGAGCGCGTGTCAATGCGCTTCCGCTGTCGCCGCAATAGATCTGGTCCCAGTCAGCCTCATGCCTGTCTCGATGAAACAACTTCAAGATATATTTGAGAACTCTCTGACGGAGTTCTTTGAGAACGAGTTTCAGGGCATTCTCGATGGGGTGAGTGAGCGAAACAGCTGCGGCCGTCTCGCCATCTACATGCAAGCCGCCGTTGCGGCAAGCGGTCTTCGAGGATACTGGGCCGACACCGAATACAACCGAAAGCAAGGCGGTCAAGTCAAGACGATCCTTGATCACGAGATGAGGGTCATCGATATCACCTCCGACCTCATCCTCCATGGTCGGGGTGCCGTCGTCGGAGAGGACAACCTAATCGCGATCGAAATGAAGAAGGCGCAAGCACCGCATAGAGAAAAGGACGCTGATCGAGCACGGCTTCGTGCGATGACCAAGGTGAGCTACGACGGCGTCTGGTCGAATGACGGCACAACGCATCCCGAGCACGTCTGCGGGTACAAGCTCGGTGTCTACATTGAATTGAACAATAGAACGCGACGCGCTCGGGTCGAATACTACATGAGTGGCGAGAAGACCGTGTCTAGTCTGCGACGGTACTAGTTGAGTGCGTGTCCCCACCACCGGCAAGACGTCGACCTGTGGCGGGCATCCTCTCGCTTTCCCGATCTATGCGACCATAGCCGCCATACGATCTGTGTTAATAGCCTACCTAAGACGATCGGTCCGGGCCGCTTGCATGTTTAGGACGACCTGCTAGCCTAGGGACATGCCAGCGACCAGGAGTATCTCCGGTCTAACGTCTGGCCTCTATCGTGTCTTATCCACTTACTCTTGCCTGGCCTCTGTCCGCGTTGCGGACCAGGCCGGGCAATCAGTAAACACACGCTCATGCCGACAACCGCAAAGCCACTGCAGGTCCTATTCGACGCCATACACCACGACAAGCACGACTTTCGGGACTTTCTACACGGCGACATCGCGGCCAACTACACGGTTTTGAGGGACAAGCGCAGGTCTATCTATCGTCCCACCAAAAAACTGAAGGCCTATCACGTCTTCCTCAACACCTTTGTCTTCGAGTATCTGACCATAAATCCTCGGGTGTTGTACTCATACCGCAAGGGCGTTAATCCTCATCAGGTCGTGGCGGTCCACTCGCAGAATCGCGCGTTCTTTCAAACCGACTTGATGAATTTCTTCGGCAGCATCAATCGTGAGCTGGTACGGAGCACTGTGCTCGAACGGGGCAGTTTGGTACCGATTACGGACCTGCATGAGCATCTTGAGCGTATTCTCGATCTGACGACGATTGAGGGGCTACTGCCCGTCGGATTCCCGACCTCGCCCTTGATCAGCAATGCATGCCTTACGGGGTTTGATGACGAACTCGAATCCCACTGCCGTGCGAATGCTCTTACTTACACTCGCTACGCCGACGACATTGTGATCTCAGCGCAGAGCCGTGAGGAGCTGCAGAACATCGACTCAACGGTCGCGGGCCTCCTCACCACTCACTTTTCCGGCAGTCTTCGGCTCAATTCCGCGAAGAGCAAAGTCACGACGGTCGGCCGCAAGGTAAAGATTCTGGGAATGGTAATCACACCCTCCGGACGAGTCACGGTCGACATGGAGCTGAAGCGACGTATCGAGGTGCTACTGCACTTCTACATACGCGATCGAGCAAAATTCTCTGCAATGGTCGAGCACAACACGCGAGCCGGAATCGAGCAGCTGGTGGGCTACGTCAACTACATCAACACGGCAGACAAGCTGTACCTCGAGAAACTCAGGAAAAAGTACGGAACGACAGTCATAGACAGTTTTCTGCATCGATCGGCCACTTGAATGCTGCTAAAGATCGAAGTCCGCCACGTTCAGCACGTGGAGCGTCTCGAGCTGGAAATCGATCTTTCAAAGAACCAGCTTACCGGCATTGTGGGGAAGAACGGCGTAGGCAAGACCACCCTCATCAGAGCGATCCGAAATCTTTCTCTAGCCGACACCTTCATACGCACCGCGTCGCCGGAAATTTTCGTCCCGGAAAGCAGTATTACCTACACGATTGATGGCAAAGTCATTGAATTCGGGTACGACCGCGCTCTGCGTTCCCTGAACAGCAAGGCACTGGTTCCCGACACCATTCGAAGGATGTGCGTCGCTGAGTTGCCGATGCCGCATGGCAGCCGCTTCAATTTCTTCCGGACCCTGAGCGATGCCGATGCGGACATACGTCGCCAGATCGTTCTGGAAGAATACACATCACCCGAGGAGCTGATCGATTTTCTCTCGGACATCTACAGCTCTAAAAAATTCAGACTTCTGGTAGAGACGCGAGTCCAGGATCGCAGCTATTACAGTATTTTGCTGAGCGCCAATCGATACGTTCGGGAAGACTACTTGAGTTCCGGTGAGTACTTTCTCATCAGCCTCTACCGCACCATCAAGAGCGGCGCTCGACTCATCGCCATCGATGAGATCGATCTTTCCCTGGATGCGGCCGCCCAGGTTCACCTGTTGAGAAGACTGAGGGAGTTTTGCCAACAGTACGGCTGCAATATCCTTTTCACCACACACTCGCTCGCCATGATGCGTACATTGGCTTCAAACGAACTGCTGTACATGGATCGGCAAGGCGACGCCGTTCAATTCATTCCAGCCTCGTATCACTACGTCAGGTCCCTGCTTTTCGGCTTCGTTGGCTGGGACCGTTATATCCTTACGGAAGACTGGGTCCTGCAGGAGTTCATCCAATTCATCATCCAGCGATATTGCCCAAACGTCTTTTATTGCTTCAAGATCATCTATATCGGCGGTGGTTCCCAGGTAGCTGATTTGTTGCGAAGAAATAGTCAGGAGCAATTTCTCTCGGATCCTGAGCAGGTCATCGGTGTTCTCGATGGCGACCAGCGCGATACCCCCCACGCTCGGGATCCGCAAATATTCTGCTTACCGATAGACAGCGTCGAAAAAGCGCTTTTCGCCTGCTACAACAACGATGCGGATTTTCCTCATCGACTACCTGACGGACGCGTACCCAGTGGCTCGCGGGATCTCTTCAACGCTCTGCAGCAGACTGGGGCGATGTCCAAAGCGCAGATCTATGCGTACCTGTGCGGGCGAAACGAAACATCCTTGCAGACGTTGATCGCGGTGCTCGGACGTTTCCTTTCGAGGCCTTAATGAAAATGGCATGGCTTCTTGCATTCCAGTCCAAGTCCCATTCCGGCCGCTATTGCACTGACGATTGATGACCCTCAACTGAGTGCCGTTGCCATACGTCTTGAGCGATTCAAAGCGTCTAGTCTAAAGGTCCAAAGGGTTGCTCGGAACCTCTAATAGGGTATCTTAGGGCCTAGCTTTCGGGGCAAACCTATCAAGCAGGTCAGCACGAAGGCTTGGTATGCGGCGCTCGCGCGTGTCGGTATCGAAGACTTCCGCTGGCGCGACTGACCGCACACTTGGGCGAGCTGGCACGTGCAAAACGGCACGCCGCTTCATGCACTCCAGGAGCTGGGTGCTTGCGAGAGTTCAGAGATGGTGCGGCGCTTTGTGCACTTCTCAGCGGAGCATCTGGTTCCGCATGCAGATCGACTGTGCGCGTTGCAAGTGGTCGATGCTTCGACCATCACTGTATTACTGTATTCCCTTGAGCCGCACTTGCACTTACTGTGCAGTTACGGCGGCATGACATTTTCGAAAGCTCATATAAGTAGCTGATTATATGGTGAAAAGAGAGGGACTCGAACCCTCGACCCCGGCAGTATGAGTCTAGTATTTTGACAATTTAGCTTTTAATTTCAACAACGAGGGGCGCCCGTTGCAATTGGCACCACGAGGCACAACTGAGCACAACTGATTCCCGCAAATTTCAAATTTCCCACACACAACACCCCTGCTCCTTCCTGACGCCTCGTCGAACCGATGCAGGCGCGAGGGGTACCATCCTAAACGCCACCTAGGCTCTCAGTTCCCCGGTTCCCAGTATGTGGTGTCCACGAGCGATACTAGGTGAAGGTGAACAGCCCGCATTGGCCGCCAGTCCCTGACATCGAGTGAACCCTGTTGCATTTAGGTCTAGCATGAAGCTGGAAACATTTGATGATGTTCTCGCATCGATAGCAAAGAACCCGAAGCGACCGTTCCATTTGCTGCTTGGGAACGGATTCAGCGTTGCCTACGATCCGGCGATTTTCTCGTACAACGCGTTGCACAGCTTTGTCTCGAACCTGAGTGACCCTGACCTCTCCAAGATTCTGGAAGTGATCGAGACGCGAAACTTTGAAGTGATCATGCAATACCTTGATCATTTCTCCGCGCTGATCACTGCTTTTGGGGGCGATACCGGGCTGAAGAAACGCGTGGACGCGGCCAGCGCGAAACTTAAAACCAGCCTGCTCGACGCGGTGAAGGCGCTGCATCCGGAGCACGTCTTCAAGGTACCCGAGGAGCAAAGCAAAGCCTGCGCCGCCTTTCTGAAAAGGTTCTTGGACACTGGCGGAAGCATCTACTCCACGAATTATGATCTCCTGCTGTATTGGGTCCTGATGCGTAACAACGGATTCGTGGAGCACGTAGACGGATGCGGAAGAGAGCTAGAGAACGACACTGGCGAGCCCATGGAAGAGGAGGACCAGATGTGGTCCGACCTCACTTGGGGGAAGTACCGTGAAACCCAGAACGTATTTTACATGCATGGTGCTCTTCAGTTTTTCGACAGCGGCGTTGCGGTCATCAAAGAGGAATACGATGCGTACAACTATCTGCTGCAGAAGATTGGCGCACGCATGGAGAAGGGCGAATATCCAATCTTCGTGACCGCCGGGGACGGCCATCAGAAGCTCAAGCACATAACGCACAACCAATACCTGACGTCGTGCTATGACAGCCTCTGCAACGCGTCAGGCTCGCTGGTCACGTTCGGCTTTGGATTTGGGCCCTACGACGAGCACATCATCAAAGCTGTGAACCGAGCAGCAAGAAGAAAGCCTCCCAACAAGCTTTGGAGCATCTACATCGGCGTCTACTCTGACGATGACCAGGAGCACATCGAGCAAATCGCCGGTAAGTTCAAGTGCAAGGTGCACGTGTACGACGCGAAGACTGCAACGGTGTGGGGAACGTGGATCGGTCTTACTTGCTCCCCTTCCTAACAACCTTGACCATCCGCTCCTGGTTCAACGCGAACAGGCTGGTCAGGACTTCATCATCCGTCATGGGCCAGGACCAGCCGTACGCATTCGCAACTGCCGCATTTAAATCGTGGTGGGCGTGCGAGAGCCATGCTGGCTTCTCGTTGTACAAGTCCGTGAGCGTTCGCTTCTTGAGCAGAGTGGCCGCTTTGTCGTCCTTTGGCAAAAGCCGCTGTGGGAAACCAGTAACCACCTCGGGTGTAGGAACAACAAGGTCCGACGGATTCAACCACTGCTCCCGCAGCTCGTTTAGCCGTTTAGCCGCATCTGCAATCTTGGTAGCCTTTGGCTGATTGAGGTAGTCACTAGCAGGGATGTTCGGTGTTAATCCAGCAGGGAACGGAAATGTGGCGAACGTTGTTGTTGATGTATAACGCGGCCGATCTTCGAGGCTTGTGCCCAACCGAAGCGACCACACCTCATGAATCCTGCTGTGCAGGATGCCGAACGTCACATCGTCGTCACGACCGATAACGATGAGGTTCTTGTCCGGAAGAGTCGGAAATGAGAGCCAAACGAAAAGGCGGTACTGCGCGGTCTCCGGTGTGACGATGTAGCGCTTGATGCTGGCAATCCGCGCTCGCATTTCCGGACGGGGCCAGTATGGTTCCCACCAGCGCTGTCTAGCATGTTCATCACGAACCGTCGCCCGCGCTTCTGGTAGGGTTCGCAGGTCTTTCGGATCGTCAGGCGCGTACCGCGCGCTCCTTAAATACTCGAAGGGCAACTGGTATGCCGATGCTGCCGCTTCTGCAAGCCCGAGCGGGTAGTCGATCAGCCAACGATCCCTCGGTCGCCCGGTAGGGTCATCTCCATTCCAGTACGGCTTAAGAATCGATGAGTTCGGCTTACCGTTTGGATTGACGGGCGATAGTAGGAGCTTCCGTGCAAATGCACCGTCGATGTCGTGCGGGCCAGTCGTTTGAATCCCGAGGAACGACACGCTATCGTTTTCCGGCTGTACCTTGGCGCCAGTGACATCAAGACCAGTGGTAAGGTCTGGATTGATGTTTGCGACCTCCTTCCCATCTAGCCTCAAGGTTTGAGGACGATCCTTCGGCTGCGCGAAGCAGATCAAGGAAACCTCGACGCGGGCGCCTTCCAGCACCCAAGGCTGCTCGCTCCAAGCATCGAAGATGACGTCCTTGGAGCAGATCGCATCAAGAACAGGTCGGTTCGTTCCGCCTCTGATCGAACTCGTTGCAACAAGCCCAACGTAGCGCACCTGGCCATTATTGAGCTGCGTGCGGGCCTTTTCGAACCAGTAGCAAGCCAAGTCTGAGAAGCCCTTGAGGCGAGGAAAGTACGCCTTGCGCAGCTGTTCCGTGTATTCCTTCCCGAGTTTTCGGTTCATCAGCTTCGCGCCGAGAAACGGCGGATTGCCAATGATCACGTCCGTCACCGGCCACTGTGCCTCACTGCCACTGTCGGTGAGGACTGAGTCACGGTGCTCGATCTGGTTCAGTGGCTTAAGGATCGGGTTCTTGGTGTACTGGAATCCATTCTCAATCTGCCACTGCAGCTCACCGATCCAGATGCTGACCCGTGCCAGCTCGGCGGCATACGGGTTAATCTCGATTCCAAATACACTCGCTGGGCCAATCGCTGGGAATTGCGGCGGGAATCCAAGCGCCTCTGCTTCCTGAATGACCCGCTTCTCGAAGTTCTTTAGGCTGCGCAGCGCTAAGTAGAGGAAGTTTCCGGACCCACAGGCCGGGTCAAGCACTCGAAACTGGTGAAGCCGATCAAGGAACGCGTTGAATCGATCTGCGGCCCTCTTCGGAATCTTTTTACCAGCACCCTCCAGCAGCTTAACGAGGGGCGCCTTCTCAGCCTCCCACGCTCGCTCCCACGGTTCAATCACGACGGGGCGGACGATCTTCATGATCGTCTCAACGTCCGTATAGTGCGCTCCCTGCTGACTGCGCTTGTCTGGGTCGAGGCCGCGCTCGAAGAGCGTCCCGAAGATCGATGGCTCGATATTCGACCAGTCGAGGTCGGAGGTCTTATCGAGGAGTCTCAGCTCCGCCTCCTCCAGCGGCAGCACTACATCATCATCAAAGAGGCCGCCGTTGAAGTAGTCGATCTGTTCGAAGCCGGCCACACCACCCTTTGCCATCGCTGCAAAGAGTGATTTCGCGTTTGGCTGGAAAGTGATGGGATGCGCGACTGACGCCTTCACCATCTTGGAGAAGATCTTGTTCGGCAGGATCTCGACGTCCTCAGCGAACATGCAGAAGACCAGCCGATTCAGGAAGTGCGCCACCGTATGCGGTTCAAAGCCACGCGCATGCAGCGCGTGCGCCAGTTCGCTGAACTTCCTGGCTGCATCGGCCGTTATCGCGGCCCGCGTAAGACCAGGCCGGAACTCTTCTGGATTAATGAAGGCTTGCTTGAGCCGTTGGCGCTTTGCTGGGTCCTCGAGATCGTTCAGCGTGAAGGTGTGCGCCTGCTTTACCGCGTTTGTGAAGGCGGTATGGACCACTATGGTCCGCATGTCGCTGACGATCAGCAGGGGTGGGTTGTCCAGCGCATCGGCGTAGCGCTTTAGCTGCGCGTATGCCTTGTCGAGATCGCCGTGCTTGCCCTTGTACTCCCAGGCAAAGCAGTGCTTCTTCCAAACGTCAGCGAAACCCTCGCCACCGGTCAGCTTAGTCGCACCCTTCTCGAAGGTAAAGGCGTCGCCCGTGGGGTCTACGTCGAGAGGTTTTGGTAGTCCGAGAAGTTCGCAGAGGTCATTGAAGTGTGATTGGCTGGCCGCCCTTTCGGTGCGCGTGTTGGCGCCCCATTTCTTAATGAACTCTTGCGCTGTCATCTCGCCTTGCTTGCTCCCCCTTGAGCGGCGACAATTAGAACTGCCGGACGTGTTGCCTCACGGGAATTGGTTACCGGGTTGCCTCAGTCAGAATGTTACTGCATTAATCTTAATTCCGATTCTGTTTATACCGGGCCACAAAGCGGGGCCTGCCGCGTAAGCGGCAGAAGCTCCGAGTTTTCTTGTTCGGTCTCCCTTGCCGATGTCTATCCGACACAAGCTTCGTCCTCGACTAAACTCTCCGTGAGCGAGCTCAGGCCGGGAGTGACGAGACCATGATCCACTCCAAAAACGAGCTGCTGCGCCTTCTGTGCGCGCCAGTGACCCAAGCGGCGTTGCAATGTGCGAAGGAGGTTGTCGTCAAAGACGCCGGGATGTTCCGCTTGCAGGCGCCGAAGTAGCATCACACCGGTCTGTTCGGGGCCGTCTTCGAACCATGTCAGGATCGTGGGCCAGGTCGATTCGAACGGATCCTTTCGAGTTCGCCATTGACGAGGTGCGCGTTGGCGCGCGCGATCCGTCGGTCGCTGCTCTCCGGCATGCCAGGCCGTCGATAGACCCATAAGAAAGCAATGTAGATCCTGATTCTGGGCTGCGGGAAGTGCGGCGGCGCCGTTGTCGGCGAGACCCACAAGCTGATGTTGCGATTGGCGGATCTCCTCCAGCAGCCGCAACGGATCGAGAGTCTCCAGAAGTCCGATGAGCCGCTCCTTGACCGCGGCCGGCGTCGAGTCGGCCGCGAGCAGCCGGGCGCAAGGTGTCTGCGGCGGATCGTAGCGTTTGACCGTGCGGCCGCCGACCCGGAACTTCTCTTTGAGCTTGAAAGAGGGCTGGAAGAAGTTCACAAACAGCCGAGATGCGGTGTAAAGGCGCGCCAAAATTGCCGCAGCAGCGGAGCCTTCGAGCCGCCGATAACCCACAAGGCGCCGCACAACCGAGCCATTTTTCTGCTCGACCCAGGCCTGATCGTTCTTCCGATAGGGTCGGGAACGGGTCAACTCAATACCGTGACCGACACAATAGGTTACCAACGCTTCGTTGAGAAATTCGCCGCCATTATCGATATCGAGACCGAGGATCCGAAATGGCAATGCACCGCGTAATCGATCGATCGTCTCGACCACGAGCGCACCGGTGCGCACGAGCAGCGGTACGCACTCAGTCCACGTGCTAGCGATGTCGGTCAGCGTCAATGTGTAAATGAAGGCGCCCACTAAGCGATCACCGCAGTGTGCGACGAGATCGATCTCCATAAATCCGGGCTCCGGAGAGTTCCAATCCGCGGCGGTGCGAATGGGTACGCTTCGTCGCAATGCCGTCGGTGCCCGTCGTACCCGCCGTCGGTCGCATAATCCCCGCGCTTCGGCGAGCAACCGATCAATCGTGGCAGCACTCACCGCGAGTAGTTTGATCCGCGCCGGCGGTTCGAGGACAAGATGCCCATGACGCTCGAGCGCTGGAACAAGCAACGGCAGTAAGGCTCGAAGCCGCTTCCCGCAAACTCGGTCTGAGGCCTCCCACAACACGATGAGCGTGCTGCGGAACGCGTCATCGTAAAGTCGAGGCCGCTGGCGGGGAATTGCTACGCTTTCGCCGCCATTGTCGTTCAAGATCCGGATCGCCGACTTTCGGTGGTAGCCGGTGATCGCGGCGAACTCTCGCAGAATCTCCCGCTTCACACACGGTGCGCTCGTCGCGTACCGACCTCGAACCGCGACAATCAGCTCTCGACGTGCTGATCCGCTGAGTCTCTTCCCCATCACTGCCTCCAAGATAGTTACTTCCGGTAACAATCACTGTGAGGCAACGCCCCCGAATTGGTAACCAGTCAGCTGAGGCAATGCGGCGGAGGAAGTAATTGACGCCAGCCACCCCCTCGCCCTCCGCGAAGATTAGCACGTTCCTGTGTCGCAATTTTGACTTATTCTTCAGTAACTTAGCTTCACATCACTTCAATATTGAAAATTACCAATCAGTCGATCACCCCCTCAGCCGTTACTGCCAGTTATTGAGCGTCGCATCATCCGCGCTTTCGAAGCTGGCCCCGCTCAGGCGGAAGCTCTGAAGGTATTCGTCGAGACGGACTCCGTCGATCACGACCTCAGAAAATGTCTCATCGCGCTCAGGTGTGCCATCGCCATCTCGCCTGAAGGCATGGACGTGAATTCCCGCCTTTTCGTGCCGGGATGCCGTCCACACGATCGCAGGGTTTGAGCCCCAAATCTGAATGCCTCCGGGGAAGTCGGCTTGTTTGAGTACCAACTTCCTTCGCGACGGCTTTACGCGCGTGCGGTGCCCAAATGCTGCGCGGATCGCAGCGTTGGGATTGCCAATGGCAGTCTCGCCATCGGGAAAAGTCTTCCCACAGCCGGAGCACAGGTGACGGCGGTGCGCGTGAACGCTAAACCAATCTTTATCGAGATGGGGATAGCCGCAGCGCGTGCACTCGATGTATCTCGTCTCGTATCCGAACACAGAGCTGACCATATAGTAGATCGCGTCCAGCTCAGAGACAGCGAGTGGTGCACCCAGACTCCCTTGAGTGCCGCCCGCCAGCCGAACAGCTCGGTAAGTCCAATCAACGTCCTTCTTGCCGCGAGGTACGCGGCGCGCATGCACATGGATGCCACGATCGAGAGGTTGGCGAGTCGTGTCGTAGACGGGCGGGACAGCACCCCACAGCGCAATTCCACCGGGGTATTCCTGAGGATCCAGTTCAAGAACATCCTCTGGCCGCAGCGGCGGTAGGCCCGCATATCTGCACTGCTTGGCCCGCCGACCGTACTTGGCTGTGGCGTCCGCGCGATGGTGTAAGCACCAGAAGCGAGTTCCGCCGTCACGCCTCTTACCAACCGGGACAATCTCACATTCCTCAACGCTCCGGTTGGCGCTACGACCTCCGAGTTCGATCTGGCCAGGTGCGCATGTGATTCGACGGGGAGCACAAGCTCCAGCTGGTCGCTCCTGGTATCGCGGCTCCCCACACGTTTCCCTAGCAACTTCTATCGTCCCATCAGCAAATTGTAAAGCATTACGCTAACGCCCATTTGGCCGCTCTACATGGCGCTTTGAGGGTGCCCAACTAAAGCTCTCTTTGGCGATTAGTTCCTGCTCGCTTCGTGGTGGTGGCATCTGCTGCGCGAAGTGCCAAACTCTGGCAGCTAGATCCGGCTGTCCTTGATCTCTTAGAACCGCGCTGACGTCCTTCCATCCGCCCTCCACGTCGCGCCGGGTCCGCAGCAGCTTGCGATTATGAAGATTCGCTGCGCTGTCGCTCTTCGCCAGCTCACGAGCGACTGCCTGCGTTCGCTGCAGCATATGCGTTGACGCGCCCCGCAAGTTGGCACGATAGATGCCGTCCTTCTTGTGCGTTAGAACTTGGCCACGTGCAGCCCGCTCGGTTGCGTTAGCTGCGATGCCCTGTTTACGGAGGTGACGGGCGAATTCCCGCCGCCATTCGCGCAGTGTCGCCTTCGAAATGTTCAATCGCACGCCCTGCTCACTGACGGCCTTGACCACCAGGTGCATGTGAGGATGCGGCTCGTCGGTGTGCAGCACCAGCGCATAGCGGTGCTTCAGCGCAAATTCCTCTCGGGCGAAGTTTCGCGCCGCCGCCTGTACCCCTTGGGGAGGCGTGCCCGGAGGCATGGACAGCATTATCTTTTGTACCAGCTTCGGGGCACGGCCCAGTGCGGCGGAAAGGTACGAATCACGTCTGTTCTCATCGAGGTCGAGATCCCAGTCGCTGAGCAGCTGCTGTCCGGCATTCCTTCCTTGAATGTGATCTCCCTCGTCGGTTTCCAGTCCGAGCTCTCCGTAGCGACCGATGTAGTTCAGGTGCCGCGCGACGGAGCGGAGATTGTTGCTGTCCTTCGGCAGCACCTTGACCATCACTTCCGGTGTGCGACGAACCGTTCGCTGTATCAGCTCCAGCTCCGCGCGTGTTAATCGGTCGCCTCGCCCTGGTCCTCGGCGCGCGTAGCTGGAGATGTCGAGGAGAGGCTGCCCGTGGAGTCCGCTAATCCTTAGATTCGGCATGTCCCGCTGCCCAGCTCGAAGTGTTCACTTTGATGAGACCCTTGGTGTGGTCGCGCAGTGCTTCGCAGATCTTGAGGATGGCCTTGAAGTCGTCGCGTCCGACGGCGGAAATACGCGAGCCCTCGTTGGCCGCCCGAGCGATCTGATTCAGGTTCCGGCCAATCGCGCCCAATTCACTGACGGCCTGTTTGAGCGCCAGAAGCTCGTCCTTTGGCAACGGGGCGAGGGACCGTAGGTGCGCCCGGACCAGCACCGAGACATACGTTGCCGCCGCCATGCCCCGCGCGGCCGCCCGTTCGTGAAGAAGCAGTCGATCTTCCGTTCGAAGTCTTACGTTTAGGCGGGAAATCGGCCCGCGGCGCGTCAAGCATCGGCCCAGCAAGGCCACGGTCTCCGAGGCTCGATTTGCGGTGTGACTGGCTTGCAGCTCTCTCAAGATCAACCGCCGCAGCCAAATGGCTTCCGTCAGTAACTCTGCCTGCGTCACCGCGGCGACACGTGCCTTGGTATCAGGTGTGAGTCGCGTCTTGATAACTTCTGTTGCACCCATTGGCCCCAATGTGACCGATCAGGCACCGCGAAGCTATCCTGCGTTTCACTCAAAATAACGCCGAAACCTCACACTGCTCTTTCGCATGGGAGTATTCGAAGCGCCGCAAATGCTCTTCGACGGACGCATAAAAAAAGATGGTATGGACCCGCCCCGTTCGTTGCGGCGCGCAAGGCCGGAATCCAAGATCGGACCGGACACACCATCTCCAGAGGAGAGCTTTCCATGAACGACGTTAAAATCTTAGCGGTCGACTTGGCGAAACATGTATTTCAGCTTCACGGGGTGAACGCGCGCGGTGAGGTCGTGCTGCAGCGGCGGCTCAGCCGTGTACACCTGCCGGCTTTCCTGGCTCAGCTACCGCCTTGTGAGGTTGCTATGGAGGCGTGCGCCACCGCGCACCATTGGGCACGTCGAGCGTGCTCATACGGCCACGCTCCTCGGCTAATCGCACCACAGTACGTCAAAGCTTTTAATCGCGGGCAGAAGAACGATCGCAATGACGCGCAGGCGATCGCATGCGCTGCAATGCAACCAGATATGCCCCAGGTTCCAATCAAGAATGAGGAGCAGCAAGTGGTGATGGCGCTTCATCGCATCCGTTCTCGAGTCATGAAAGAGCGAGTTGGCGTGGTTAACCAGCTGCACGGTCTCGTCGCCGAGTTCGGCATCGTGCTTCCGCTCGGTACCCGGCCTTTGCGTCGCGAGCTCACACGCGTTTTGGATGAAGGCGCCCTACCACCGCTACTTCAGCAAGTATTGACCGATCAGCTGGATCAGCTGAAGCAGATCGAGGAGCGGTTGCAAATTCTCACTGAGCGCATTCAAAG
>Ga0302324_100007357_pt1 | contig 23443 bp, 21 predicted proteins | sample Palsa_T0_1_FD_201949 | JGI IMG/M metagenome (GOLD analysis project Ga0302324, IMG submission 201949) | Peat permafrost microbial communities from Stordalen Mire near Abisko, Sweden - Palsa_T0_1 | ecosystem: Environmental > Terrestrial > Soil > Palsa > Peat permafrost | place: Sweden: Abisko... | reverse complement strand
CTCCACCGACAGACCGTACAGGTTCTCGAGCAGCGTATTGGCCATCGGATCATAAATCTGCTCGACACTGACCTCGCGGCTCTCCTGCCAGAACGCCCCGACCGTCCAGGCCAATTTACTGGCAGGATCGTTGGACTGCAGGCGCACTTCCTGGGTCACGCTGCTCTGCTCGTTGGTGATCGAGGCCGGCGAGCGGTAATTCGTGAGTCCGGCGGGCAGATGCACCCCGGAAGTATCGATCAACGGGTACTCCGCCGGGTTCACGAATGGGAAGCCCAGCACATCGGCCTGCTGGTAGTAGCTCAGGTTGTAGACCGTGCCCTCGTAGCCGGTCAGCTCCTTACGGTTGTAGTACGAGGTGTTGGACACCAGCTGCGTGGCACCCAGATCCGCTTGGATCTTGAGTGCCGGCAGGTAGAACCGATCAGGCACCGGCGTGCGATCGGGGTTGGCATCGTTGAAGCGCCCGGCGGAGGGGTCCGAGTAGGCCGGCCAATAGGTCGATACATCGTGCTTCTGATCGTTCTGATAGAAAATGCTCGGTGTGACCGTCAGCACGCCGACCGGTTGCCAGATGCCTGCCAGCCGTAGCACCAGGTCGCCTTCGCGATTGGCATTGGAGTCAACGTCCGCCCCGGTGGTCGGGTCGACGCGATCGATCCAGCCGCCGTCGTGCCGGTACCAGACGCTCAGCCGATAGCCAAGCTCGCCATCGATGATCGGGCCGCCGTGTGCCACGCCCGCCTCGTAGCTTGGATCGCCATATTGGGTGTACGAGACTTCGCTGCGCACGTAAGTGCTGTCCTGCGTGAGGCTGGGGGGCGTCAGGATGTAGCGCACCGTGCCGCCCTCCGAACCGGCTCCGAACAGGGTGCCCTGAGGTCCGCGCAGCACTTCGACCCGGTCCAGGTCGAAGGTCTTGGGCAGCGCGTCGTCCGGATTGAAGCCCACCGAGCGCATCTGTATCGGCGTATCGTCGATGTAAATGCCGGTGGTGCCAGCACCGCCCGAGGAGGAGATGCCGCGAATCGAGATCGCGTTGGTGCCGGTCTGATCGATGGATACGCCCGGGATGTAACGCACCAGGTCGGTCATATCCTTGACGCCCTTCTCGTCCATGGTCTCCTGGGTATAGGCGCTGACGCTGATGGGCACTTTGCTCAGCGATTCCTCGCGCCGGGTCGCCGTCACCACGATTTCCTGCAGCCCGGGAGTGCTCTCCACGGCCCCGGAGGCATCCGCCGTGGCCGCGTTCTGGGCGAGCCCGACGCTACAGGCACCTGCCGCAACCGTCCCGAGCAGGACGCGCGCGCCCGCGCCGGTGTATCGCCCATTGTGATGTCTGCGCGTGACTGTGCTCGCGTTCATGAGGCTCTCCCAGCGATTGTCCGTCTGCGCAGCGCGCTATGCGGCCGCGTTATATACCCATATAACGCCACAGTGTATGGCGTGGCCCCGTGCGGTCAAGATGTAATTGCACGGCCGTCGCGGCCCCACTGCCTGCTTATATGCTCATATAGTGCCACAACACCCGGCGCTGCCGATCTCAGGCCTCCTCCTGTCTGTGCTCGCCAACGGGCTGGCTGGGTACATCCCGCCGCTTGAGTGCGGCGATGGCCTCATCCAGACCGGCGATCGTGAGCGCGAACATGCGCCCGCCCACCAGATCCCGCACCATGCCAATCGACACCGTGTGCGGCCAGCGTTCGCGCGGCTCCGGATTGAGCCACACCAGGTGCGGAAACGCACGATTCAGGCGCTGCAGCCACAGCGCTCCGGCCTCGTCGTTCCATTGCTCGATACCGCCTCCGGCGTGAGTGATCTCGTAGGGACTCATGGCCGCATCGCCGACGAAGATGGCGCGAAAGTCGGGCCCGTAGGTGCGCAGCACCTGCTGCGCGTCGATGCGTTCGGCGTGCCGGCGCCGGTTGTCCTTCCATAAGCTCTGGTACGGACAATTGTGAAAGTAAAAGTACTCCAGGTGCTTGAATTCGCTGCGTGCGGCCGAAAAAAGCTGCTCGCACAGGCGTATATGCTCTTCCATGGAGCCGCCGACGTCCAGGAACAGCAGGACCTTGAGCGCATTGTGCCGCTCCGGCATCAGTTTCAGATCGAGTAGACCGGCATTGCGGGCAGTCGCGTCAATGGTGCGCTCCAGATCCAGCTGATCGGCCGCGCCCTCTCGGGCAAAGCGCCGCAGCTTGCGCAGTGCCAATTTCAGATTGCGCGTCCCGAGTTCCACCGCGTCATCGAAATTGCGAAATTCCCGTTGCTCCCACACCTTGACCGCATGACGTTCCCGTCCCGGACCGCCGATGCGCACGCCCTCCGGGTTGTAGCCGGCATGACCATAGGGGGAAGTGCCGGCCGTGCCAATCCACTTGCTGCCGCCCTCGTGGCGCTCGCGCTGTTCGGCCAGGCGCTGGCGCAATGTCTCAAGCAGTTGTTCCCAGCCGCCCGATGCGGCCACCTGGCGCTTCTCCTCATCCGAAAGCAGGCCCTCGCTCATGGCGCGCAGCCAGTCGGCCGGCAGCTGCGCGGCCATCGCCGAAAACAATTGCTCGGCACCCTGGAAGTGTTCGGCAAAAACCCGATCGAAGCGATCGTAGTAGCGTTCGTCCTTGACCAACGCCAGGCGCGCGAAGTAGTAGAACTGCTGCGCCGAGAGCCAGGCCACGCGCGCGCGCAGGCCCTCGAGCAGCATCAACAGCTCAGTCAGTGTGACCGGTATGCCCGCGGCGCGCAGCTCAAAAAAGAACTTAACGAGCACGGCGATGCAGGAAAGCGAGTTGCTCGAACAGCATGACATCCTGCTCGTTCTTGAGCAGCGCCCCATGCAGGATCGGTATGGTGCGCTTGGGATCGTGGGAGCGCAAAGCCTCGGGCGCAATATCTTCCGCCACCAGCAATTTGATCCAGTCCAGCAGTTCCGACGTGGACGGCTTTTTCTTGAGCCCCGGAGTATCGCGGATACTGAAAAACGTCGTCAGCGCCTCGGACAGCAGTTGCTGCTTGAGTCCCGGAAAGTGCACTGCAACGATGCGGCGCATGGTGGCTTCGTCGGGGAAGCGGATGTAGTGAAAAAAACAGCGCCGCAGAAAAGCATCCGGCAGTTCTTTCTCGTTGTTGCTGGTGATGATGATGATGGGACGATGTTGCGCCTGCACCAGCTGCTGCGTCTCATAGACGTAGAACTCCATGCGGTCCAACTCGCGCAGCAGGTCGTTCGGGAACTCGATATCGGCCTTGTCGATCTCGTCGATCAGTACCACCGGCTGCAGATCGAGTTCAAACGCTTGCCAGAGCTTGCCCTTGACGATGTAGTTGCCGATGTCGTGTACGCGCGCATCTCCGAGCTGCGAATCGCGCAAACGCGAGACCGCATCGTATTCGTACAGACCTTGTTGCGCCTTGCTGGTCGATTTGATGTGCCACTCGAGCAGCGGCCGATCCAGAGAACGCGCAATCTCCTGCGCCAGCTGGGTCTTGCCGGTTCCCGGTTCGCCTTTGATCAACAGCGGCCGCTCCAGGATGACGGCGGCATTGACCGCGAGGCTCAGCTCCTCGGTGGCGATGTAGCGATCGGTGCTGCTGAAGTGCGTTAGAACAGCGCCGCTGCCTTCGCGAGCGCGATATAGAGGCCGATAAGAAAGGGAATGCCGACCGCAGCCCAGGCCAGTACGCCGCCGATACCGAAGCTGCCGCGGGCGGCCGTGTCAGCGTCGGCAGTGACCCGATCTTCGTGCTGCAGCGAGCGTTCGCGCGCCAGCTGTTCATCGCTCATCCAATGCTTGCTGTCCACAGGTTTGACGAAGAAGTTGCATATCAAGCCGACGAACAGCAGCGCCGCCATGAGGTACAAGGTGATGTCGTACACCAGAGCGTGCGCGACCCCATGATCGATCTGCGCCTGGCGCAGGCCGGCGATGACCGCCGGCCCAACGACACCGGCTACGGACCAGGATGTGATCAGACGACCGTGGATGGCGCCGACCATCTGCGTCCCGAACATATCGGCGAGATAGGCAGGGATTGTGGCAAAACCGCCGCCATACATGGTCAAAATTATGCAGATCGACGCCACGAACAGCATCGGGATGCCGAGATGGCCCCACGTGGGCAGTAGGCAGTACAGAATGATGCCCAGCACGAAGATCGTGTAGTACATGTTCTTACGGCCGATCTTGTCCGACAACGAGGCCCAGAAAATACGACCCAGAGAATTGAACAGACTGATCAGCCCCACGAGGCCGGCGGCCGCGGCCACAACCGCCGCTTTCTGAGCGGCAGATAGCACCGCCGTTGAGTCGACCCCTAATAATTTGGCGCCGAATACTTCCTGCAACATCGGGCTGGCCATCGAGATGACACCGATGCCCGCCGTCACGTTGCAGCACAGGACGCCCCAGATCAACCAGAATTGCGGCGTTCGCCAGGCCTGATTTAGATGCACGTTGTGCGATGTAATCAAGGCATTGCCCTGATCGCGCGCGCGGGGCGTCCAGCCTGCCGGCCGCCAGCCAGGGGGCGTCACTCGAAAGCCGAACGCGCCGGCCAGCATGACAAAGAAATAAATGATGCCCATAGCGATCAACGTTTGCGACAGCGCGGAGGAGCCGCCGCCGCCGAAATGGGCCATCAGCCAGACTGCCAGCGGGGCGCCGATCATGGCGCCACCACCATAGCCCATAATCGCAAAGCCGGTCGCCATGCCGCGGCGATCGGGAAACCATTTGACCAGCGTCGATACAGGGGTGATGTAGCCGAGCCCCTGACCGATGCCGCAAAACACGGCAACCAGATAGACCAGCCAGAGCTGATGGAGCGACACCACCACGCCGAGCAACACCAAGCCACCGCCCCAGCAGAATGCCGCAATCACACCGGCCTTGCGCGGGCCCGCATGCTCGAGCCAACCGCCCCAGATGGCAGCGGAAATGCCAAGCACCGCGATGAAAATCTCAAAGATATGAGTGACGGTGGGAACCGACCAGTTGCAGCTGGTTGAAACGAGTACCGATGCGAAGCTCTGTGCAGCGCAGGTCGTGGCATTCGATATCGGAAGGATGTGGCTCATCGGCAGCCAGAACACCGAAAAGCCATAAGCCATCCCGATGCACAAATGAATCGCCAGCGCGGCTGGAGGCACTAGCCAGCGATTGAACTCCGGTCCTGCAATAGTTCGTTCGCGTGAAAGCAGTCCGGATGCAGATGCACCCGACCCCGTGTTGCTGTGGGTTGTCATATTTTTTTTCCTTATTCTCGGCTCGATGGCCTGAATCCAGCACCACCAATGAGCTGCGTTGCAAATTCACCGCCGCATGTCGTCTTTTAAGGATCGCGATGGCAGACCCAAAGCCACGAGCCCGTTCGCTCAACAAATCGCCGCTCTGCGACGACATTGTAGAGAAAATCAGGTGATCGTGAAAGAATGGTCTGCGCGAGCCGCAATCCGCTGCTTGCGGCTGCGGGCATGTGGCAGGGCGCAGCCAGCCCTGTTACCGCAGATTTTAATGTCGTTCGATTTACAGCCCAAACTCGAGAATGCCTTGATCAGGCTGCGGCCGCTGCGCGCCGAAGACTTCGAACAGCTGTACGCCGTGGCGTCGGATCCGCTGCTATGGGAGCAGCACCCGAGCCGCACTCGATATCAGCGGGATGTGTTTCAAAACTATTTCAAGGGCGCCATGGAGTCCGGCGGCGCCCTGCTGGTGTTCGACAACCGGACCGGTCAGGTGCTCGGCAGTTCGCGCTTCTACGATTACGATGAGGCCGAGCGCAGGGTCGAGATCGGCTACACCTTCATCGCCAGAAGTCATTGGGGCGGTCACTACAATCGCGCGCTGAAGACTTTGATGCTGGACCACGCCTTTCAATTCGTCGACTCGGTTGTCTTTCACGTCGGCGCGGACAATAGGCGTTCGCGCATGGCCATGGAAAAATTGGGCGCCACACTGATTGGCGAGGCCGCGATCAGTTATTACGGCGAACCCAGCAACGTGAATGTCATCTTCAAGATTGACAAGACCGACTGGCCGCGGTTACGTCCGGATCCCGTCTGACCGCGCGAGCCTACGGCACCAGCACCGCGGCGCCCTCAAACCGCCCGGCACGCAGATCCGCCAGCGCCTGATTGGCCTGCTGCAGCGGATAGGATGTGGTCCGGGTCACGATGCCGATCCGCGGCGCCACATGCAGGAAATCGATGCCATCCTGGCGCGTTAGATTGGCAACCGAGACCAGCTGCCGCTCTTGCCACAGCAGCCAGTAGGGGAAACTTGGAATATCGCTCATGTGGATGCCCGCACACACCACGCGACCGCCCTTGCGCACCGCTTTGAGGGCCAAGGGCACGAGCTCGCCGGCGGTGGCGTAAATGATCGCCGCATCCAGCAGCTGCGGCGGCAGCTGGTCGGATCCGCCGGCCCAGTTCACACCAAGGCCGCGCGCGAAGTCCTGGCCGGCCGTGTCCCCGGGCCGGGTGAAAGCGAACACCGATCGCCCCTGCCATTTTGCGATCTGCGCCACGATGTGCCCGGCCGCGCCGAATCCGTAGAGTCCAATCGCTTTGCCTTCTCCGGCAATCGCCAGCGAACGCCATCCGATCAGGCCGGCGCACAGCAGGGGAGCGAGCGCCACGTCAGTGCCCTCTTCGCCCAGCGGGAACGCAAAGCGCGCATCGGCAATCGTCGCAGTGGCAAATCCACCGTCGCGCGTATAACCGGTGAACAGCGGGCGATCGCACAGATTTTCCTGCCGGCCGCGGCAATACGCGCAGACACCGCAGGTGTGGCCAAGCCATGGGATGCCAACGCGCTGGCCGATATGCAGTCCCTCAACGCCGCTGCCGATCGCTGCAATGCGCCCGACAATCTCATGGCCCGGGATGATGGGCAGCTTGGGATCGGGTAGCTCGCCGTCGAGCACGTGCAGGTCCGTCCGGCACACGCCGCAGGCGGATACGTTGACGCGGATCTCCCCTGCGGCCGGCTGCCGGTCCGCCAGTTCAGTCCATTCCAGCGCTGCTGCGCTGCGCTTCAAAACCATCGCGTGCATGTTGCCGCCGACTGTCAGTGCGTTTGCGTGTACTTTACCGAGATGGACGAGCCCCAACAGGCGGTGGTAGTTCCGCATTCGCTATTACCCGCAGACACCCTGCGGGCGGTAGTCGAATCCTTCGTATTGCGCGAGGGCACCGAGTACGGTGCCCGTGACTTCACGCTCGACGAAAAGGTAGCGCATGTGATCGCACAGCTCGAGCGCGGCGTGGCGCATGTCGTATTCGAACCCGAGTCGCAGAGCATCGACATCGTCATGCTGGTCCCGGCCTCGCGCACGGCTTGATGCGCCAACGCCGCTACCAGATCGTCACCCGCCTGTCGGGCGCCAGGTACATCTTGTCGCCGTCCTTGACCGCGAACGCGCCGTAGAACGGAGCCTGATTCATCTCCGGTACCGTGCCGCGAAATCGATCCGGCGAATGCGGATCGGACTTGATGCGCATGATGAGTTCGTTGTCACGCGCCTTTCCGCGCCAGACTTGCGCAAACCCCATGTAGAAGCGCTGATCGCCGGTGAGTCCATCAATGACGGGCGCCGGCTTACCATCCAGTGACAGCTGGTAGGCCTTGTAAGCGGCCGCGAGACCGGAGTTATCGGCAATATTCTCGCCCAGCGTCAGCTCGCCGTTGATCGGGAATCCGGGCAGAGGCGAGAACGCCGAGTACTGCTGCACCAGGGCATGGGTCTTGGCTTTGAAATGCTCGAGATCGGCCTGAGTAAACCAGCCCGGCGCATCCAGCAGGTTGCCGCTGCCGTCGTACTGACTTCCCTGATCATCGAAGCCGTGACTGATCTCGTGGCCGATGACGGCGCCAATGCCGCCGTAATTGGCCGCATCGTCGGCCTTGGCGTTGAAAAACGGCGGCTGCAGAATAGCTGCCGGAAACACGATCTCATTCAGTTCGGGATTGTAATAGGCGTTGACGGTCTGGGCGTTCATGCCCCATTCGGCGCGATCGATCGGCTGGCCGAGTTTGTTGAGATTGCGCTGGTACTCGAACTGCTGCGCGCGCATCACGTCACCGAGCAGATCGCCTTTGACGATCTGCAGCGCACTGTAATTGCGCGGCTTCACCGGATAGCCGATCTTGGTCATGAAATGGGCGAGCTTGTCCTGCGCCTTCTTTTTAGTCTCCGGGCCCATCCAATCGAGCGTGTCGATGTCGGCCTTGTAGGTCGCCAGCAGATTCTTGACCAGCTGGTCCATGCGCGCCTTGGACTGCGGCGGAAAATATTTTGCGACGTAGAGCTTTCCGAGTCCCTCACCGATGCTGAGGTCGACCAGCTCCACGCCGCGCTTCCAGCGCGGCTCGTTCTGCGCAACGCCACGCAGCGCCGTGCCGTAGAAGGCGAAATGCTCATCGACGAAATTCTTGCTCAGGTACGGCGCCAGATCGCTGAGCAGGCGCCAGCGGAAATAGGTCTTCCAGACCGGCAACGGCGTCTGCTGCAGCAGTTTGTTGAAGCCGGTGATGTAGCTGGGCTGGCTGATGATCAGGTAATCGATCTTACCGTCGACGCCCGAGTCGACCAGATAGGACTTCCAGTTGTATCCGGCAGCCAGGCCGTCGAGCTTGGCGAATTCGACCTTGTTGTAGGCCTTTACCGGATCGCGGTTCTCCACTTTGGTCCACTGCACTTTCGCCAGCGCAGTCTCCAGCGCGACGATGTCGCGAGCCTCGCGCGCGGCGCTCTTGTCGCCCGCGAGCGTCAGCATCTTCTCGACATGTTGCAGATAGCTCGCGCGGATCTGCTTCAATCGGTCATTGTTATCCAGGTAGTAATCGCGATCCGGCATGCCCAGTCCGTCCTGGGTTAGATCGAACACGTACTTGGTCGCATCCTTGGCGTCCTGATGCACCTGCGGCGTATACGGAGCGCCGATGCCGATCCGATTGAAGTGCGCGATCAGCGAGGGCAACTGGCCTTTGTCCTTGATCGCATCGATACGGGCGAATTCGTCGGCCAGCGGCTTGAGGCCCAGAGGCTCGAGCGCCGCCTCGTCCAGGAAGCTGGAATACAGATCGGCGATCTTCTGCTGGTCCGGGTCGGAACTGTCGAGCGACTTCTGCAGTCCTTCGACTACGTTGCGAAGCTGATCCTGGACCTGATCGAAAATGATATCGAACTGGTCGTAGCTGCCCTTATCTGCCGGAATCTCGGTGCTCGCCAGCCACTTGCCATTGACGTGCTGGTACAGATCATCCTGCGCACGCACGCTGTCGTCGACGTACTGCAGGTCGATGCCTGAGACCAGTGGTGGTGCCGCGCTCACGGGCTGCGGCGCCGTGGGTTGGCTGCAACCGGCGATCATGCAGGCGCACGCGCCGCCCCAAAGCCATCGATTCATCACGGTTCTCCGCTTATTGAAGTGTCGGCTCACGACAGGGGCGCCGATCATAGCTGCTGGCCGAGGTGGAGGCCATCACGGGCAATACAGGTCCGCATAGCGCTCACGCAAGAGCTTCTTTTGCACCTTTCCCATGCTGTTACGGGGCAGATCGTCGGCAAAAAAAACGCGCTTTGGCAGCTTATAGGGCGCCAGACGCTGGCGCAGCGCCAGCAGCGTTCCGGCCTCCGTGAGCGCCGGCGCATCTGCGGTGAGCACGATGACGGCGGTCACACCTTCGCCGAAGTCCGGATGCGGCACGCCAAACACGGCGGACTCGCATACTCCAGGCAATGCATCGATCTCAGCTTCAATCTCCTTCGGGTAGATGTTGTAGCCACCGCTGATGACCAGGTCCTTGCTGCGTCCGATGATATGCACATAACCGCGCGCGTCGACCTTGCCCAGATCGCCGGTGATGAAATAACCATCGTCGCTGAAGTCCGCGCCAGTCTGCTCAGGCTGGCGCCAGTAACCGGCAAACACGTTGGGGCCTTTCACTTCAATCATGCCGATCTGATCAGCTGCCAGCGCGGTGCCGCCGGCGACATCGGTAATGCGCAGACTGACCCCTGGCAAGGGCAAACCCACAGATCCCGGCAACCTTTCGCCCGCGTAGGGATTGGAGGTGTTCATGCCGGTCTCAGACATGCCGTAGCGCTCGAGCAGCGTATGTCCGGTGCGCTCGAACCATTGGCGGTGCGTGTCGATCAGCAGCGGTGCCGAGCCGCAGATGAACACCCGGCAGTGCGCGGTGAGCTTGCGGTCCAGCCGTGAATCCTTGAGCAGGCGCACGTAGAAAGTGGGCACCCCCATCAAGACGCTCGCCTGCGGCAGCTGCCGCAGCACCAGGTCCACATCGAACCGCGGCAGCAACAGCAGACTGCTGCCCGCGGCCAAGGTGACGTTGATCGCCACGAACAGGCCGTGTATGTGAAAGATAGGCAGCGCGTGCAGCAGTACGTCCTGCGCAGTGAATTGCCACAGCAGCGCCAAAGTGCGCGCATTGGAGAACAGATTTTCGTGCGTCAGCATGGCGCCCTTGGACCGCCCGGTAGTGCCGGAGGTATAAAGGATGGCAGCCAGGTCGGCGGGCTTTCGCGCCACGTCCTCAAATCGGGTCGGACACTGACGCGCGCGGCTCATCAGCGAGCCATCCGCATCGGCGCCCAGCGTGGCCAGCGCCGGCACGCCGGCGCGCTGCGACAGCGCCCGCAGCGACGAGAGTCTTTCCGGCGCGCACACGAACAGCGCCGGCGCACCATCGGTCAGGAAATACTCGACTTCGGCGGCCGTATAGCCGGTATTGAGCGGCAGGTAGACCGCGCCGACGCGCAGGCTCGCCAGATAGAGCAGCACTGCCTCGGCGCTCTTTTCGACCTGGACCGCCACGCGATCGCCCGCACGCACGCCGAGGGCAACCAGCGCATGCGCCAGGCATGCCGATTGTTCCAAGGCATCGCTGTAACGTAGAACCCGGCCGCCATCGGTGCGCAGAAACTGCCGCTGCAGCGCTTCCCCGCGCGGAAAAAGCTGTGCAAATACGCCACCCATGCTTAGAGCTGTCGTGTGGCCGGCCGGTGCCGTTCGAAGCATTCGACTGCCGCGCGCGCGGCCGGACCTGCGGGCTCGGGGCGAACCAGCACCAGGTGCAGCGACAATTTGCGCGTTCCCCCGGCGGCCAGCGGCAGCGGCCGAAGCGCCCCGGTGCGCAACGATTGGTCAATCAGGTGCTCCGGAATCCAGGCATAACCCAATCCGGCTTCGATCATTGCCAGTGAAGACTCCAGGCTGCTGACCGTACAGCGCCGTTCAGCGCCCAGCCATCCCTCGTCCCGAGGCGCCTTGGTGCCGGAGTCGCGCACCACAATCTGTACGTGCCGTGCCAGATCGTCCACGCTCAGCACCCGTTCGAGCCCGAACAACGCATGATCCGGCCGCGCCACGGCTACGAAGGTCACATCCATCAGAAATTCACCGAGAAACTGTGCCGGCACATGGCTGGTGACCACGACGTCGGCGCTGCCCTCGACAATAGCCTGCTCGGCGCCCGACAGCACCGCGTCGGATAGCTCGATCTGGGTGTTCGGGCACAATTGGCGCAGCTCGGCGATGATCTTCAACAGCCGCTCGCGGGGGAAGGCCGCATCCACGACCAGCGTGAGTTCGCTCTCCCAGCCCTGCTTCAGACTTCGCGCCAGCCGCTCGAGCGTCTCCAGATCCCGCAATAGCGGCCGGACGCGCTTGAGCAGCGCCTGGCCTTCGGCAGTCAGCACGCCTTTGCGCCCCTCAATGACCAGCAGCGGCACATCGAGTGCCGATTGCAGCCGAGCGACCGCGTAGCTCACGGCCGACTGGCTTCGGTGCAGCACGGCGGCAGCGGGCGCGAAGCCGCCCTGATCCACGACTGCCGCCAGCACAGCCCAATGTTCCAGCGAGGTGCTCGGAATCCCCATGCGATCAATTCATTTCTCAGATCATTTGACGCTAAATATTACGCTTTTTAATTCATTTATTCGAGTTTATGCTGCACTTCAACCTGGAGGCCCTTATGAATACTAGTCAAATCCGTCGCAGCAACGAGCGCGGTTTCGCCGATCACGGCTGGCTGAAGTCCTTTCATTCCTTTTCCTTTGCGGACTATTTTGATCCCAGGCACGTGGAATTCGGTCCGCTGCGCGTGATCAACGAGGATCGCGTGCAGCCTGGCGCCGGCTTTGGCACCCATGCGCACCGCGATATGGAGATCATCAGCTACGTGCTATCGGGAGAGTTGGCGCACAAGGATTCCATGGGCAATGGCTCGACCATACGGCCCGGGGACGTGCAGCGCATGAGCGCAGGCTCAGGCGTGCGGCACAGCGAATTCAATCCCTCGGCCGCCGAGCCGGTGCATTTCCTGCAGATCTGGATCACTCCAAACGCTGAGGGCATCGATCCCAGCTATGAGGAGCAGCGCTTTGAGTCGCGCGAGAAGCGCGGACGGCTGCGCCTGATCGCCTCCCCGGACCGCGCCGATGGCTCGGTGCTGATCCATCAGGACGCGCGCGTCTATGCGGGGCTGTTCGACGGCGACGAGCGCGCGACGCTGCCGATCGCCGGCGACCGGCGCCTGTACGTCCACGTGGCGCGCGGCGCGGTCCATGCCAATGGCGTGGCGCTCGAGGCCGGCGACGCACTGAAGCTGGCAGAAACGGCGGCGCTGACTTTACAACAGGGTCGCGACGCCGAGGTGCTGGTGTTCGACCTGCCTGGAGTGGCCTGAGCAACGCGGCGGCGGCAACTATCGATTTACCGCCGCCGTACTATTCCGGGTCGCCCGCGTCGAGGCCGTGTCTATTTAAGCCGCGACTTGATCTTGTTCAAACCATCGATGGCGCAGGCCTCATCCTTTTCGCTGGGCTCCGCGCCGCTGACCCCGATGGCGCCGATGACCTCACCGCCGACGGTAATCAGAATGCCACCGGCCCAGGTCACGTAGTTGGAGGCATCGGCAGCGTACTTGGCCGCAAGCTTCGGATCGGCTTTGGTGGCGGCAGCGACCTGGCCCGAAGGCATCTTGAAGGCCAGCGCCGTATTCGCCTTGCGGTAGCCGGTGTAGGCATGGGTGCCGGCCGTGCCATCTGGAATGTAATACAGCTTAGGCGTGCCGGCAGCATCGAGGATGCTGATTCCGACATGGTAGCCCTTGCAGGAGGCGACGATGCGCTTAGCGGCTTCCAAGGCCAGATCGATCGAAGGACCCCGCGCGATCACATCCGGTGGTCTGGGCCCGCGCGGCTCCGGTGGCGGCGGCGGCATGGGCGGCCCGTTGGCATTGCCGGCCGACGGACCGGGCGGCGGCGATTGCGCTTGCGCCGCGGCCCAAAGACTTGCCAGCGCAAGCATGGTCAATGCGATTGTTGATCGTTGCATTAATTACCCCTCTGACGATTGATGAGTAGCTGCCACATCGCGCTTGCGGCTTCCGCCGCCTACGAACACCGCCCGACCGGTATCATGCAGCACTTGGCGGCGCTCGCGAGCGCGCAGTCCTTGCGATGCATCGACCATACGGCTGACCATCTCGCCATAGAGGCCTGCCGAATTACCGATATCGGATCCCCACAGCACATGATCGGCGCCATAGACCGCGACGATATGGCGTAAGGCGTCTACCGCAGGCAGCCGCGCAACACGCAGCGCCTCGAGGTTCACGGTCGTGAATTTGTAGTAGATGTTGCCGTGCTTGGCCAGCTCACGATGCCGGGCATCGAGGCCGTAGTCCGGCGGCCCCTCGGCATTGGGCCAGGCGCAATGGTCGAGCACCAGCCGCGCTTGCGGATAGCGCTGTGCCAGGCGCTGGTATTCGCTCATCGCCTCTGGCGAGGATCCGGGCGGCAGAGCCATCAAGTCCATGACCAGACCGGCCTCGTTCACCGCCGCCCACGTGTCCTGTGCGGGCGCTGAACTGAGCCACGGGAAGCCGCCGTCGGCAGCGCGCATGCCCGTCAGACGCACGCCGGCCAAGGCATGATCCTTGATCATCTGCCGCACTGTGTCAGGGGTCTTCGGGTCCTCGGCATTGAGCACCACCACCGGGACCAATCGTTCGCGATATTGATCGGTGCTGTCGAGAATGTAGCGATTGTCGTAGCCATAGGTGCCGCGGTGCTGCACGGCCGCGCCACCCGCGACGCCACTTTGATCCATCCAGCGCAGCACGCGCACGACCTCCGGCGTCTCGCTGGTAGGCTGCGGCGGCGCGGGGCCGGCAGCAGGCGGTGCCATCGGCGCGCGCGGATAGCGCTGCAGGTCGTCGGATTTTAAATGCGCATGGGCGTCGAACAGCTTGAATGACAGCCCTGAGCCCGAGCGCTTGGCCAGGGCCGCCAGGGGCTTCACGGCTATAGCGGCCGCCGATCCCAACAACAATGCGCGGCGCGTGAACATGCACTCGCGGCAGATCAACCGCGCTCAGCGCGCAGCAGGCGCTCGAGTTCCGGCACCACCTGGAACAGATCGCCCACCATACCGATGTCGGCGATTTCGAAAATCGGTGCCTCGCTGTCCTTGTTGACCGCGACAATCGTGCGCGCATCCTTGATGCCGGTCAGATGCTGGATTGCCCCGGAGATGCCCAATGCCACGTACAGTTCCGGCGCGATGATCTTGCCGGTCTGTCCCACCTGCAGCTCGTTCGGCACATAGCCGGCATCGACGGCGGCGCGCGAGGCTCCCACCGCGGCGCCGAGCGCGTCGGCCAGTCCGTACAGCAGTTTAAAGTTCTCGGCGCTGGCCAGCGCGCGGCCGCCGGAGACCACCCGCGTGGCGGTTTGCAGATCCGGACGGCCGGCCGCCGCCTGCGTGCGCGACAGGAATCGCGTGTGCGCCGGCAGACTCACATCCACCATGGCCGGCTCGATGCTCGCCTGAGCGCCGCCGGCTGCGGGCTGGAACGAGGCCGTGCGCACGGTCGCCACGACGATCTGTCCGGCGTCGGCCTCGACCGTAACGAGGGCATTGCCGGCGTACACCGGACGCACAAAACGATAGGCGGATTCCACCGACATGACGTCGCTGATCTGCCCGACACCCAGCAGGGCCGCGATGCGCGGCATCAAGTCCTTGCCATAGGTGGTCGATGGCCCCAGCAGATGCGTATAACCCTTTGCCAGCGCCGCGATCTGCGGGGCGTACACGGCCGCGAGCGGCTCCCCGTTCTCGGGCCGCTCGAGGGTCAGCACGCGTCGTAGCCCCTTCAGGGCTGCGGCCTCGGCGGCTACCGGGGCGCAGTCCGCCGCCAGCACCACGATGTCGATCGCGCATTCGCCGAGCGCGAGCGCACAGCTCATGCACTTGGCCGTGCTCTGATTGAGGCGGCCGTTGGCGTGCTCGGCGACGATGAGTACCTGATTCATCAAACCACTCCGCGCTGTTTGAGCGCCCCGAGCAGCTCGGCGACGCTCTTGACCATGATGCCGCGCGAGCGCACCGGCGGCGGCGCGAACTTCACGGTCCGCAGACTTGGCGTTGCTGGCGCAACGCCAAGCTCGGCCAGGGTCAGGACATCGAGCGGCTTCTTCTTGGCTTTCATGATATCGGGCAGCTTGATGTAGCGTGGCTCATTCAACCGCAGGTCGGTGGTCACCACCGCCGGCAAATCGATCTCGATGCTCTCGAGGCCGGTATCGACTTCGCGCGTCACGCGCGCCCGATTGCCGTCGAGCTCGAGCTTGGAGGCGAACGTGGCCTGCGGCCGGTCCCAGAGCGCCGCCAGCATCTGTCCGGTCTGACCGTTGTCGTCATCGATGGCCTGCTTACCCAGGATCACGAGCAGCGGCTCATGCTTCTGTACCAGCTTCAGGAACACCCGCGCCGCAGTCAGCGGCGGCACGGCAGCGCCATCGACCTGCACCAGCAGCCCCCGGTCCGCGCCCATCGCCAGCGCGCTACGCAGCTGCTGCTGGGTGTCGGCCGGCCCGATGCTGATGGCGATGACTTCCTGCACGAGTCCGCGCTCCCTGATGCGCAAGGCCTCCTCAAGCGCAATCTCGTCGAACGGGTTGATGCTCATTTTGACGCCGTCGCTCACGACACCGGAACCGTCCGGCTTGACACGCACGCGTACGCTGTAGTCGATGACGCGCTTGATCCCCACCAGAATAGTGCTCATGACGTAAAGGATAGCCCAACTCAGTGGCGCTGCGCCCGTGGCGGAGGCGCGAAAAATCGCGCGCTGGCGGATAATGGCTGCGACACCGGGTCTTGCGGGAACCACCGTCTTATGAAATTCGCCGGCATCCGTGCGCTCATCAGCGGCGGCGCTTCCGGATTGGGGCATGCGGTCGCCAGCCGCGTGATCGCGGCCGGGGGGCAGGCGCTACTGTTCGATCTGAACCCCATACAGGGCGCGGCGGCGGCCGCTGAACTGGGCAGCCGGGCGCACTTTCTGGCCGGCGATGTCAGCGACGAGAATTCGGTGGAAGGCGCCGCGGCGTTTGCACGCGAACGGCTGGGCGGCATCGAGCTGGCGGTGAATTGCGCCGGCATCGGCACGGCCGGGCGTCTGATCGGCCGCTCCGGCCCCATGAGTGCCACTTTTTTCCGTCGCATGATCGAAGTCAATCTGGTGGGCACCATGCTGTGCTCAAAGGCGGCGGCACTGCTCATGCAGCACAACCAGCCGGACCCAGAGGGCGAGCGCGGCCTGATCGTGATGACCGCATCCATTGCCGCCTTTGACGGTCAGATCGGGCAGGTCGCATATTCGGCCTCAAAGGGCGGCATTGTCGCCATGACCCTGCCGATGGCCCGCGAGTTGGCCTCCTCGGGCATTCGCGTCGTGACCATTGCCCCAGGCATCTTCAAGACGCCGCTGCTCGCGGCGTTGCCCGAAGCCGCACAAATCTCGCTCGGCCAGCAGGTGCCGTTTCCTGCGCGCCTGGGACGGCCCGAAGAATATGCAGCGCTGGTCGCGCACATCGCCGAGAACAGCATGCTCAATGGCGAAACCATCCGGCTCGACGGCGCGCTGCGCATGGCGCCACGCTGAGCGCCGCGCCGAGGAAGATCGCGATGGGCTTTGAGATTCGACGCATCGTGACCGGACATGACGCCGATGGCAGCGCCATCGTGCACAGCGACAGCCAGCTGAGCGCACAGCAGGTGCCCAACGATACGGCCTGGTTCAACAAGATCTGGAGCACCGAGGGCTGGCCGGCCGACAACACCGATACGCAGGACGGCGCCCTGCGCGAGACCGGACTGGCTGGCGCCAATGGCAGCGTGCTGCGCATCGTCGAAATGGCGCCCGGCCATCGCTCGCCCATGCATCGCACGCAATCGCTGGACTACGGCATCGTGCTATCGGGCGAGGTGCAGCTGGAACTCGATGCCGGCCGCATCGTGCTGCTCAAGAGCGGCGACGTGGTCATTCAACGCGGCACGGTTCACGCCTGGAGCAATCGCGGCACGAGCGCAGCGCGCATGGCGTTCGTACTGCTGTCGGCGGCACCGCTCGAGCGCACGTAGGACTGCGTGATGGGCATCCGACCAGCGGGCACCGATTGCGGCCGCTCCGGCCTGGTCTAAGCTGCCAGGCGATGACGAGCCTGCGCGAACATCTGAAGTTGCTGAAGCACGCTGGCGAATCCTGGCTGGCCGACAATGCCTCGAGCATGGGGGCGGCGCTGGCCTTCTACAGCGCCTTCTCGCTCGCTCCGCTGCTGATCATTGCCAGCGCCGTGGCCGGGTTGGTCTTCGGCGTCGGTTCGGCGCGCAGCGCGGTCGTGAGTCAGTTCAAGGAGCTCATCGGCCCGATTGGCGCCGAGGCCGTCCAGCGACTGCTCAACGCCACGGCAAACATCGGCACGGGTGTGTTCGCGAGCGCCGTCGGGGTGGCGCTGCTGCTGGTCGGCGCGAGCTCGGTGGTGATCGAACTGCAGAACGACCTCAACCGCATCTGGCGCGTGCCCAAACGCGATCGATCGGGCTACCCGGCGCTGATCCGTGCACGCTTGCTGGCCTTCGGTATGATCCTGGGATTTGGCTTTCTGTTGCTGGTCTCACTGATCATCAATGTCGGCTTGGCCGCGATGGTGCAGCACTCGAAGTTGTTCGCGCAGCAGGCCCTGCTGCTGCACGCATTGAATCTGCTGGTCTCGGTCGCTGCCTATTCGATTGTGTTCGCGATGCTGTTCAAATGGCTGCCGAACGTGCGGCTGGGCTGGCGCGACGTTTGGCGCGGAGCGCTCGTGACCGCCGTGCTGTTCAGCCTTGGGCAGCTCGGCATCGGCTTTTACCTGGGGCGCAGCGCGACCACCTCGGCGTATGCCGCGGCGGCCTCGCTGCTGGTGCTGCTGTTATGGCTGTACTATGCCGCGCTTATTTTCCTGTTCGGCGCGGAGGTCACCTGGGTGTACGCGCAACGGTACCGCCCGCAGGCGCAAGCCAAACGCAGGGTGGCCGCGTGACCGGCGCGGTATTCAGCATGGATTCATGCGCAGCGCGTACGATGGCAGTCGCGAGCCGGTCTGCATGCGTGCAGACAGCACCGGTACCAGGTAGGAAATAAGGCGTGCACTCTCAACGATGGCTACTGCTGATTGTGACGATAGTCGCGGCGGTGGCCCAACATTCCAGCGCCTCGCCTCCGCGCCCGCGGGTGCCGCAACCCGCTCCGGTGCAGACTTTCGGCTTCGAAACCGTCCAGCGCATGGCGCAGCAGCGCGCAGAGCAGCCTTATCACGAGCGCGGCGACAAGCTGCCCGATAATCTGGCCAAGCTCAGCTACGATGACTATCGCGATATCCGCTTCCGCCCCGAGAGCGCGCTGTGGCGAAATCAGTCGTTGTTTGAAGTGGAGTTCTTCCATCGCGGTTCCAGTTATGACAAACGCGTCAACGTCAACGAAGTCACCGAGCAGGGCGTCTTGCCCGTGCACTACGACCCGGCACAATTCGATTTCGGCAAGAACGGCGCGCTGCTCAAGGGGCTGACGGACGATCTGGGGTTTGCCGGCCTACGGGTGCATTACCCTTTACAAACATCGGACTACAAGGACGAGTTAATTGCGTTCCTGGGCGCGTCTTACTTTCGCGTGCTCGGACGCGACCAGAGCTATGGCGCCTCGGCCCGGGGTCTGGCCATTAACGTCGCAACCACGGATGGCGAGGAGTTTCCCTATTTCAGCGACTTTTGGCTGGTGCGACCCACCCCCGCGCAGCGCACGCTGACCATTTACGCACTGCTGGACAGCCCCAGTCTGGCTGCCGCCTACCGCTTCGAGATCCGGCCCGGCGCCACCAGCAACGTTGAAGTCACTGCCACGCTGTACGCCCGCAAGAGCGTCGAGAAGCTTGGGCTGGCGCCTCTGACCTCCATGTTTCTCTATGGCGAAGAGCACCGGCGGCAGTTCGATGATTACCGGCCGGAAGTGCATGATAGTGACGGGCTGCTGATGCAGACCGGCGGCGGAGAGTGGCTGTGGCGGCCATTGGTAAATCCGAAAGCACTGCGGGTATCGAGCTTCTCCGATGAGCGTCCTCGCGGCTTCGGTCTGAGCCAGCGCGATCGCGACTTTGCGCATTACCAGGACGAGGAGTCGCGATATCAGCGCCGGCCGAGCTACTGGATCGCACCCCTTGGGGATTGGGGCAAGGGCAATATCGAGCTGGTCGAGATCCCCACCGACGAGGAAATCCACGACAACATAGTCAGCTACTGGGTGCCGGCCACGCCGCTGGTGCCGCACAAGCCCATGAGCTTCATGTATCTGCTGTCGGCGTATGCCTACAACCCGCAGTGGCCGCCCGGCGGCCGTGCAATTGCGACGCGCACCGGCGCGGGTCACGGCCATTCAGCGGACAATGCGCGGCGCGTGCTGATTGACTTCGAAGGAGGAGATCTCGATACACTGGGGTCAGCGCAGCCAGTGAAGGCCGAACTCAGTGCCCACAATGGCGACATCGATACCGTGACCGTGCAGCGGCTGTCCGAAAACGGTGTCTGGCGTGTGGCCTTCCGGCTGACTCCTAAGGGAAACCAGCCCACGGACCTGCGGTGCTACTTGACTTTATATGGCGAAGCCCTCACTGAAACCTGGACCTATCTATGGACACCGTGAAGCCAAGCAGCCATAGCGAGCGCTGGCTGCAATACCAGGCGCTGTGGCGCCGAATCGCGTTCTTTGGTCTGACGTTTCTGACCGCATTTGCCGGCGGCTTTCTGATGTTCGACATCCTTCGGGCCAACGGCATGGGACCGCTCGAAGTCAGCGGCCTGGTGCTTTTCGTGGTGTTGTTCATCTGGATTGCCGGCGCTTTCTGGACCGCGGTGGCGGGCTTCGTGGTCAGATTGATCGGCCGTGATCCGGCGGCTCTGCATCCTGAAGCCGATACGCTGCGCCCTCTGCATGGGCGCACCGCCGTGGTCATGCCGATCTACAATGAAGACACCGCACGCGTGTTTGCCGGCCTGGATGCAATCTGGTCATCGCTGGCCGCCCTGCCACAGGCCGATCGCTTCGACTTCTTCGTGCTCTCGGATACCCGCCGGCCCGAAATCGGCGCGTTGGAAGAGCAGGCGTGGCACGACATGGTGGCGCGCCATGGCGCCGACGGCCGTCTTTTTTATCGACGGCGCAGCGAGAACAGCGGCCGCAAGTCCGGCAACCTCGCTCAATTCGTGCGCAACTGGGGCGGTGCTTACGACTATATGCTGGTGCTGGATGCCGACAGCGTCATGTCCGGCAAAGCGCTGGTAACTCTGGCGCAAATGATGGACGCGAACCCGGGGGTCGGGATCATTCAGGCCTTACCGCTGCTCGCTGGCCGCGATACGCTGTTCGCTCGCCTGCTGCAGTTCGCGGTTCGGCTGAACGGACCCATGTTCGCCACCGGACTGACTTTCTGGCAGCTCGGTGAGAGCAACTACTGGGGACACAACGCGATCGTGCGGCTGCAGCCGTTCGCAGAATACTGTTCGCTGCCGCGCTTGCCGGGCGCAGCGCCATTTGGCGGTGAAATCCTGAGCCACGATATTGTTGAGGCCGCACTCATGCGCCGTGCCGGTTACAAAATCTGGCTGGTGCCCGACATCGCCGGCAGCTGGGAAGAAGTGCCGACCAACGTCATCGATTTTGCCGCACGCGATCGCCGCTGGGCGCAAGGCAACCTGCAGCATGTGGGCGTCATGCCGATGCGCGGTCTGCATTGGCTCAGTCGCATTCACATGCTGACCGGTGTGCTCTCCTACGCTACTTCACCGCTGTGGCTGCTGGTGCTGATTCTGAGTTCGATCGTGACCAGCATCGAGGCGGTCGCGGGACATCAGTACTTCCAGGCCGGCGCGCACTCGCTGTTTCCATCCTGGCCGCAATATCGCAACGGCGAAATCGATGGGCTGCTGTCGATGACCGCGATCATATTATTCGTGCCCAAGATGTTCGGTGCGGCGCTTGCCCTCGGCAATCGTCAGTTGCGCGCCGCTTACGGCGGCGCCCGCAAATTGCTCGAGGGCGTGCTGTTCGAGCAGTTCATGAGCATGCTGCTGGCCCCGACCATGATGTTGTTTCATACCAGTTTCGTAGTGCGGGCGCTGTTGGGCCGCAGCGTCGGCTGGGACGCGCAGCCTCGCGGGGATCGAGGCATCACCTGGCGCGAGGGGCTGGTGCGACACAAATGGCACCTGGCCCTTGGAGTGCTGTGGGGCGGCGCGATTTTGGCACTGGCGCCGAAGTTCATTTGGTGGATGCTGCCGGTGGTCACCGGCATGATCATCGCGGTGCCGTTCACGGTATTGACCAGCCGTGCCAGCTTGGGTCGCGCATTGCGAGAGCGCGGCTGGTTGGTGACTCCTGAAGAGTACGCGCCGCCGCCCGAACTGGCGGCGCTCGCCGAGGCCGGTAAGCCTCAGGCACCCGTGCCGGCGCCCGTCCCGGCGCTGGAACTTTGGGTACGTGTGCCGCAGCCGGCACCCTTGGCCATGGCATCGAGCGATCCCACCCACGTGGAGCTCACCCCGCGCGCAGCCTGACGCGGCCCGGCCTGACGCGGCCCGGCCTGACGCGGCGCCGCTTAGTCGGTATGAGTTTCGTGGGTCGCGACGGCGCCGCGTTTCCAATAGCCGGCAGCTTTGACCCAGGCCTTCGGTAAACCGCGCTCGTTGACCAGGTGCTCGCGCAGTGCCCGGGCCATGTGCGATTCGCCGGCGATCCAGGCGTAGCCGTCCCCGGGTGGCAGAGTCAGACTGTGCACCGCGGCCAGCAGCCCTGCGGCCTCCCCGGCGGGCGCATGCCCGCGATACAGCCATGACAGTTCGAGGGCAGCCCGGCTGTCCAGCAGCTGCCGCTCGGCGGCGTCGGCCACTTCGACAATGGCCTGCACCCGCGTGTTTTCACGCAGCTCCTCGAGCCGCCGGCCGATGGCCGGCAGTGCGGTTTCATCGCCCACTAGCAGATACCAGTCGAAATCATCGGCCACCACGAAGGAGCCGCGCGGTCCGCCAATGCTGAGCATCTGCCCAGCTCGCGCGCTCGCGGCCCACTGGGCCGCCGGGCCATCGCCGTGCAGCACAAAATCGAGCTCCAACTCCAAGGCGCGCAGGTCTACGCGTCGCGGCGTGTAGTCGCGGGCGATGGGCTGCGCGGCGTTGTCGGGAAAGAATACTTTGACGTGATCGTCGGCAGCGGCGCTGACAAAGCCTTGCATGGCCTCGCCGCCAAGCGTCACGCGCAGCATCTGCGGCGTCAGATGCCGCACACGGCGCACCTCCAATTCGCGCCGCCGGATCTCGTGCCGCACACGCTCGATTGAATGTTTGCTCTCACTCATGGCGGCGTCTCATATCCGCTCGAGCGCGGCCGCCGCGGCATCCAGCGCCGCCGCGATCGCCTGGACCTGTGCTGCGTTGAGCGGGCTATCGGCAACCTTAAGCCGCAGTGCCATTTTCAGATTGTGCATGGCGCGGATAATCTGGGGCGCATCGCTGGCTGCGCGCGATGCGGCCGCATCGCTGAGCCGTCCATTGACATGCTCAAGCGCAGCCTTGTTTTCGAGCAGATACTTGCGACCCGAGGCAGATATTTTGTAGAGCTTACGATTGTCGTCGGCGGCGCCGGCGACGATGTAACCGAGGTCCTCGAGCAGCGCCAGAGTCGGATAGACCACGCCGGGACTGGGCACGTAGGCGCCGCTGGTCTTATCCTCGATGGCTTTGATGAGCTGGTAGCCGTGACTGGGGTTCTCGCCCAGCAGCTGCAGCACCACGAAGCGCAGCTTGCCGTATTCAAACGATCGGCCGCGGCCGCCGTGCCCGCGCGGCTCATCCTCATCCCACGGCCCGTGTCCGGAACCGAAGCGTGTGTGATGATGACCCGAGCCCCGGACCTTCTTGTGCATACTCGACGAATCCGATATATCTAGTTATAATTACTTATATCGTGATATGACGATTTAGGCAAGCACGCCGGCATCGCCGCCCGTGTAGAATGCTGTTGCCGTCCTGGTACCA
>Ga0302324_100007352_pt1 | contig 23450 bp, 25 predicted proteins | sample Palsa_T0_1_FD_201949 | JGI IMG/M metagenome (GOLD analysis project Ga0302324, IMG submission 201949) | Peat permafrost microbial communities from Stordalen Mire near Abisko, Sweden - Palsa_T0_1 | ecosystem: Environmental > Terrestrial > Soil > Palsa > Peat permafrost | place: Sweden: Abisko... | reverse complement strand
ACTATCACTCACGGCACTCACACCTACAAGCTAGGCGGACGGTTGCGCCAAAGCTTCAATGACGATACGTCTTTAAACGGCTTTAACGGGTCGTTCATCTTCCTTGGCGGCACCGGCCCTGAACTGGATGCCAACAACCAACCTATCCCCGGCACGGAGCTTCAACTGACGGCGTTGCAGGTTTATCAACGCACACTGCTGGGTGAGCAATTGGGCTTGACTTCGGCGCAGATCAGGGCGCTCGGCGGTGGCGCGTCGCAATTTACCTTCACCACCGGCAAGGCGCTCTCCACGGTGAATCAGTTTGATGCGGGTCTTTTCTTCAACGACGATTGGCGCTTAAGACCGAATCTAACACTTAGCTATGGCCTGCGCTACGAAACCCAGACGAATATCGGCGATTACAAGGATTTTGCGCCGCGCTTCGGTCTCGCCTGGGGCATCGGCGGCAACGCTAAGAAAACGGCGAAGACGGTTCTGCGTGCCGGCGCGGGCGTGTTTTATGACCGCATCGCCGATACCGTCAGCCTGGCCGCCGAACGATACAACGGCATAACCCAGCAATCGTATTTTGTGGAGAATCCCGATTTCTTCCCGAATATACCTTCGCTCAGCTCTCTCACGGGCAGCAGTTCGCCCCAGCAATACAAGCCCATCTATTCGGGCATCGAAGCGCCACGCACGTATCAAGCCAGCATCGGTCTGGAACGGCAAATTAACAAGTATGTTCGCCTCACCGGCCAATATGTGGAAACGCGCGGCGTACATCTGCTGAATTCGCGCAACATCAACGTGCCGGATGACGGGATTTATCCGTTCGGCGATTCAGGCCCGCGCGTTCTCGCTGAATCGACCGGGCTCAGCCGTACGCATCAATTTTTCATCAGCCCAAATGTGAATTACAAGAAATTATTCCTCTTCGGTTTCTACGTGTATTCGCGTGGCGAAGACAATAATGAAGGCGAACCGGCGGACCCGAATAATTTGAAAGCGGAATGGGGCCCTTCGACCTTTGCCGACGTGCGCAATCGCTTCGTGATGGGAACCTCCATCCCACTGCCACTGAAGCTCAGCGTGATGCCGTTTATTGTCGCGAACAGCGGAACGCCTTATGACATCACCACCGGGCAGGACACAAACCTGGACGGCTTCGCCTCGGAACGCCCTTCTCTCAACAGAACTGAAAGCGCCGCGAGCTGTGTTGGCACCTCTTTAATTTACGAATCCGGATTCGGTTGTTTCAACTTGAATCCGGCGCCTGGCACGCAGATTGAACGTAACTACGGCCGCGGACCCGCCAGCTTTACGGTGAACATGCGTGTATCGCGTACCTGGTCTTTCGGCAACAACGGCGAATCGGGCATGCGCGACAACGGCGGCCCACCTCCGGGTGGAGGTGGTATGCGCGGTGGCGGCGGTCCTCCCGGCGGTGGTCCTCCCGGCGGTGGTGGTGGCCCGGGCGGCGGTGGTCCACCTCCTGGCATGTTTGGCGCGGCCAGCGGAAAGAAGTATAATTTGACCCTGACGGTGAGTGCGCGCAATTTGCTGAATCACGCCAACTACGCTCCGCCAAGCGGCGACTTATCCTCGCCCTTTTTTGGGCAGTCGACGAGTTTGGCGAGCGGCTTTGGCCCGATGGGCGCGGCGACCACCTTCGACCGTAAGATCGACTTACAGCTAAGATTTCAATTCTGAGGGAAAGACATGAAATGGCTCATCGCGTTAGTTTTAGCCGTCTCGGCCATGGCGGCCGGTATCGATGGTAAGTGGAAGGCCAAGTTCGACACCCAGATCGGCGAGCAGCATTATACCTACGATTTCAAAAGCGACGGTGGGAAGCTGACCGGTACAGCAGCCAACGACATGGGTTCCACTGAGATCAAAGAAGGCGTAATCGAAGGCGACACTGTCTCGTTTGTCGAAAATCTCGACTTCAACGGCAACGCTATTCGCATTGAATACAAAGGGAAGATTTCGGGAGATGAAATCAAGTTCGTCCGCCAGGTTGGAGATTTTGCCACGGAAGAGTTTGTCGCTAAACGGGAGAAGTAAGATGGCAGGCTACTCTTATGGGCCAGTCATACATCGCGTCAATTAGATCTTGGTCGCCAGTCTGGCTTAGGTAGGTACAGTCCCAGAGTCTTTGATGCAAATGAGCCCGCCCAGTGCCGGGCTTTCTTGTGCTCGCGGCCGGTCACCCACCCTGTTGTGGCGAAATCGGCGAAGCCACGACAGGCGCGTTTCAAAGATTCTAGCCCGGTATGTGCCCGTCCAAGCCTACCGACGACACTCAATGGTTTGCAAAGACGAATCTCGCGGGTCTCAATTAGCCATGCATTGCGCCAGCGGCCTCGGGTTTTAGGCGTTGCGCCGCTGTCGAAAATTTCTCAACCACTTCGCTCAGAAGCTTCGCCCGCTCTTTCACGTCGCTGATGTTTGTAGCTGCCTGCAACATCGCGACGGCTTCAAAACCCAATACTATAGCCTGCCGCCACGGTACAGGGTCCGGCCCTTGCCGGCCGACTACACTGGCGTTTTGGGCTAGGATTGCAGCCCAGAATTGATTTTCTCCCGGAATGACGTATTTCCACCACCACTCGACCTTACCGTCTATCCAATCGCCTTCATTCAAGCTCATATTTAGTCCTCACTAAGTGGGAGGCAAACTCCAAACATAGAATACACCTCGTCCGCTAGATATCTTATCATCAAGAAACTTCTCGTGGCGCCATCGCATAAACTTTCCCAAGCCGGACCCCTGCTGGACGGGGCTCCTGACAAGTTGAGTGGCTATTTCAACCACGCGAAGCATAGACAAACAGGTGGCGTCCAAGGCACATGAGGCAATCCGCCGGACCTTGCCGACCGGCGTCATTGCTATCGAGCAGGATGCAGGCCACGTTGAAATGACGCTTGATGAGTTCCTCTTGCACTTTTGACATGGAACTTCCCAAGAGCGCGACGCCGGGAAATTCATGCATCTTCCATTCTTACCGCGAGATCGCCGGCAATCAGGCTCCCGCACGGTACGAAGCCGGCCTTCTGAAGTGTCCTCCGGCTCGCCCTGTTTGCGATGTTGCAACGCGCTGCGGGAACGCTGCCTCCGGCGCGGCAAGCGGCCTTCAGTTCCTGCACCAGATAAGCTCCAAGGCCCCTGCGCCGGAATGGCTCGGCGATTTTCATGTAGATATCGCCATAGGGCCGATTGTAGTGATAAAGAACTCCTCCCGCTCCGGCAATAGCGCCGTTCAACGTGACCACCCAACCGGCGCCGTCGTCCAACTCCAGCATCTTCAACTGCTCCACATCGCCAGCTGCGGTTGTGCGAAAACCGCAACCCTCCGGCATAAGCTGTGTTTCGAACCGGTCCTCGAACAGAATTGCCTCGGCCCGGACACTCTGCGCAAATGTGTGCAGCATCACCGTCAGGAGTGGGTCGCTGGTCTGCGTTTCAATCATCGATGCGCCGCACGCCGCGAGCAAAGCCTCGAACAGGTGAAAAACCTGCCGGCGGCAGTCCCGTTTGACATAGAACTCGTAAAGCGCGGGCGACTTTGTCCACGGCCCGGCGACTGCCACCGACCCGTATCCCACGACGGCGCCGGCGAGATCCAGAGCGTACTCGATCGTCCATCCGGGGCGAACATGGATCGAATCGTGAATGATCTGGCAGTTCATTTCGTCGCGGTAGGATTCTCGGAGCGACTTTATTTCATCCAACTCGCAAACTCGAACGGAAATTTGCATTTCGCCCTATCTTGGCACTGCCAATCAGCACATGCTATAAAAGGCCGATGCGCTGGATAAGGGGCGTCTTCTTCCTATTGGTCGTATGCAGTGCCTTTGGAGGCAGGCCACCGATCCGCATGTTCACCACGGAAGACGGCTTGGTGCGCAATTGGATCACGCGTATCTATCGCGACTCCAGAGGGTTTCTCTGGCTTTGTACAGTCGAAGGGGTCTCCATCTTCGACGGCAAACACTTCACTAATTTCACAAGCCGGGATGGTCTACCGAACCGTTTTGTCACTGACGTGGTCGAGACTAGTTCAGGCGAGCACTGGCTGGCTACCGTCTCCGGCCTCGCACGCCTGAGTGCTCGTCATCCGGTCGACCTACCCGCTTTTACCGCATTCAAGTTGGGCACCAGCGATGCCGCCAATCGCATCGACCGGCTCGTCGAAGACACCAAACATCAAATTTGGTGTATCACAGCTGACGGGTTGTACCGTTTCTCAAGCATCGCCACGCAGCCTTTTCATGCGGAAAAAGTGGTGCTGCCCGAGCCCATCGGGACTCAATTCTCCGATCTGCTCGTCGACTCCAACGACCGCTTATGGCTGTTATCTTCGTCGTCGCTGGTTCTCCGAGCTGCGGACGGCACTTGGAAGAAGTCAACCGCCGTGGCTGGCCTTTTGAAAGAAGCGAACACCCTCACGCAAGATTCCGAAGGCCGCATTTGGATCGGTAGCCGCGACAGTTTGCTAGGTATCCGGGTAGACGAGAGCGGCAGCACCCAAATCGTTGGACGTTACTCAGGTTTAGCCGGCGGCGGTCCTATTACCGCACTCATTGCCGACCCGCAAAACGATCTTTGGGTTGGCGCTCGGCTCCTTGCCCGCTTTCATCCAACGACAAGCAAAATAGCGGCTGCCTACCAAACGATACCTGTACAAAGCGTATTGCTCCCCCTTTTCCGAACGGACTTTCCGCAGATCGCGAGGGCAACATTTGGGTCGGTGTCGGGAACTCTGGAGTCGCCAGAATCTGCCGCCGTTCCAGCGAACTATTTGGCGCCGAAGACGGCTTTGTCTTACCCGCTGTTATCGGTGTGACAGCAGGCATCAACGGAAATATTTTCGCTATCACGTCAGATCGTACGCTACACGAGTTCGTCAACGGCCGCTTCGTTCCCAGACCCCGCTTCATCCCCTCAAACGCTACGATAACCGGTTGGGGACAGGATCAAGTGGTACTGCAGGACCGCGGGGGACAACGGTGGTTCGCGAGTGGTCAAGGGGTTCTGTGTTATCCCCCTACCAAAGACTCGCGCGCACTGGCTCACTTGGTCCCCCGCGTCTATACCCACCGCGACGGGTTGCCAGACGACATGGTCCTGCGCCTGTATCAGGACTCGCACGGCCTAATCTGGGCGGGTACTGCGCAGGGGGTTGCGAGGTTCGATCCCGCAGCCCACCACTGGATAACGCTGAGCTGGTCCAATGATCCCGCGCATTTAAGCGGCGCGGTACACAGCATCACCGAAGATCAGAAAGGCTCACTTTGGGTTGGCCTCGCCTCACCGTGCATTCTTCGCATTTGCGGGAGCAGAGTGCAAACCATGGCGGGCGGCGAGTTGCGGGGGTTTATTAATGCGCTTCTGGTGGATCATGCCGGCCGCCTATGGGTGGGGTACCAGCCAAAACGGTTTACTTCGTTTGGATGATGTAGGCGCCGTAAAACCCCGCTTTGTCAGGCCGGCCATGCGCCGCAATTTGTCCAGCGATCATATCTTTTCTCTCGGCGAAGACAAGTGGGGTCGGATTTATATTGCGTGCGGCCGGGGAGTGGAACGGCTCAATCCTCAAACAGGCGCGCTAGAACATTTTTCGACTGAAAACGGCTTGCCGGCCGGCGAGACAGAGCGGCTACATCGCGATTCCGCAGGAAATATTTGGTTCGCTTCGAACTCCGGCCTCGCGCGCTACCAACCCGAGATCGAGAGTCATGACACTCCGAATCCTCCTCTGTTACGAAGCATCCGGGTAAACGGACACGAACAGCCGATCTCCATTCTCGGCGAGGCCTCGGTGTCAGATCTCGAACTCACTCCCAAGCAAACCAACATTGAGATTGAATACCGTTCGCTCAGTTTCGACCTGACCACCCACCTTCGTTACCGCTATCGCCTGGGCGACGCGTCAACAGCTTGGAGCACGCCGACCGAATTAGAACGCGTAAGCTACGCAAATTTGGCACCGGGCTCTTATCGCTTTGAAGTTCGCAGCGGCAATGAAGGCGGCGTGGAAAGCACACCCGCCACGTTTTCATTTCGCTTACTCGCGCCCGTATGGCAGCGCCCCTGGTTCATTTCAATAGTGGCACTGCTGATGGCGGTTGCCGCACACAGGCTTTACCGTTATCGCCTCGAGCAGTTGTTGGCCGTCGAGCGCGTTCGGCACCGTCTCGCCTCCGATTTACATGACGACCTTGGCGCCGGCCTTGCCGAAATCGCCATCACGAGCGAAGTGGCCAAGCGCCGCCCCTGGGAAAGAGACCCGCTCGATCAAATTGCCCAGCGCGCCCGCAGTCTACGTGCCGTACTCACTGACATAGTTTGGACCGTCGATCCCCAGGGCGATCACTTAGCCGAACTCCTCCGCAAAATGCGCCAAACCGCCTTTGACCTTCTGGAGCAAGATGACCGCAGAATCGCATTTCATGCCCCAGAGGATAAAATCGCGCAAAAGACTGAGCTTGCACCCGAAACGCGCCAGCATCTCCTGCTCTTTTTCAAAGAAGCCATAGCCAATGCCGCCCGCCACTCACGAGCGAGCGACGTTGAAATTGATTTGTCTATTGTGGGCAAGGCTCTACTTCTCGAAATTCGCGACAACGGTTGCGGTTTCGATCCAAGCGTTCCGGCCTCCGGCCATGGCATGAAAGCCTTGCAATATCGCGCAAAACAACTCAACGCCCCATTTCAACTGGAAACGAGCCCAGGCCAAGGTGTCACCATTCGCCTGCAAGTTCCATTTCGCTAACAACTTTCGGAACCGCAGGCGAAACCGCCTGCGCCACCTGCATGAAAATGCGGTTGCCGGTGCGCGCTGTCTCGCCGTACTCTGTTAAAGAAGTGCAGCAGCGTGGCTTTGGTCGAAGATCAGGTAAAACCCGCGAGGGGCTGGCAACGCTGATCGCAGGCTCGCCCGGTTTTCAAATCGCCGGCGCCTATCCATACATGGAAGAGTTGCTGCCGGCTCTCGAAGCGGATCTGCCGGATGTACTACTCGCTGATATTGGCCTGCCGGGCATGTCGGGTATTACGGGCGTGAGGCTTATTCACGAGCGATATCCCCAGATGCCGATTCTGATGCTGACCGTGCTGGGCGATGACGATTCAGTTTTTGGAGCCATCTGCGCGGGGGCTTGTGGATACTTGCTGAAAGAAACCCAGCCGGCGCGCCTGCTGGCCTACATTCGCGAATTGCATGCGGGTGGAGCGCCGATGTCGCCTGAAATTGCGCGGCGCGTGGTGAAAGCATTTCGCGGCCTGACACCTGCCACGCAGCCGGATACCAAGTTGGCGCCTCGGCAACTTGAAATTTTGCAGCTCTTGGCGGAAGGCCACAGCTATAAGAGTTGTGCTGAAAAGCTCAAGCAAAGCCTGGATACCGTCAGGTTTCACGTGCGGAATATCTACGACCGCTTGCACGTGCATTCGCGCTCGGAAGCGGTTTGGAAGGCGCTGGAATCGGGCCTTGTGCGGCGCTCCAGCACGGGCAGCGAAACGCGTTAGGGCGATAGGCCACATCTTTATGTAGCTGGCAGCGCGGTGCCTTCCGGCCCTACACTAGGGAGGTCTTTAAAGAGCCCTTCCAGGGAGGACAGTCATCATGATTCGATTTCGAAAATCGTTTTTATCTTTAGGATTGCTAGCATGCGCGGCTGCCCTGCTGATGGTTTCGCTCCCAAAAGCGGCCCACGCGGTCGCCGCGGCGTTGGTCGAAATCACGAATACAGCGGCGAATCCGGCGGTGACTCAAGACGTTTCAAAGCGGGCGTCGGAGATTGTGAATCTATATTGCTCTGACATCGTTTGCGTTCCGGTCGAGTCCATCGGTGGCACCCAATACGTGGTACCGGCAGGGAAGAGCCTGGTTGTAACGGCTGTGGATATCTATAGTCCTTACGGGCCAAAGATTGTGAATTTGTACGACCTCCCGCCAGGATCTCCGGCTTACTTTCTAGGCTATACGTTGGCAATCTATGGAGGAGTCAGCGGCCAAGGTCACTATGCCTACCCATCCGGAATCGTTTGGGGACCTGGGCGAAGCCCAAGAGTCGGAGAAAGTGAAGAAATTTCGACATACTTATACGGCTACCTTACGTCGAATTGAGCAGAACTTGAAAGCGCGAGCTATGCAAATCATGACGAGAACCGAGGCGGTCGTTTGCCTGCTTCCGCTTCTTGGAGTGCTCAGCTTCGCCGGGACAATATCGAAAACCGGAACGTTCGGAACGCCGGAAGATATCGAAACTCTGGCCCTAACCCTTACGTCAAGTGGCAACGTCACGCTCCAGACATATGGTTTCGGAGGGGGAACGAACGCGGCGGGCACATTGATTTCGGCAGGAGGTTTCGACCCATTCGTGGGTCTCTTCGCCGGAACTGGTGCGACCGCCACTTTGATTAACGGCACATCGGACATTCTCTCGAACTACACAGCCGGATGTCCGCCAGCCGGTACCGTGACAGTAGGGAGCTTGAAAAGCCAATGCGGTGATGTGACGTTGCAGTTCAACGGGCTCGCCGCGGGGAGCTATACCGTGCTTCTTACGGACGGCGAATACGTCCCCAACGCGGTATTCGAAACAACCCCGGGCCAGTTGGGCGATGGGTTCTCAGATTTGACAGCCGGCGTTTTTCAAACGTGCGAAGACGCCAATAACTGTAATACCGATTCCGGGGCTTGGGCGCTAGACTTTACGACGGCTGCGGCGTCGGTGTCGGCTCCCGAGCCTGCAGGTATCGCAATGCTGTTACTGGCATCATTGGTTTTGGGGGCGGCGCCGTGCGCTGCCGCGCGGCCTCCTCGCCGGGCTCTTGGTCCCACAGCCCCGCCCCGTCGTCAGCGCTGCCCCTGAACTAACGCTTTAGTCCGAAGTTCTCCTGCGTCGTGAGATGAAACTGTTTATTTTCATGCTGATGGCGAAGTTATCGTCGGTTGTTGTAGGCATGTAATATATTATTATAGGCGTTGTTATTTGTGGACGCTGTGTTATATTGGTAGGCATGTACGTGGCTACCGTGCCCAATCGCAACTCGCCCCCGGCCATCCTCTTGCGCGAATCCTTCCGCGAAAACGGCAAAGTAAAATCGCGCACCATTGCCAATATCTCCCATCTTCGGTCTCAGCAGATCGAGGCGCTGCGCTTGGCCTTGGCCGGCTCGTTGCCCACCTCCGGCACCGCCTTGCCTGACTCTTTTCAGATCTCGCGCTCGCTCCCTCATGGCCACGCGGCCGCCGTCCTCGGGTGCTTGCGCAATCTGAAGTTGGACGCTATCCTCGACTCTGCTGCGAGTCGACAACGTGATCTGGTCGTCGCCATGATCGTGGCCCGTATCCTCGATCCGGCTTCCAAGCTGGCCACTGCTCGCGGCTTAAATTCCGACACGCTCAGCAGCAGTCTCGGCGATCTACTCGGTCTCGATTCCGCCCACGAGTCTGAACTCTACGATGCGATGGACTGGCTGCTCCCGCGCCAGGCGCGGATCGAACAGGAATTGGCCAAGCGCCAACTCTCGGGCGGCGGCTTGGTGCTCTACGATTTGACCTCTACTTATTTTGAAGGCCGCCATTGTCCGTTGGGCAAACTCGGCCACTCGCGCGATGACAAATCCGGCAAGGCCCAAATTGTCTTTGGGCTGCTGAGGAATGCGCAAGGCTGTCCCGTCGCTGTCGAGGTGTTTGAAGGCAACACCGGCGATCCCAAAACAGTCGCCTCGCAAATTGACAAACTCCGCACGCGCTTCGGTCTGCAAGATGTGGTTCTGGTCGGTGATCGTGGCATGATCACCAGCGCGCGCATCCGCGAAGATCTGCCCACTTCGCACGGCATTCAATGGATCTCCGCGCTCCGCGCCAACCAGATTCAAAAACTGGCCAAGGACGGCTGCTTACAGATGTCGCTGTTCGATCAGACGGATCTGGTCGAAATCGCTCATCCGAGTTTTCCAGGCGAGCGTTTGATCGCGTGCTACAACCCACTGCTCGCCGAAGAGCGTGCGCGCAAACGGCCCGACCTATTAGCGGCCACCGAGAAACAGTTGGCCAAGATTGCGGCAGCCACGCAGCGCGTCCGGCGTCCGCTCCGCGGCAAACACAACATCGGTGTGCGCGCGGGCAAGATTCTCAACCGCTACAAGATGGGCAAGCACTTTCAATTGCGGATTGAAGAAGACAGTTTTCACTACCAGCGTATGACGGCCAACATCGAACGTGAACAAAGTCTGGACGGCATCTACGTTATTCGCACCAGCGTCAAACAGGAAGCTCTGTCCAGCCGGCAAGTGGTGGCTAGCTACAAAAGTTTGTCAGGCGTGGAGCGCGCCTTTCGCAGTTTGAAAACCGTCGACCTGCATGTCCGCCCCATTCATCATCGTCTTCCCGATCGTGTGCGCGCCCGCATCTTCCTTTGTATGTTGGCCTACTATGTCGAGTGGCACATGCGGCAGCTTCTGGCGCCCCTGCTTTTTGACGATGATGATAAGGAGCAAGCTCAGGCGGCTCGCGCCTCTATCGTTGCTCCCGCCACTCGCTCTTCATCGGCCAAGCGCAAGGCCCGCACCAGGCTCACCGCTGACGGCTTGAAGGTGCATAGCTTCCGAACCCTCCTCGCCGACCTCGCCACCATAACCAAGAACATAATTCAACCTACCGACAAAGTGACCGCCGCTTTCGATATGCTCACTCGACCGACCGCGCTCCAGCAACGCGCTTTCGAGCTACTCTCCGTCAAACTCAAAGTCAGCTGACTTCTCTGTAGGCAGTAGCCCGCCCCTCCATCGCCTTTAAGCTCTTGATTTGTCTACATTTGCCACTTTGAGGTCTCAGAACTTCGGACTAGCCCCTGCGGAACCGCGCGTCAGCAAGCGTAGGGCTTCAGAACCGCGCGCATCGGCAAGCGTGCCCTTAGTAAAATCTCCGCATCCATTCCGTAGCCACAAGGACATCTCCCTGCGATAAAGTGTGCCCTGCCTTTTCCCAATGCAGCGTCACCTCCGCGTTGGCCGCCCGCAGAATATTCGCCAGTTCCGCGACTTCATCCGTCCCCACAATCGGATCCGCCAAGCCGCTCAACAGCAACACGGGTTTGCGGTTCAATTCCACCGCCTGCCCGGGAACAAACGGCACCATCCCTCGCATGAGCACTGCGCCCGCCAGTGTTTCGGGATAGCGCAAGAGCAGGCTTGACGCGATATTGGCCCCGTTTGAAAATCCCGCAGCCACAAGGCTTCCTTCGGGAATTGCGTATGCCTCGCGCGCGCGCTCCACAAACTCGGCCAAATCTTTCGTGCGCGCTTCCAGGTCTTCCTGGTCAAACACACCTTCGGCCAGCCTGCGGAAAAAGCGCGGCATTCCCTGCTCCAGCACCTTGCCAAGCGGACTCAACAAGGCAGCGCCCGGCGCAATCGTAAGTCCCAGCGGTAGCAAGCTGCTCTCATCTCCGCCTGTCCCGTGCAACAGCAGCACGCAGGGCGCACCGGGCGCGCTGGCTGGCTCAAAGCGGTGTTTGAATCCTAATTCGCGCTGGGACGTCAGATCACCAACTCCAACCCCGGCGTTTTAAGAGGCGGCAATGTCGCCTCCAGCTGCTGGCGCGCCGCCTCATACTCCTTCGGCAACATGAGCTTCTCGCCCAGTTGTCCCGCCGCTTCGTCCACCGTCATGCCGGGCGGGTCTGTGGCAATCTCGAAAAGCACACCGCTCGGCTCCCGGAAGTAAATGGAATGAAAATATTTGCGGTCCATGACAGGCGATACGTGCAAACCTAGCCTAACAACATGGCCCAACCATTCTTGCTGAGTCGCATCGTCGTCAGTCCGAAAGGCCAAGTGATGAATGGTCCCCGCGCCCATGGTCCCTCGCCCTCCTGCGCCTCGCTGCACTTCGATATAACCCGCATCCGGACCCTTGCCGACCTGATAGCGATTCTCGGCGATCTCTAAAAATTGCAGCCCGTTCACGAACACCGAGCCGGATTCTTTCAGATTGGCCAGGTGCAACGTCACCGAGTGAATTCGCTGAATCGCCGGCGAAGCCGCTTCGCCGCTGCCCTCGACTAACTCAACCCGCATACCATCCGGATCGGATACCGCGACTCGCCCATTCTCTCTGCGCCTGAGCAGCCGCTCTTCCCACCATGCCAGCGCGCCTTTCGGAACCTGAAAACTGACCGCCACCGGTTCGCTCGCGCCAATTCGTCCTGGGGCCGCTCCCGGCCACGCAAAAAACGTCAGCAGCGTTCCGGGCGAACCCAGTTCGTCTCCAAAATACAGGTGGTAACTATTCGGATCGTCGAAATTGACCGTCTTCTTCACGAGCCTCATACCGAGAACGCCCGCGTAGAAATCGACGTTCTTCTGCGCGTCACCGGTGATGGCTGTTACGTGGTGAATACCATTCAAATGTTTCATGGGAATTAGCCAGTTAGATGCGCAAAATGGCGAAAAGTGGCGAGTAGTCCATACACACTAAACCCGCCCTCCGTGAAGCCAGCGCGAGTTTTGCTATCGTCTCTACCGGAGGCCAAAGTGTCCCAGGAACTCAACAACCTTTTTCGGAATGACCCGTTCGCTTTCGCCCGAGCCAACGTCCTTTGGCCGGGCGATGCCGAAGGTGTGAACGGCCTGCAGCCGAACACATCCACCAACATGTTCAAAGCGAACAACAACATTGCGACCGGTGAGTCGTTGTTTCAGTTGAAAGGCGCCAGCCGGATTTGGAGTTGCGACCTGAACCGCAACGGCACCAGAGTGATGCTCACGAAAGGCCTCGGCGCGGTCAATGCGCCTGCCATGGCCATGTACTACCTGCCTTGGCCAGGGACCAGTTCCTCAGAACGACGCTACGAAAGACGCGCCCGCAAGCCCAGCGAAACGCGAAGCCAGCCATCGCTCAAAATCCCCCCAATCCAGCCGCCTTTCCCCCGCAGGACACCAACGACCCAGATATCTTCTTCACCGCCGGCGTCAACGGTTGCATGGTGGTGGTCGAAGGTACGCGCGAGGAGCCGGTGGGTTATCACTGCAATGCAATCTCGATCGCTGGATCGCCCATGGAGGCCGCGTTGACGGCCGGCGATGCCGGATTAGCCCAAAACCGCATCGCCGCCAAAGTCAACTCGATGAGCACCCGGATGGACCAGATGTCGACGGCGGACCCCAAAGGAGCCAAAGGAGCCGTCCAGACCGCCGCGCTCAGGAAAGGTACAATTCAGACCGACTACATGATTCTCGGCGGCGGCGGTGAGGTCGGTGCGGGCGAGGAAGATCAATGGTCGACCATCCGTTCCAATATTGTGCGCACCATCGGCATACAGCGCCAATCGGACAAGCGCGTCCGCTTGCAAAACTCGGTTGGCACCATCTTCGGCCACCGCAGCAATGGACTGTGGACATTCTATCTGCAGAAGCTCGTCTGCTATCAGATCTGGCGCGATGTCGGAAAGGTGTTCAAGAATTGGCAACTCGACCAGGGGAATCTCTGGTACGTTGCCGATTGCCGCGAGTTCTGGCCAAACGGCGCAGGCCACGCGATCTGAGGAAAATTCGCATTGGAGGCGTGAGCCAAGCGCTATCATCTTAGGTGAAGCGCTTCATGCCTACTGTCGTCGCCGAACCCGCGTACACAAACTCTCCGACCGACCACTCTCGCAAACGATGGACCCGCGACGAGGTCAACGCTCTGGAGCGCTCCCTCCTCGCTGGCCAGCATCTGGAACTCATTGGAGGAGAGTTGCTGAACAAGATGGGTAAGAATCGTCCTCATGTTAACGCCACAACCAGGCTTAGACTGTGGATGGAGCGGGTCTTCGGAGCCGAATTCGTGGCGTGCGAAGCTCCGGTCGAGGTGGACCCCGGCGACCAACCCCTCAGTGAGCCCGAGCCGGATCTGATGGCGCTGAAGCGGTCCTCCGATCCATTCACTTTAACCACGCCGCCCTCTTCGGAGCTTGCTCTCGTTGTCGAAGTTTCCGACTCCTCTTTGACCCTCGATCTGACGATCAAGGCTCAGCTCTACGCAAGGGCTGGTGTCTCGGACTACTGGGTGCTGGACGTCAACGCCAGGCGACTGATTGTCCATCGCCAGCCGGAAGCGGGCCGTTACAAATCCGTCGCGGCCTACAGCGATCAGGAGCAAGTGGCGCCTCTCGCCGCGCCGGACTACGTTTTTCCTGTTTGCAGCGCCTTCCCTCCCGTTTAGCGGCACTTATTTTTTGCTTAATACCGAGTGCCCCTTTTCGCGTCAACGGGCGGTGTAAACGACTTTGCCGCCGACCACGGTTTCAAGTACCTGCGTTTTCGCAATCTCCTCCGCCGGCACTTTGAGCGGATTGCGATCGAGCACAATCAAATCGGCAAATTTGCCGACCTCGAGCGAGCCGGTCACATCATCTTCATGCAACTCGTACGCGGCGTTGATGGTGGCGGCGCGCAACACGGCTTCGCGCGATAAGCCGGGATCGTCGCCCAGCCGGCCGTGAAACTCGGCCGATGCATCCGGTGAGTTGGTGCGAGTCACGCCCACTTTGAGAGCGAACCATTCGTCCAGAGGATCGACCGGCCAGTCGCTGCCAAAAGTGATGCGGGCGCCGGCAGCCGCGAGCAGTCCAGCAGGTTCGAGAATCTTCATGCGCGCGGGGCCGAAATAGTTTTTGAGGCCCAACGTATCGCCGGCAGGCTTCTCCCACTGCATCGACAGCACCGGGATTGCACCTAACTGCTGAAATCGGGGGAAATCGACGGGATCGACAATTTCGTCGTGCGCGATGGCGGGCCGGATGTCGGCCGCTGGATACGCCTTCCGAAGGGCGGCGATGCCATCGAGCGCGGCGTGCACAGCGCCGTCACCATCGGCGTGCAGGTGTGGATCAAATGCCGGCGCGGGCGAGGCCCACCAGGATGGGGCCGGGCGCCCAGTCGGGCTCGGCGGCTGTGCCGGAGTTCGCGAAGTAAGGTTGACGCATGGCGCCGGTCAGGGCCGGCGCGGCAATCACGCCATCGAGAAACAGCTTGGCGTTGCGGACGGTGATGCCCGGATCGCGTTCGAGAACGCCCTCGTCGTAGTAATGCGCGAACAGAACCACTCGTTTCAAGGCACGCTCCGGGTCGTTCGCTTCCGATGGTTCAATCGGCGGCGCAAAATGGGCACGGGCTGTGAGTTTGCCGGACCCGCGCACGGCCTGAAACGCGTCCATATCCGCCTCCGCCGCCCAGGCGTCAAGGAAACTGGTGACGCCCTGGCGGTTCATCGCCGTGAGAGCGGCACGTGCGCCAGCCACATACTCCTGAAGCGTCGGTTTCGGCAGCAGCGTGGAGAACACGGCGAACGCCGTATCTTCCAGCAATCCGGTAGGCTCGCCGTGCGCGTCGCGCCAGATCTTGCCGCCGGCGGGATCGGGCGTGGCGGCGGTGATGCTGGCCAGCTCGAGGGCGCGTGTACTGGCCAACACCGTATGCCCGAAGGAAGAGCGCACGATGATGGGCCGCCTGGTGTTGAGCGCATCGAGCGTGGCGCGGCTTGTTTTCACGCCTGCGGGTCGCATACTTTCCTGAAACCAGCTCACCACCTCAAGCCAGGCGTCCGATTGTTTGGGAGCGCGGTCGAGGCAAGCCTGCACGCGTTGTTGCAGTTCGGGAACGGTGAGCGATTCGTAATTGAGACACACTTCAGAAGCTGCATTCCCGCTTCGGGCGGATGCATGTGGCCATCCACCAAGCCGGGCATCAGGAAGCCACCTTGAAGATCGATGTTCGCCGTAGTGGGTCCGATAAACGGCCGCACGCCCTGGTTGTTGCCGACGTACACAATTCGTCCGTCGCGAATCGCCAGCGCCTCGGCGCTGTTATTGCGGGCGACGGCGGTGAAGAGGACGCCGTTACGGTAAACACGATCGGCAGGGGTCTGCGCGCGCGCCCGCAACGCGCCTAGCAGCAACGACAGCGAAAGAAGAAGCAAAATTTTGGATGTCAAAATTCGCAGACCCGGGCTAGCCTTGCGCGGCCATGCGTGCGGCTTTCGAATCGAAGCTTTCGCCATAAATGGCCGGCACTTTGGCACCCATGGGCCGCAAGTAAACCGACAACTGCCCGCGGTGATGGATGCTGTGGTTGCTCGAAAAGGTCAAATATGAAATCGCGGGCAGTTGAAACATGCCGCGGAAATCGATGATTTTGACGAGTTGCTCGCCACTCATGGCTTTAATCGCGGCTAGGTTTTTGGAGAACGTGTCTTGGTACCAATCGAACACTTCGGGCAGCGTTTTCACGCGCTCTTTGGTGCTTAAGTCGAACGCTCCGGCGGCAATACCGCCCAGAAAACGGTCTTCCGAAGCCGCGATGTGCCAACAAAGATCGAAGGCGCTCATGGAATTCGGGTCCGGTTTATAGTCCGCCTTATCGGCCGGAACCGCGTTCATCAATTTGACGGTGGTCTGCTGCTCGCGCTCCAACGTGGGTAGCGTCATCTGCAGAAAGACTAAGGCTTGGTCTGGTTCGAGTGGCATAGATAACCTCCCTACTTTACCCCAACGGCCTCACTCCAATACCTGGACAAACTCCGCCACCACTTGATACTTTTCGGAATCTTCATCCAGATCCCAGGAAGGATACGCCGGGTTCAGGCTTTCCAGGCGGATGCGGGTTTGCTCAAACCCTTCTTCGCCGACCTTCTTTTCAGAAAGGTAACGCTTGACGGTGTATTGGTTTTCGTCGGCCAGTTCCGAATTGCGCACCAGCACCATCCTTCCGTTCCGCGAACCAACCACATTTTTGCGAAACACGCACAAGCTGCCATCCGGAATCCGTGGCTCCATGGACTGGCCTTGAATGCGCGCGATGAACATATGATCGTCCAGTCTCAAATCCGGCGGAGTCTCCACCCACTCCTCCGCCTGTATGTCCTCGGGATTGGTCAGGAACGGCCCTGCTGCCACTGCCAGCGAGTAGCGCGGCAGGTGTGTGCGGAATTGCATGACCTCAGCCGGCACATGCCGGCGATAGAGGTCGTTCAACGTCCGGTCGAAATCGCGTACGGTGACGGCTTCGCGATCCGTGACGCGCAACGATTGCGACGCTTCCTGCTCCAGCATATCCATCACGAATTTGCCGCCCTGGTCCTGCGCCTGCATCAGCAGGTCGTCTTCGAGTTCGGCCAGGACTTCGGCGTCTTCTTCGCTTGCCAGTCGCTCCCAATCGCGCCGCAACCGCACATGCAGCGTATTGCTCTGCGCGTCAAGCAACAAAACTCCTAGTGTCTGCTCGCCTCGTCCAGGGAGCGCCGACACGATCAGGGAATACGCACCTGGTTTGGGCGCCAAATCACGAAAGCTGAGAACGCGCGCCGGCATCGGTGAGGGAAACCTTCCTAATCAGCTTATCGCCCACCCACTCCTAATTAAGAGCCCGGAGTGGTGGCGTAATAGCCCTTGCGAGCCCGCACCCTGACATTCCCGAGATTAACCACCACCTTTACGTTCCGATAGGTCTTATCCCTAGGGTTGTCCGAGACATATCGAATAATGTACTGGGTCGTGACCTCGCCGGCGATGTCGGCCACGGCTTTGTACATCTTGCCGTCTATTACGTTCATATAGGCGCCCGTACCCACTGTTAGAGCGTAGTTCCCATCATCGGAAGGTTTAGAGAGATAACCGTCGGTGTCACGGTAGATTTCGTCTAACGGATAAACGACGCGCCCGCCGGTTTCCGTTGCCAATTTCACCAGGTTCTCGTCGCCTTCGTTGGTGAAACCAAAGGCCTGCGTGCTGATGCAATAGATGGTTACCTGGTCGCGGGTCGCCAATTCGATGACCTGCGCAAGGGAATGCTTGCTGGCGTTATCATGGCCGTCGCCGACAATCACTAAAACACGCCGCGGCGAAACCGGCTCGCCCTTCACGGGCCGGCGGCTGGTGCAGGCCAGCCAAATCGCGTCGTACATGGCGGACCCGCCACCCGGCTTCAACTTTCGCACTTTTTCCACCATCGGCTCAGGATCGGACGACGTGTCTACCGCCACTTCGGCGTCCTGCGCGTAGTCGATGAGATAGCCGGAATACTTGGGGTCGCCGGTCAGCAAGTTTTGAATGAGCTCCTCGGTCGCGTTCTGGAAATTCTTCCAATGAATCCGGCTGGCGGTGCTCATGTCGAGCAGGAATCCGATCACCACCGGCTGATTGCGCTCCCGCGTGAAGAATGTCATCTGCTGCGGTTTATTTTCTTCGTAGATCTGGAAATCTTTCTTGTCCAGGTCGGAAACAAAGCGGCCTTTATCGTCGGTGACCGTCACTGGCACAACCACTTCGTTGACCGATACTTTGATGGTGTCATCGTTAGAAGAGGCCGGTGTAGATTTCGGGGGCGCGATGGTCAAGTTGGCTTCGCTCTTGTCTTTGCCGGACGCGGGCGGTGGCTGGGCGGCGGGCGCGGATTGCCACGCACTCCCCGGTTGCTGCGCCACGAACAACGCCATAGCAAAGAGCACGAGCGAAACTTTCAAAAAGCGGGACTGCATATCGGGTGAGCCTAGCTTGGATTATAGCGGTTCTTCTAAGAAACCGCGCAAGACGGTCGCGGTGTCGAGCGTCCAGCGAAAGGACGTGGGAGCGTTTCTCCTCACTTGGTGGCGCGCATTCGCGCCCTTTGCGCTTATGAGACGTACGCTTAGCGCTGTACTCTTCCCGATCCGCCGCCGGACAGCAGCGCTTGCACTTCTTCTAACGTAAACCGGTTAAAATCCCCGGGAATAGAGTGCTTCAGGCAGGACGCCGCCACGGCGAATTCCAGCGCTTCTTGCGGAGCGCGCGATCCGCAAGTCAGCCCATAGATTAAACCCGCTGCAAAACTGTCTCCGCCACCCACCCGGTCGACGATGTGCGTAATTTCATAGCGCTTGCTCAGCAGAAACGCCTTGCCATCATGCAGACACGCCGACCAGCCGTTGTGTGAAGCGCTCTTCGATTCGCGCAGCGTGACCGCGAGCAGTTTCAAGTTCGGATAGGTGGCGAGGACACGTTCGCACAGCTCCTGGTATTTCTGGCGCTCGAGACTGCCCGATTCCACGTCAATATCGACATGCACGTTGATGCACTTTTGGCAATCCTCTTCGTTGGCTATGCAGATGTCGACCAGCTTTAGCAATTCGGGCATGACCTCGTTCGCCGGCTTGCCCCATTTCCAGAGGTTCTTGCGATAGTTCAAATCGCACGAGATGGCGATACCCTGGGAACGGGCGGCATGCAGGCTTTCGAGTGAGAGTTCGGCGGCTGAGGCGCTGATGGCGGGTGTAATGCCGGTGATGTGAAACCAAGTCGCGCCGTGTAGAACTTCGTGCCAGCGGATAGTGCCGGGCTTGGCCAAGGCAATGGCGCTATGGTCGCGGTCATAGAGAACTTTCGCGGGCCGCTGGTTCGCCCCCGCTTCCACAAAGTACACGCCCATGCGCCCTTTGCCTCGTACAATCTGGCCCGTATCCACGCCAAAACGCCGCAGTTCGCCAATGAAAGCATCGGCAATCGCGTTCGCATCGGGCAGGACCGTTATGAAGCGGCTCGCCGCCCCGAGTTGTGCCAGGGAAACGGCGACATTTGCCTCGCCGCCGCCGAATGTGGCCTGAAATTGCGGGGATTGCAAGAGGCGCTCAAAGCCGGGAGGGGTTAAGCGCAGCATGACTTCGCCGAAGGTAGCGATCAGGGGTGGCATTTCAAGAAAATTGTATCGAGCGGATTTGACGATGCGGTTTAACGCAACCCTCCGCCCTGGCAGGCAGAAAAAGATAAACGCGCCGCCGAATCGGTGTCCAGGTAAACGCGCGCGTTCGGATGCCGTTGCACCAGCGACGCCGGACAAGTCTCGGCAATCGCACCCTCGAGAGCGTCTCGTACCGCCTCCGCTTTGCGGCTTTCCGGTACGCAACAAACCCACGCATCGGCTCGAAACAAACCGCTGCAGGTGATCGTCACCGCCTCTCTTGGTACGGCAGCTAAATCTCTAAAATGCCCTTCGCCGGCTTGCTGCCTGCGGCACGCTTCATCCAACGTGACGATCTTGACCATCGCCGGATCGTTAAAGTCGGCCGGCGGATCGTTGAAAGCGATATGCCCATTTTCGCCGAAACCCACAAAAGCCACATCAATCGGCGCTTGCTTTAGGAGCTGAGTATAGCGTGCGATCTCCGCCGGTAAGTCGGTCGCATCGCCATTCAGATAATTCGTCACGCGCGGATGCACCTTTTCCGCCAGCCGCGTCCTAATCCAATGTCGAAAGCTCGCCGGGTGATCGGCCGTCATTCCGGCGTATTCATCCATATGGAACAGTTCAACGGCCTTCCAATCGATTTCTTCGCGAACCAGCGCTGCCACGAGTGGGATTTGAGAGTTGCCGGTCGCTGCAATCACCCGAGACCGACCCTTTTGGGCGATGGCGTCGCGGATGAGGCGCGCCGCCTCCCCAGCCGCCGCCACTCCCGCGCTCTCCGCAGAGGCATGCACCGCTACATGCGCTGTGCCGGCCCGAAATTCCCGCAGCAACCCGTTCAAGGTCCCATTGTAGATTTTTGTAGATTAGAGGACTCTCAGCTTCTTTACGACCCCACAGAAACCACGCTCAGTCCGTAGTATTTGAGGGTGCAAAAGTCCTCGCTCGCTTCCTCTAAAAAGCCGTTCACAAAAAGTCGAACTTTTTCTTTTGCCCTGTTTTCAATAAGATACGCATAATTTTTCGATGCGCGCAAACGCCCCGGTGGGAACTTAATGAGCAGATGAGCAAGTTTGCAGGACAAAGGGACGCTATCTCGATGGTCCGAACATTCTTGTGTAGTCGGGTTAGTGAAGTGAACGAGGAATCGGCCCTATGCATTTGGGTTCGGTGCGGATCTGGGAGTTATTGAGACAGAAGAACGGCAGGTGAGGTTCATAGCCGCCAGTTATGGCAGATGAGAAAACGATGATACAGATTGATCAAGAACACCCGGATTACCGCCGGCTGGCGCCCACATGGGCCATTTACCGGGATCTATATGCGGGCGGTCAGCAATTCAAAACACGCGCAGTCAACTATCTCACGCGAAGACAGAAGGAGCCGCTCGATGTTTTCGCGGAACGAGTATCTAGAGCCTTTTATCAGAATTACATCGGATCGATTGTGGACTGGTACAGTTCCACGCTGTTCCACCGGGAACCAAGTTTGCAATATGATGGCGGATCCGAGTCGGGCAGAAAATTCTTGTCGGAAATGCAAGACAATTGCGACAGGCGCGGAACTACCCTATCGACTTTCTTTCAAGAAGCATTTAAGAACGCGCTTGTGGTGGGCCGCACTCACATCCTGATTGACTTCCCGCGAGCTACTTCAGTTCCATCAAATCGGGCCGAAGAAGAGGCGAGCGGCCTGTCGCGCGCTTTCTTGATCGCTTACCAAGCCGAGGAGTTTATTAACTGGAGTAAGGACGACACTGGGTGTTACGAGTGGGTGGTCATTCGAACAAAGGTAGACAAGCAGCCTGACGTGAATTTTCCGGGCCGGGTCACGGAGACCATCTGGCGCTATTACGACCGCACCAGCTACAAACTTTTCCGCCGCGTAGAGGGGGGCGAGCAGAATGGAGCAATCGAATTTCTCGGCGAAGGGCCGCACGCACTTTCCAATCAGAACCGAGTTCCCATCCTGGATCTGGAAGCCAACGATTCCTACTGGCTCACGAATAAAGCGGCTCAGCTCCAGTTGGAACACTTCAATAAGTCTAACGCCCTGGGCTGGGCTATCACGATGGGGCTTTTCGCGATGCCGGTCATTTACTCCGACCGCGCGTGGAATCAAATTGTCGGGGAAAGCTACTTCATACAACTTGCGCCGGGCGACCGCTTCGGGTGGGCGGAGCCCGATGGAAAAGTGCATCAGATTGCGGCCGCGCATTTAGAAACGCTCAAAGAAGAGATCTACCGGGTTTGTTATCTTTCGCAGGTGTCGGGTGAGGATGCGGGCGGCCGCGTTCAATCGGCATTAAGCAAGCAGCTTGATTTTCAGGTGACGCAAGAAGTGCTGCGCGCCTATGGCGTTTGGGTAAAGAGCGCGATGCGGAAAGTGCTGGAGGCCATTGTGGCGGCGCGCCGGGACGATGTTCAAGTAACCATTACCGGAATGGATGAATTGGATATCAGCGATTTTGCGAGTGAGTTACAGCAGGCGACAAATCTACTCGCGTTGGGAATTCAATCGGCGACTTTCAAGCAGCAGGTATTTGAGCGGCTTGCTTTGAAGTATCTGAGCGATGTGAGGCAAGGGACGAAGGATCAAATTGTGGCGGAAATTAGTGCCCAAATTAAGAGTCAGTTGGAGAAGAGTTAATGTCGGAACAAAAGACAATAGAAACTCCGGTCGATCAACAGCCCGATATTCGGGACGTGGTGAGACAAACAATTCAGGAGTTCGTGCAGGCTGAACAAAGAAAAGCGGAACCGGCGTATAAGGCTGAACTTCAGGAAGAACGGAAGCGCCGGGAAAGCCTGGAGGGCCGGCTCAATCAGTTAGTGGAAGAAAATCGCAAGGCGCGCGCAATGGCGGATGAAGCAGACCGCAATTCGCAAATTCGCGGCGAGCTGCATCGGCTTGGCGTTGCCAAGCTCGAACTGGCGTTTCGCGCAGTGAAAGACGAGATTGTCCGCACAGAAGATGGCAGGCTTCAGGCGCGGGGCCCTGAGGGCAAGACCCTGCAAGACTATCTTGCCGGTTTCGTCGAGGAGAATCCCGAGCTCTTGCCGGCCCGTATTGCGGGGGGCAGCGGCGCGCAACATCCGGCGCGCAGCGTGCAACAGGGCGTCTCTAGCGGCATTGAGCTGGACAAAATTAAACCAGGCATGAGCAAAGACGAGCATGATCGGGTTCGCCAGGAAATTGCGAAGCTTGCTTCGCAAATGTTGCGCGGAGCTTGATCCGATCCGGGAAGGGCAACTAACTAATTAGGGCGGGAGCCCGAAATAGGATTGTCCAAAGCTGACAAATTGGGCGCTAAGAGCCCTAGAAAGTATTTAGGAGATTTATGGCAATTATTACATCCGCTAATTTGGCGAATGCGATTGTGAAACTGGTGGCCGCTGATGCCCTGCCAGCTCTGATGGGGAACATGGTTATGGGTAACCTTGTTAACCGCGATTACGAACCGGTGCTGGCAAACGCCGGCGATACCGTGAATGTGCCGATCCCGCCGGTTCTGGTGGCGAACAACATTGCCGAAGGCGGAACGGTGAGTCCGCAGAACCCCAGTCTGGGCAACGCTCAGATCGTACTGAACACCCACGCGGAAGCTACCTTCCAGATTCCCGATGTGACGAAGGCGCTGGCGTTTCCTGAATTGTTACGGGCCTACATGCAGCCCGCGGTGGTGGCGATTGCATCGAAAGTCGAGGCCGACTTGTTGAATCTTTACAGCCAATTTACCGCCAATCCC
>Ga0302324_100007351_pt1 | contig 23455 bp, 16 predicted proteins | sample Palsa_T0_1_FD_201949 | JGI IMG/M metagenome (GOLD analysis project Ga0302324, IMG submission 201949) | Peat permafrost microbial communities from Stordalen Mire near Abisko, Sweden - Palsa_T0_1 | ecosystem: Environmental > Terrestrial > Soil > Palsa > Peat permafrost | place: Sweden: Abisko... | reverse complement strand
CGCTCTCGTGATCCTTCGCGGTCTGTATGGAATAGCGATGGGCGGCGAATGGGGCGTCGGGGCGTCGCTGACAATGGAAACAATCCCGGCGAAAACCCGCGGGATTGTTTCCGGATTGCTCCAGGCCGGGTATCCGAGCGGTTATTTATTAGCGGCGGTCCTGTATGGCACGTCTTACCATTTTCTTGGTTGGCGTGGAATGTTCATGGTGGGCGCGGTGCCTGCGTTCCTTGTGCTCTTCATTCGCAGAAACGTCGAAGAATCTCCTGTCTGGCAACAGCGCAGAGGTCAACCAACCCAAACTGGAACGGGAATGGGAGCGACCATCAAAGAAAGGTGGAAGCTCTTTCTTTATGTCATCGTCCTGATGACCGCCTTCAACTCCTTCAGCCACGGAACGCAGGATATCTATCCGACTTTTCTTGAGGTGCAGCAGAAGTATCCTCCTCCGATCGTGAGCACGATCGCTGTGATCTACAACTTGGGCGCGATTCTTGGTGGTCTCGTCTTTGGCGCCTTTTCCGAACACATCGGGCGCCGCCGGGCAATCGTGACTGCGGCGCTTCTCACGCTTCCGGTCATCCCGCTCTGGGCCTTTTCCAATAATGTCGTCCTGCTTTCCATCGGCGCCTTTTTGATCCAGTTTTTTGTCCAGGGAGCGTGGGGAGTGATTCCAGTTCATCTGAACGAGCTGTCACCCGATTCGGTTCGAGGAACGTTTCCTGGGTTTACCTATCAATTAGGTAATTTTTTTGCCTCAAAGAATGGAACGATCCAGACGACGCTGGCTGTTTCCTTCGGTAACAATTATGGTATGGCGCTTGCCCTCACTGCGGCCATCGTGGCGATCGCCGTAGCGCTCGTGACAACCCTCGGTCCGGAGGCGCGGGCCGTACAATTCGGCAAACAATTACCAAATCAAATCCCCCCAAATGAATAAGGCTCGGATCATCCTCGACTCTGACTTTACAATTTCTGAACTCGATCGTCGTCTGTTCGGCTCGTTTGTTGAACATTTGGGCCGCTGCGTCTATACCGGCATTTTCGAACCGGGTCATCCGACAGCGGACGAGAGCGGTTTCCGCCGAGACGTCCTTGAACTGACGCGGGAACTGGGCACGACGATCATCCGTTATCCCGGCGGCAATTTTCTTTCCGGATACAACTGGGAAGATGGCGTCGGCCCGATTGATAAGCGTCCTGTTCGGCTCGACCTTGCATGGTTAAGCACCGAAACGAACAGGTTCGGAACAAACGAGTTTATCCAATGGTGTCGAGCCGCAGGGACAGAGCCGATGCTAGGGGTAAATCTCGGGACCAGAGGGCCCGACGAAGCGAGACAGTTCGTCGAATACTGCAACCATAAGGGTGGAACGTATTTCAGCGACTGGCGGTCCGCTCACGGCTACCCGGAACCACATGCTGTTAAATTCTGGTGCGTCGGCAACGAGATGGATGGGCCATGGCAAATCTGTCAAAAAACCGCCACTGAATACGGGCGCGCCGCCAAGGAAGCGGCCAAGGTGATGAAATGGGTCGATCCCTCAATTCAACTTGCCGCATGCGGCTCCTCTCATCGGGCCATGCCCACCTTTGGCGCCTGGGAATACGAGGTGTTAGAGCATACTTTTGAAGAGGCTGATTTTCTCTCGCTCCACATGTATTACCAGAACCCGTATAACGATGTCGGCGAATTCCTCGCCAATATCGAAATCATGGATCGCTTTATCAAGGAGGCGGTTGCTGTCTGTGACGCTGTCGCAGCAAAGCGGCGATCTCCGAAGCGAATGATGCTCTCGTTCGATGAGTGGAATGTCTGGTACAAGGCGCGGACAGAGGAGGACCACGGTAAACCCGGATGGCCTGTTGCCCCACGGCTCATCGAAGAAATCTATGATTTGCAGGATGCGCTGATGGTCGGAGGCGCTCTGATTATACTGCTAAATAACTCGAACCGGGTCAAAGCCGCGTGTCTCGCCCAGCTGGTCAACGTGATTGGCGCAATATTCACGGAGCCAGGGGGACCGGCATGGCGACAAACGATCTTTCACCCGTTTAAATTGGCCGCTCAACACGCGCACGGGAAAGTCCTCCAGACGAAGATTGAGTCCGCCCAGTTCGAAACAAAAACGGCCGGGACAATCGATCGGGTCATCGCGTCCGCGGTGCATGATGCGAACCGACAGAAAGTCGTTCTTTTCGTCTTGAATCGCGACGCTGCCGATTCGCTGGATCTTTCGATTGATTTGCGGGCCTTTCCTCCGATTACCGCGTGTGAAGCGATCGAAATCGCCGGTCCAGATCTTCTCGCGACAAACACTTCGCAACGGCCTGACGCGGTGGGGCCAAGCGGGCACGAGGAGTTTTCGGTCAAACCGGACCGCCTCACGGCCACGCTGCGTCCCCTCTCATGGAATCTGCTTTCGCTCTCGTATTAGTCAGCGAAATTTTGCGGGCTAGAGCACCTTCAACCCGGCGGACCGGGTGTTTTTCACTCGTGCATCGTCGCACAATTCGACCGCGGGGTGAAATGCCTTGATAGGTCACCCCATTTTTTCTATCCTCAAACGAATGCTTCCCCCAATGATAAGACCCGTTCACTGACGCCCTTCAAAAATTGCGGATAGTTGGAGAGCGGCAAAAAATACGGACACCCGGATGAACTCTTCGGAGTTGGTCTGAAGCCGCAGTGCTCTTTACCTTATTGCTTTTCCGATGACCAACGCCCAGATCACCGTCGATGCGGATTTTTCGGTTTCGCAAATCGACCGACGTCTCTTTGGATCGTTTGTTGAGCACTTGGGGCGATGCGTTTACACCGGCATTTTTGAACCGGGCCACCCAACGGCGGACGGCCGCGGATTTCGCCGTGACGTACTCGAGTTAGTGCGAGAACTGGGGCCGACGATTATTCGCTACCCCGGAGGCAATTTCATGTCGGGCTATAACTGGGAAGACGGAGTAGGCCCGGTCGCAGAACGACCGAAACGCCTTGATCTCGCGTGGTTCAGCACTGAGACCAATGCGTTTGGAACAAACGAATTTATCGATTGGTGCAAGCTGGCTCAAACGGAGCCGATGCTAGGGGTAAACCTTGGAACCCGCGGCCCGGATGAGGCACGTGAGTACCTCGAGTACTGCAACCATTCTGAAGGCACGCATTTGAGCGAGCTTCGAGTCGCCCACGGTTACAAGCAACCGCACGCCGTAAAGTTTTGGTGCCTTGGGAATGAAATGGATGGACCGTGGCAGATCTGTCACAAAACTGCGAACGAATATGGCCGTATCGCGCAAGAGGCCGCGAAAGTAATGAAGTGGGCAGATCCTGCAATTCAGGTTTCGGCCTGCGGATCGGCAGGTCGCCACATGCCGACGTTTGGCGCATGGGAATATGAAGTCCTGGAGCACACCTTTGACGCGACGGATTTCGTTTCGATGCATATGTATTACGAGAATCCGCACAATGACGTGCAGGAGTTTTTGGCAAACATCGAGCTGATGGACCGCTTTACCAAGGAGGCTGTTGCCGTCTGCGATGCGGTCTCGGCGAAGCGAAGATCAGCGAAGCGGATCATGCTCTCTTTCGATGAATGGAATGTCTGGTACAAAGCGCGTTCCGACCAGGATCTGGCGAAGCCAGGTTGGCCGATTGCTCCGCGATTGCTAGAAGAGGTTTACGATCTGCAAGATGCTCTGATGGTTGGGGGCGCGCTTATAACGCTTCTGAACAACTCGGATCGGGTCAAAGTGGGCTGCCTTGCCCAGTTGGTCAATGTCATTGGACCTATTTTTACGGAACCGGGCGGAGCGGCTTGGCGGCAGACGATCTTTCATCCCTTCAAGCTCGTCACGCAGCATGCCCATGGCAGAGTCCTTCAGGCAAAGGTCCAATCGACACATTACGAAACAAAAACGGCAGGACCCATTGATCATATTGTGGCCTCGGCAGTTCATGACCCGCTTCAGCGCAAAGTCGTCTTCTTCGTGCTAAATCGCCAGACCTCCGGCGTAGCGGAGGTTTCGATCGATTTGCGAGCTTTCCCGCCAATAAAGGATTGCAATGCCCTTGAGATTTCTGGTCCTGACTTGTTCGCGACGAATACGGCGCAGACGCCTGACGCAGTCCAACCGAGCCCGCACACAGAATACTCCGTTAAGCCGGACAAAATTATCGTCAGATTGCGTCCGCTTTCGTGGAATGTATTGTCACTTTCTTATTAGATAACACCCGCATCGGACTTTCTTCCGGACAGAATTGAATCCCCTCATATGAAAATAGCTACCTATTCTCTTGCAGTGTTGTGCCTTTCTACCATCGCGCATGCCGCGCCAACCGAACTTGTCGATTGGGACTTTCTCAGCGGCGGTGACGGAGTGCGGATGACACAGATTGTGGATGAATATAACAAGAGTCAAAACGAGATCCACGTCACCAAATCCACCCTTACGTGGGGCGAGCCATTCTATACCAAGGTTCATACCGCAGTGGTCTCTGGCCAGACGCCTGACGTGATGACCTACCATCTCTCGCATTTTGCTGCTGGGATCGCCTCCAAGGATTTAAGACCCATTACGACAGAGGAACTCGCACAAGCCGGCCTCAAGGCGTCGGACTTCCAGCAGTCGATCGTGGATAGGTCCCTGCAGCTGAGCAAGGAGTATGGACAAATAGACCAACTGTTTGGCGTCCCGCTCGATATCCACACCTTGGTTTTGTATTACAATAAGACGGCGCTGCAGAAAGCCGGGTTGCTCGATTCGGATGGCAAACCGACAGGGCTCGACAATGTCGAATCTTTCACAAAGATGCTGGCTGCGGCCAAAGCGAAAACGAAATTGCTCCCTATTGCATGGTCAACCAACTCCGCGGATCCCGCATCCTGCTGGCGTCTCTGGTACACCTTGTTTGTACAGCAGAATGGCGCGTTTGTGAAAGCCGGTCAGTTAACCTTCGATGATGTGGGGCATCAAGGAAGCAAAGCACTGCAGGTGATATCGGACTGGGCCAAGGATGGATTTGTGCCCAAGAACACCACTTACCCTTCTATGGTGGCGCTGTTCACCGCAGGTCGCTCTCTGTTCATGATCAACGGAAACTGGGAAGTTCCAACCCTTGTCGATATGCAAAAACAAGGCAAGCTTCCCTTTGAGTACGGCATCGCACCGTTTCCCAAACTATTCGATAATCAAGACACCTGGGCCGATTCCCACCAGTTCGCGATCCCGAACAACAGCAAGACACCAGCGTCTCCGGAAAAGGTCGCCGCCGCCTTGAAATTTGTCGCCTACGTCGTAAAGCAACTGACTTGGGCGGGCGGAGGTCACATTCCCGCCTACCTCCCTGTTCAGGAGAGTGATGCCTATAAGCAGATGTCGCCGAATAACCAGTATAGCGCTGGTGCGGCGAAAGATGTCACCTTCGAACCCACTCTGCCAATATTCGGCGTGGGCAGCCCGAGTTTCACGGCGATCAGCAATTTCCTCGTCCCGGTCATAAACGGGCAATTGCCTGTGGATAAAGGACTCGCGCAATTCACCGGTGAACTTGAAAAGTTTGCGAAGGAGCAGCACTAGGGCGCCCGAAGCAAAGTCGTTTACCGACTATGACGAAAACTCAGCCAAATACCCGGCCAACGCCGCGACGAAACCGTTGGCCAGTCGGTTGGGTTTTGGTCTCTCCGTTTCTTTTGTTTTACGGGTTATTTTTAATTTATCCAGCCATCCAGGTCGTCTACTTGAGTTTAACTAACTCGGATATTGCAGGCCAAGGAGCCTTTGTCGGATTTCAAAATTATGTCGAGCTGGCTCGTGACCAGGATTTTTGGGATTCAGTGGGACATACAATTTATTTCGTTGCCCTGACGGTGGTGCCAAATACAGGGATGGGGTTTCTCCTTGCCCTTCTGGTTGTTCGTTTGAAACGACTACGCCTACCTATTCTATCGGCATTTTTTCTGCCATTCGTCCTCCCAGTGAGCGTAGTGACGACTGCTGCACTTTGGATTCTAGATACAAATTTCGGAATATTTAATTACCTTTTTGGTACTTCGGTCTCCTGGTTTCAGGATCCGATTTGGGCCATGCCAGCAGTGGGTGCGGTCACAGTCTGGTGGACCGTCGGGTTTAACATGCTCCTCTTCATCGCAGGCCTGCAAAATATTTCAGCCGACATCTATGAGGCCGCCTCGCTCGATGGAGCGAATGCCTTCCACCAGTTCATCAGTATCACTTGTCCGCTCATTTGGCCTGTGACAAGCTTGGTGTTGATCCTTCAGCTCATCGCCCAGTTCAAGATTTTCGACCAAGTCTATCTTTTGACGCAGGGAGGACCCTACAATTCCACGATGGTCGTTCTGCTCTACATGTATCGCGAGGCATTTCAGCAGAATCGCGGCGGCTATGCTTCAGCGGTCGCCGTCGTGTTCGTGGTAATCATGTTAGTGATATCGGCAATACAATTCAGATTGCTTCAGGGAAGAGGTTCAAAATGAAAGAGGAGCGTCTTCCGGTCTTGCGCTGGGTTTGCACGGGACTAACTGTCGTTGTGGCTATCGTCTGGCTCTCGCCACTCTACTGGATTGCCGCCACCGCGTTGAAAAGTGAAACGGACACGATCGCAATGCCTCCTACTTTCGTGCCGTTTCCACTGGATTTTGGGGCTTTCATTTTCGTCATTCAAAACAGCCCGATTTTCCGGTGGTATCTGAATACCGTCCTGGTTTCTGTGTTAGTGACATTCTTTTCCATTCTGTGTGCCCTGATGTGCGCCTTCGCCCTCTCCCTTCTCGAGTTTAAAGGCAAGCGACTGGTTTACTGGGCGCTTCTGGTAGGATTTATGCTCCCATTTAGCGCGATGGCGATTCCGCTGTTTATGCTGATGAACAAACTGCATTTCGTAAACTCCTATGCGGGAATCATTCTGCCCCAGATCGCAACGCCGCTCTCTGTGATCGTTTTCAAGCAGTTTTTTGACCAAGTCCCCATTGATTTCCGCAATGCCGCGGTAATGGACGGGGCGGGCGATTTCAGAATTCTCTTTAACATCTACATCCCATTGAACTGGAGCATTATCTGGGCGATGGCGATCGTTACTTTCATCGGTGCATGGAATAACTTTTTCTGGCCGTTTATCGTCACCGACTCGACTCCGATGCTCACGATCCCGGTCGGGATGACGCAAGTCCAATCTGCCTATGGCGTCGCCTTTGCAAAAACGTCAGCAATCGCCGTGATGGCCTCGATCCCAACAGCGGTCGCCTATCTCATCTTCCAAAAACGAGTGACGCAGGGCGTCATGGCGGCGGCTGGATTAAAGTAGGCAGCAGAATTCTCCGGCTAGGCCGGAAAATTCCGCTGCTGCCTTCCAGAGAGAAGAGCTTGAACAGTTTGTTTCGATTTACCTATTTTCATAGAAACTCATTATATGGGATGAAGGATGTTAATCACCGCAGTTCGCTGCAGGGAACTCAGGGCATGACGAACTCCGAACGGTCTCCAAAATCGCTTGGGAAAACGATGAAGCGCGAATCGACCCGCTCTGCCAGCGTCGTCGACCGGCTCGTTTCCGCCCTCGGACGCGACATCGCCGGCGGCGTCTGGAAACCGGATCAAACCTTGCCGACCGAGCCGGAAATCGCGCATCGGTTCGGCGCCGGCCGGAACGCGGTTCGCGAGGCGGTCAAGATCCTTGCTGCCAAGGGTTTTGTGCGAACCGAACGAAGGGCCGGCACCATTGTCCGCCCGGAATTCTGCTGGAACCTCTTCGACCCCGAAGTGTTGAGTTGGATGTTATCGGCATTGGCGAACAGAGACAATATGCTGGACGAGTTGTCCGAACTGCGCTCGATCATCGAACCGACGGTCGCAGCGCTGGCCGCAACGCACGCCTCAGCGATGGAAACGCTGCGCATCTGCGAAGCGTACGATCAAATGGAGAAGCTCTTCGACGAGATGCAAAGGGGAATCGACGCACTCATCACATTCCACGAACTGCTATTCGAAGCCACACACAACCGACTGCTCGTCGCTCTAGTCCCGGGGTTTTCACTTTTGTTGCGGACGAATTTCGAGATCTCAGTACGCGCCGGTAAACAGGTGAGCTGGAACCTGAAAGAACATAGGCAGATCGCTGAAGCAGTCTCCCGTCGAAATCCGGAAGCGGCCCGACGAGCGACACGGAAGCTTCTAGCAAAGAATGCCGGCGAGCTTTCAGAGATGATCAAAAGAGAACGGCGTACGCGCAAGTGAGAGGGTCGAAGTGAGGAAATAAACCACAGATTGCACAGATTACACAGATTCAGACTGGAGGGAGGGCAGATAGGAACGGCGGTATGTTGAGGAACGTTTGGGGCGTTATATGCCTGAATGCCAACCGCCTCCCTTTCAAATCTGTGTCATCTGTGAAATCTGTGGTTAAAAAAGTCCGATAGCCTAGTTCAGCTCAATGAGAATCTCTTGGAACCTCCGCTCCGCTTTTGCCGACCAGAAAGTCGAAATCCACACCCTGATCTGCCTGCAGGACGTGATCGAAAAACAATCTGCACCATCCGCGGGGAGGCGCTTCCGGCGGGATCCATTCGGCTTTGCGCCGCGCAAGTTCTTCGTCGGACACTTCCAAATGGAGTTTCCGCTCCGGAACATTGAGTTCGATCATATCTCCCGTCCTGACCAGGGCCAGCGGCCCGCCCGCGGCCGCTTCCGGAGCAACATGGAGCACGACTGTCCCAAAGGCGGTACCGCTCATTCGACCGTCCGAGACGCGTACCATGTCGGTGATACCTTTGCGCAATAGTTTGGGTGGTAACGGCATGTTACCGACTTCTGCAAATCCCGGGTAACCTTTCGGTCCCGCTCCTTTCAGCACCATCACGCAAGTTTCGTCGATCTCGAGATTCTCGTCATCGATGGTTTCGTGCAACTGTTCGATATTCTCAAAAACGACTGCGCGTCCCCGGTGTGTCAGCAATTCGGGGGTCGCTGCCGACGGTTTGATCACGGCGCCTTGCGGGGCAAGGTTTCCACGCAATACCGCGATCCCGGAAAGCGGCTTGAACGGCTTAGCAAACGAAAAAATCACCTGACGGTTATAACACTCCGCGTCCCGCACGTTTTCCCAGATCGTTTTTCCGTTCACTGTGAGGGCATCCTTGTAGAGAGCCCCGGCTTCGCCAAGTTCACGCAATACAGCAGGCAAACCGCCGGCGTAGTAAAAATCCTCCATCAAGAACTCTCCGGATGGCTGCAGATTCAACAAACAGGGCAAATCCGCACCTAGCTCCATATCATCCAGTTTCAGATCGACTCCAACGCGACCGGCCAGAGCGATCAGGTGGACGATTGCGTTCGTGGATCCTCCGATTGCGGCGTTGGCGCGGATGGCATTTTCGAACGCATCCCGTGTGAGGATCTTGTCCATGGTCAGATCCTCGAAGACCATCTCAACGATTCGTCGCCCTGCCATATGCGCCAATACCTGGCGGCGCGCATCGACGGCCGGAATTGCGGCATTGTGAGGGAGTCCCATGCCAAGAGCTTCGACCATGGAGGCCATGGTGGAAGCGGTTCCCATCGTCATGCAATGTCCTCGCGATCGATTCATACAGGACTCCGCCTCGAGGAAATCTTTCATTTCCATCTTCCCGGCGCGGACGGCATCGGACATCTGCCAAACGCCGGTGCCCGAACCGATTCTCTGGCCTTTAAAGCAACCGTTCAGCATCGGGCCGCCGGAAACGACCAGAGTCGGTAAGTTGCAACTGGCGGCGCCCATCATCAACGAAGGCGTCGTTTTGTCGCAGCCGCACAGGAGGACAACCCCGTCGATCGGGTTGCCGCGAATCGACTCCTCCACATCCATGGAGGCAAGGTTGCGGAACAACATCGCGGTTGGGCGAAGATTGGTTTCCCCCAACGACATGACCGGAAATTCAACCGGAAAGCCGCCTTTTTCGTAGACACCCTTTTTCACATACTCGGCGAGTTCTCGAAAATGCGCGTTGCAAGGTGTCAGCTCGGACCAGGTGTTACAAATCCCGATCACCGGACGCCCGTCCAACAAATGATTGGGGAGACCTTGGTTCTTCATCCATGCGCGATGAATGAAGGTGTTCCGATCCATTGTTCCGAACCAAGCGTGGCTTCTAAAAAGGGGCGGTGTTTTCTTATCCATGGGGATGGGGATGGCGTTGTTCCCTCCTAATCGTACTCGTCCTCCTCGGGGTTCAAGAAGAAAAGCAGGGACGCTTCCCCTACCCAAGCCCGGGCCAAAAGACAAAGCGGGGATGCTTCGCGGACTGAAAATTCACGTATCGACGCCAAACGCTTCTGTCGCTATGAGTTGATAAAAATCCTCGTAATCGGTTCCGGAAAGCTCGTATCCAAGGTCTTGGTCTGCAAACCAGACCTCACGGGAACAAGCCCCTCCTTCGACAACGAACCCGTAAAAGTTGCTCTTTCCGTCATCGACCACGGGGACCCATTTGACCTTTTCAAAGGGATCCTCGCCCTTCCAAAGCGAAAAATCGCTATCCGGATCCGGCGAAAGCACCGTAATCGTACCGATATCGCCCGCCCCGAACCGCTTCAGGAAACTTCGATATTCTTCCGGCAAAGTGAAGTCGGCCTTCTGCTCGAGTTTGGTTAGTTTATCCTCTTTCAGCGGCTTATCTCGAATGAAGAACTCCGATTCCAGCTGCTCAGGATCTTCTTCACGAATCTCCTGAATCAAATCGTCAAATTCGTCCTGAGTCATACAGAGTAGTTGTTTTCCGAATCGGACACTGCCCTTAGTTCAGAATCGCGCAAGTCGAGTTTTGCCATTTTGTTTTGTCGCGGTTCACGTTCGCCCTCCATGTTCGGAAGGCGAAATCGCATTCCCCACGCGAGACGGCAAGTGGAATCGAAGATCGTCCCGTGAACAAGGCAGTTTCCATTTTCCTAAATTTGTTTCAGTGTGTCTAAAATCGAGTGAAGCTGGGACGTATGACGCGCGAAGAAATCACTTCAGCTATTCGGGCGGCCAAGGCTGCAAAAAAACTCACTTGGCGGCAAATCGCAAAGGAAGTTGGAAAATCACCGGTCTGGACCACCTCCGTCTGTCTTGGGCAAAACAGTATGTTATCCGAACAAGCAGACAAACTCGTCTCGTTCCTCGGGTTGCCGCCAGCGGCTTCGGCCATCCTTCAGGAATTCCCAACCAAAGGGAATGCGCCGGACATTCCGAAAGATCCATTGCTTTACCGTTTCCACGAGATCAACCTGGTCTACGGCCACACGATCAAGGAATTGATCCACGAACAGTTCGGGGACGGTATCATGAGCGCCATCGATTTTACGCTGGATATCGAAAAAGTGGATGACCCGAATGGCAAGCGGGTCAAAGTCACGATGTGCGGTAAGTTTCTTCCGTACAAAGCGTGGTAAATGAGGGAGACGGGAGTATTGGAGTATTGGAGCTAGGAATTCAGGAGAGCGCGGAAGCAAAAAGCTCGCCCTTGTCTCTCGATAAAAACAGCCACCGAGGTTGGTCGAAACACCATCGCCGACACGCCAATCCGTTCCCCTGCCACTCCATCACTCCATCACTCCATCACTCCATCACTCCATCACTCCATCACTCCATCACTCCATCACTCCATCACTCCTTAAATGCGGGGGGGTTGCGCAGTAAGATCAAGAGCGTGCAGCAACTGGCGATCGTAATCGACCCCGGGATTCTCGGCTGTCAGAAGCTTATTCCCGTAGAAGATCGAGTTTGCCCCTGCGAACAAACAGAGGGCTTGCGCCTCTTTCGAGAGGCGCGCGCGCCCGGCAGACAAACGGACCTTTGCCTCCGGCAATGCGATCCGGGTTGTCGCGATCAAACGAACGAGTTCGAAAATATCGACCGCCGGTTGGTTTTCGAGCGGCGTGCCCGCCATTGGCATGAGGCAGTTGATCGGCACACTCTCCGGCGGCGGATCGAAATTGGTCAATACCTCCAGCATCTTCAGCCGGTCAAGTTCGGTCTCGCCCATTCCGAGAATCCCGCCGCAGCAGACGGAGATATTCGCTTGTTGAACAGCTCGTATCGTATCGAGCCGGTCCGAGTAACCGTGAGTCGAGACGATTTCCGGATAATATTCCTCCGAAGTATCGATGTTATGGTTGTAGGCCGTGACGCCTGCTTCCTTGAGCTTCCAGGCCTCATCGCGCCCTAACTGCCCGAGGGTGACGCAGACCTCCATTCCGAGCTGACTCACTCCCCGCACAATCTCGAGCACCTGTTCAAATTTCGGATCCCCATCTCGCACACCTTTCCACGCTGCGCCCATGCAAAATCGCGTCGAACCATTTTCCCGAGCGCGACGAGCCACCTCCAGCACATCGTGAGGATTCATCAGCCGTTCGGCCCGGACGCCCGTGTGATATCGCGCACTTTGAGCACAATACGCACAGTCCTCGCTGCACCCGCCGGTCTTGATGCTCAGCAACGTGCAGAGCTGCACTTCGCTCTTGTTCCAATGCGACGAGAACGTTGAGCGCGCGCGCTCGATGAGATCAAAAAAGGGCGTCGCGTAGATCCGTTTGAGTTCAGCGAGGTTCATGGTTACGTCGTGGACAGTGCGAAAATCTCATCAGCCAGAACGGTCGCCAGATTTTCGCGCCGGCTGTTCACTGAAATCCTGTGCTCCATTTTCCTGTGGCTGAAACGAGGACGGGCAATTGATTGGTCATATATTGCGTCTTGCCCACCGCACCGATCATCTTCGCTCCCGTCGCCTGATACCACATCTTCGACATGCTTTCGGCAGTGTAGCATCCCCAGCTTTGTACCGGGGCGCCTCGCATAAATATCCCGTGATGCAATTTGTCCTTTAGTTCATCTTCGTGAAGCCAGACCTTTGAAGCGCTCCCGATCTCGTTGCTGTAGTCCATCATGAAACAGGCTCGATTCGAATGTCCAAAATAATCAAATGACGCGATCTTGTTGTGGGGACGATCCGCTCCGTAATTGAGATAGTAACAAAGCTGCTCGGTCGTATTGAAAAAAATCAGGTTGAGTCCGTATTTATCCCGGACCGACGCGATAATGCTGAATAGATTTTCGTGTTCCTGCTTTTGCCGGCGTTCGTAGCCGCGCTGATAAACCAGCCAGGTGATTCGGGCCGACGGCCCATATTGTTGCCGGAGCTGATCGATCCGGATCCGGCTCGCGCGCACGAAATTCATCCACCAGTTATCGTGCGGCTGGATTTTATATTTTTCCCATTCCATCAAGGACGGGGAGCCGGTCAGTACGATGTGCTCACCCTTGTCCTCGGCGATCGCGACCGATCCCAGAATCAGGCTGACGCAAAACAGTGACAGCAATCGAGTCATGGCTGAGCTTTTAGCGCGAGTTTTTGAAACTTTCCAGTCTTTCCATAAGAACGTTGACCGCCAACGAAATGGCGAGCAGCATCCCCATCTGAAAAAGCGAATAGACTGGCAGATAAAACCGCGCCGCAAAGAAGGTGCTTAAGCAGTTCGCCATCGAGATTACGAGCCCAACAATGATCAGGCCGGCAGCGTACGAGGCGCCCGATTTAGCGACAGAATCCCGGGAAGCGCCAACGAGCGCCAGTCCGCCGAACGCAATCGTTAGACAACCCATCACCAGCATCGGCATCCCATCGAATAGATGAGCGTAACCGATTCGCTTCCATGCGGCGCTGTAATAGCCCTGTTCGTATTGAAACGAAGCGAGACCTCTCAATCGTCCGTATCTCGGGTGGGGCAGTTGCGTTTGCAGCCAATCGGTCAGGATAAACGGAGGGTACGCGAGATCCCTTTGCGCGAAGAACGGGGATCGCTTGAAATCGGCCCAAGCGGCATTCAGAAAATGCGGTTCGCCCGAAAGCAGAACGCAAGTCGCGATCCGGTTCAGTTTCAGATCTATCTGCCAGGTCCGGCGCTGCATCTCGTTGAGACCAGATCGAACGAGGATCTCGTCGATCTTGTAAAACAGAAACATGTCTGTCCATTTGTCCCCCGCGTTGAGAGATCGATTAAGAGCATCGAGAGCTTCCGTCACTACCGGATCGCCCAGCTTTGTGCTGATCCGGGCAAGGATCGTAGTTCTCTCCTGCTCCGATAATTTTTCCAGATAGCTCAGACGCCACTCAAAGGTCTCACCGAATGTGGAACGAAATGGCACGCGGCACAGCCAGCACATCGTCTGTTGCACGAGCGCCGAGGTTCCAATCGCAGACAAACCAACGACAACAAAGATCAGAAGTCGCCGAGTGTAACGGAATCGAGATTGGGCACCAGCGGGCGATGCGGCGGCACCAGGAACGATCAGTTCCTTTGCCGCGATTGGCAACAGGGCGATTGGCAGACAGGCGGCCAGCACCGCGTTGATCTGGCGAGTCAATGCAGCCGCGAGAAGAAGCCCGAAGTAAATAAAGAGCTTTCGTCTACTTAATTCGGCTGTTCTGAAACAATTCCACCCAAAGCCCGCGATCAGGTAAACGAGCGGGTTGCTGAAAGCCTCGCTTCCGATGCAATTTGCATAAAGATAGACCCACGGCGTGAGCGCGAAAAACATCGCAAACAAAACTCTCATTTGAAAATGATCGCTCAACGTCCTGACCGCATAGAACAGCGACAGGATCGTCAAAAGATGCTGCACCACGATCAGAGTATAGATTCCTGCGTCGTTGAGCGGAGTGATGCTAATGGATAAATAGGGTACGCCGTGACCGCCGAGCAAGCTGCCGACAATACTGCCGCCGAAAACGATCAACCGGCCGCCAAGACAATACCCGGGCAACCAATGGATGATGCCTTTCGGCGCAAAGGTTGAAGCGATTTCGTTGAATCCGTCTGAGTCGCGCCAAAGAGGCGGCAACGTCAGCAAAATGTACACTGACGGAATCGATAGAATCAGCAAAAGGAGCGAGTCGGCGGGGGGAGAAACGGGTCGGCGGGTCGGCGGGCGGGGGGAGAAACGGGTCGGCGGGTCGGCGGGTCGGCGGATCGGCGATCGGCGATCGGGTGAAACGGAGCGGCGTATCGGTGGGTCGGCGTCAGGGGAAGCGGGTCGGCGGTTCCAGAATTTCATCTATTTCGTCAAGAAGTCCTCTTGCTCATTGTCGCCGTGCTGAAAACGCTTCATTCATTGAACGCCGACCCGTTGCTCCCGATCGCCGACACGCCGATCCGCCGACCCGTCGATACGTTTCCCCCGGTCGCCGACCCGTTTCCCCCAATCGCCGACACGCCGATCCGCCGACCCGCCGACCCGTTGCTCCCGATCGCCGACACGCCGACCCGTTTCTCCTGCCGACCCGTTTCTCCCGCCGACACGCCGATACGTTTCCGCTACCGTCGGAGGAAGTCTTCGACGGCCTGGTAGAATGCGTCTGGAGCTTCAAGGTGAGGAATGTGCCCGACATTCGGCAATTCAATAAGTCGCGCGCCCGGAATCGCCTCAGCAGCCTTCTTTGCCAGCTCGGGGACATTGCCAAGGTTTCGTCGCAGATCAATCGGCGCGCGATCTTTACCCATAGCTGTATGATCTTCCTGACCGACAATGAGGAGTGTGGGAACCTTGATTTCGGAGAGCTCGTAGCAAACGGGCTGCTGATAGATCATAAGAGTCGTCAACGCAGCGCATAGCGCCCAGCGTGGATAATCGCCGCTCAAACTGACGCGCATCCGGGGCTCCACAAACAGTTCGGCTTTTTCTCTCGGGTATGTCACAAAGTAGCTCTGCACATAGCTCCGATATTCCTCCAGGCTCAGATTCAATTCCTGTTGATAGAGTTGTTCGAGTGGGGCAGGCGGCACACTCAACGCGTAGTCTTCCAGGCCGATCGGGTCCTCGAGGACTAAGGCTTCCGTGCGGCCCGGGTATAACCTGGCAAACCGGATCGCCAGCATACCGCCCATGGAGTGCCCAATAATTGTCGCTTTCTTAACCTGCAACAGATCGAGCAAGCCGGCCGTGTTCTCCGCCAGAAAATCGAAACTGTAATGGATGTTCGCCTTCGATGATTTCCCGAAGCCGATCTGGTCAGGGATAATCACGCGGTAGCCGCGATCTGTCAGAAATTTTGCGGTATCCGCCCAGTATGCACCATAAAAATTCTTCCCGTGAAGCAGGACAACGGTACGGCCGTTCGGATTTTTGGGCGGTTGGACATCCATGAAACACATCCGCAAGTCTTGACCCTCGACGAACAGATTCAGGTACGCCGTCGGATAAGGATATCGCATTTCCTCATAGCATGTCCCAAGCGGCTGTTCATATTTGTCGGGCAGCGGCAGCGGTTTATCCTGGGCCCAGACACTTGCGAGCGTCAATCCGGCCGCAGCGAGGATGGCTAATGTACGGTTCATTTCGTGTCTCCTGGGTAAACTAATGTCCTGTCCCCGAAATAACATGAGGTCAAGCTCCGCAAGCAACTCAGTTCCTGCTTTCCCGGCTATTCAACAGCTTGGGGAACTCAACAACTTCAGTTCCGTTGCCAGCTGTTTTTCGCAAGAAAATCGAGTGTTCAATTTTTCCGTCAAAAGCGTCGTCGTGTGAAACAAGAATCAATTGCTCCAGTCCCGCGGCTTTTTGCGATTCAAGCATGGCGTCGCCGAGTTTTTCACGGCTTTCGGCATCGACCCCGTAGGTGGGCTCATCAAAGATGCAGAATCGCAATCCGCTGAATTCCTGGATCATGGCGAGGGTCATAGCCAATGCAAGCTTGGTCTGTTCGCCGCCGGAGAGCATCGCAAATCGCCGATCTCCAGGAATCACTCGCAGACTGTAACGCGGGGCAGCTTCCCATCTTAGTTCCACAGGATCATGATTTATCTGGTTGAAGATCCGTTGAGCTTGTGCAGCGATGCGATCGCACAATTGCTGAGCCACTATCGGGGCGGAATCCCTGAGAACGACGCGCGCCAATTCTGTTAATTTGACCGCTGCTTCCAATCGCTGGACGACGCGATTGATTTCGTTCCGAATGGCGCAAGCTTCCTGCCACTCCCGAAAACGGACCTCTTCCCGATCCATCTCCCGCCGCGCATTTTGGAGATTGGCCGATTCCGCCGCGACGGCGGTTCGGATCCCTTCAAACTCCAGACGCAAAGACGCTAAGGCGGCTTCGTCAAAGCTTCTGCTCAATTCCGCAAGCGTGCTCTCGAAAAGCCTCAACTCCTCCTCCGCGCGTTGCTCCTGTTCCCGCCGAGCGTTCCGCTCGATTTCCCGGGAGTTTCGTTCGTCGGCCAACGGCTTCGCCCCAAGGTATCGCTGGTAGTCGCTCCGATATTTCTGTTGGGTTTGTTCCAGCAGAGCGATTTCATCGCCGACGAAGCCAAAAGCGCGACGCCGCTGATCGAGGTCGGCAATTCTTTTTTCAAGTTCCACCGATGCACGCTGACAGGCGAATGACACCTCGCGCTGCTCGTTCTCTTCGAGTGCCAGTTTCTCGATTTCAGATTCGATCCGTCGAAGATGGTCGGTACTGTTGATTTCGTCCCGTTGATCTGAATTTCTGAGCTTTTCGCTCTGCAGAACCGCATTGATCCACTCCTGCGTGAGGTTCTCCGTCCCTTGCCACCATTTTTCCAATTCCTTGAGATAATCTACGTTTTGCCGGTGGCTGCTTTCGAACGCATGCGCGTCGACGGCTTCGGAGCGCGGATTCGCCCACGCGGGGATCGGTTCCAACTCTCGAATCCATTCTCGCAACCCATGCGCCGCTCCTCCCGTCTTTCCCCAAGCGAGACGTTCAAACGCGGAAAACAGCTCAACGCCCATCAGTTCAACCTGGCTACTCTTCCGCAGCAGGCTCTGCTCTTCCTTGCGCCGCTGTTCGTGCTCACTTTGCGCCGTACGGAAAGCGGACTCGGCAATCCCTCTCTTCTTCTGCAGGATTTCGATCGTGGCGCTCTTTTCTTTCAGGTCTCCCTCCACCTTGGAAGGATCGAACTGCCGGCACTGCTCCTTCAGAAAAGGACAAATCCCGTCTCGGATTTCTTGCAGCTGTTGCACTAGCGCAGAGTGCTCCGCGTTCGCCGCCGCGAGTTGTTGACGAAAAGACTGCAGCGCCTCACCGGCAGTCTCTTCCCGCCGCCGCGCCGTCGGTACGGCCAGCCCATCTCTTGCGGCGAGGGCTGCGGTGATCGCTTTTATTTTCTTCAACGTCGTTTCCTCATGGGCAAGCAGAGTCGCAAAACTGTTCACGAGGTGGCGGATTTCCGAAAGCGCAAGTGTCGCCCGGTTCGCCATGGCCTTTCGCTTTTCGTATTCCGGCTGAGAAGCGAGCAACCGCTGTCGGAGCGCTTCAACCCGTTCACGGAGATTGACCCGCTCCGCCTTTTTGCGCTGTTTCTGCCGGGCAAAAACATCCATCTGCGAACATGCCGCGTTTGTTTTCCCGTCGACCTCAATCTTTTTCTTCTCCGCATCGGCTATTTCGATTTCAAGCCGACGTTGTTCAGCCTGTTTTGCTCGAAGTGTCTCGAGCTCTTTCTCCGCTTTTTCGTAGAAATGGTGGCCTGAGAGGACCAGCGCGACGACCTCAGCGGCTTCCGCGGATTCTCGCGTCCGTCGATCGGAAATCTCCCGCTGTTGCCTGGCCAAATCGAGAGCATTCTGAGCAGCGTTCCGTTTCGATTCTGCGGCCCGGAGCGAAAGCTCCATCGCTCCGAGGTGCATCAACATCTTCGAAATGTCTTCCCGCGCTTCGTTGAACGACTGCAGTCGCCGCTCGGTCTCGGCGACCTCGAGGCGCTTCGCCTCAAGTGCCGCCCCGCTGTCGGCACGCTCGCGAACTCGCTCGTTCACGCGTTCTCGGTTTTTTTCCTGCTCATGAAGGCGCACCAGGAATTCGTCCACGGCCGGTTTGAGCGACTGGAAACACTCGCGGAACACCGCAACATCCAAGAGTGGCTCGAAAAATTCCTTTGCGGCACTCGGTTTCGAATCAAACGGCCATGTCAGCCGACCCTGCCGAACGCCGATCAGCTTCCAGAAGAGTTCCGAGAATCGCTTCGGATCCGGCAGACCGAATAATCGGCACAAGAACAGAGAGACTTCCCTGTCCCCTTCCGCGCAAGTGCTCCCATCCTCCAGCTGAACGACTTTTGTTTGCCGCTTACTATTCGGGCCCAGACCGCGCTCAATTCGAAAGAATTCACCTCGATGGCCAAACGTGACGTCGATCTCTGCCGCCTTTTTGCCCGCCCGAAGTAAATAGGTCTCGATCTGAAAACTTTCTTCGAAAATCGGTTCGGTCAAGAAAAGGGCGTATCCCAGACTTTCGATCAGCGTCGTTTTCCCATGCCCATTTTTCCCGGCGATGCGGTTCGTTCCGGGCTCAAAAAAGATTGTCACCCCGTCTCCGTCGGGCCCCTCGCCATAGGATTTGATGTTTTTGAGCCGGATCGATCGGACAATCATGCAGCCTCCCCCAGCGCGCCTTTCAGGATTGTCCGACTTTCTGCCGTCACGGAATTGGCCGTCGCGATTAGCTCCAGGATTGGACTGCACCCAATCTGCTCCGCAAGCTCGGCCCCCGATTTTTCCTTCCGGACCGCCTCTTTGAGCTCGTAGCAGAATGCGGAAAACTCATCCTCCCGATCGCCAATTCCCCAAAGATGTTTTGCGGCTACAACATCCCGAATCGCAGCTTTCTCCATCTCTTCCCGAGAAAGACCTTTTGCGGCTAGTTCACTGCCCGTCAACGATCCTCCGACATCCAGCCCGGCCAAATCGATCGATACAGCAAATACCTCTGCCTGTGCCTGGATCTCGCTTGCGGCCAATGTCTGGTCCAAGGCGATACGGTTCAGGTTGAGTTTTCCCGTCAGCCTGAGATCGACCACAGATTCCGGCGTGACTTCAGCGCCGTGAACGAGCTTCACGGCGGCTTTGACAAGGGCAGCCGCACCATCCTTCGTCTTATTTCCGAATGGCGAACAATCAAGCGTCAGGCGGCGGACTGGACGGCGTGGATTGTTATGAATCTGAAGAGCGATCGGCTTCTGATGTAGAGCCGGGTCAATCTCCAGAACGGCATAGCCCCGAGCCACGACGGCTCCGCCGGAATCCCGGTCATAACTCGCTTCGCGCACATCGCAGTTCTCCGGTGATCCGGGGTTGCAGGCCCAGTCCCCGTGACGCATCGGACGATGAATATGCCCCAAGGCGACGTAACACGTTTTCTCGTTCAGCGCCTTCAAGTCGGACGAAGTAAATCCGCCCCCCTCTCCGACAAAATAATCCGGCCCGGCGTGGAGCAGGACAACATGCGTTTTATCGCTCTCCAGCCGCGACACAAGTTGGCGGACCTTGAACGGCGTGGCGGCGCCGAGATAGCCGGCGCCCACGAAACGAATGCCGCGATAGTCCATCCAGGCCCCTGCTCGCCGGGCGGGATCCCACGGAGTTAGAACCGGTCCAGTGGAATCAAAGGCGGTCCGGAGCAGAATCAGAAGATCGTCGTCAGCCAAAAACTGCATCCAGGTGGGCTCTTCGGAGTGAATGAAGGCTCTATCATGATTCCCTTCGATTGCGATCACTGGAATGCCGCTCGCTTTCAGACGACCGAGAATCAGTTGCGCCTGGCGGAGATGCGGAGGCTCCACCGTCGGCCGGTCAAACAGATCGCCGGCAATCAGAAAGACGTCCGCTTTCGCTTCGATCGCTTTGCTTGCCACATAACCGAACGCCGCAGCAAGGTCGGAGTCCGGCAAACGGCCCTCCAGCCTTCGGCGACCAAGATGCACGTCGGCAACATGAAACAATTTCACGGAAATAGAGACCTCAGCGAAGCAATCTCGTCAAGCATTGTAAAGCAGGACAGAAAAGGGAACAGAAGCAAACAGCGCAAAGATAAGCGAAGTTTCGGATGGTTCTTCGCCCGAAGAAGCCGCAGAACTCATCCCCGATAGAGGCTGAAAGCCGATCGACGATGCGACGGCGCCCGTTTCTGCTCCGCCTGTTCACCATTGACCTTTGACGAAGGTTTGGATGTGATCTGAAAACCGCGTCGAGGTTGAATATTTGAATCTGACCCTGCGGAAACCATGAAAGCCGGATTCCTCCTTATCGCGCTTCGCTCTCGCTTTGCATCGGTATCAAGTTCTCAATGAATTGGAAAATCAACATAGATCACCAGAATATCCTCCCGAAAGATTGGCCGGACGGATGCCTCGTGGGGCGAGTCTGGCGTCCGGACGTGCAAGGGCCTTCCGTCGTCGTCGTCCGTGACGGAGCGTTGCTCGACATCAGCGAGACGTTCGCGACGATGCACGATTTGTGCGAAGCGCAGAAGCCGGCTGCAAGCGTCTCCGCTCTTTCCGGGGAACCCGTCGGGGCGCTCGATGAACTCCTGAGAAATTCGCCACCCGATCAGCGCGATTCGCGCAAACCGTGGTTGCTCGCGCCAATCGACTTGCAGGCTATTAAAGCGGCCGGAGTGACGTTTGCGGTGAGCCTGCTCGAACGAGTCATCGAAGAGCAAGCCCGCGGCAATCCGCAGAAGTCTTCCTCGATTCGAGACGAAATTGTCTCATCAGTCGGGGAGGCACTGGATAAATTGAAACCGGGTAGTCGGCAAGCCGCTTCGTTGAAGGAGTTCTTGATCGAGAAAGGGCTCTGGTCTCAATACCTGGAGGTGGGGATTGGACCGGACGCAGAGCTTTTCACCAAGGCGCAACCGATGTCAGCTGTCGGCTACGGCCAAGACGCCGGCTTTCATCCAATGTCGTCCTGGAACAACCCTGAGCCTGAGGTTGTCCTTATTGTTTCGAGCGCCGGCGAAATCAAAGGCGCCTCGCTCGGCAATGACGTAAATCTTCGGGATGTCGAAGGCCGATCCGCGTTACTGCTCGGCAAGGCGAAAGATAACAACGCAAGCTGCGCTGTCGGCCCGTTCATCCGGCTTTTCGACGATACCTTTTCTCTCCAGGATATCCGACAGATGGAAGTCCACATGACAATCGATGGCGAAGATGGATTCCGTCTTCACGCGGTCTCTTCATTAAGCCGCATCAGCAGGGATCCGAGCGACCTTGTCGCGCAGATGATCGGACCGCATCATGGATATCCGGACGGTGTTGTCCTTTTTCTCGGCACCATGTTCGCTCCCACGGAGGATCGCGACGTTCCCGGCATGGGATTCAGCCATAAAATCGGCGACATTGTGCAAATCAAATCGGACAAGCTCGGCGCTCTCGCGAATCGCATGCGGCACACCAACGATTGTGCGCCCTGGAGTTTTGGCGCAACCCAGCTCATGCGGAGCCTCGCGAAGCGCCGATTGATTTAGGGCGTTCAGCGTTGTAGGCGAAGCGTCTTGCTTTGCTTCTTCTTCAGAGCCGAGCAAACCGGGACGGTTCGCCTACCGCGCACGGCGAACGCCGAACGCTAAACGCCGAACGTTTCCGGTTGCGGCTTAGCTGCGCTGTGGGATCCGTATATTCTGTGCTCCCCTTCCCTACGCAGAACCAACTTGAGAAGATAGTTGAAACCGCCGCGGGTTATCGCAGCGCGGGACCCGAGATTCTCGCTGGCTTTTTGGAACGAATCGGAGACCTCATTGTGGCCGCCGGTGAAAAATTGATTCTAACGTGCGCCGAGGAAACCGCTCTTTCTGTGGATCGCCTCGTCGGTGAGAGAGCGCGGACGGTAAACCAGCTCAAGATGTTCGCCGAACGCGTTCGGGAGGGATCATGGGTGGACGCTCGGATCGATACACCCATCCCGGAAAGAAAACCAATCCCAAAACCCGACCTTCGCCGGATGCTGACGCCGGTGGGTCCGGTGGCCGTATTCGGCGCCAGCAATTTCCCGCTGGCATTCTCGGTGGCGGGCGGCGATACCGCCTCAGCGCTAGCTGCGGGATGTCCGGTCGTGGTAAAACCTCACCCTGGACATCCTGCAACTTCGGCGCTTGTCGCAGCTGCGATCGTCAGTGCTGCCGAGGAGTGCCGAATGCCCGCAGGGGCGTTTGCCATGATTAAGGAGACCAGCGTTGAAGTCGGCCTCGACCTCGTTCGTCACCCATTGATGCGAGCAGTGGCATTCACCGGGTCAACCAAGGCCGGTCGAGCACTCTTCGATGTTGCAAACGCGCGTCCTGAACCGATCCCTGTTTTCGCGGAGATGGGGAGCCTGAACCCGTTATTCGTCCTTCCGGGAGCTCTCGAAAAACGGTGGGCGCCAATCGCAACGGGCTTGGCTGGATCAGTCTCATTAGGAACAGGCCAATTCTGCACAAAGCCAGGACTGGTCATCGCGCAGCAATCCACGTCCTTGGATCAATTTGTCTCACGGTTAGGTGAGGAACTATCAAGAGTTCCGAAAGGTCGCATGCTCAACGATACGATCTCGAAACGTTTTGCAGAATCAATCTCCAAGGCAAAAGATTATATCCGAACCGGAGGAGGCGCCTATTTGTTAGTGACCGATGGAAAGAAATTCGGCGAT
>Ga0302324_100007349_pt1 | contig 23457 bp, 18 predicted proteins | sample Palsa_T0_1_FD_201949 | JGI IMG/M metagenome (GOLD analysis project Ga0302324, IMG submission 201949) | Peat permafrost microbial communities from Stordalen Mire near Abisko, Sweden - Palsa_T0_1 | ecosystem: Environmental > Terrestrial > Soil > Palsa > Peat permafrost | place: Sweden: Abisko... | reverse complement strand
CCGCCAGCCGTTGACGAATGTCCGCGGTATCGACAAGCTTTCCCTCTTTTCGTAATCCATTACCCCGGCGGCTCGCGCTCGCACAGTATTCGCGCAGTTCGCGGAGTTGCATTTTCGGTCCATCGCTCGTGGAAGCTGCATACGGTACCAGACAGAATCCTGAAGCTCCAGTCCTGAAAGCGACACCCTCGAACGCTATTAAACTGGTTGAGGCGAATCCACCTTTCTGGTACTCCAGTGACTTATTTATCTACCACCTGCTTCAGAGCCTTCGATGTGCTGCCGAGGAAGTTCGAGTCGCCGCCATACACAGCCGTGATCAAATCGCTACCCACCGGCAGCGTCGAGGTCGTAAAGGTCGCCGAGCCCCCACTTAACGAGCCCGTTCCCAACGCCTTTGAGCCCTTTCTGAATGTGACGGTCTCTCCATCCGGCGGCGCCCCCACTTTAGAAGTAACGGTCGCAGTGAAAGTCACTGTTTGTCCGAAGCTTGACGGATTGGGATTCGACGTCAGAGTAGTCGTGGTCGGTCTCTTCACCATTTGGATCTCAACCGGCGATGTGCTGGGCTGAAAAATGGCGTCGCACTGTAAGCGGCGGTCAGCGAGTGCGATCCGACAGCCAGCTTTGCAAACTTCAACACTGCCTGGCCGACACTGAGAGTAGCAGTACCCAACTGTGTCGCACCATCATAAAAAGTGACCGTCCCGGTTGGCGTTCCGTTTTGCGTCGGGACGACAACCGCCGTGAGCGTGACGGACTCTCCCAGTGCCGAGGGATTCGGAGCCGAAGTTAGGGTGGTAGACGTGGTACTTGTTCCAAAACCGTTTAGCTCGACATTGTGCGGGCTGTCAAGACCGCTGTCATTGATCGTTACGTAGGCGTTTCTGGCGGCCAGGGCAGACGGAGTGAAAGTGACAGTGATGTTGCAACTGCCCTGCACTCGCAGAGACTTGCTGCAGTTATTCGTCTGGGCGAAATCGCCGCTATCAGCGCCGGTAACGCCAATGGATGTGACGGTCAGCGTGGCGCTACCCGTGTTAATCAACTTCGAAACCTGTTGAGAACTGGCAGTGCCCACGAGTTGGTTGCCGAAGTTGAGGATTTGAGGAGTTAGCGTGACGTCGGCCGTAATCTTGGCCACAAAGGCGTCACCGGCGCCGGCATAGGCTGGCTGCAACGGGTTGATCGCGGGAAAGTTGACCGAATTGGTGGTGCCAGCGACGTATGCGCTGCCCGCGCTGTCCACGGCGATACTAGATCCGCCGTCAGAACTAGCGCCACCCAGGTAGGTGGAGTAAAGCAAAGCCGACCCGGCGGAGTTGAAGGCGGTCACGAAGGCGTCCGGGGCGCCCGCATTAGCGAGCTGCACCGCGTTCATCGTGGGAAAGTTTGTCGAGGAAGCGGATCCGATTACGTACGCGTCGCCCACGCTGTCCGTAGCGATCCCGGCTGCATAGTCATGGCCGCTGCCGCCTAGATATGTTGAATAAACGAGAGATGTGCCTGAGGGATCGATCTTTGAGACGAATGCGTTCAGGCCGCTGCCGTTGGCTGGCTGAAACGGATTCATGGTCGGAAAGTCGTTCGACTCGGTTGCGCCGGCGACGTATGCATCGCCGGCGCCATCCAGTGCGATGCCGATGCCGACGTCGTCTACGCTCCCCCAAGGTAGGTGGAGTAAACTAACGCCGATCCCGAAGAGTCGAGCTTGGTGACGAAGGCGTTGCATGGACAACCGGCGTAGGTGCTGTGGTTGGTTGGCTGCAGAGGATTCTGGGTTGGGGAATTGGTTGAGCCGGTGCTGCCGGTGATGTAAGCGTTGCCGGCGCTGTCCACGGCGATGCTGTCAGCAATGTCGTCCCCACTGCCACCCAAGTAGGTGGAGTAGACCAGAGCCGAACCCGTGGGGTTAATTTTGGAAACGAAAGCATCCCGGTTGGGATCGCCACAGGGGCTGACGCCACCGTTGCAGACTGTCTGGAAAGCCTTGGGCGTTATAGGAAAGTTGGATGAGCCAGTGTTGCCCGCGACGTAGGCATTACCCGCACTGTCGACCGCGATACCGTAGGCCAAGTCCTGTCCGCTCCCTCCCAGATAGGTGGAATAAACCAACGCCGACCCGGAAGGATTGATCTTGGCCACGAAGGTGTCGTAGTCGCCACCGTAGGTTGACTGTAAGGCATTCACCAATGGGAACCCGGAACCAGCGGAGCCCGTTACGTAAGCGTTGCCCGAGCTGTCGACTGCGATACTGGCGGCACTGGCATCCGAATCCGCGCCGAGATAGGTAGAGAAAACCAAGGCCGTACCCGAAGAATTGATCTTAGACACGAAGGCGTTAAGACAGAGGCTCCCGCTACAGTCGGCGTTGGTCTGAAGAGCCCCGGGCGTGGTCGGAAAATTGGTCGAGCTGGTTTGACCGGCCACATAAGCGTTGCCCATGCTGTCTACAGCGATCCCCGCGCCGCCATCAGCTGCGCTGCCGCCCAAATACGTCGAATAAATCAGCGGATCGATGTAGAGCGGGCGGCTTGCATCGTACTTCGCTAGCTCGAACGTCGCGCGGTTCGTGTCCGTGATGGCATAGTGCGCCGCGACCGGTTGCCGCGTTCCATCCTTTTCCTGATACACGACCGGCTTCTGCCAGTGAATTTCATTCTCACCCGTTTTCGTTTTAAACACCAACTCGCCGTGCTCATCCTGGTGGATTCGCTTCGCGCCGCTGACGTCGAATGCTATGCGGCTCGGGTCCGCGCCTGGCGTCACAATGAAGTCGTACTCCAGTTGCCGCTGGTTGCCGTAGTAAACCAGGTCGATACCGGAGTAAACCCCTTCGTACTTCACCTTAGCGTAGGTCCGAACATTCGTTCGCCATTTCTCCGGATCGTTGCCGATGAAATAGTTGTTTGTGCCTGCCAGTTCATCCATGCCAGTGACCTTGGCGGCAGAGTTGGCATTGCGGAGCTTCATGCGCAGGACAGAGCTGGCTGTCTCGGGGGCTAACGCCCGCGTTTTTTTCGTGCTGATCAACACGGCCGAAGCTGTGGCCTTCCCGTTTCTCGCTTGCTTCCCTCGCAACGCGAGCACCGCTTCGTCAGCCGTGAGAAAAAGCGAGTAGGCGCCTGTGCGTGATAGGAACTTCACCCGCCCATCGGCCTGCCCCTGATTTGCCTCGAAGCTCAGCGGCAGCTCGCCATATCGATCGAGAATCCGGGCTTGAGCTTTCGGCTCGGCCTTGGATGAAATGACCGGAGATGCAACTCTCACGCTCGGATGGACCAGAGGAACACGATTCGACTGGGACAACAGCAATGCGGTGGTCAAGAACTGAAATAGGCAGACGAAGTAGATACGCATCATGGGCTCCTTACCTCACATCTCAGCACGTGGAGGCCCGATTCGGCTACCTATTAGGGGAAGGAGTTTCGCGGCAGTCGAGAACAAAGGCATTGTCCTCCCGATTCAGCCTGGCGGTCAAGATGAAAGAACTTGCGGCGGATCAACGCACATTTCAGACCCTGTTGCGGTTGTTCGCCTGCCCGTGTGCCGGTCTGGCGCGAACGGTCGCCGCCGAGCACGGACCATCGACGCCAACCGTTGGCGAATGTCCAGAATATCCACAAGCTTTCCGGGTGTTTCTTGCAGCATTCACGCTCGCGCATTTCGCGCAGCCGCTTCTCGGCCGGCAGTTCGGGCATCCGTTCAACGGCTTTTCGCTCGCAACTATCACGATCAGGGATACACGACTAGCTGGACGGCGCCCGTACGAGATCTCCGTCGACTGAAATTCCTACAGTCGAACAGCGTGCTCGCGAACCCGTTTCCGTGTGTGCCACATGAGTTAGACCTGCGAGGATTGAGTAAGAAAACTAATTTGTTCGAAGTAGGCGTACATTTTGGTTTTACAAGCGTAGACTTATGTTGTAGACTTAGTTGCAATCTCCTGGGATACTGCATCCTATACATTCCTCTCGGAATACTAATTAGTTGTTGTAGTCTGCCAGCCAAGATTTGAGGGCTCGCTGCATGGCCGCACAGAACTTGTCTTCTTCCGGTCTCCCTAATGGGAGAAGAGATGCGTAATCCGGTTCTATAAAGCACTTTCACAATCAGACGCGGATCAAAGTTCGGGTTGCGCCGAACAAACCCAGTGAGCCCATTAGGTGGAACGTGTATGGTTTTTCGAACGATTCAAAAGCAATGACCTAAGAGCAATGAAAGTGCAGCCAGGGGAAAAACGAGGAAATATGCATTCTCCGGAGGATCGTATGAATTACCTTAAGCACCTTAAGCGTACAAGTAAATCACTTGGCGTTGCCATCGCAGTTGTCCTTGTGGTTGCAATGGCTGTTTCCGGGACGGCAACTTCGGCCCACGCCCAAACCTATTCGCTACTTTACAGCTTCCCGGGCGGTACTGCCGAGCCAGGTACTCCCGCTGGCATTCTCGCTCAGGGGCAAGATGGCAATCTTTACGGAGCTTCAGGTACTGGAGGTAGCGGCAATTGCTATAACACGCGCGGACAACTTGTCGGGTGCGGCACCATTTTCCTGATGACCACGGGCGGTCAGCCCACTGTGCTCCACAGCTTCTCTACCAAAGATGGCTGTACTATTGGTTTGAACCTGGGCAGCGACGGCAATTTCTATGGCAGTTGTGTAAATAATGGGGCCTACGGCAAGGGATACGTGTTCCAGTTTAACCCTAACACCTTAGACCTTATCGACCTACACGACTTTTGCCAGCAGGGGCCGCCGAATTGCCCCGATGGAGCTACGCCGTCCAGTCGGCCGGTTGAAGGGACAAATGGAAACTATTATGGAACTACCCTTTCCGGTGGCGCGTATGGCTATGGCACGGTGTATTACATCAATCCGACCACCAAAGCGCTGACCACAATCTTGAATTTCACCGACGACCCCAATGTCAGCTATCCTTCCGGACCCTTGTTTCTGGGGAGCAACGGCAATCTCTACGGTGCGACTAAAGGCGGTGTCCCCGCCTTGCCGGCTTGCCCGCCCAACTGCGGCACGGTCTATGAGGTCAGCAACTCCGGCGCGTTCTTCAAGGTTTTGCACACCTTTACTGGCTCTTCCGATGGTGCTACGCCTAATGGCGTGATTCAGGGGAAGAACGGAGACTTCTACGGGACCACCCTCCAGGGGGGTGGTGAAAACAATCAAGGAACCATCTTTAAGCTGACTCCCAGCGGGGCTTTCGATAGCTACAGCTTTCCATCCACGGCTAGCGGGCTCCCAAGGGATTTGGAGCAAGCATCGAACGGCGATCTCTACGGTGTTGCATACGGTAGCAAAGGGGACGGCAGTATTTTCGGGATACCCCCGAAGGGGTCGCCATTGATATATACCTATGACTTGTCCATGAACGGCGGAGCGAATGGCGTCGATCCGGATTCTGCTTTGTCACACACGAGCGGAATTCTTTTCGGGGTAACTGCCGAAGGGGGCGCCGATAACCACGGCGTGTTCTACAGCTTAACGCTCCCCGAAGCGCCGGAGTACTGCCGTCCGCAGATCGCTGTTGGCCAGGTGGGCGACCCAATCGGAATCCTGGGACAGGGATTCGGCCCCTCGTCGGAGGTCTACTTCGGCGATGTCCAAGCGACAGTGACATCCGCGACAGGGAACTTCATTACTACTGCGGTGCCGACGGGGGCTCAGACGGGGACGCTGATGGTAAAAACCGGCTCGAAAAAGCTCAAAAGTGTGGGGCCGTTTTATGTTTTGCCGTGAGCGGGAGCGAGTTTGACGGCTAATTAAGCTTCGATTACAACTTATGCGGTAGTGGCTGAATCTGCGCGCTGCAATTCGGCCAACTAACCATCCCTCTCCCCAGCGTTGACTCGCGAATGCCTCGTACGTAAGATGGGGCGATTTCGAAAGGGTCGCGTTCTCTGATGATTGGCCAGACCATTTCGCATTACTGCATCATCGAGAAACTTGGTGGTGGAGGGATGGGTGTGGTCTACAAAGCTGAGGACACTCGGCTCCATCGTTTCGTCGCCCTGAAGTTGTTGCCCGAAAATGTCGCTCGCGACCCTCAGGCGTTGATGCGCTTCCAAAGAGAGGCTCAAGCCACGTCGGCGCTGAACCATCCCAACATCTGCACCATTCATGACATTGGTGAGCAGGATGGCCTGGCTTTCATCGCCATGGAGTTCCTCGATGGAATGACCCTGAAACACCGGATCGCAGGCAGGGCGCTCGATACCAATCTAGTGCTCAAACTGGGGATACAGATCGCCGATGCACTCGCCGCCGCTCACATCAAAGGGATCATCCATCGCGACATCAAGCCAGCCAACATCTTTATCACCAACAGTGGCTTGGCCAAGGTTCTAGACTTCGGTTTGGCAAAGGTCATTGTTCAGTCTGGGACTGGAGCAGAGGCGACCGCAACCGCTATCGACTCTGAAGAGCATCTCACCGACCCCGGCGCAACTCTTGGCACAGTTGCCTACATGTCGCCTGAGCAAGTGCGGGGGCAACAACTCGATCCGCGAACCGATCTTTTTTCCTTTGGCGTCGTGCTTTACGAAATGGCGACCGGCATGCTGCCGTTCCGGGGAGAAACCTCGGGATTGATCCTGGATTGCATCCTGAACAGAGCGCCCGTGGCTGCGTCTCACATCAACCCCGACCTCCCTCCTAGGTTGGACGACATAGTGAACAAGGCGCTCGAGAAAGACAGAAATCTACGTTATCAGCATTCCTCGGAGATGTGCGCAGACCTGCACAGGCTCAAGCGGGATATTGACTCTGGCGATCAACGGGTGGCACCGTCGGTTGCATTCCCCGCCGCAAAGGACAGCGCCCCTCCGATTCCGGCGGCGACAACGCCTGTGCCGCCATCGGATTTCGGTTCGAACCGCACTCTTGAGATGGCGCATGTCCTGTTCACCGACATCGTGGCGTATTCCCGTCTTCCGATGGACCAGCAGCATCAGGCGCTGCATCATTTGCAGGAAGCAGTCCGCGAAACACAAGAATTCGCTCGGGCTCAGGCCAGCGATCAACTCATTCGACTGCCCACAGGCGACGGTATGGCACTGGTTTTTCTGGGCGACGTGGAAGCTCCAGTGCGTTGCGCTCTGGAACTTCACCGCATCCTCCGGCGCTGGCCAGAGATGCAATTGCGGATGGGAATTCATACCGGGCCAGTGTACCGAGTGGAGGACATCAATGCGGCCCGCAACGTGGCCGGCGGCGGCATCAACATCGCGCAACGGGTGATGGACTGCGGGGATGCTGGCCACATTCTGATTTCGAAAACCGTAGCCGATGTGCTTGAACAAGTTAGCAGGTGGAAGACAGCCTTGCATGATTTGGGAGAGACCGAGGTCAAGCATGGAGTCCGCGTCCATCTCTATAACCTGTACACCGATGACGCCGGAAATCACGAGCAGCCGCAGAAGCTCCGCGTGGCCCAGACAACGGCGGCCACGACAATATCCAGGTCGAAGAGAAAGAAGCTGACCCGCGGACTAGTGGCGGCGGCCGTGATTGCGGCGCTGGTATCGGGTGGCTTTATCTCCTACCGGCACTGGCGGCAACTGAAGATCACGGACAAGGACACCATCGTGCTTGCCGATTTCGACAACCGCACCGGCGATGCCGACTTCGACGACACGCTGAAGACTGCGCTCGGCATTTCCTTGCGGCAGACGCCCTTTCTGAATGTGCTCTCCGACGGCGACGTCGCGAAGACATTGCGGCAAATGACCCGTCCGGCGGGCACGAAACTCACGCCGCAGGTGGCCAGCGAGGTTTGTCTGCGGGCACACAGCAAGGTTTACATTGCCGGATCGATTGGGCCTCTGGGCAACGACTATGTGTTGAGCCTAAGGGCCGTGAATTGCGACACCGAAGAAACACTGGCCGAAAAACAGGTAACGGCGGAATCCAAGAAAAAAGTGCTGGACGTGCTTGGCGAAGCGGCATCGGACCTCCGCGGCGAACTGGGCGAATCGCTGGCGACGCTGCAGAAGTTTGACGTTCCGCTCGAGGCCACAACCTCCTCGCTCGAGGCCCTCAAAGCCTACAGCCTTGGTAAGAAGATCTATCAACAACAGGGTCCGGCCCCATCCCTGCCTCATTATCACCAAGCCATCGAACTCGATCCGAATTTTGCCATGGCATACAAGGAATTGGGTGTCGCCTACACTGGCCTCGGGCAGTTGGCGCGGGCCGGTTTGTTCTACACAAAAGCATTCCAGTTGCCGGAACATGCCGGCGAGCGGGAAAGGTTGGAAATTACTGGCCTCTACTATTGGAGCGCTGTTGGGGCGCTGGATAAAGCGGTCCAGGCGTTTCAGGAGGAGATCGAAAAGTTCCCACACGAAGGTTCGGCATACGGCAATTTGGGGCTCATATACGCCCAACGTGGGCAGTATGAAAAAGCGCTGGAGACCAATCAACAAGCGATTTCTCTCGAGCCGGGCAATGTAACTTTGTACGTAAATTATGTCAACTACAACCTCGCGCTGCAGCGCCTCTCCGAAGCGCGGCGGATCATTCAATGGGTGCAGGCGCAAAAACTGAATGATCCGAATTTAGATGTAGCTCTTTATGCGCTTGCCTTTATCGGCGGGGACTCTGCCGCGATGGCGGATCGGCAACATTGGCTTGCGAATAATTCCGAATCCGAGAATACTGGACTGGCTCTCGCTTCCGACACCGAGGCCTATGCGGGGCACCTGGCCAAGGCGCGGGACCTGACCAAACGGGCGGTAGACTCCGCCATCCAAGCGGACATGAAGGAAACTGGGGCGAATTTCCCCGCCAATTCCGCTGTGCAACTAGCCGCGTTCGGCAATCTTATGGAAGCTCGGAAGGCGGCGGCGGGAGCTTTGAAACTTGCTCCTTCAAGTCAGAGCGTAGAGAGCGAAGCGGCCCTCGCATTTGCCATGGCGGGCGATGCCGTTCGAGCGGACTCCATGGTCCAGGACTTACGGAAACGCTTTCCAGTGGACATGCAGTTGCAGTTGCTTTGGCTGCCTGCGATTCAGGCGCAGTTAGCATTGAACAAGAACAACGCGGCTTCCGCCCTGACTGCGCTGGAAGCAGCATCACCCATTGAGTTGGGGCAAATTGAAACCTCCATCAATATTTCCTGCCTCTATCCCATGTATCTTCGCGGCCAGGCCTATTTCGCGGCAGGTCAGGGTCGTGCAGCGGCCGCCGAGTTTCAGAAAATTATCGCCCACACCGGCATCGTGTGGAACTGCTGGACGGGAGCGTTAGCGCATCTGGGAGTTGCCCGTGCTAATGCCTTGGAGTCGCGAACCTCGCAGGGAGCGGATGCCGACGCCGCCCGCGTCCGGGCGCTCACCGCCTATCAGGATTTCCTCACACTCTGGAAGAACGCCGACCCCGACATCCCCATCCTGAAAGAAGCCACAGCCGAGTACGCGAAGCTGCGATAATTCGGCCACTAAAGACCCGATCCATTCCCTGCGAGTAAATCGTGACTTCTGTAAATCAGGCGTGGGTGTTGAAAAAGTCACCGAGATTAGCGGGCGGAATTGCGCCGGTTTCCCGTTTCTTGCAGAGGCGGCTGGCTCGTGGAGTTCAATGCAGGGCGATAGACATCTCGACAGCATGGCCGAAAACAACCGGCACACGTTTCGACGTTGCGAACAGCGAGAACGTGAAGGTTTGTGCAAGAACTGATGCGGCATGCGAGCAGCCGCTTCACACTTGATGCTTATTCACAGGCACGGAAGGGGAAACGAAACGACGCGGAGTAGTCCGCATCCTCAAATTAATGGGGGTTTGAGGCTGAGAGAGAGAATCTGTTACGGGATTGACTTGAAGAAGCAAGAACTTAGGCCGTGGAGCGTTTTGGAGCAACGAAAAAGCTAAACGACTGAGAAATATGGTAGGCACGAGGAGACTCGAACTCCTGACCTCTACCGTGTCAAGGTAGCGCTCTAACCAACTGAGCTACGCGCCTACATTGCTCGAAAATACATCCTACCGCACGACTCGCCTGTCGGTTTCAATTTTACTACACCGTTTCGCATGCCCGCTTTGGCACCCGCTCGCCTTCCGGCAAGAAACGCTCAATGAAATCGGCTGAGCTTCCCTGCGCTTATGGCTGGCACCGATGCACCGATGTGGGTTCGCTATTTGCATGCTGAATACTTTCGATACAGCGCGTCTGCCGACGTTTTACCTCGATCATTCCAATCCTTATAAAACTGAAACACGTCGGGAACCACGAACCTTTCTCCTTCGATGATAGGAGGAGATGTTGTGCAGTCCGCAGCGCACTCGGATTGAGGCAAACAGGGCACGGAAATTTCCAGCGATGCTTGGAGTGGACGCCACCCCGTCCCCGGCAAACGTTTCTCCAAGGGTGGATGCCACCGCGTTGAAAATTGTTCCTCTTCCTCAGCCTTGTTTTTTCTCCACTCCTCTTCCGTTGCGAAGTAGCTCGCCGCGATCTTCAAACGACCCCGAACCGCAACCTGCCTTCGAGTTTTCCCTTGTTGGTTAACAACTGCAAATGTTTCGGGCAAGCAGGCGTGATCTATGGTCTTGGAACCTGCCGCAAGCTGGTAGGCATCGAGGTAGACACTATCGCTTAGCCCGTAGAATTCTTGCCAGAACTCTTGATCCTTTTTGCGGAGATCATCATGGATCAACTTCGTCGAGAGCGAGAAGATTATCCCTTCCCACTCCGGCACATAAATAGGCTGCGTGGAGATGTTGACCCGCTCCACCGTGAGATCGAGACACCCATTCACCCACTTCGGCGCAACGGCGTGGATCTCCAGCATAGGTGCTATGTGAGCTTGTGCGACCAAGCTCCGCCATTGGCCAAGCAGAATCGCCAAATTCGCGAGGGCATGCCTTAGAGCCATTTCAGACCTCGAAACGCACGGGAAATTGTAACGCAGTTTATTTCGTCTAGAGTGAGTGGCGAAAAACTCCCAGCGCCCTCTCGACGAGTACACCGGGCGCGGAGCATCGGCAGGATAGACGCAAACACGCGGTAGCGTCCGCTGCGACGGCGGGCTTCGGGGCTTCGTACAACTCGTGATTACGGTCACTGACCACGGGGTCAATTCTCAAAGAATGACATCGCTGATTTCGCCAACCATGCCATGCGATAATCTGCAGCATGAACAAACTGACTGCGGTCCTGTTCGTCTCCATGTCGGTGTACCTGCGCGAACGGCGGCCGGCAATCGGCAACAATGCAATCCGTCTGAAGTAGCATTCGCGCCACTGATTACCTCGGCGAAAAATCGCTTCGGAATCAGCCACGGGACAACGTCACCGGACTGGGCACGCCGAACGGCGCCAACTTCGTGACGGCGGTGGCCGCGGCGAAGCAGCCGAGAACAGCAAATGAAGCGCAAGCCCCCACAGACCAAAGCAGGTCGGAGTGGTTCCGGCCTGCTTTTTTGTTCGACCGCAAAGTCGAAAGTCGGCGTTTAGACCACCCAACAAAGCCGTCGCACTCGCCGAGGCGCCAAAACCTTTCCTCCTTAGGAGCCCGATGAAACAATGACAGGTGAGCTGTACGTGAAGTGCTTGCCAACCAACCAAGAGACCCCATAGCATTCTAGGAAAATGATATCAACCAATAGGGAGCAGTCCCGGTGTGTACCGCCTTGGATTTTGTGCTTTCTCTGCCTGGCCCTTGTTTGCCCATTCGCCAACGGTGACACTGAGTACTACAAGCACGTTCTTTTTGACAACAGTCTCGAGCCAGATGCTTATTATTACAGCTCCGCCAAAGTATCGTCTCCTTCCACGCTTGAATTGATACACGGGAGTCTCCCCGTTAGCAGGGCCCTTTTTTACACCCCTCCCAACGCTCTGCGGTTGAAGTGGCGCTCGGTTCCAAATGGCGGATGGGAGGCTGGCATAAGCGCGATCAATTTCAGAAACCGCGAAATCAATTTCCACGGCAATACTCTTTACTTTTGGTGCTTGTCGAAAGAGGGTATTTCGGCCAGCTCTTTACCCCTCATTCAAGTCTCCGACACGGACGACAATTTTTCGATCTCGCTTCCGCTGGGGAAGTTCGTTCGAGATCTGTTGCCGGGAAAATGGGTTCGAGTGCAGATTCCCTTGGAGGAGTTCAGGACGGGCTCCATTCACGAATTGGAGCCCCATCGGATGAACAAGGTCGTCTTTCTTCAGAACGAAACCGATTCTGTAGAGCACACGCTGATCGTGGATGAGATCCTGATCGACGACCTGGCGGTTGCGTCGAGTGGGTCGCCTGGGATAGCTTCGAGCCTCCCCGTTCCCCAGAATGTTCGCGCCAAGGGCTATGAGCAGCACGTTGACCTCAGTTGGGACTCATCAAATGGCTTCCCAGTCGAGCGCTATGTCGTGTATCGATCGCGGAATGGAGGTGATTTCCAGCCCATCGGAATTCAAGTTCCTGGAGTCAATCGCTACAGTGACTACCTTGGCGAAACCGGCGTGAGGGTCAGCTATAAGGTTGCGGCTTCGGATCATCAGTACAATCTGTCCCCGTTCTCGAATGTGGCTGCCGCTGAAACCAAATCATTGAATCGCGACGAACTCCTCACGATGTTGCAGGAGGAGTGTTTCCGCTACTACTGGGAAGGTGCGCACCCCGTGGCAGGGATGACCTTGGAAAGCATTCCCGGCGACGATCGCATTGTGGCGACCGGCGCTAGCGGCTTTGGAATCATGGCGCTGATCGTCGGGGTGGATCGAGGGTTCATCGATCGGGAGCAAGGACTCGATCGACTGACCAAGATCGTGACGTTTCTTGAGAAAGCGCGCCGGTATCATGGTGTTTGGTCTCATTTCATGGATGGCGAGACCGGGCAGACCCTTCCCGTTTTCGATAGGTTTGATGACGGCGGCGATCTTGTGGAAACTGCCTTTCTGATGGAAGGGTTGCTTTCCGCCCGCCAGTACTTCAATGCTCCCACCGAGCGTGAAAAAAAACTGTTCCAAAGTATTTCACAACTTTGGGAAACCGTGGAGTGGGACTGGTACCGGCGTTCTCTCGAGAGCGATGCTCTGTTTTGGCATTGGTCGCCGAAGTGGTCCTGGCACATCAACCATCGCCTCACCGGATTTAACGAAGCCATGATCGTCTATTTGCTGGCAATTGCTTCCCCTACTCATGCCGTTCCTGCCGAGCTTTACTACTCTGGGTGGGCGAATCAGGGTGAGGCCGGTGCCAAGTACCGCCAAGGATGGTCGCAAACGCACGAAGGTGATCGCTACGTGAACGGTCACACCTATTACGGCATCAAGCTCGATGTTGGAGTGGGCTCGGGGGGGCCGCTGTTCTTCACTGACTATTCGTACATGGGATTTGACCCACGCGGCATTCACGATCGCTTTACTGATTATTTCGACAACAACCGAGCGATGGCACAAATCAATCTTGCCTATTGCGTCCACAATCCCGGCCATTACAAGGGTTACGGTGCCAACTTTTGGGGGTTAACCGCGAGTGATGGGCCCGCTGGCTATCGAGCTCACGAACCAACTCTGCGGGAAGACGACGGAACCATGACATTCACTGGCGCGCTATCGTCTTTTCCGTACACGCCCCAGGCTTCGATGGAGGCGTTAAGACACATTTATCGCGATCTCGGTGACCGAGCCTGGGGAGTGTACGGCCCTCGCGACGCAATCAACTTGAGTGTGGACTGGGTATCCCCGATTTTTATGGGACTCAACCAGGCTCCCATCACCGTTATGATCGAGAACTATCGCAGCGGACTGATCTGGAGGCTTTTTATGTCGAACCCCGAGATCCAGCCTATGCTCGGTCGGATCGGGTTCAAGCCGGATGTCAGCCCGAAGAAGGGATCCCGTACAGTGACGCAGACTCACTGACGGCGACAATCGCCTCGCTCGCCTGCCATCGAGAAGCGGCAACAAGCAACCAGCTGATTCGTTGCAAGTTAGCAATGTTCATGCCGCCCGTCTGCGCTGGTCTCCGCAGTTCTAGCTAGGGGACTGAGAACCTTCAAGACACTTTTGCCTGCTCGAAAGTCTTTAGGATTTGGTGCAAGCGGTCAACTTCGCTCCGCTCGTTGTTGTCTTCAGGAACGAACTCGACTCCGTAGCTGTATCCGTTGCGGTTGCGCACTTCACTTCGCACGCGAATGGGTTTTCCGGAATAGGGAGGAGTGAACTCCACTTCGACCTCATCGCCCAGTCCGAGTTCTACCCCCATCAGTTGACACCTGAGACACATGCCGCCTTCGCTTATTTCCGTGCCGCGCCCGTCCCGGATCAGGGTTCTGTCCGGCTTGTGGATGACGGCGCGAACTGGGACATCTATTTTGTGGCGGGGCCAGCGACGTTCTTGCTCGTGCACGGGCGAAACAGCATCATCGGCAACGATAGGAGCCATGTCGCCACTCTATCGGGTTTTCGCGTGGGTTGAACATAACGGAAGTACGTGCGCGCGTCGAGCGCGGACAGAGGTAGCTAGCAGCGTTAAGCCGAACCTCTTTGCGCTCGTGCTGTGTCCCTTTCTCGTACATCTTCTGTAATCTGCCGACTTCGGGTAAACAGCGAAGCTCGGTCGAACCCGCGATCAATTCCCAGCACGAATCTCTGGCGATCCCCACACAGCGAGATCGAACCCGATTTTAGTTGAAACTACTCCCGCATCTTGTGCGATAATTCGTCACGCCCCTTCGATTAATCGGTTCCCGCCACTTGGCGCACAGCACGTCCTGAGGCGAATGAACTGTATCCCCCGAGGTTTGTCGTGAATTTGAGATGCCGCATGTTCTCCCTTCTGAGGCTCCACCGTCCGGATTGTGAACAATGCAATGCTCGTGAAAAGTACGGACTGGAACTGCGAAAGCGACTGGAAGAACTGGGCTGGGGGACGCAGCCTCATTCGCCCACCAATGGAGATCATGGAGCAATAGTCGAGGTCTTCCGTTCCGAACCCGGTGAAGTTGTAGCCAGATCGCCGATTCCAGCGAAGAGGAAAGAACAGAAGCAGATTGCTTAAACACACTCCCGCTGATGTGGGAGCAGGTTTTCTCGCGCAGGAGCGACGTTATGTCAGTCGAAGAAAATGTGCAGTTAATGCGGCGCTGGTTCAAAGAAGTATGGAATGAGGGGAAAACGCAGTCGATTCATGACCTTCTTGCCCCCGACGCCGTCGGTATCGGCGAACTTGACGATGGCAGCCAGCTTCGCGGACCCGCAGAGTTCGTACCCTTTATCGAACGAATTCGCGGCGCTTTCCCCGATATCCACATCGTGGTGGAGGATGCCTTCGGAGCGGGGGATAAGGTCGTATTGCGATGGTCGGCTACGATGACGCATCGCGGAGAGAATCTGGGAATAGCCGCCAGTGGCAAGCGTGTGCGAATAACCGGAATGACCATCGCTCGCATCGGCGGCAAGCAAATTGTCGAGGGATGGGACAGCTGGGATCAGTTAAGTATGCTGAAGCAGATCGGAGCCTATGCGGCTCCCCAACCCTCGTTCTTGAAGAGCGCGTAGTCAAACTCGCGAGCGAAGCAGGCACGACCTTTAACATCAAAAGCCGTGTTTTGAGCTCTCGATTTGGCTGCGGCCGCCCACCGATCTGTCCAAGATGAGTTGATTTACAGTCGACCCACGCCCACAGCGCCTGCCGGGCTGGCCACAAGGGCCGACATGACCTCTGAAACGCTGGAGCCGACCTAGATCCACCGGCCGACAAATCGCCGAAGGATCGCTTCTCGGAGCGCCCATTCAGAAACGCTTCTCTTGATAGAATCCCGGCGAGGGAATTCACGCCTGACCTCGGTTCAGAATGGGAAAATTCTCGCCCACAAAGCTCACCGGCGATTGCGAGGAGATCGCCAACCCGTCCACCGCCTATCTCAGACTTATCGAAAGCAGTCGTAACTCCTGCGACTTGTGGCGCAGGTGCGTGCGCGGCTTGTTCCATCGGCGGCGAAATCTTACCACGCTGCAATGCGCCCCTGACCCCTTTTCCGCCATGTCATCGCTGTCGCTATACCGCAAAACGTGGTACAACCAAGCCATTGGAGCCGCCGGTTGGCACTCGGCGCTCGGGTAACGGGCTCATTTCTCCCCGGCTGTGGGAATGAATTGCCGGCGGAAACAGGAAGAGGTTATGACAATCGAAACGAATACACTGACGGCCGATAAGAGCATCATCACCGACGCGAACACCGGAAAGTCGGCGCCACGGATTCTCTCAAACTACATCGGAGGGCGATGGGTGGCGGCTCAAGCCACCAGTTTTCTCGACGTGACCAACCCGGCTAGCGGCGAAGTCTTGGCGCGCGTCCCGTTGTCCGGAGAGACAGAGGTGGAAGCGGCCGTTGCCGCCGCCAGCGCGGCGCTTCCGGACTGGCGCGCCCGCTCGGTCGGCGAGCGCACGGAATTCATTTATGCGCTCCGTGAGAGATTCCGGCGGCGGCTTGACGAGCTTGCCGCGTCGATCACGCGCGAGGGGGGCAAAGTCCTTTCCGATGCGCGGGCGGAGATCACCCGTTCGATTGAGGTTCTCGAAGTGGCATGCGCCGCTCCCATGACCATGCAGGGACGCATTCTCGAAGGCGTAGCGCGCGGTATTAACACCGAAACGATCCGCCAGCCGATCGGAGTCTGCGCCGCCATCACGCCCTTCAACTTTCCGGCCATGGTACCCATGTGGTTCCTGCCCTTCGCGATTGTTTGCGGGAATACGTTCGTTTTGAAACCGTCGGAGCAGGTTCCGCTTACATCGGAACTGATACTTCACATTCTTGAAGAAATCGGGCTGCCGCGCGGAGTAGTCAATCTTGTCCATGGCGCGCACGATGCCGTCAATGCGATTCTCGACAGCCCCGGGATTCGCGCCGTTTCCTTTGTGGGCTCGGTCAATACGGCGAAGTACATTTATCGGCGTGCCGCGGAAAAAGGAAAACGCGTGCAGGCTCTCGGAGGGGCGAAGAACTATATGGTCGTGATGCCGGATGCGGTCATCGACAAGACGGTGTCGAACGTCCTTGGCAGCGCCTTCGGCAACGCCGGGCAGCGCTGTATGGCTGGATCGGTGCTGGTGACCGTAGGGTCGGCGCAAAAGGCGATCATGATGCGATTGAAAGAAGAAGCTGAGAAGTTGATCGCGGGCGATGGCCGGGATGCCAACGTAAGCCTGGGGCCCGTGATCTCGAGCGCTGCCTGCGAGCGCATTCATGCGGCGATCGAAATTGGGCTGAAAGAAGGCGCGGAGTTACTGGTAGATGGACGGCGTCCGAAGGCAGTTCCGGCGGGCGGAAACTTCGTGGGCCCGACGATTCTGAACAACGTGACGCCCGAGATGAGAGTAGTTCGCGACGAAATTTTCGGCCCGGTGCTCTCCGTGATGCACGTGGACACGCTCGAACAGGCGATTGCGGTGGTGAATAGCGATCCGCGGGGCAATGGCACTTCGATTTTCACCGAAAACGGCGCGGCCGTGCGCGAGTACAGCCGGCGCATCGAAGTCGGCATGGTGGGTGTGAATATCGGCGTGGCCGCGTCGCCCGCCTATTTCCCGTTCTCCGGCTGGAAGGATTCGTTCTTTGGCGATGTGCACGTCCACGGCTGGGATGCAGTCGAATTCTTTACCCGCAAGAAGACGGTGACCTCGCGCTACTTCTCAGCGGGAGAAACCGGGAAATTCTTCGTGGAGCAAGGGGAGAAGCACTAGACCCAATCTAGAGTGGTAGCGGGGCTCTGCCCGTGCAAGTGGGCCCGGAACCCGGCTTCTGCACAAACGCCGGCGCTAAGGCTGCGAATAGAGAGCCCGCTTGAGGAAGTCCCCGGCGCCCGCGCGTCCCAGAAATCGGTTCCCTTCGACGACCACGCGGCCGCGCGACAGCACCGTGTCGGGCATGCCGGTAACCTCAATTCCCTCGAACATCGAATAGTCAACGCGCATGTGATGAGTCTTGGCACTGATGGTGTGCTTGCGGTTCGGATCGAAGATCACCAGGTCCGCATCGCTGCCGACCGCGATCGTGCCCTTGCGCGGATACAAGCCAAAAAGCTTCGCTGGAGTCGTAGACACCAGCTCTACAAAGCGGTTCACGCTGAATCGCCCCCCGACAACGCCGCCCGAATAGATCAGGCTCATGCGGTGCTCGACTCCGGGACCGCCATTCGGAATCTTTGTGAAATCATCCCGTCCCAACTCTTTCTGCTCTTTAAAACAGAAGGGACAGTGATCGGTCGAAACGACCTGCAGATGATCGCGCTGCAATCCCGTCCACAGTTTCTCCTGATGCCACTTCTCCCGCAGGGGAGGCGTGAAGACATATTTAGCCCCCTCGAAGCCGGGCACGTCGAAGTTGTCGAGCGAGAGATACAGATACTGCGGACACGTCTCGGCGTAAACCGGAAGACCGCGATCGCGGGCCTCACGTACTTTTTCTAGCGCCTCATTGCAACTCAAATGAACGATGTAGAGTGGCGCTCCGGCCATCTCGGCGAGGGCAATCGCCCGCGAAACCGCTTCCGCCTCCGCCGTGGTCGGACGGGTCAAGGCGTGATACTTCGGCGCTCGCTTCCCTTCCGCCAGCGCCTGCTGAACGATCACATCGATGGCGCCGCCGTTTTCGGCATGCATGCAGACGAGTCCGCCGTTTTTCGAGGTCGTGCGCAGAGCCCTGAAGATGCTCGCATCGTCGAGCATGAACACGCCGGGATAAGCCATGAACAATTTGAAGCTGGTGACACCTTCGCCCACCAGCGCGTTCATCTCATCCAGTTGGGTGCCCGCCAAATCGGTAATGATGCAATGAAACGCGTAATCGCAAACCGCCTTGCCGGACGCTTTCTGCATCCAGGTATCGAACGCCGTTCGCAGCGTCTGGCCCTTGTACTGAATCGCGAAATCGATCAGTGTGGTGGTCCCGCCGAAAGCCGCGGCGCGCGTACCCGTTTCGAAATCATCCGCGCTCGTGGTGCCGCCGAAAGGCATGTCGAGGTGGGTATGCACGTCGATCCCGCCGGGAAACACGTACTTACCCGCCGCATCGATGATTTTCCCGGCATTTTCGCGCGGCAGGCTTTGACCGACGACAGAAATTCTTCCGTCGTTGACCGCGACGTCGCTCGGGTAGGTGTCGGTTGCGGTAGCCACGCGGCCGTTCACGATGAGGGTGTCAAAGCCCACGGTTATGTCCGCTCCTTCGGCGGCGGCGAACTACAGATTTTATGCTAAACTCCCCACCTTACGAGGAGCGATTTTCGGCTGGAACCATGGCTGGAATCCCTGGCGGAAATCAACAGGAGCAACACTTTTAGCGAATCCTGAGGTAAGGCACAACATGCACTTCGGCATCACCATCAAGCCCGACATGCCGGTGGAGCGTATCGTCCGACTCACGCGTCAGGCCGAAGCTTCCGGATTTGGGTATGGCTGGATCTTCGATTCCCACGTCCTCTGGCTCGAGCCTTATCCGATGCTCACGCTCATGGCGGCCAACACCAAGCACATGCGGCTCGGCACCTGCGTTACGAATCCGGCGACCCGTGACATCACCGTCACATCGAGCCTGTTTGCAACGCTGAATCTAATTTCCGGTGGACGCATGCAGCTCGGCATCGGCCGCGGCGACAGTTCCCGCCGAGTGTTGGGCAAGAAGCCAGTCCCGTCGGCTCAGTTGGCGCAGGCGATCAAAGCGTTCCGCAGTCTCACGGGCGGACACGAAACCGAGTATGAAGGCCTGACCGCGCGGCTCACCTGGGCAACCGCCGGTGTTCCGCCGGTATGGGTGGCGGGATATGGACCCAAAGTGCTCGACCTTGCAGGCCGAATCGCCGACGGCGTCATCTTGCAGTTTGCCGATCCGGACCTGATCGCCTGGTGCGTCGGCTTCGTTAAGAAGGGCGCCGACGCCGCAGGAAGAGATCCGCGAAAGATCGAGATCATGGCCGCCGCGCCGGTCTGGGTCTCGGACGACGTCCAAGTCGGCCGCGAGCGGGTGCGCTGGTTCCCGGCGCTGGTTTCGAATCACGTCGTCGATCTGGTCTCGCGCTACCAGCCCGAGGAACTTCCACCCGCTCTGACCTCTTATATACGCGACCGCGGACAGTACGATTATCTTCATCATTGCGAAGTTGAAAGCAGCAACCGCAACTTCGTGTCGGACGAAGTAACCGACCGCTTCTGCCTGCTCGGTCCCGCCGAGGCGCACATCGAAAAGATTCGTGCGCTCGCTCGGGCGGGCGTCACGCAGTTCAATATTTATCTGATGTGCGGGGACGAAGAAGACACGCTGGAGCACTACAAGAAAGGGGTCTTGCCGGCTTTCCGCGCGGGCGCGTAGTCAGTCTGAACCGCAAGGTTAGGCTTTCTCGATGGAACCGACGATCAAAGGCGCGATCCCCATCTTGCCCGCCGCCGATGCCACGGAGTCTCTGAAGTGGTGGACCGAGGTCTGCGGCTTCAAGGAAACTTTTCGCGACGCGACCCCGCCGAATTATGCCGGTATCAACCGCGGCGATGCCTACCTGCACATCGCCGGCATGACCGACAAAATACTTGCACGCAAAGTCGGTGACCAGACCATGGTGCGGCTGGCCGTGCAGGGAATTGACGCGCTCTACGCCGAATACCAGAAACGGGGCGGCGAGGTCCATCCGAACGGACGATTGCAAACCAAACCTTGGGGAACCAAGGAATTCGCGGCCATTGACCCGAACGGGGTGTGCGTGACCTTTCAGGAATGAGTACGATGGCCTTCAAGGTAATTCCTGCGGCGACACGCATTCGCGGTGTAAAGTTGGTCGCCGGCGCGGCCGCCATCTACGCAGTGCTTTGGCTGCTGGGTTTTCAGAAGTTTTTTCTGAATGACGCCGAGGGATTAGCCGCCCTGCTCCAGATCATCGGTACCCTCTACAGCGTCGTGTATGCGTTCGCTACTTACGTGATTTGGGGGCAATTTACCTCGGTCGAAAACGAAGTCCGAAAAGAGTCGGGAGCCCTGAAGGACCTGCTCCTGTTCAGCAACCGGCTGAAAGAGCCGGCTCGCGAGCCGATGGTGCGAGCCGTGAAGACCTATGCCCGGGCGGTGGTAGAAACCGAGTGGCGCGCGCTCTCGGGCAATGAGAAAACCGAAAGGAGCGACCGGCTGTTCTACGAAGTGATTTCGAGCGTCACCAGCATCCAACCCGAAGACGATACCGAACGCCTGGTGTATGAGCGGCTTTTGGACATTGCCAACCAAGCGAGCGCGCATCGGGACGAAAGACTGTCTCTCAGCGCAAAAAGAATGCCACAAACACTGTTCCTTTTTGTGACGCTGACCGCGTCAACGATTCTGTTTCTGCTTTTCTTCTATCCGTTCCGGAACCCTGTGCTCGGAGCAGTCTCGGTCGCGATCACAGCCATGCTGTTGTCCTTCGCACACTTTGTGCTGACCGATCTGGACAACCCATTCGAGGGGACCTGGAACGTCGGATCGGAGCCTTTCAGCGAACTGGTAACCAAGTTCCGCTAGATTTAGGATAATGCCTTCACCGCTGGCACTTCGGGTTCCCCCTCGAAAGCCATCAACGCGTAGTAGGCCGCAAACGAAACCGCGAATCCCACGAACCAAGAATAAGCATACAAAATCCGCAGCGGCGCAATCACCAATCCCACGAGCGCCGTCCCCGCTCCCAAACCGAGCGCCAGCACGGCCAGCCAGTGAACCCCGCGCGTATATTCGTAGACACCGCCGCGCAAGTAGAGATCGTCGACCACGAGCACTCGCCGGCGGATCACGAAGTAGTCGCAGATCATGATGCCCGCCACCGGGCCGAGGAACGCCGCATAGCCGCCGAGCCATCCGAAGATAAATGTGCCGTAGTCGGACAGCAGCTTCCACGGCATCAGCGCGATCCCCATGAAGCAGGTGATCACGCCGCCGATCCGAAAGGTGATCTTTCGCGGCCAGAGGTTAGAAAAATCGTTCGCCGGAGAAACCACGTTGGCGCCGATATTCACGTTCAGCGTCGCCAGCAAAATCGCGAGCAGTGAAATCACGACCGCCGCAGGCGAATGAAAGCGGCTCAGCAATTCGACCGGATTCCAGATCGCGGTGCCGTAAATCACTACCGTCGCCGACGTCACCAGGATGCCGATCAGCGAATAGAGCGTCATCGTTGTGGGGAGGCCGAGCGCTTGCCCAATCACCTGTTGCCGCTGGCTGCGCGCGAAGCGCGTGAAGTCGGGGATGTTCAGCGACACGGTGGCCCAGAATCCGACCGTGCCATTCAGGGCGGGGATGAGGAATTTCAGAAAATCTGAAAAGCTTACGAAGCGCGAGGGCGCCGACAGCATGGGACCGAATCCGCCCGCCGACTTGTAAGCCCACCCGAGCAGCAAGAGGCCGACGGCCAGCAGGACCGGCGCGCTAATCCCTTGCAAGAAACGGATGTACTCGATGCCTTTCAGAACGACGGCGAGATTGATGAGCCAGAATGCCAAGAAGCAGATGGCAGCGCCGTGGCCGACACTCGCCCAGCCCGGCACGAGCGTCGTGATCAGCGTGTTGATGGCTTCGCCGCCAATCCAGGTCTGAATGCCGAACCAGCCACAGGCAACGAGCGCGCGCAAAACCGCAGCAAGATTCGCACCCAGCACTCCGAACGAAGCGCGAGCCAGCACCGGAAACGGAATTCCATAACGCGCTCCCGGATGCGAGTTCAGCAGCATCGGAATGAGCACAATCGTGTTGCCGAGAAACACGGTTCCGACCGCCTGCTTCCAGTTCATTCCTCCCTGGATCAGGCTCGCGGCCAGCATGTAAGTCAGAATATTGACCGACATCGAGATCCACAGTGTCGCAAAACTGTAGGTCCCCCAAGTGCGCCGCTCGCTGCTGGTCGGCGCAAGGTCCTTGTTATAGAGCGGACTCGATTCAATTCGAGAAGCCATATCGTCGGTAAAGGCGCTCGCTGTTCATGAAACCAATGTCGTCGTGAGCGAAGCGGAGGGCCTCTGCTTTTGCTGGTAGCGCTAGTCCGCAGCCGCCATGTGCCCGGTCTGGGTCGTCAGCGCCCCGTAGGTTTCCGGCCGCCGGTCGCGATAAAATTGCCAGACTCTTCTCACTTCCTGAATCATGTCAAGATCGAGATCGGCGACCAACACTTCGTCTTTATCGCGGCTGGCCTGCGCAAAGATCTTGCCGCGCGGATTGCAGAAGTAGCTCTTGCCATAAAACTCGCCGATGTTCCATGGCTTTTCCCGGCCCACCCGATTGATCGCGCCCACGAAATATCCGTTCGCCGCGGCGTGTGCGGGCTGCTCGAGCTCCCACAAATATTCCGAAAGCCCGGCAACGGTGGCCGAAGGATTAAAAACAATTTCCGCGCCCTTCAGTCCCAAAACGCGCGCGCCTTCCGGGAAATGACGGTCATAGCAGATGTAAACTCCAACGCGAGCGTACTTGGTCTCGAATACCGGATAACCCAGATC
>Ga0302324_100007347_pt1 | contig 23459 bp, 14 predicted proteins | sample Palsa_T0_1_FD_201949 | JGI IMG/M metagenome (GOLD analysis project Ga0302324, IMG submission 201949) | Peat permafrost microbial communities from Stordalen Mire near Abisko, Sweden - Palsa_T0_1 | ecosystem: Environmental > Terrestrial > Soil > Palsa > Peat permafrost | place: Sweden: Abisko... | reverse complement strand
CCGTTGAAGATATTGGTCACATCCACGCCGTTCAACTGCATGGTGTTTGAAGTGGCGCGTTGACCATTGGCCCATATGTTTTGGTTACCCAATCCCGCATTGGAGTCGAGATTGGCCAGCAATTCGGCACTCACTCCGGGGGAAAGCACAGCCAACTGCGTAAAGCTGCCAGTGGCCAAAGGTGTCAATTGAATTTGCGCCGAATCCAGTGTGTAGCCGTTTGTAGTGTCAGTGGCATTCAGCAAAGGATTTGCCGTTACTTCCACCGACTCGGATACCTGTCCGACTTTGAGGGCGAGGTTCAGCGTTGTGGCGCTCGCCTCCTGCACTGCAATCGCCTTCGCTTCTGTTGTATCGAATCCATCGTGGCTCACTCTCACTGTGTACGAACCAATGGGTAGGTTAAAGACCTGGTAAAAGCCATTGGTTTGGGTTTTCACCTCTTGGGTATAGTTCGTCGCTGTATCGGTGACGGAGACGGTTGCGCCGGGAATCGCAGCGCCCGAAGGATCCTTGACCGTGCCATTGATAGAGCCAAGCGTTTGTTGGGCAAAGGTGGAAAAGACGAATAGAACGGTGGCCGAAACCAGCAGACAGACTTGAGCGACACGCCTCCAAAAGAGTCGAATCATGGTCTCCTCGCAGATCGTTTTTGTCTTTCAGGTTTAGCTTGCACGATTGCGGCATGCTTGCCGCTGGTTCAACAATTCTCAGACTGAGTGGGATTGCCAGGAAAATCGCATAGCTGAAAACGCCAGGATTTAAATAGTTTGCATGAAGGGGGCTCGATTTCCAAATAAATTTTCAAATGCAGATGTTTTCGACGCCGCTGCCTCTTGGAAAACGGCGGTGAAGACATCAACGGATTGTCGCGGCGTTGTCGGCTGCCGAGTTTTGGACGGGCCGACGTTCGAATCATTGCGCGCAGGCGGAATTCAATCCGAAATTCCGCCTTGCGCGAATGACCGCGAAATCCAGTGGAGGAGCGAGCTCGACTTCAGCGTACGCTGCCTTTACCCCACAGGAGGCGCACGCCGGCCCGGAGATTGGCGGGCAGACTGATGTAGCCAATAGGCGCCATGTGCTGGTTGTCTGTGAGGTTCTCTGCCTGACCGTAAACTCCCAGCCACGTCAATAATTGATAACTCGCGCCAAGATCCAGTTTGGCGAATCCCGGATCGAGATTGCGATTCGGCAACAGAAGGCTGTTGCCTCCGTTGATGTCGTAGCCACCCAAAAAATCTGAGTCGTCCGAGCGGCTGACAAAGGCGGACGTAAACATTACGCTCAACTTCTTGGCGGAGTAGGTTGCTGTGAAGAATCCAGTGTGTGGCGGGCGCCGGAACGGGCGCGCTCCCTGAACCGGCGAATCCGAGCCGATGGGAATGCCATTGTAAGTCGGAAGAGGGCCGAGAAGCGCCACATCACTGTTGGTGAATGAGCGCTGGATTACCGCGTCAAGATAGGTATACCCGCCGCGCAGAAAAATACTGCGGCCGATACCGCCTTCCACCGTAGCTTCGACCCCGAGAGCGCGATACGCTTCGGTATTCAGGCTTTGCTCATAAGCCCCATTGGCTTGCAGAAACTGCTCCAATTGGTTTTGCTGAGCTGGAGTTAGGTTGGGCAGCAATTCCGGAATCAGATCGAGGCCGACATATTCGATTTGGCGCCCAAACTCGTTGTGAAAAAAACTGGTACGGAAGACAAGACGCTGGCTAAGAAACGACTGTTCAATCCCGCCCTCGTAAGTTCGCGCGGTGGGCGCAGAGAGCGGCCTAATGCCGAGTTGCTGGATCGTAGACTGTCCGCCGTTCGCTTGGAGAAAACTATAAAGCGAATAGAACTGATCAGTCAGCGATGGTTCGCGTACGGCGTCGCCGTAATTAAAGAGTATTCGTGTGCCGCTGAAGATGCCTTTTCGCGGCTTCATGGCATAAAACGAAACGCCCGCGCGTGGATTAGTCTGGGTTCCGAAGAGCGAGTAACGCTCCAGGTCGCCGCCGAGGGTGTAGAAGAATCGAGTCTTGAAGTCGCCGTGGACCGCAGCACGATAGTCGTAATTCGTTCGCTCCACCGGAGCATAGTAGAAGCTGCCGGGCTCCGATCCGCGCTCGTCCTCAAACTGAAATCCGATCTGCGCGGCCAGGTGCGGAGTGACCGTGTAGTCACCTTGGTACACCAGCGCGTCACGATTTGAGACCAGCTGGTTCTCTTGCGGATACGTGCCGGCAAAGTCCAGCAACACCGGCCCGCTGACGGAATAGCCGTTGGCGCCGGTGATCGTGACTGGATAGCCGAAGCTATCTCCATATTGGTCGAATAAACCTGAGCCGCTTTCGGACCACAGATGATATTGTTCGCGCTTGCGAGTCAGACCGTAGCGCACTGAATTGTGAAAGGCCGCAGTGGTCTGGTTGTCGAACGAGGCGCTGAGAAAGAGGTCCTGATCTTTTTGCGTGGCATTGTTCGCGACTTGATAAAACTGCCAGGCGCCGGGTACGCCGGTGGCGTCGACACCATAGTGGACCGTTCCACGAATTTGTGTGGACCCGTTCGGCTGCCATCCAAAGTTGCCCGCGGCTGTAGCGACGTGAAATTCATCCAGGGGAAGATTATTGTTCGTCTGTAACCAGCTGAATTCCCCTAGATAGTCCAGCTTGTTATGTGCGCCTGCTATCTCCAAATCCTCTGCGGAAGTGAGAAAATTGCCCGCATCTCCATGAAACAGAAATGAGGGAAAGCTGGTGGTGCCGTGCGGAGTGGTCAGGCTCACGACTCCGCTCTCTGCGTCCGCGCCGTAGAGGCTTGAATCCGGGCCACGGTAGACTTCAGCGCGTTCGATGGCTGTCGTGGCAAGCGGTCCAAAATCGAACCGTCCACCCAGGTCCCCTGCACTAACACCGTCGACGAGAACCTTATTGTCATCGGAATCGCCACCTCGAATGAACAACGACGCCTGCGCCCCCATCTGCCCAACCTGCGAAACAGATGTTCCCGGCATCAGGCGCAATGAACTCACAAGATCGCTGCGCTGCGCAAGGTCGGATGGTCCCAAAACTGAAATCGAAGCCCCAGTCTGCGGCTGAGGCGTTGGTGTGCCATTGGCCGTGACGACAATCGATTCGCGCACCCACGTCGGTTCAAGGACTAGATTCTGTTCGTGGTTATCGAACTTGCCTGCATAAAAGCCCGGTGCCTCCAATTGCCGAAAGCCATTGGCCGAGATCACGAGATAGAAACGGCCCTGCTCTGCCGTCGTGATTTGATAACTGCCATCCGCGCCCGATACTCCAGCGGAAACGGTGCTGCCGTTGCGAATGAGAACGACCTTGGCTCCGGTTATCCTGGCGCCGGAGGGATCCGACACAACTCCGTGAACCTCGGCGGCGGGCGCAGAGATACCGGCGAGCAAAGAAAAGAGGACGATTGAGAGGCATCGCGCCAATGCGCTGAGCAAGTATCTGGGAAAAGTCATGGAGGCTCCTTCGTTCCCCTCGGAACGCAAGCGGGTTATGGGCGCCGAAGACCGGTCTCCTGACTTGCGCCTTTCCCAGCGCCTTCCCAGAGTGCATCCCGATGGGGCGTGCCTCCAGTGGCATTTTGGCACCTCAGTGCATGCGGAGGTATCCAAGCTGGCTTCCTGCCTTGGCCGATACGACGGCCATTGAGGCAAGTGCGCTCACAGTTGCGGGGCAGTGGCGGAGTTTCACCGCCTTCCCGAGCATCCTGGCGATTACCGTGGTGAGATATGCTGCTCGCTATGGCAGCAGCGGTGATGGCATGAAACAGACTTTCATGCCATCAATCGTTATAAATGTGGCGCGTCGCGAAGTCAAAGCGATCATGCGTTTGTTCCCTTGATTCCTGGACCCGCACGGGAGCAAATACTTGCGGATCGGAAGGATGCCTTGGAGTCCATCATTACGAACGGGAATCGGTGATCAGGGCCATAGACGCTAATATAAGGAGGGATTCGAACAATCAACCTCTCTGTATTTGTGACGTGGCCCCGTAGCTCAGGTGGATAGAGCAGCAGTTTCCTAAACTGCGTGTCGGAAGTTCGAGTCTTCCCGGGGTCACCATGTCTTCTTCTACTAGATCGACGGTGTCGAATTCGGCCGCAGTGGTCCTATAGTCGAACGCGCCGAAACTATGCCGCTTGCCGACGTTCTTCTTTCAGCATCCGTTCCATTCGCGCCGCAAGGAGTTTCTTCGCCCGTTCCAGACCGCGCATCCTGGAGGCGCTCAGATGTCTGCCCGCATAAGAAATATAGAAGACGAGCATTCTCATTCCCGTGGCAGGCCCATCGGGATACGTCTCCTTCGAGGCAAGCGACTCAGCAATCAATTCCGGCGCCTTTGCGAACAGACCAACCGGGATTTGAGGAGAACCTGGGATCATCTTCGTACCTCCGTCAAATTTTCGTAACGCAGGAAAACGACCGGATACAGCCACCGGGCGGAATAAATGGAAGGTGCCCGTGAATCGCCAAGGTAGTTGAATTAATCGCGCAAAGCGAGTACCTAGCGGCAATTCTCAGCGAACCAGAAACAACGACAACAACTTGATTGCTCACCTGTCTCTGTGATGCAAAGGCGCCAGGTGGTGTTGCTCTTTCTCTGCCTGGCCCGCCTTCGCAGAGGTTGGAGGCCCACGACCGGGAAGTTGTTGCGCGAAATTCGTCCTTGAGCATACGTCCTCGCATTTGAAGGCCTGATCCGGCAAGCGGAACGAACCGGACGGATGAAACGTCGCCACACGGATTTCAGGCTTGTCTTGGATTGCCGATCCTGTGTCACTGAGGACGAGAAGCAAAACACCCGCTGTGAACCCAACCAGTCTCAAGAACTTTGTACCGCGATTGTCCCGCGACCGGGCTTTTCGAGGAAATCCAAACACGAAGAAGTCTCGCGAAGACGAGTTCGGAAAAAGGCTCTCCATCTGTCTCGGAACGAAACCCGCAGAGACCATCCAAATTCGAGTTCCCTCGAAGCTTGAGGAACCCCGTCATCCCCAGCCCGCATCCGATAAGCGCAAATCCTTCATGAACGTACAGCGATTGCCCCGTCATCGCCGTTGCGACTATTTCCACTCTTCGTTCGTCCTATACAAAGTCGAGTTAACGCATGTACGGCTTCCGCTTTGGAACAGAAATCTCTTCTAGGATTCGTCCTGGTGGTCACCGGACCTGAGGCGTCTTCTTGAGATTAGCGCCATCGAGGTTGTACGTTGAGTATGCAGGGCTTTGCGTAGTAGCGCACGGTTTTGCGCAAGAATTGGCTTGGGTGTTGAATCCTACAACGCCATTCAAGTCGGAACACAAGAGAGAAAATGGACCAGCAACCTTCTGCTTCGCAAGCTTCTCCGACGAGACCGCCCGCCCAGGATTCATCCACAGAACCGGTTCACCGCCGCCATCGCTGGGTCTGGGTAGTCGTTCTAGTCCTCTTTGGACTGTTGTTTTACTGGGCAATCAGCCAGCATAGCAAGAGCCAAGCTGCGGCAACTGGCGGCGGCCGACGCATGATGACCGGCCCTGTGCCTGTCACCCTAGCGACAGCACAATCCGGGACGATAGGCGTCTATCAGGACGCGATCGGCACAGTGACACCGGTGTACATGGACTCCATCACTGCCCAGGTTACCGGCGTTATCACGGCGGTACATTACCGCGAAGGGCAGTTTGTTCGAAAGGGCGATCCGTTGATCGACATCGATCCTCGTCCCTACGCTGCTCAGTTGGTTCAGGCGCAAGGCGCGCTTGAACGCGACCAAAATACGCTTGCGGAAGCGCAAATGGACCTGGAACGGTACAAGCAGGCCTGGGCGAAGAACGCCATCCCGCGCCAGACGCTGGAGGACCAGGAAAAGGTCGTTCTCCAGGACCAGGGAACCGTAAAGAACGATCAGGGCACGGTTCAGTATGACCAGGTTGAGCTGGATTACTGTCATATCACCTCTCCCATCTCCGGGCGCGTCGGTTTGCGGCTGGTGGACCCCGGCAACCTGGTTACGGCAAATTCCACAACGACTCTCGTGGTTGTTACCCAAGAACAGCCGATCACCGTGATATTCACCTTGGGTGAAGACAATCTGCCCCAGGTACAGCAACACTCGAAGGGCAAGCAACTCACGGTCGAAGCTTATGACAGAACACAGCAGAAGTTGCTGTCGTCGGGCAAGCTGATCAGCATCGATAATCAGATCGATACGACATCAGGCACAGTCAAGCTGCGCGCGCAATTTGATAACAGAAACGGCACTCTCTTCGCCAACCAGTTTGTCAACACTCGCTTACTGGTGAACACGCTGACCAACCAGGTTCTGATTCCCTCGTCAGCGATTCAGCATAATGGAAACACCGATTTTGTTTATCTGATCTCGGACACAAAGACTGGCCAGCCGGCGACGAATCCGCAGGCCTGCTCAACTCCACAAAGTTGCAAAGCGACGATGCGCACGGTCAAGTCCGGAACTTCCGACAAGGGCAACACTGCGGTGCAGGGACTTCAGCCTGGAGACGTGGTGGCCAACAGCAGCTTTGAAAAGCTGCAGAGCGGCTCGCAGATCACGGTATCCAAAGTGAAGCTTCCCTCCAGTTCCGACTCGGCGGAGAGCGATGTTCCATGAATCCGTCCCGGCAATTTATTCTGCGGCCCGTGGCGACCGCACTGTTGATGGCAGCCATTCTTCTGGTGGGAATCGTCGCTTTCTTTCAGTTGCCGATCTCGGCGCTGCCTGAGGTCGATTACCCGACAATCCAGGTCCTCACTTTCTATCCAGGGGCCAGCCCGGACGTGATGGCCACCACTGTGACGGCGCCGCTGGAGCGTCAGTTCGGCGAGATGCAGGGCTTGAGCCAGATGACATCGACCAGCGCCGGTGGCGTGTCGGTGATCGTTCTGCAGTTCAACCTCACGCTGAACCTCGACGTGGCCGAAGAAGAGGTGCAGTCATCCATCAATGCTGGACAGAGCTTTCTTCCTTCCGATCTGCCGACGCCGCCGGTCTACAACAAGACAAATCCCGCCGACGCTCCGGTGCTGACTCTGGCGATCTCCTCGCCGTCCATTCCACTCTCTCGCGTGGAGGACCTGGTTGATACCACGCTCGCTCCCAGAATCTCGCAAATCAGTGGAGTGGGGCTAGTAAGCATCAGTGGTGGCCAGAAACCTGCGGTCCGTATTCAGGTCAATCCGGTTCAGCTCTCCTCTTATGGATTGAACATGGAGGATGTGCGCACGGCGTTGACTCAGGCCAGCGTAAATTCGGCGAAAGGCAACTTCGATGGCCCGCGCCAGGATTATCAGATCGACGCGAACGACCAGATCACGGACGCAAACGGATACAAGAATGTCGTGATTGCCTACACCAACGGCGCTCCCGTCTTCGTGAAAGACGTAGCCAACGTGGTGAACGGCGTCGAGAACACGAGGCAGGCCGCCTGGATGAACCAGACGCCCGCGGTCATTTTGAACATCCAAAGGCAGCCGGGTGCGAACACCATCACGGTCGTCAAACGGATTCGAGCGATTCTGCCGCAGCTCGAGGCCAATCTTCCTGCTTCGATTCAAGTGACGACCATGACTGATATGACGACCAGCATTCAGTCATCGGTAGACGATGTGGAGTTCGAGCTGATGCTTACCATTGCGCTGGTCGTGATGGTCATTTTTCTTTTCCTTCGCAGCCTCCGAGCGACGATCATCCCCAGCGTGGCCGTTCCGTTGTCGCTGGTAGGAACATTTGGCGTTATGTATCTGCTGGGATACAGCCTCGACAACTTATCGTTGATGGCGCTGACGATTTCAACGGGCTTCGTAGTAGACGACGCGATCGTGATGATCGAAAACATATCGCGATACCTCGAAGAAGGCATGGACCCGATGGAAGCGGCGTTGAAGGGCGCGGGGCAGATCGGGTTCACCATCGTTTCTTTGACGGTCTCGCTGATTGCAGTTCTGATTCCTCTTTTGTTCATGGGCGATGTTGTGGGCCGCCTCTTCCGCGAATTTGCCGTCACTCTGGCGGTCACAATTGTCATCTCTGCAGTGGTTTCACTCACGCTCACGCCGATGATGAGTGCGCGCATTTTGCGGCATACTCCGGATGAGCAGCAGAGCCGCTTCTACCATGTGTCCGAAAAGATGTTCACGAACATGATCGCCTTTTACGGTCGGACATTAAAGGTGGTTCTGCGCTATCAGACCATCACTTTGCTGATTGCCGCAGCAACGCTGGTGCTGACCATCATCTTGTACATTGTTATTCCCAAGGGTTTCTTTCCAGTGCAGGACACGGGGGTCATCCAGGGCATCTCGCAGGCATCCCAATCCATTTCTTACACCGACATGGCGACGCGACAGCAGGAACTCGCGCGTATCATCCTTGCGGATCCTGCGGTCGAAAGCATTTCTTCATTTATAGGAGCAGACGGAATCAACACGACGCTGAATAGCGGGCGGATTTCGATCAACCTGAAGCCCCTGAACCAGCGTCACATGGGTGCTTCCGATGTGATTCGCCGATTGCAAGGCCACCTGCAGCAGGTGTCCGGAATTCACCTCTATATGGAACCGGTGCAGGACATCACCGTGGATGATCGCGTCAGCCGCACGCAGTACCAGTACACGCTTGAAGATCCTGACACGGACGAACTGAATCAATGGACCAACAGGTTTGTCACCGAGCTGAAGAAGCTGCCTGCGCTGGAAGATGTCGCGACCGACCAGCAGATGGGAGCGCGCGCGATTTCGCTCATGATCGACCGAGTAACTGCGTCGCGGCTCGGTATTGCGCCGACCACTATCGACAATACGCTCTACGACGCCTATGGACAGCGGGAGATCAATACTCTCTATACCCAGCTGAACCAGTATCACGTCATCCTGGAGACAGCGCCGGAATGGCAGCAAAATCCGGCCAAGCTTGGTGACCTGTACATCCAGGGCAATGCTTCCTCGGGCGCGAGCGGCGCGGCGGCGGCCTCGTCATACTCCTCTTCGGCGTCGGCATCGGCGGGCTCGAATGCACTAACCGCATCGGTCAAATACACGCCATCGTCCGCCGTATTGACGGCTCCTGCCTCAGCGATCGGTGGGATCTCGTCGGGAGGTGGGTCATCGCAGAACGGTGGGACAACCGCTGGAAGCACCCCGAATACCTCAACCAGCGCAATCAGCGCCAATGCGATTCCTCTGAGCGCCTTCACTCAGGCGTCGGCTATCACCGAGGCACTCTCGATCGAACACCAGGGGCAGTTCCCTTCTGTCACTGTGTCGTTCAATCTTGCTCCCAACGCTTCTTTGGGGACAGCAATCACCGACATCGACAAAGTAACGAAGAAGCTGAACTTTCCGCCAAGTCTCCAGGCCGACTTTCAAGGAACCGCTGCTTCGTTCAAAAATTCGCTTTCTAACGAAGCTCTGCTCATTCTGGCTGCCCTGGTCACCGTCTACATCGTCCTTGGCGTTCTCTATGAAAGCTTCATTCATCCGATTACGATCCTTTCCACGCTCCCGTCGGCAGGTGTGGGCGCTCTGCTCGCGTTGATCATCTGCCGACAGGATCTTTCGGTTGTAGCCATTATTGGGATCATCCTGCTGATCGGCATCGTGAAGAAGAACGGCATCATGATCGTCGACTTTGCGCTGGAAGCAGAGCGGGAACACGGCAAGTCATCGATCGACGCGATCTACGAGGCCAGTCTTCTGCGGTTTCGTCCCATCATGATGACAACCATGGCTGCTCTGTTAGGTGGCATTCCGCTTGCAGTCGGCACCGGCCTGGGATCGGAGCTACGCCGGCCCCTTGGCATTGCGATGGTGGGCGGACTGTTACTGAGTCAGGTCCTGACCCTTTACACCACCCCAGTAATTTACGTCTTCTTCGACAGACTCGCCGAACGGATCACCGGCCATAGACCATCGCACGTTGCGAAAGGCGATGAGCAACAGGCGCCTGCGGGACACGCATGAGCCTATCTTCCCCATTTATCAGGAGGCCGATCGGCACCACACTGCTCACCATCGCGGTGGCAATCGCGGGCGGCATCGCTTTCACGGTTCTGCCCGTTTCCCCACTGCCGCAGGTCGATTTCCCAACCATCAGCGTGTCGGCCAGTCTTCCCGGAGCCAGTGCGCAGATCATGGCTGCTTCCGTGGCCACTCCTCTCGAGCGGCAGTTCAGCCATATTGCCGGCATCACGGAGATGACATCCTCGAGCTCGCTGGGAAGCACTTCGGTGACACTTCAGTTCGACCTCAGCCGTAATATCGATGGAGCTGCCAGAGATGTGGAAGCAGCCATCAATGCTGCGCGAACATATCTCCCAATCAATCTCCCCTCGAATCCTTCGTACCGCAAGGTGAATCCGGCCGATGCGCCAATCATGATTCTCGGCCTCACCTCAGACAAATACGATGTGACCAAGGTCTACGACCTGGCTTCGACCATCCTTGAACAAAAATTGTCGCAAATTCAAGGAGTGGGACAAGTAGGTGTCGGAGGCGGCGCGACGCCCTCGGTGCGTGTTGAAGTCGACCCCAAGAAACTTGAGAGCTTCGGCCTCACGCTTGGAACGGTTCAATCGATCCTCAGCCTTCAGAATTCGCACGAGCCCCGCGGGCAGCTCTCCGACGGAACCGTGACCGCCGACATCATTACCAACGACCAGATTTCGAAGGCCGATGACTACAAGCCTCTCATCGTTGGATATCACAACGGCGCTGCCGTTCGCCTGTCCGACGTAGCAGACGTGGTGGATTCCACCCAGAATCTGCGTACCGCCGGATATATGGACGGGACGCGCGCAATCTTCATCATCATCTTTCGACAGCCCGGCGCTAATATCATTCAGACCGTCGACCGCATTCAAGCGCAACTGCCGTTCCTCGAAGCAGTCATGCCACAGGGCATCAAGACAACCATCGTGCTCGACCGCACCACCACGATTCGGGCTTCGGTCTCCGATGTCGAAAAGACTCTGGTCGGTTCTGTCGTCCTCGTTGTGCTCGTGGTCTTCATTTTCCTGCGCAGTCCTCGCGCCACATTGATCCCCAGCGTCGCTGTTCCCGTATCCCTCATCGGAACTTTCGCAGTGATGTACATGTTCGACTACAGCATCGACAACCTGTCCCTGATGGCTCTGACCATTTCCACTGGCTTCGTGGTAGACGACGCGATTGTGGTGATGGAAAACATTACGCGCCATTTGGAATCCGGCATGGACGCGTTTTCCGCGGCGTTGCAGGGCGCCAAGGAAATCGGCTTCACAGTCTTCTCCATCAGCATGTCGCTGATCGCGGTCTTTATTCCGATTCTGCTGATGGGAGGCATCGTCGGCCGGCTATTTCGTGAATTCGCGGTCACTCTCTCCACGGCCATTCTCGTGTCCATGGTCATCTCGCTGACTACCACGCCGATGATGTGCGCGCACCTATTGAAGGCACATCAGGAGGGTGAGAAGCACAATTGGTTCTATCGCACCAGCGAGAGATTCTTCGACGGCATGGTCTCGATTTATCGGCACTCGCTTGCATGGGTACTGGACAATCCGGGGCTGACACTCATTGTGCTCGTACTCACAGTCGCGTTGAATGTCGTTGTCATCGTGCGAATCCCGAAGGGCTTCTTCCCACAGCAGGACACCGGTTCGATGATCGGCATGGTGCAGGGTCCGCAGGATGCGTCTTTCCCTTTCATGAATTTCTCGATGAAAACGCTGGTCGGCATCATTAAGGCCGATCCCGCCGTGGCGCATGTAAATGCCTACACAGGTGGACAAGGCGCCAGCAATGGCGGATTCATCTACGTTGCTCTGAAGCCTCTGGGCGAAGAGCGCAAAGTGTCGGCGATGGATGTCATCAATCGACTGCGCCCCAAGATGAATCGGCTTCCCATTGCTTCGGCGTTTATGCAGCCGGTACAGGATCTGCGCATTGGAGGACGAGGCAGTGCGGCACTGTACCAGTACACGATTCAGGCCGATAATGTCACCGACCTGTTTCATTGGGGTCCGATTCTGCTGACGAACATGAAGAAACTGCCGGGTCTGCTGGATGTCAACACCGACCAGCAGAACGGCGGCCTGCAGGAATTGCTCACCTATGACCGCGTCACGGCTGCCCGGCTCGGACAGACCGCGCAATCGCTCGACCAGTCGCTCTACAGTGCGTTCGGGCAGTCGGAAGTCTCCGTCATTTACACGCAACTCAACCAATACTACGTGGTGATGGAAGTGGCTCCGCAGTATTGGCAAACCCCATCGCAGCTCAACAACATCTATTTCAAATCGTCGACCTCATCCTCCAGCTCGACAGGCGCTGGGCTCAATTCCGTATCGCCACTCATGAGTGTGATGAGGCCCCAAACGGGCACGACGCCTCTTCAGGTAAATCACACAGGATTGTTTCCATCCGTCACGGTGTCATTCAACTTGGCCAATGGAATGTCGCTCAGTGACGCAACGCTCGAAGTCTCGCGCATGGAGACCGACCTCGGGATGCCGGCCACGATTCACGGGTTCTTTGCCGGAACTGCCGAGGCATATCAGCAGTCGCTGGCTACAGAAAAATACCTAGTAATCACGGCTCTGCTGGCGGTCTTCATTGTGCTCGGGATTCTTTACGAGAGCTTGATCCACCCGCTCACGATCATCTCTACGCTGCCTTCGGCCAGCGTCGGGGCCATGCTGGCTCTCATGCTGTTCCAGATCGATTTGAATGTCATTTCCATCATCGGCATCATCCTGCTGATTGGCATCGTCAAAAAGAATGCGATCATGATGATCGACTTTGCGCTGATGGCGGAACGCCAGGAAGGCAAAAGCACTCACGATGCAATCTTCGAGGCCTGCATGCTTCGCTTCCGGCCCATCATGATGACCACCACGGCCGCAATTTGCGGGGCTTTGCCGTTGGCGTTCGGCACAGGCACCGGATCGGAATTGCGCAGGCCTTTGGGCATCACGATCGTGGGCGGTTTGCTGCTCAGTCAATTGTTGACGCTGTATACAACGCCCGTTGTTTATCTGGCCATGGACCGCATGCGGCTTTGGGCCTTAGGCAAATCCAGCGAAATGCCAAAACCCGAGACCGCACGAGCCACGTCCTGATACGAGAGAGAGTATGAACCGTTTTACGCGAAGACCAATCGCACCTCTTGCCGCAATCGCCGGCGCAGCCGTCTTGTTGGGTCCTATGAGTGGCTGCCGAGTTGGGCCGCCGTACCATGCCCCAGCGCCGCCTGCTGTTACTGCCGCGAACTACAAGGAATCGACAATCAATTTTCAGGATGCAGACGGCTGGAAGGTTGCCAGTCCGCAGGATGCGATGATCCGGGGCAACTGGTGGGAGATCTTCAATGAGCCCGAGCTCAATGATCTGGAGAATCAGCTCAACATAAACAACCAGAACATCAAGGTATCCTTTCAGAACTTTATGGAGGCGCGCGCCCTGATCGCTGAGGCGCGAGCGCAGTATTGGCCAACCGTAACGGCCAATCCAGCATGGAGCCGCTCACGCAGTTCAAGCAATCTGGGTAATTCGACGCAGGCGAACCCTGGCAAGACCTCCACTCTCTGGTCAGCGCCGATTGAAGTCTCGTGGACACCGGATCTCTGGGGCAAGATTCGCAACGAAGTGCATGAGGCCCAATACACCTCGCAGGCGAGCGATGCCGATCTGGAACTCGAAAAGCTTACCGAACAGGCAAGCCTCGCGCAGTATTACTTCGAGATTCGCGGGCAGGACATGCTTCAAAGGATTCTCAACGATACCGTAGCGGCTGATCAGAAGGCCCTGGACGCCGCGCAGGGCGCATACGACTCGGGTACGGGAGACTATATCTCCGTGGTCGAGGCCAAAGCAACGCTCAACTCCGCGCAGGCGTCCGCCGTCAATGTTGCGCTTTCGCGCGCGCAGTACGAACATGCAATTGCCATGTTATTGGGCAAAGTTGCCACTGATTTCTCGATTCCGGTCAAGCCGATGCTCTATACACCACCTGCGATTCCCACTGGTGTTCCTTCGCAACTCGCTGAACGCAGGCCCGACGTCGCTGCCGCCGAGCGCACGCTGGCCGCAGCCAATGCGACAATCGGAATCGGCTATGGCGCATTCTTCCCGCAGGTAACGATCTCTGCGGGGGCCGGGTTTGAGAGCTCGACTCTCAAGCATCTTTTCGATTGGTCGAGCCGAACTTGGTCGATTGGCCCATCTGCTGCGCAAACCATCTTCGATGGCGGCCTCTATCGCGCTGAGCTTCACCAATATGAAGCCACCTACAATGCAGATCTCGCGACCTATCGTCAAACCGTCCTCACTGCTTTTCAACAGGTTGAAGACGCGATGGTAGCGACGCGCGTCTACTCGCAACAGATCCTCCGGCAACAGGAAGCAGTGAAATCTTCGCAGGAGTTTCTTGATTTGGAAATGCAGCGTTACAACACGGGCGTCGATCCCTATGTCGATGTTGTCACAGCCCAGACAACGGTACTTGGTAATCAAGTCACGCTGAATTCGCTTCAGGTACAGGAGATGCTATCCGCTGTCCAACTGGTTCAGGCACTCGGCGGGGGATGGGATCGGAGTCAACTCTTGACTCCCGCGCAAGTGGGCGCGAAGGTCCCAAAGGCCGATTACTCAATGCAGCACTAACCTGAGTTTTGAGCGCATACGTGCACCCAACCGGCGTACTGCGTCAAGCGATAGTTTCCCAGAGCCCTGATTCAGCAGATCTGAAAATCACTTCGATGACCTTCATGTTCCGGATGGCTTCTTCAAGAGGAACTGGAACTTCGTTGTCCTCAAGGATCGCTTTAGAGAACTGATCGCCCTGCAATGTGTATTGATCGCTGGTCGGGAACTCTTCTGTGACCCGATCAGCTCCAAAAAGATCACCGCCATCGATGAAGATTCGTGTCGGGCGATCCATTGGCGCATTGAATGGAATCTCGATTTCGATGCGGCCCTTGGTTCCTAGGAATTGGACACGCTGGTATGGAACCATCTGCGTGCTGCAGGTGAAAATCGCCTGGCCCCCTTGAAACTCAAGGATCGCCGAGGTTAGGCGGTCCGTGTGCATCTGGGGATCGCGATCGATGCAGCCAACTGCGCGGATTGGCTCCGCGCCAAACGCGTAGCGCGATGCCTGAATGCAATAGCAGCCGATATCGTAAAGCGCGCCCCCACCCGATTCGACCTTGTTGCGAATATTGGCCGGGTCGGCATTGAAATAGCTAAAACAACCCATGACGCAGCGCAGTTCCCCAATCTGGCCAGCATCGATGAGCGCCTTGGTGCGCAACCATTGCGGATGACTGCGAATCATGAAGGCCTCGCCGATTTTGACACTCGTGCGCTCGCGAACGATCAGCAACGATTCGGCCTCCGCGACAGTGAGGCTGATCGGCTTTTCGCAGAGGACATGCTTGCCTGCTTCTGCGGCCTTGATGGTCCAAGGAACATGAAGCTGATTTGGAAGCGGGTTGTAGATGGCATCGATATTGGGGTCTGCAATGAGTTCTTCGTAAGAACCGTACGCCGTCGGAATTCCGAGATTGGCCGCAATCTCCTTGGCTCTCGCAAGGTTTCGCGACGCGATCGCAACTACCGTCGAGTGCTCGCCCTTCTGCATAGCGGGGAGAACTTTACGTACGCCAATCGATGCGGTGCTCAGAACTCCCCAGCGAATCTTCTTGCTCATAACGGCAATGATAACCTCAGCGCCATTCGAAGCGTTACTCGTGCCGGCGACTTATCGGCACAGATGGCCGCAACTCCGCGTGTCTTGTAGCGATCGATAACTTGGCAGGCGTTAACTCGGGACCGTCCCATCCTTCCTTCACCGCCTCAATTCGGATTTCTCCCGGTCGTTTTGTCGATTGCAGAATGACTTGTGCGAGCCCATTGAAGAGCGAGCGCTTGGGATCCTTATCGCTCTCCTGGCAATTGGGGTCGCCGTTCCCAACACCGATGAGCGTGCCCTCACCCGAGACTTTGAAACTGATGAGGTTATTCGCAGTCGGTACTGGACGGCCCTCTTTGTCCAACGCTTCAACCTTCAGTATGGCCAGATCCTCGCCGTCGGCGTTGATCTCCGTCCGATCGGCCGTCAGGCGAATGGCCACCGTCGTACCCGTGGTTTCGCGCTTTTCCGTGAGAACCACTTTCCCGTTCTTCGAGCCGCGTGCCTCGATTGCTCCCTTTTCGAACTTCACCTTCCACTGCACATGGCCAAGGTGTGGAACCTTCTGGCTACCGAGGGTGTTGCCATTGAGAAACAGTTCAACCTCATCGAGATTCGAGTAAACCCACACTGAAATCTCCTCGCCTTCCCTGCCTTCAAAGTTCCAGTGAGGGAAAAGGTGAAGCGCCGGCTCCTTTCCCCACCAGGCCTTGTAGTAGTAGAAAGTGTCCTTCGGAAATCCGCACATATCAACGATGCCAAACTGCGAGTTGATCGACGGCCAACCGTACGGTGTGGGTTCGCCGCGGTAATCAAAGCCCGTCCAGGCATAGCCTCCCGCTTCCCACTCGCGCGTGCCATAAAACGTCCACCACTCCTCGGCTGTTTCGCCCCAGGGAACAACCCCGTCGTATGCGTTGACCGTGTTGCGAAGCGGATCGGTCGAGTAGGTGCCGCGGGTCGAGATGGCACTTGAGGTCTCCGATCCAAACACGGCTCGCTTGGGATTCTGTTTGTGGTAGTCGTCTGGCATTTTCAGGTTGTAGTTGAAGCCTATAATGTCGAGTCCCAGCGAGACACCTTTTTGGTTGTTTCCATTTACTGCGGCCGAAACAACGCGCGTGGGATCGAGTTCATGGCACCGGCGCGTCATAGCTGTGGCGATCTTTGCGCCTTCCTCGGCCTCTTCGTTCTGCAGCGTGAACTCCTCGTTGCCAATCGACCAGATGATGATGGATGGCGAATTCCGGTAGCGCTTCACCATCGTTTCCAATTGCGCCAGGCCCTCGGGATTCGAACTCATCTGCCGCGTCTCGCACATCATCGTCATCCCCAGGCGATCGCACGCGTCAACCCATTCCGGAGTTGGCATGTTATGCGAAGTGCGAACAGAATTGCATCCCATCGCTTTCAGCACGCCGATTCGATAGGCATGCATCCGATCGGGCAGCGCAGCGCCGACTCCTGCGTGATCCTGGTGGTTGCATGTGCCTTGAATCTTCATCGACTTGCCGTTCAGGAAGAAGCCCTTCTCCGCATCGAACATAGCGGTACGAATCCCAAAGCTTACTCGCTCCGCGTCGCGGGCTGTGCTTCCCGAAGTTACAGTCACGATGGCCGAATAAAGATTGGGCTCGTCGACGGACCAGAGGGTAGGATTCTCCAACGCCGCGGTTGCAGTGAAAGCAACGGATCCATCAACAGCGACTGACTGAGCAGGCGTCTCTGCAGTGGCCACAGTCTTTCCAGCGGCATCGAGAATCTGCCAACTCACTTTCGCATTTTCAGTTTCTTTGCCTTCATTCACAACAACCGTAACAAGCGTGAGTTCCGCGGTTGTGCCACTCACCGCAGCGCGGACAGTGCTGTCCCATTTTGCGATGTGAAGGGCATCGGTCTTGGTCAGCCATACGTGGCGATAGATGCCTGCGCCCTCATAAAACCACCCGTCACCGAAGCTCGCATCGACTCGCGCCACAATGTAGTTCTTCGTGCCGAGTTCGAGAAAGTCTGTGATGTCGAACTGGAAAGGCGCGTAGCCGTTGTTGTTGCGGCCTACGAAGCAGCCGTTGACGAAGATAAGCACATCGCGAAATGCGCCGTCGAATTCGACGGAGACTCGCCGCCCCTGGTCCGATGCGGGTACTTCGAATTCGCGCCGATACCAGCCAACGCTCGTTTCGGGATAGCGTCGGCCCACGGGCTTATAGCCATGAGACATCTGTTCGTCATCATGAACAAAGGGCAGCTCGACCGCCCAGTCGTGGGGAAGATCCAAAGTGCGCCATTTGGAGTCGTCAAACTTCGCCTTGGAAAATTCGAAGTCGCCCGTCTTCGCAAAATCTCCCTGTCCATAACCAAAACGCAGATCGCGAGCCGGATCGATACCGTGCCCAAACGTAAACTTCCAGCCAAAATCGAAGAGCAAGTGCTCGCGCGGAACAACCGCGGCCAGAGCCTCTGCGGAAGCCGCGTAGGGGTAGCCTGTCATCAGTTCCGCAGTGCCGGCCCACGCGGACCGCGCCATGAGAGAAGAAGCGGATAGAGCTAGGCCGGAACTTAGCAGGTCGCGGCGGGAAACACCAGGCATAAGGCTCCTCTTTCAGTTTTCAGTGGCGTCGTTTCGTAGACATCGGAGCTTGCAATGCGTGGACAACGCGCAACTATAAATCACAAGCGCGCAAAAAGTAAACGATTTCATTTCAATGCTGTGTGGCCCTCTTGAAGCGGAAATCAAAGCGGCTTAACCCAAGTTAAGCCGGTGCGACCGGAACCACATGTTGGGCGCACTCGGTATGGTAGATTCAAGGTGGTAACCATCCCTGGAGAGATGGCCGAGTGGCTGAAGGCGCACGCTTGGAAAGCGTGTTTAGGGGAAACTCTAACGTGGGTTCGAATCCCACTCTCTCCGCCACTTTAGAATCAATAACTTACATCGAGATGTGCATTTTAGCGGGCAATAGCGGGCAATACGTCCTATAATGTTTGCGTGGCGATCAACCTCTATCGACGGCATCGAGCAGGCTGCGAAGCAGGCCGACCGGAAGAATTCCGCTCGGGCGAATTCGAGGAGCGCAAGAAGGGTTGGAAGCGTTGCGCCTGTGTGATCTTCGCCTCCGGCACACTCGACGGGAAGTTCAAACGAAAATCCACCGCACAAATCGAATGGGAACAGGCGAGAGAAGTGGTTGCTTCCTGGAAGACATGGGGAGCCGAGTTGCCCCCTCCGCCTCCGGAAATAGTTTCCTCCCCAACCTCATCCCCAAAGGTCACCATCGAGCGTGCGGTCAATGCATTCCATGCAACCCATGCCGAATCGTCGGCATTTACGACCCAGCGAATGTACCGCTACCTGATGAATCGCTTCATCAAGTTCTCCCAGTCGAAGGGCTACGTCCTGCTGGGGCAATGGGGACCGATGGATGTGCGCGAATTCCGGACCTCCTGGGGAGTCGCGGCAATCACGGCGACGAAGAACATGACCATCGTCAAATCGTTCTTCGAGTTCGCCGTAAGCAATGAATGGCTGGATCGCAACCCCGCACGCCTGGTCAAAGGACTACGCAACCGCAACGAGAAACACTCTAAGGAACGAATTCCTTTCAGCGACGAAGAGCTTGCCCGGATGTTCGAGACTTGCGAAACCAAATATGGCCGGACCGAGGATGACTACCGTTACCGATGGGGCGGGCAGGATCTCGCCGACTTCATCGCGGTGTCCGTGTACACCGGCCTTCGCATCTCCGACGTCTGCACGTTTCACACAGATCGGCTTCTGGAGAGCGGGGAGTGCCATATCCGCACCACCAAGAATGGCAAGAAGGTTTTTACGTGGATTCCGACCTGGTTGCAGCAGCGCATCCGGGAACGCGCCAAGATTCATGGGCCATTGATCTTCGGAACTCACAAGACAACCGATATCTGTGTTGTTACCGACGTGTGGCGCCGCAAGCTCCTGCGCCTCTGGGACCTCTGCGGGCCGTGGCCGGAAAGGCCCACGCCCCACCGCTTCCGGCACACCTTTGCCCGCATCCTTCTCGAGAAAGCGAATGTCACGGTGCGCGATGTGGCCGAGTTGCTCGGCAACACGGAGGAGATTGTGCGGAAGCACTATGCCGCCTGGGTGCCTGAACGGCAGGCGCGACTTACGAAGGTCTTGCAGGAAGCCTTCGAAGCAAAGCCGAGGCCGAAACTAGTTGCATTTCAGGGCGGCCGTCGCTAGGCAACATTCAATAACCTGGTGTGAATTCGGCGCGCGACTGATTCGGGGACGCTGTAAGTGGTGTGCGCCTTTTTACGGCCTTGCCTGATTTTGATCACGCCCGGTTCATCCTTCACGATTTTGCGCACCGTCTCTCGTCCCAATCCCCATAACCCGGCAAGGTCGCTGACACGATAATGTTTCTCGGCAAAGCTCAAGTCACGGGAGAGATATTGCCCATCCAAAGCGAGTGTTGCCTCCGTTTCATGCTGGACTGGCTTCTTCCCAAGTAATTCTGGGTTCATGCTGCCCTTCCCTTGTGAAAGTTGTTGTCCATTCCGTCCTGTCAGAACCCCATGCCGACGCCCATACCAAAATTGTGCTCTACGTGGCGCGTCTGCCCTATATCCTGCTGCTGTACCGGAGCAACCATCTGCATTGGTTGATAGGCGCTCTGGCGCGAAACGTGGTGGCTAAGCGCGTTCGCGAGTGCGCTTGTTGCACGTGACCTCGCGCTTGCGCTACAAGGCGTTCGGCCTGATGCCCGAACTGTGCCGCCAGTTCGCGTTGCCGCCGCAGGATCTCTTCCTGCGACTGAATCTCTTTCTTGTCCCGCGTTCCATGAGCAGCAACTTGAGCGGCACCTGCGCCCTCTCTACCGATCGCCTTAAGATGCTCTTTGATCTGCTCTCGCCGCGGACTCGATGCGTCGAGGTACTCCTGCGTGTATCCCTTAACTTCCGGCTGGCCATGTTTGCCCGTCTCGATCTCATAGCCAAGCTCCTGCAACCGCACGGCCAGCTCGGATCTATAAACGCTGGTCACGCATCGCTGCGACTGGAACAGGCTGCGCTCTTGAAGAGCACGCGTCTGGCTGTTCTCGCGCTCGGTCAGGTTGAAGATCACCGCATGCGTGTGAAGTTGCGGAGCAGCGTAGCCTTCCACAGGCCGTGCTGTATCGGGTTCGAAAGTGGCCGCGACGAATTTCACTGTTGTTTCCGGGATATTGCCGATGCGCGCCTGCGTGTACCGCTCGAGTTCTTGAAGCGCAACCTGAACACTCTCCCGATGTGCCTCCCGCACTCGACCGTCGCCGCCCACAAGTGCTCTAAGCGACACCGCATCCCATCCGGCGCGATGCTCGACGCTCGTGATCTCCCTGCCATATTCGTTCTCGTATGTCCTCGCTGGCTGATGTTTGACAAGCTGGTCGCCGCTCTCCGGATGCTGACCTTCACTCAATCGCGCGAAGCGGTCGGCCCTTACGGGCCCGTGCAGACCCCACCCTTCGGCAAGAGCGCCACGCCACTCGCTGAATGCATGTCGGCCGCGGCTCCAGTAGTTCTGCTGCTCAGACGCGAACTCACGAGAGTGGTAGGTTTGAGCTTGCCCTGCCGAGAGGGCCTTCGAGATGCTCAACATGCGGCTGGACTCCAGGGACGAGCGCGGCAACATCTCGCAGCGCCATGCAACACAAGACTATCCCAGGTTTGATAAAGATAGTTGCATTTGAGCATTTTTATTTTTCGCGACTAATACGCTCCAATCCGCATTATTGCTGGTTATTTCTATACATTATCTCGTGTTCCTATAGGTCGGTAAGCGCGCTTTGCGGTATCGATAAGCAACGATACTTACCGCTTGCTTTAACTTCGAATGCGCGTCGCTTGCAGACATCGAAAACGTTCACTTCCCGATGCGAAGTGACATATTCGACACAGCGTCGATGCGCGGTGCCTTAGGGTAGTTTCATTCGCTCACGAGCCCAACCTACGAGGACTGCGAGAGATACGTATTGCAGCGGTGATTAGCTTTTCTTTAGCTGGGGGAGAACAGAAATTATGAGCCGATACAGATGTATCGGGACATGGCTTAGACCCTAGACAATAGCAGTGCTGCAATACCCCGGTCGGGACGATGAAGCACAGATTTCTTGAATGGTGTCTTGCATCAGTCAATCCACCGCGATTCATCCCACGCTTTAGGCGTCTGATGAGAGCTGCGAACGTCGGTCTTTCCGGGGAAGATGCGCCGCCGTTCAGCCGGTCTCATGGAACCGCTTCCGGTAGGCTTCACCAGTCCTCCTTGCGGACAAGTATGAGCTCGCTGAGGGACCTGCGAGCAGTGGATGGAACTCGCACGGATGCTAGCTCCCGACCGCTGCTGGAAGGGTTGAGTCGATCGCGATTACCAGCGATATCACGACCCGCTTGGACGGTGGGATCGACGAGCCTCGACCGCAACCTTCCGATCCACTTTAGGGGTTCTCGTCGGAGGTCGGTACTGGTCATGATCTCTAACTGATGGGACGGCGAGTCGATGCGGTAATCGAAGGTCGATTCCGACTCCGCCATCGCCGTCCAAAGGTCTCTCCATTCCGCTATCAAATCCTTCCGAATAAGGAATGCGGAGACGATGTCGGTCCGGAAAAGCCTGTCGATTCTGCCAGCCGTCCGCGCGGCCTGATTTGCGGTATCCCGCACTCCCTGCAGGAAGAAGTCGAGCCACTCCGTCCAGCCCTCACTTCCTCGGGTCCCGTCGAGTCGGTCGTAGTAAAGACGTCGATGCTTTTTGAAGAACAGGCTGAGGTACAGAACCGGCTCGCGCAGCACCCTTTCGGCACAAAGCATGAAAGTTATGAGCAGCCTTCCGACCCTGCCGTTGCCGTCAAGAAAAGGATGGATCGACTCGAATTGGGCATGAACGAGGCCGGCCCTTATCAGCAGGGGAAGGGATGCACCCTCTTGATGGATGAAGGTTTCGAGCTGTCCCATGCAGTCGAGCACATAATCGGGTGGGGGCGGTACATACGCTGCATTGGCCGGTCGGCTGCCCCCAATCCAGTTCTGGCTTTTCCTGAACTGTCCTGGCTGTGCACCGATGCATTCAGCCAGACGCGAAGCTCTTCCATGACCCAGCCAGGCACAGGAACTGTACGAACATGTCCCCCTTTGCCCTTCAGATCGACGATTGCCCAGTGTTCCTCTCGTTGTTCCAAGTGTTCAAGCCTAAGTGCGACCGCTTCGTGCCGGCGCAGACCACAGGCAACGATTACCATCCAACCGCACTGATCTCGGCTTCGGAAGAACCCGGTTCTCCGCACCTACCTGCTGCTTTATCTTCGAAGTTCTGAGCGAATCGTGGTAAACCCTTCCCCAACCAAAAATGGTGCAAGTTCCGAGTTGAGGGTGATACGCCCTCGTCGCAATTTTTGCAGCGCCCCTTGCTCCGGAACGAATGCTGCCGTCATTCTGCTCAAGTGAACGAATGAATCGCTCTAACTTTTCACTGGGCCGCAGGGACCGTCGCAATCAGCCGCGGTACTTCACCGGTGTGCCGCACTGAGATACGACGCGTCGAGTTGATCGATGGACGGACATCCGAGCAAGGTGAGCGTTAGATCCAAATCTTCTTTCAGGATATTGATCGCACGGGTGACACCCGCCTCCCCAGCGGCAGCGAGACCGTATGCGTAAGCCCGTCCGATCAGCACCGCGCGAGCGCCAAGGCAAATAGCTTTCGCAATATCGCTACCCCGGCGCACTCCCCCATCCATGAGGACTTGCA
>Ga0302324_100007345_pt1 | contig 23461 bp, 17 predicted proteins | sample Palsa_T0_1_FD_201949 | JGI IMG/M metagenome (GOLD analysis project Ga0302324, IMG submission 201949) | Peat permafrost microbial communities from Stordalen Mire near Abisko, Sweden - Palsa_T0_1 | ecosystem: Environmental > Terrestrial > Soil > Palsa > Peat permafrost | place: Sweden: Abisko... | reverse complement strand
GCGGAAGCCGCACAGCAGCGCGATGAGTGTTCCGACAACAACCAGTGCGGTGACTGGGACAAAGCGCTGGCTGACAATTGTCTGATAGTCAGCATTGAGGGCCGGAATGCCGCCGACGAGAAGCGAGCTGTCGGGAACGCCGGTGAGAGCGGGCGCGCCCGTCTTTCGGAGTTCGCGAACCCAGTCGACCTGCTGCCGTAGGGTGACCGACGTCCGGGGCAAAACTTCAAGAAGCGCGGCGTGTCCATCGCTGCTGAGAAAAGTCCGACGCGTCTCGCGCGAGAGGTCGGTGAGCGCGTCGCGGTTGTCAGCGGCAATGGTCGTGATGGAAATGACGCGAGCGCACCGGGGATCACTCGCCAGACGTTTGGAGATTAGGTCGATTGCATTCCAGCCTGCGTCGGATTGCGGAATGGACTCCGACGGCAGTTCAATGACGACGCGCAAGGACTCGACAACTCCGCCACGATCCATCTTTTGCAGGGCATGCAGCGCCTGAACAGATTCCGCGGCTTGAGGGAGCCAATCGCCCTTTGGCAGACTAGTGTCGAGATGCTTGGCCTGCCAGGCGAGCAGCAGCAAGGGAGCGCCGGCCAGCATGAGGGCAAGCCAAGGACGGGCGACGATGACGCGTCCCCATTTTCTCCAGCGATTTCCAGCAAGCGCCGCGCGGTCGCAGTCCAACTTGGGAGTAAATGGCAGGCGGCCGGCATTGATGCGGGGACCGAGGAGACCCAGCACAACGGGAACGAGGGTATTTGCGAGCAGCACGCTGATGGCCGCGACTAGAATTCCCGCGACGCCGATGGAACGGATCTCACTGATGGGAACGGTCAAGAGTGCGACGAATCCGATGGCGACGGTCGAGGCGGAGATCAGCAGCGTGCGGCCTGCCTGGCGCGCGGCGAGAACGGCTGCAGTGGCTCCATCATTGCCGGCGAAGATTGCTTCGCGAAAGCGGCTGACCATGAGCAACGTGTAGTCGATGCCGAGGCCGAGGCCAAGCATGGTGGCCAGGTTCTGAACAAGAATTGACAAGTGGAAGCGCGCGGCGAGCAAGCCGGCGATTGCCAGCGTGAGCGCGATGGCGAGCTGGCCAACGGCGACGGGAATGATCGCGGCAACCAGGCTGCCGAAAGCCAACAGCAGAAGCACAAGAGTTGCCGGGATGACCAGGCTTTCAGCGTGTCGCACATCATCCGCGCTGGCTTTGCGGATGTCGAAGTTCAGCGGAATTTCGCCAGTCAATTCGAGGCGCAACGCTGGGTACTGACCGCGTAGCTGATTTTCGAGAGCGTGGGCGCGGTCGTGAAGTTTGGGAACGAGCGATTCCACGGGGCCGTCAGATGCGAGGCCGATCAAAACGAAGGTGTCGCCATCGTTGCCGAGGAAGAGCGGATCGCGCAGCTCGAGATACGAAACGACGCCGGAGACTCCGTTCTCCTGTCGCAGAGAGTCGACGATCGTAGTCAACACCTGACTGCCCTGTTCGGAATTAGCTGGCGGAAGTCCGCGAATGACTAGGACGACCTGATCAACGAACGGAGAATGAAAGCGAGTCGCTAATTCCTGATCGACAGTTTCGGCCTGACTGCCTTCGACGCGGGTCGCAGTTTCAAGATGGCGCTCGGCGTGAAATGAGAATGGCAACAGCGCTATTACGGCGGCGAGGACGACTCCGGCAACCCAAAAACGACGGACATTCGCGAGGCTCATCTTCTCCTGAACATCCTAAAAATTGCCGCCAGTAGGAGGACTTATCTCCTGCGCCAACGCAAGGTGGGGTTGTATACAGAGATGCCGTTGCAGCGGTTGGGTTGTATGTGGGGTTGTATCTCGTCCGTATCTTGAATGTATGCCTGTCTTCACTGCTTTTATTCGTGTCAAGGATATACCCTTTGCTGCAACGCCTGCCCGACCAACTGCATCAAGTAGACATCTGGTAGAGTGGTCGCAGTTTCCAACCGCTAGGAGAAAACAATTCTAAGGCTCGCATTGCTCGGACTGATGGCCGCTATGCAAATTGGAGCTGCCGATCCGCGCATTGGCGCTTGGACGCTAACCTCGGCGCAATCGTCTCTTGATCCCCCCAACAAGCTTTTGATCACGTCGGCGAACAAGGAATCGCACGTCGTGATGACGGGCGAGACTCATATCGACTTCACAGCGAAGGCGGACGGGCTGGATAGCGCGGTGCCGAATAATCCTGGATTCGACCAAGTCGAGTTGCACAGAATCGGTAAAAAGCAGGTTACGGTTACAGAAAAAAAGAATGGAACTGTTGTAGCGACCATTCACGACAAGCTTTCCGCTGACGGCAATGAGTTGACGACTACGACGCAGAGGTCAGAACATCCGGACGAGACGACGGTATGGGTTCGAAGCGGTGGAGTGAAGCGGGGAAACGATCCATTCGCCGGTGAGTGGACGGAGGACATGAGCAAGACTCGCCTTCGACAAGGACTCGTACTCAAGATTGACGCCGCCGGAACGGGAACCGTGCGGTTTGTGGGCGACTATAGTTACACGGCGCATTTTGACGGCAAACCATACGACGTGAAAAACTCCCGCAACGACACGGTGCAGCTTGCGCTGGTTGATCCGCATACGGTGGATGCGACTTATCGCCGCGACAATCAAGTGACGCAAAGGGACCGGTGGGTCGTTTCTGCCGATGGCCGGATGATGACGCTGACCTCGACGGGAACCTTCGAAACCGGCCAGCACTTTACGGAAAAGTTGACGTTTCAGAAACAGTAGCGGCTAAAGGGCAGCGACGGGATCGTTCACTTCACGCGCCGCGACCGAAATAATTCCCTTGCGGTGCATGAACTTCAAAATGCCGTTAACTGTGTCTTCAAGCGTTGGATCCGGCTTGCCCCATGCTGAAGCGTCACGCGCTGCCTGATAGGTGGTGCTGTCGTAGCGCTTGAACTCCATCGCCGAAATGTTGTCGACGGAACCGACCAGAAAATCGAGCAGCGGGAATAGAAGATCTTCTTTGCGGCATCTGCGGATCAGCTCGGGAACAAATTCCGGGAGGCTAAAGATTTCAAATTGCCGGCCCGTTGCCTTGGTGATGAGGCCGGTGATGTCGAGCATGTTCGAGTAATCGTCGCGCGTGATGTGGTAGGTCTGGTTCGCCGTGCCTGCGGTGGTTGAAATCGCCACGATGTTGTTGGCGACGATGTCGGCTGGGACGAAGCTAACCTGATTCAGAGCATCGACGCCGATGCCGTGATTGACCATGAAGGCGACCAGACGTACAGCGATGTCGAAGTTGTTGCCACCACCTGTGACCGAGGGGCTGACCAGCGCGGGGCGGAAGATTCGCGTGGACAGTCCCAGCCGTTGTGCGTCGGCGACGACTTGTTCCGCAACCCATTTCGACTGGCTGTAGCCGAAGTCGAGAAGCTCCATGTTTGCGTTCAGGTCAGTCTCCAGTAGGACTTTCTTGTGCGCCCAGCCAAAGATGAACGTCGTCGAGACGTAATTGAATTCCTTCGCACGACCTTCGAAGCTCAGCCGCAGAACTTCGTTGGTTCCCATGACGTTTGCGTCGCGCATGAGGTCATAGTTGAAAAGGTAGTTCACGGTCGCGCCGTTGTGAAAGACGGTGTCGACTTCGTTGGCGAGAAATTCCCACGACTCTTCCGTGAGGCCGAGATTCGGCTGGCCGAGATCGCCGCAGAAGGGCATGACCCGAGCCTCAAACATCTGCATGAGGGCGGGTGAGCAGGGGCCCATCGATTCCATCGCTGTCCTGAGGCGCTGTTTGCCTTGCTCCTCATCGGAGGCGCGGACTAGGACGTAAATCTTCGCATCGGTCTGCTCGAGCAAGCTCTTCATCAGGAAGGGACCGATGAAACCGGTTCCGCCGGTGAGCAGCACATGATGCAGGACCGGAGTGGCCGGCAACGCTTTCGGCACGGCTGGAGTGAAGACAAGCTTGCGGTCGTCGCTCATCATCTGTCTTTCGGCTTCGCGCTGTTCTTCACGGAAAGCTGCCAGCGACTGTCGCAACAGGACGAGAGCTTCTTCGGGAGCCTGCTCCAATTGTTCTGCGAGCTGGAACAGATCGGCGACGCTGACTCGCTGCACCACACCGATGTCGACTTGGCGGGCGAGCATTTCTGCGCCCTTGTCTTTTAGCAGTTCCTTCAGCTCATGCATGAAGACGACCAGGTCGAGCGAATCGAGGCCGGCGTCGACGAGCGTGTAGGTCTCGGTGCCGGTGAGGTTGTAGCGGGCTTTCAATTCGTCAAACGGCGACTGAGTTTCAGAACCTGAAACGGCAGGTCCGGCGTCTTTCTCCCGCGAGAATTCCGACAGAACGGTGAATTGTCCAGCAAGCCACATTTGCTTCGTCTTGTGGCGCATGATTTTGCCAGAGCTGGTGCGGGGAATGGCACGGGGCGCGATAAAGGAAATCAGCGCGACTTCGACGTTGAGAAAATTGCGAACCGCGGCGGCTATCTTCCGCGCGTCGGGAAGCGCCTTGGGATTTCTTACCTCCGCAACGATGGCCAGCGCAGGCTCGGTGTCTTCGTGAATCTGGAATGCGGCGACGCAGTGGGTCCGGATCATGCCGGACGATCTTTCAACCACGCCCTCAATATCCTGCGGGTAATAATTCTGACCGCGGAGGATGATCATGTCCTTAATTCGGCCGCAGACAAAGAGCTCGCCGTCGTGAATGAAGCCCATGTCACCGGTCTTGAGGAAGCCGTTGTCATACGGGCTGTCATCTACCAGGCGCGCGCGGAATTGCTTCAGCGTCAGTTCAGGATTGTTCCAATAACCGAGACACTTGCCATTGCCAGCGATCCAGATCTCGCCGATGCAGCCTGGCTGCAAAGCGACATGGCGTTCGGGGTCGACAATCTTGACGTCGAGCCCTGCGAGCGGCGTTCCGCAACTGACAATCTGCGTGGCAGCGCCGATTTCGGAGACCTCCGTAGTCATGCGCGCCTTGCCGAGTGCAATGGCATGCTTGTTGACGGAAACAATTTTGCGGCCGCCGAGCGAAACCGCCAGCGTATTTTCAGCCAAGCCGTAAGCAGCGTAGAAGCTTTCCGTCTTGAGGCCGTAGGGCTGGAAGGCTTCCAGGAATCGCGTGTAGGTGTCGGCCTTGACTGGCTCGGCCGCGACCATCAACACATGCAGCGAACTGAGATCGCAATCTTCCAGACTCTCTTTGGAAATTCGTCCGGCGCGCAAGCAGTATTCATACGCAAAGTTCGGCGCGGCCGTTGCGGTGGCGCGATACTTTGTGATCGTCTCGAACCAGAGATATGGCCTCTGGATAAAGTCGGTGGAAGCGAAACCGTAGGTCGTGCCGCCACGCAACGCGGGATAGAGATAGCAGCCGATCAATCCCATGTCGTGATATTGCGGAAGCCAGGAAACGACTACGGGAGACGCATGATCGATGACGAGCGGGCAGGTCTCCAGAATATTTTCGTGGGTGACCATCACACCCTTCGGCTCCATGGTTGAACCCGAGGTGTACTGCAGAAAAAGAATCTTCGAAGCTTCCGGAAAAGAATCGTCCGCCAGCGGATTGACGAAATCTTCAGTGACGATCCACGGCAGGCTGGAGATGTAATCGATGTCGACGCCGGAGGTGGAGACACCGCTGCGCGCGAGATTCGTCTTCAGCGACGCGTGATATTCCTTGCTGGTCAGAATGGCGGCGGCTTGGCAGTCCTTGGCGATGTGCACCATCTTGAAGAGCGCGCTTTGGAAGCCTCGCGAACTGGGCGGGTAGACCGGTACGGGAATCAGGCCTGCGCGCACGCAGCCGAAAAATGCGCAAATCATTTCAAGACCCGGCGGGTAAGCGAGCAGCAGCCTATCCTGCGGCTTGAAACGACCATCCTTCAGCAAGTGGCCCGCGATCGCTTTCGTCCTTCGCAGAAAAGACGCATAGGAATAGCTTTCGAGGGAATTGCCGTTCAGGTCAAGATACGAATAAAGGAGTTTGTGCGGGTGGTCCTGCCCCAGCCTATCCAGTGTGTCTAGAATCGACGCCATATATATAGATCAGCGATACCCTTCGGTTTGGATAGGAAATTCGTGCTTTGACAAATGCAAGATGCGATCCCGCTTTCGTGCCCTGGCGAACATTGATTGAACGCGCGAGGAAATTGTGGGCGAGCCCAAGTCGACGGCAGCTCCAGGAAAGCGTCTTCGTTTGGAACGGTGCCTTAAGTAATGTTAGCAGAGGGTGACAGAAATGCTACGTGTTATTACTGTGCAGAACGGGACTTCCGCTTCGACATCGCCCGATCTTCCTTGATTCTGCAGGAGTTTTCGCGCTACCATCGAGGCTACCGGCGGGGGTAACAGACGGGCTGTTACCCGGGACAACCGACGCTGCCGACGGTGTGCGTCGGGGCGATTTGACACGATTTTGGAGGAGCCGGTGGCGTTACAGACCGAAACAGGAAGGGCGTACGGAGCGGTAACCGAGGACTTGGTACCGCCGGAGCCATTGCCACAGCATCCGGCGGGCGACCTGCCAATAGGGGCGTCCTTTCCCAAAGTCCTCCGGCGGCGCCTGGACCGGTTCTTTGCCGACCAGAATATTTCTCCAAAAGCTGACGGGGCGATGTGGGTCAAGATTGCCACGGGGCTGGCTGTGCTGGCTGGGAGCTGGATTGCTCTGTACGCGTTCCGGCCAGATTCGTGGAAGTTTATGGCGCTTTACGTTTTAGGCGGCCTAGCCCAGACTTTTTTGCTGCTAAATATTGCGCATGACAGCAATCACAATGCGATTTCGTCCAAGGCGGCACTGAATAAGACCCTGAACTATTGTTTCGATATGTGCGGAATTAACTCGTACATGTGGCGCATCCTGCATCATCGGGGACATCATTCCTGCGTCAACGTCCACGGCGAAGACGATGCGCTGACCGGACGGGGCATGCTTCGGTTTACGCCGCATGAACCGCACGCACCGCTGCATAAGTTCCAACATATATATGCCCTGCTTTTATATGCCCTGTTCTCGCTCGACTATGTCTTTGTCCGAGACTTTGAGTGCTTCTTCTTTCCGTCGCATGACTATCTGCAAAGCGCCAGGCATCCGCTGCGGGAGTACGTCATTTTGTTTGCGAGTAAGGCCTTTTATCTCACTTACATGCTCATTTTGCCGGTGCTCGTGCTGGGTAAGTCGCCATGGTTGGTGGGCGGCGCATTTCTGTTAGTTCACTTGATCATTGGCTTATCCGTATCTCTGGTCTTCCAGACCACGCACACAGTCGACGGCACTTACTTTCCCGAAGGTCGCGGCGAGTTTGAGAACGGCGTGTATCACATCTTCGCCACAACGGCTGATTATGCGACCACTAACCCGGTCGTAAGTTGGCTAGCGGGTGGACTCAACCATCACATCGTCCATCACCTCTGCCCGTTTGTGTGCCACACGCACTACGCGCCGCTGACGCAAATCGTTAAGGAAACGGCCGAAGAATTCGGCATTCCCTACCGACAGCATCCGACGATGACCCGCGCGATCCGGCACCACCTGATTCTTTTGAAGCAGCTGGGGAGCGGGGTGTAACGGTGAGCTCTCCTGTGCCTGCAGTCTCGCGGTTTCGATCGGCGGTGGATTCTCCCGCAATGGCCGGCAACCCGGTCCAGGTTTTGTCGAGTTATACCGAACGTTTTGGCGAAACATTCCGCTTTTATCTCGGTGGTCTGAAAGAAGCCATAGTTACAACTAATCCCGCCGTCATGCAGCACGTGCTGAAGACTAATTCGGAAAATTACCATAAGTCCGATATTCAAGTGAAGCGGATGGGACACTTTCTGGGCAAAGGTCTTCTGACGACGCACGGCGAGCCTTGGCGTACGCAACGGCGACTCATCCAGAAGGGATTTGATCGGAAGCAACTGGAAGCGTTGTCGTCAATCATGCAGGATTCGCTGACCGAGTCGCTGCAGGACTTCGATAAACAAGTCCGCAGTGGGCCTGTCGACATCTATCCCCAACTGATGAAGATGACGTTTGCGATGGTTGCGCGATCGCTGTTTGGCGCGCGTCTCAAGGACGAAGATATCGACGTCGTCAGCCACACTATCTGCACGGTGCAGGAATTTATTGTTCGACAAACGATCCAGCCATATCTCAATCCGTGGTTTGCGGCGTCAGGCGAATTGCGCCGACATGAAGACATGCGGGCTCGTGCCGACAGCATTCTTATGGCATACATCAAGGCACGCCGGCACCAGCCGCCCGGGCAGGACTTGTTGCAGACTTTGATGGACGCGCGCTACAGCGACGGCGAAGGCATGAGCGATGAGATGGTGCTCAGTGAGAGCATGCAGCTGCTGGTCGCCGGCCACGAGACGTCCTCGAATGCACTGTCATGGCTGCTTTATCTTTTGAGCACGCGTCCGGAGTGTCTCGAGCAGGTGCGTCAGGAATTCGACGCCGTACTGGGCGATGCACCCCTGAATCACGGCAATGTTATGAGGCTTGAGTACACCACTCAGGTGATTCAAGAGGGTCTTCGGCTTTACCCCCCGTTCTGGATGATCGACCGGGAGGCTGTTGCAGATGATCAGGTCGGCGATCTCGCTATTCCCGCGGGATCTACAGTAATTGTGTTCGTCTATGGCGCGCACCATGCTCCGCGTTACTGGGAGAATCCGGAGATTTTCGATACCGAGCGCTTCACCAAAGCGAATGACAAGCTGCGCACACCATTCACTTATGTGCCGTTCGGCGGCGGACCGCGTGGTTGCATCGGTGGAAACTATGCGATGCTGCAAATCCTGATGATCTTGAGCGACCTGCTCAGGAGGTACGACTTCGAGTTGACGCCGGGACAGACGATCGAGCCGCGTCCGATGGTGATCCTGCGGCCGAAGCACGGGATTCGCATGAGCTTTACCAAGGCCGTGCCACGCGACGTCGGAAACCTTGTCGGCTCCCTGCCTTGAACGGCAATGCGGACGTTTAGAATGTCGAGCGCACGCATTCAATCGATTCAGGAGATTCCGCGATGGACGTTTTCGTTCACGTCAAAGTTCTGCTGAGCATGATCCTTGCCCTTGCACTTGGGCACCTTCTTCGCGGAGTGTCGCGCCTCGTCGAGCATCCCCGAAAATATAAGGTCTACTGGGTCCACCTGGTCTGGGTGCTGTTTCTTTTCCTCTATGTCATTCACTTCTGGTGGTGGGAGTTTTATCTGGAGAAAGTTTTGCAGTGGACGTTCCCTGTCTACTTCTTCATTGCTCTCTATGCCACGCTTCTGTTCCTGCTGTGCACTCTGTTTTTCCCCGATGAGATGGTGGAGTACAACGGCTATCGCAATTACTTTTACTCACGCCGGCGCTGGATTTTCACCCTGATGACGCTGCTCTTTGTGGCGGACATCGTCGACACGTTGATTAAAGGCAGTGGGTATCGCGCACGCCTTGGGATGTTCTACGAAATCCGCACAGCCGCCTACATTGTGCTCGGCTTGCTCGCGATCAAACTGAGCAGTCCGCGCTTTCACGCCTTCTTTGCGGTATTTGCCGTTGCAGTGGAAGCGCTGAGTATTCTCAAGCTGTACTTCATCATTACGTGACGGCTACCGAAGTCCGTCGATGATGTACAAAGTCGACAGCGCCGGATGATATTGATACGCGTAATTCTTGCCATCGCGCGAGACCGTCACCAGGATGCTGTAATTCAACGCAATTCCCGGCGGAGCCACCGTATGCAGCAACGTTCTCTTCCCTGTCGTCAGCTCCTGCTCCCAAATCTCCACCGCGTTCTGGCCGATAAGCCGCTGCAGGAAAAATGAGCTGCCATCGGCGTTAAAGTCGATAGGAGCTTCATTCACCGCCAACTCCGGCGCCGGCACGCCGGATCCAACTTGCACCTCACCACCGCCGCCAATCGTCACCGGCGCAATTGTGTAGACGGATTTTGCGACGCCATCCACCGACTCTCGCTCGCGCAGCGCCATATGCTTGCCATCGGCGGAGATCGCGCGCATCTCCACTCCCTCCGGCGTCAACGGCGTCACGTGGCCTTCCATGTCCACCACGTAGGATCGAATCGGATGGCCCGGCTCGTTTCCATTCGCTATCAACCGCTGGTTGTCCAGCCAGCGTGCATTCTGGAAGCCGAACTTCTCATGCGTCATCTGTCGCTGCTCGCCCGTGCCCGTGGGCAGCAGCTCGATCTGCGCCGGATCCTGGGGCAGCCGGCTCGCTACATATTTTCCATCCGGGGAAATATCCATCGGATCGCCATCGCCCAGCCGCACCGCCTGCGATCCATCTACATTTCGCAGAAACGATCCGTAGAGGTCTCCGCTATGCTGGTCGCCGAAAAGCAACTGCTTGCCATCGGCGGAAAAGCGCTGATCATATGCCCAGTCCATCCAGGTAAAATCACGCGGCTGCGGAAATTCTGGCGTCACCACCATCTGCACCCGCCGCTCCGCCAGATTCTTTACTAGTGTCCGCCCGCTCGGCAGCACGTCCTGAATATCCATCGTCGCCGGACCTGATATTAGGGACCGCTCACTTCCGTCCATCGCGGCCGCCCACAACTGCCGCGCCAGTCCCGAATTCGCAGCGCTAAACCATATCTCATTACCGTCCGGAGACCACGCCAGGCACTGCGTGCTCCCATACACGCCCTTCCATTTCTTCACCTTTCCCTTCAAATCAACCATCGCTACGCTGCCCTGGTCATCGCCAAAAATCGGATGGTCGAGAAACGCTATCGTCTTTCCGTCGCGCGAAAATCGCGGATCTCCGATCCAGCCCTCGGTCTGGTACAAAACCGTGCCCAACGGATATTCGAGCCGATAGCGATGGCTCTCTGGGATGAACCGCACCACCGCGAACTTCTTTCCTTCCGGATCCCAGTCCGCGTATTGCACGTTGTCCAACAGCGCACGGGGCGCGCCGCCCCCGTAATGCATCTCCGCCAGCGTTCCCACAATCACATAACCCGGCCCCACCGACTTCGTATCGCGAAGCAGCAGGATGTCGTCGTTCACCGACACCGACGCAAGATAATCCGCAGGCGTATCCAGCGACCGCACGCCCACCGTCTCCAGTGTGCCGACATGCAGCCCCATCTTCGTCTCATCGCCCCATTGCGACGCTGAGATAATCGTCTGCCCATCATGCAAAATCCGCGCCGACCGCACCAAGCCCTGCTGATACGTGAGCTGCTTATACTGCGGCGGAGCGACGTGTCCACGTGGCCGCGCCAGCAACCAGGTTCCGACCGCCCCAATCAGTAACGCGATCCCAGCCAGCACAGCTGCGCCCGGCAACGTCCCCAGCCAGCGCAGAATTCCCGCGCCGCTACCTTCCGGCGCCGCTTTCGTCAGCATTCCTGAGCTACTGCCGCTCCGCAGACCACTCAATTCCTGCAACGCGAACGCAAGGTCTCCGGCGGACTGAAATCTCTGCTGCGGGTTCTTCTCCAAACACCGCCGCACAATATGGTCCAGCCCCGGCGACACCATCAGTGTCTCCGTCGTCAGCTCTGGCGGATCCTGATTCAAGATCATGCTCATCACATCCGCACTGCTGTCCCCAGTGAACGCACGCTTGCCCGACAGCATCTCGTACAGCACCGCGCCGAAGGCGAAAATATCGCTGCGCGCATCCACCGGCTTGCCGCGCAACTGCTCGGGAGACATGTATCCTGCCGTCCCCATCACGACATCAATACGCGTGTGCACAGCCTGTGTTTCAAGAGCCGTCTCGTCACTGCTATTGTCTTGTCCGGTAAGCTTCGCCAGGCCAAAGTCGAGGATCTTCACCCGGCCATGATTGGTAATAAAAATGTTTTCCGGCTTGATGTCGCGATGCACGATGTTGCGGTCCTGCGCCGCCGCCAGCCCGCGCGCAATCTGCACCGCATAATCCAGCGCTTTCCGCTCCGACAGCGGCCCATTCCTCAGCCGTTCCCGCAGTGTCTGCCCTTCCAGCAATTCCGAAACGAGGTAAGGCGCCGTCTCCGAAGTGCCATCCTGCGATAGCGGCATCGTCCCCACGTCAAATACGATCAGCAAATGTGGATCATTTAGTGCTGCTACCGCCCGCGCCTCCTGCTCAAATCGCCGCAGCCGCTCCTCATCGCGGGCAAACGAAACCGGCAGCACCTTGATGGCGACGTCGCGCTGCAACCGCGTGTCCCGGGCGCGATAGACCACGCCCATGCCGCCCTCACCCAGCAGTGACTTGATTTCGTAAGGCCCCAGCTTCGTTCCGTTAGGCAGCGTCATGTGGGAGTCATTTTAGAGCACGACGAGAGGTCCGGCGGCCAAAAGATCCTGCCCTTCGCGGAGCAAAACGGACGCCCGCCTGGCCGTCCTACTGCAATCCTTATTTATCTCGCATTCTCAGGTGAGCCGAGCAGTTAGTCGAAAATGGATCCGCTACGAAGGTTCCTTCTATCCCGGAGACGATGATTGTGCCGTCAGAGTTGAAGTGAGCGGAGCGAAACTCCCCGTAAGGCAACTCGTTGAGACGCTTCCAGCTTTGCCCGCTGTCGCTGCTGGTATAAACGCCGGTCAAGGTTGTTATAACTACGCGTTCCGGGTGGGGCGGATCCACCTCAATGGTGTAAGCCCGCACGTTTGGGCCGGATTCATCCTTACCTCGATGTAAAAGAAAGCTAGCGTGAGTCACTCGCTCGACTGAATCTTCGCTTATCGGTGTGTAGACGCCCCAGCATGCAGCGAGGTGTGGGCCTCCGACCATACTCATTCCCTGGATTGCGGAATCCGGTCCGACACCCCGAAGCCGGATCCATCGCTGCGTTCCGTCTTCAAGCAGGAACGCCTGATCGCCTGTTCCTACATAAACAGCCCCGAAGGCTGGTTGTTCCGGGTCACTGAAATTCATCGAGATCAAATCCATCTGCGTCGGCAATTGAGGAAGCGGCCCATCTTTGATCCACGAGCCGTTGTCCCCCTTGTGATAACCGATTAACTGCGGGTGCAGATCGAAGTATCCATAGCCGACGATCAGATGCTTTCCATCTCGCGATATCCTGGCAACATTGGCTGTAAGTGGATCACCTTCTTTTTGAGGGATGCTTACTCTTGGATCCGGCCGAGAAACCTTTAGCCCATCGATCGAAATTACCTGAGGATTGGCCGCGCGCGGTTGCGGCAGGATTTGAAAGGCCCCTCTTTGCGTCGTAATGACAAACTCATTTCCTCCGGGAGCTACCGTCAAGGCGTTGCGAGACCCTTCCGTGATTTCGGCGTTGAAGTATTTGGAATCTATCCTCGCTACCAATGTCCACGTCCTGCCGCCGTCGACTGATTTCGAGACATACATCGCTCGACGCCATGAAGGAATGTCGCTGCTCAAGTCTGCCGTAAGACCCCACACGGCATTTGGATCCTTAGCTTCAGAGGAGAGATCGCTGTCCATCGCCTCGAGATAATCGCTGCCGAACTTATGGCTGCCGGGAAGAGTTGTCACCACCTCGATGCGGCAGCTGTCTAATTCTCTGTTCTCGCTCACTCGTGCTGAAGCTGGAGATCGGGCATGGCCGGATTGCGTCGTCGTGGTCTGGGAAAACAGCTGGACCGGGCGAGCGAGTCCCCATGCCAGCAGGGCGGCCGTCATCACGACGAGCTGGAATCTGGCATTGGCAAACACTTTTCGCTCCCTTCCGCCGGCACCGTGGCAGACGACTCTCCGCAACCAGCCTACGCCAGATGCAAACTGCAACTGCGACAGAAAACCGGAAATTTAAATTGTCGCGAGGACGGCGCTCTTTGTTGCTGCGCTACACTGGCAACCGCAGTGCCGCGAGAGCCGGCCCAAGGTTGCCCGCCGATCGCTCCGCTACTAAGGGGGAATTCGATGAATTTGTTTGATTATCCAATTGTTCTCTGCCTTGTGTTGCTGCTTACTTTCTGGCTGTCAGCATTGGGCGGAAGTCGCTGGGGCCGAGTGCACCCTATCAATGATGAAGAGCGGGAAGATTTCGGACTTATACAGGCAGCCACACTCACGCTGCTCGGCCTCATCATTGGTTTCAGTTTTTCGATGGCCACTGGCCGATACGATCAGCGCAAGAATTATGAAGAAGCAGAAGCGAATGCAATCGGAACTGCGTATGTGCGGGCCGACTTACTTCCGACCGCCGATGCAGCTCGTGTCCGCGATCTGCTGAGACACTATCTCGATTTACGCATCGCGTTTTACCAGACGCGCAGCCCACGCGATCTGCAGCAAATCGATGCCGAGACCACCCAGATCGAGACACAGCTGTGGCACGCCGCCCAGGCTCCAGCCGCAGCGCAGCCGACACCGGTGACCGCGCTGGCCGTTACGGGCATGAACGATGTTTTGAATTCGCAGGGTTACACACAGGCCGCATGGTGGAACCGTCTTCCGCCCGCTGCCTGGGGCTTGATGATCGTGATTGCAATTTGTTGCAACCTGTCAGTCGGCTATGGCATGCGCGGAAGGAAAGGAAAAGTTGTCTTACTCCTGGTGCTGCCTTTGTTCGTATCGGTCGCACTGCTACTTATTGCAGATATCGATAGTCCCCGGGGGGGATTTATCCGCGTGCCTCCGGAAAACCTTATTAATCTATCTCACTCGTTGCCACAGTAACAGAAGCGGCTATTAGGGAGACGCAGTTACGTGAGGCCCGGCAGCAGAGAGCTATGTCCAGTCAAGAAGATAACGCCCATCACCAGGCTATAAATTGCTGTCAGTGCTGAAACCAATCGCAGCAACTGTGGGCGCCGCTTGGAGATGCCGAATACGCCTGCAGCCGAGGCGGTCATGAGGGCGTTCATCAACAGCAGTCCCGCGAGAAACATGCCGAGTCCCAGCATGCCGAGTGCGGGGCCGCCAAGATTCGCCGCCAACAGAAAGATCATGAGTTGACTCGGAGTTTCCGCGCCAAGGCCGTGAATGACGCCGATGACGAACACGGAGCGGAAGTCAAAGCTGCTAGGTGCCACGTATGCTTCCACTGGGCCCTGCGCGTTGCGCCTGCGAAACGCAATGCGCGCGCGATGATAGGCCTCGTGAATTAACTGGTAACGGCTGCGCGGCAATGTCTCTTCCGAGCCAAGCCAGAGCGAGCCCAATACGTAAACTCCCAGCACGATCAGCGTAACGCCAACTAATCTCTCGGCCCAGCGATCAATGCCGGCCGGCAGGCTGACGCCGAGCAGAATGACAATTGCGCCCAATCCGGCGACCGTCAGGGCGTGCCCGAAGGCGTACACCATGCCGAGTTTCATAGCGAGCCGTCGGGATGGCTGGACGCTGACGATGTCCGTTATTGCGGCAATGTGGTCGTAGTCAAAGCCGTGGCGGAAGCCGAGTATGGCAGCTGTCACGAGTGCTGCATACAATGTGGAGTGGGCTGTCATTGCGCAGCCTCGGCCATCTGTCCGCCGAAATCAGATCCGCGCATCCCGAAGCGGCGATGTACGATCGCGAAAAATGCGGCGGTTGTCATAACTGTAAAGTCGTTGACGCCGGGCGTCTGCGCGGCCGGATTGAATTTCGCAAGGCTTTCTCCGACGTCTAACCGACGAGCATACCATCTATGGATGCAGGAACTAATTACGTCTGGTAAAGCGATTCTGCATCCTAATAGAACGGGAGAAGCAAATGCAAAACAAGACATCTGCAGTTCATGAAGGACGCGATCTCGCCGCGGGCGCAGGCCAGTTCGCGATCGGCAACGACCTCCGAGTAACACGACTGGGATTCGGCGCGATGCGCATCACCGGGGAAGGCATCTGGGGAGAGCCGGAGAACCGCGCCGAGAGTGTTCGCGTATTGCGCAAAGCCGTGGAGCTGGGCATCAATTTCATCGACACCGCGGACTCTTACGGTCCGGGCGTGAGTGAAGAGATCATCGCTGAAGCGCTGTATCCGTATCCGGCTGGACTCGCCATCGCGACTAAGGGCGGCTTTTTGCGACCGGGTCCGAACAAGTGGGCCGAGGATGGAAGACCCGAGCATTTGCGCTCAGCCTGCGAAGGCAGTTTGCGCAGGCTGCGTCTGCAACAGATCGATCTGTATCAGCTGCATCGCATCGATCCAAAGGTTCCGGCAGAAGACCAGCTTGGCGCCCTGAAGGAACTGCAGGCCGAGGGAAAAATCAAGCACATCGGGCTATCGCAAGTGAAAGTTAGTCAGATCGAAAATGCGCGGAAGATTGTTCCCATCGTCAGCGTGCAGAATCGTTACAGTGTGGCTGACCGTGGCTCGGAGGAGGTTCTCAAATTTTGCGAGAAAGAGATGATAGCTTTCATTCCATGGTTTCCCCTGGCCGCCGGCAAGGTATCAGGCTCCGATAGCCCGATCAAGGATGTGGCGGCGCAGTGCGATGCTACCCCGTCGCAGGTGGCGCTTGCGTGGCTGCTTGCGAAATCCCATGTCATCCTGCCGATTCCGGGGACGTCAAAGGTGAAGCATCTTGAAGAGAATGTTGCTGCGGCCGATTTGAAATTGGACGCTGACCAAATGCAGGAACTCGCACACACAGCGTAGCGGTGTGATTACGCATAACTCCGGAGGTTACATGCAAACAGGCACTTATAAGAAGAAGTTAGAAGCAGAAGAGAAGCGTCTCACAGCCAGCATTGACGATTCAGACGCAAATGTTCATGCGTTGAGCGATGGACCGGATGTCGGCGATTGGAGTGACGCGAGCGTGCTTGACGAAGAAAAGGACCGTGATTTTGCGACAGCGGAAGCTGATTCAGCCACGTTGGACCAAGTGCGAGCAGCACTTCAGCGAATTGAAGATGGCAGCTTCGGCAAATGCCTTGTCGATGGCGGCCCCATTGAAGAGCAACGGCTGAACGCAATGCCGTGGGCCGCCTATTGCCTGAAACATGCGGAGCTTCAGGAGAAGGCTAACCCACGGCAGATGCCAACTTTGTAGCTGAGACAATTCCACTGAGTAACAACAACTTATCGAGTTACTGTCCAGTAGTCGGTCGGCTCGTGTCGTTCAATACCAACGTGACGGTATTGAGTTGAATGGCCTGCAGGACCTGGGCACCGCCCTGGGTCTGGGTGGAAACACCACTGTATTGATTCCGCTCGGACACCATTTTGGCCGGAATGGTCGCTACGGTCTTGCCATTCTTGGCGAGTGTTACCTGGACGTCTGATCCCGCGCCAGTCCAGGACACCTTATAGGTACCCGGTGCGATCTGCGTGGCTCCGACCTTCACTGCAGACGGGATGTTTACGGATTGAGAATCGCTCGCGGCAAAAACGGGGGCACATGCCAGAACGAGTACGATTAAAAAACCAAAGTAGCGCTTCATGTTTTATCTCCTCGAATGCCTCGCTTTTTCGCGGTTTGGCAGTAAGAAAATTAGACAACGACGCGCCGGATTTGAACCTTAAGAATTCTTAAGATGCATGCACCATGGATAAGGCGTTCATGTTTCCGCGGTTCATCGATTCGTAATATTTTGCTTGAGCAGCGGCAGCGTAATTTCAATCCGCAAACCTGGAAGCGTATTTTCTGCAGTGATCGTGCCATGATGCACTTGTACGGCTCGTTTTGCGATAGATAAGCCGAGGCCAGACCCTCCTCCGCCAGTGGAATCGCGCGCTTCTTCGACGCGGAAGAAGGGATCAAAAATCCTGGTCAGCGTTTCATGCGGAACCCCCGGGCCGTAGTCGCGGATTGAAATATTTGCGGCAAGCGAATCTTCTGACACAGACACAACAATGCCGGTGTCCGCGGGCGAATAGCGAATCGCATTGCGCAGGACGTTCTCGATGGCACGACGCAGCAATTCAGGGTTGCCTAGAACTTCACCGGTCAACCGGCCCTGCAAATCGATGCGACAACCGCGCATCTCGGCTTCGACATAGCAATCGTGAATCACATCGTCCACAACACCGACGAGCCGCACAGCACTTGCGCCCTGCACGGCCGGATCTCCCTCGATAAATGTGATGGCGACAATGTCGGCGACCAGCGAGGTGATGCGATCAACGTCGCGCTCCACGCGGTCGAGCGCGGCATCGCGATCCGGAGACGTTCTTGCCAATTTGACGGCAAACTTAAGTCGCGCGAGGGGCGACCGGATTTCGTGAGAGATGTCGGCGAGCAATCTTCGTTCGCTGACGATCAGGCGTTGCAGCCGCTCGGCCATTTGATTGAAGGAGCGTCCCAGCTGACCAATCTCGTCGTCGCGCCGGGTTTCCACGCGTGTTGCTAAATTTCCCTGGCCGAAGAGCGCAATGGATGCGGCGACCTTGCGAATAGGTGACACGACAGCGACCGATGCCAACCAGCAAAGTACTCCCGTGGCACCGATGACGAGGAAATAATACGGAAGAAACGTCGCGATGCGCGGCCGGTCGAGGACGCCAACTGCAGCAAACCAATATTGCCCGTCGCTCGAGCGGTGCGAGATAATCCAGTTTGCGCCACGGTGGATGCGCCACTTGTCGGCGGGCGGAGGCGGTAACAACGAGGCTCTATTTGCACCCGTAACCAGGTCGACGCCGTGAGAATCCAGCAGATAATGGGTCGAGTCGCCAAACACGCGATCAAGATTGGTTAGATAGCCATCTAACTCCTGAGGACCACCGTTGAGAAATGCGCCACGGGCACTTTCGACCTCTAGCTCATCGAAGCGGTCGTAGACCGGATTAATTGTCCGCTCTTGCACGCGGTTGGAAATAGCGTGGAAAGCGAAGAAAGACAACGAGAGGACGGTCGCCATCGCGAGTAGGACGCTGTAGTAAAGAGACTTCAGCGGCAAATGGCTACGCCATCCCAGTAATGACATACCCGACTCCCCGGATCGTTCGAATCAAACTTCGACTACCCCTTAACTTCCTGCGTAAATGACTAATATGAACGTCGAGGAAGCGATCATAAGGTGTTGCTTCCCTCTCGAATAAAGCCACCGATATCTCACGGCGTGTAACAACTCGTCCTGCTGAACTAATGAGCATATCTAATAAGTCGAACTCCATCGCGGTTAGATCAACGGGTGAGCCGGAAATCCAGACCTCGCGAGTCGATGAGTCCAGCTTGATATTGCCGATGGCCAGCGATTTCCTGTTCTTTGACGCGCCGCTCTCGCTGCGACGCAACACGGCCCTGATGCGGGCCAGCAGCTCGTCCGGGTCGAACGGCTTGGGGAGATAGTCATCAGCGCCGGCGTTCAATCCGAGGATGCGGTCTTCGTGCTGGGTGCGGGCGGTGAGGACAATCACCGGAAGGTCCTTGCGGCGGCGTAATTGTTGAAGAACGGTGAAGCCGTCGAGGACCGGCAGCATGACGTCGAGGACGACCAGGTCATATCTCCCATCAATCGCCTGTGCGAGGCCCCTTCGACCTTCATGGACGCAATCCAGGTGATGGCCGGCTTCGGCGAAAAACTCCATCATCATCGCGCACAACTCGATGTCATCGTCGACCAGAAGCAGCGACAGTTGCGATCGGCGCGCCGCCGTCTCGAGTTGTCCTGGCTGGGTACCACCGGTCATGGGCGGCCGTCTCCACAACAAAGTTTCGCACAGCAGGGCACGCGTACGCCGGCACCGCACTTCCGCTGGAACCTCCCGCCAGTCCCCTGCGTAGGTTCCGTGATACGGTGGGAGCGTTGAAGATACCCAAACGATTGGGGAAATCGAGGATGACTCAGCTTGTTCGCGAGCGATGCACGCGGACCAGGAGATCGACGGCCGCAATAGGGTTCGCTGCGGTAACCGCCGCCGCGATCTGTCTATTGCCCATGACTGTCGAGGCGCAACAGGTGCAACCAGCTCCGGTGGTACAGCCAGGCGCGCCGGGAATGCCGAGCAAAATTCTACCTTCGGGCACGACTGGCCAGGGGCCAAAGCTGTCGCAGGCCGATGTCGACTTTATGCAAGGCATGATCATGCATCATGCGCAGGCAGTCGAGATGACCGCTTGGATTCCATCGCACACCGAGAACCCGGAAATCCGCACATTGGGCGCGCGCATCAGCCGCTCGCAATCTGACGAAATGAACTTTATGAAGCGCTGGCTGATTGCGCGCGGACTGCCGGTTTCGATGGCGATGCCCGGGATGCCGAACATGGACATGAGTGGCAAACCGATGCCCGCGATGCCGGGCATGCTGACATCGGCGCAGATGGAGGCGCTTGACAACGCACGCGGTGCGAAGTTCGATCACCTCTTCCTGACCGGGATGATTCAGCACCACAACGGCGCTCTGATTATGGTGAAAGAGCTGTTCGATACGCCGGGGGCCGGGCAGGACGCCGACATTTTTGACTTCGCGACGGATGCTGACAACACCCAGCGAGCCGAGATTAGAATTATGCAAAACATGTTGAAGGAGAAAGAATGAACCGTACGCACGCTCTCGCTTTTCGTCTAGCCGGTGTGGCATTGGCCGCGGCTGTGATGTGTTCCTCCGCCGGGCCATTGTTCGCACAAACTGCCGCCCCGGCTGCGCCGACCACGCCCGCCGCACCCGCGACTCCCCCAGCGAAACCGGCCGCACCGCCGCAGGATCCGTTTGCACCGCAGCCCGCTCCACCGCTGCCCCCAGGCATGACAGGTTCGTCGACGAATGATCCGCGCGTTGGATTAAAGCCGGGACTATATGACGCGGGCGAAGCGGCATCGGGCATGGAGCGCATAATGTCCCTGAAAAAGCCGGACGCGTTCCAGGCGTCGATGACAAACGCCGACGACCCGGCTGTGAAAAAGGCTCTGTCGACACTGGGCGTGGGTGACCCGTCCAAGATGCCGAAGCCGCTGCAGTTGGTGATCGCGCAGCTGGCGTTCGCGAATTCGGATTTTGCGTTTCAGGGAAACCATCTCTTCCAGGGAAACTTCTACGGCATCAACTTCTATGACATCTCGGACCCGACGAAGGCGTCGCTGATTACCTCGCTGGTTTGCCCCGGTGGCCAGGGCGATGTTTCGGTTTACGGAAACCTGCTGTTCATGTCAGTCGAAATGCCGAATGGCCGCGTGGATTGCGGCACGCAGGCGTTTCCGCCGATGCCTCCGCCGGCGCCGGGACACGAGAAAGAGCGCCGTCTTCCCGCAGCGAGTCCTGATCGCTTCCGCGGCGTGAGAATTTTCGATATCTCTGACATCAAGAATCCGAAGCAAGTTGCAGCCGTGCAGACCTGCCGTGGCTCGCACACTCACACCCTCGTGGTGGACCCGAATGACAAGGAAAATGTCTATATCTATGTTTCGGGAACTTCGTTCGTGCGGCAGTCCGAGGAACTTGCCGGCTGCTCGGGTGAGGCTCCGGACAAGGACCCGAATACCTCTCTTTTCCGCATCGACGTAATCAAGGTTCCGATTGCCGCGCCGCAGGAGGCGAAGATCGTTTCCAGCCCGCGGGTATTTGTGGATGCGCGCACTGGCGCATTGAACGGCCTGAACAATGGCGGCAGCCATGACAAGGGCGCGGAAAAGCCGGCGGACACAAATCAATGCCACGACATCACTGTGTATTCGGCGATCGGGCTCGCGGCTGGCGCGTGTTCCGGCAACGGCATTCTGCTCGACATTAAGGATCCAGTTCATCCGAAGCGTGTGGACGCGGTGAATGATCCGAATTACTCCTACTGGCACTCGGCGTCATTCAACAATGACGGCTCGAAGGTGGTCTTCACCGACGAGTGGGGCGGCGGTCTGGGCGCTCGTTGCCGTGCGACTGACCCGATCAAGTGGGGCGCGGATGCGATCTTTAATCTGAAGGACGACAAGCTGTCGCTGGCGAGTTATTACAAGATGCCGGCGGCACAATCGGATACGGAAAACTGCGTGGCGCACAACGGCTCGCTGGTTCCTGTGCCAGGTCGCGACATTGAAGTGCAGGCCTGGTACCAGGGTGGCGTGTCGATCATGGACTTCACTGACGCGGCGCATCCGTACGAGATCGCTTATTTCGACCGCGGCCCGATTGATCCTAAGACGATCATCCTTGGCGGATTCTGGTCCGCGTATTGGTACAACGGCTTCATCTACGGATCAGAAATTGCGCGCGGGTTAGACATTTTCAAGCTGACCCCCACCAAATTCCTGACGCAGAACGAAATCGATGCGGCCAAACTGGTACAGGTCAACGAACTGAATGTGCAGAACCAGCAGAAGCTGGTCTGGCCGTCGCACCTGACGGTGGCGCGGGCTTATCTGGATCAGCTGGATCGCTCGCAGGCATTGCCGGACAAGCGGCTCAAGGACCTGACCAAGGCAGTGGAGAGTGCGCAGAAGTCGAAGCTCGGCAAAAAGGAGCTGGCCAAGTTGCAGGCGTTGGCGCCGTCTGTGAAAGCGGATGCGACGACCGCTAAGACTCCGGCTGACGCCAAGCGGCTCGATGAACTTGCCAAGATTATGGCAAATCCTACGGCCTAAAAACTTAATTAATGAAATAACCCCGGCGCGTCATACGCGCCGGGGGTTTTTATTTACTGGGTGCTAAGCTGACGGCGCATGTCTTTCGAAATTTATTCTATCGACGGAGAGACGCATCGGCTTCGTCCTGTCGACGCGCAGTTTGTTGATGCGAGAGGCCGTCATTATTGCGGGTTCTTTGATGGAAGCCATGTTGTCTTTGGCGCTGGCGATGCGAGCTTCATCGGTCACTGGATTCAGGGTACCGACGCAACTGAAATTTCTGGCGGCGGCCGATTGATGCCGGAGTTGCATTTCACATTCATGGATCATGGGCCTCCACCGCAGAGGCTGCATGCGGTCTGGAATTTTAACGGGGCTGTCGATGAAGCAATTGCTGTCTGGAAGTCAGCGGGATTTTCCGTGTCGCACACGGACCGGCGATGGAATCGCAACCATCCTGACGCGATTCATTTGCGGACTTGCGGAACATTTGTCACCGGCGCAGATTCTGCGCACGTCATCATTCCGACGACACAATCGGACTCGACGACCCGCGGCGATATTCATGTCGGAGAATTCAATCCCCTAACCGGCTTCGGAATCGGGTTCGCGCTGCATCAGCTCGAACCCTGGATCTTGAAAGGCAAACGCCTTACTGCACCGTCACGATGATCGTACTGCTGCTCGTCGTTGAGCCGGAGGTGCCCGTTACTGTCACCAGATATCTGCCGGGTGTTGTGCCGGCTTTGCTACCGCCGCCACACGCGGACATGCCGGTGACGAGGAGAGCGGTGAAGGTAAGGAAGCCGAACAGTCTCTTCCAGCCCCGGCGTCGCGCGGGAATCGTGAACAGCAACAGGCAAGCCAGCGTCGCATCTCCTGCTGCCGCTTCCCACGGGAACTTGTGCGGAATCGCGCTGCCGACGTCGCCAACGGTAGTGACGGTGAGGATGCCAGTAGCTGCACCAGCGCCGCTGATCGTGACGGGGCTGGTCGAGCCGAAGCTCAGCGTCGGCGGATCCACCGCACCCGTCGGGCCGGCGGTGATCGCGGCAGCCAGCGCGACGCTTCCAGTAAATCCACCTGCCGGCGTCACCG
>Ga0302324_100007344_pt1 | contig 23461 bp, 24 predicted proteins | sample Palsa_T0_1_FD_201949 | JGI IMG/M metagenome (GOLD analysis project Ga0302324, IMG submission 201949) | Peat permafrost microbial communities from Stordalen Mire near Abisko, Sweden - Palsa_T0_1 | ecosystem: Environmental > Terrestrial > Soil > Palsa > Peat permafrost | place: Sweden: Abisko... | reverse complement strand
CCTCGACTTCGGGTCTCGTGATCTGAATGGTCAACTGAGTGGTCTCCTCCTTTATTATGCTCCGACTATCCTATTCCGAACACCTCGGTCGGGCAAATCCGCCAGAGGCGAACGCCGCTTGCCATATGGGGCTGACCCAGGCCCAGAGCATTGCCGAGCAGGTGGCTGACGCGCTCACCGCTCCTCACGGTGCGGGCATCGTGCATCGGGACTTGAAGCCGCCAAACATTATGGTTAACTGAGCCACTCGAAAGCTGTGGAGGGGAGGAGAGACTCGGCTACGAACGCCCAAGAGCGATTATCCTAATGATGAGTCCGTAGAGAGCGAAGGCCATAAGGATGGCGAGGCCATCGTCAACGATATCACGCCACTCTGTCGGGTTACGGTATATGAGATGCTGTAGGACTTCCAGCGTTATCGAGGAAATCACGCGTCAGGCGCGAAACAGACAAGCGCAGCAAGAAGTAAGGCCAATCGAAACTTAAAATTCTAGGACCCGGTTTGCACGTATATCGAACTGACGCAAGGCTTGGCGCCGGCAAGGAATTAATCGGGCCGGCGCGTCCTGAAGAACCAGAAAGGAGATTACGATGTCACGTTGCATCTGTACCATGTGCTTGCTGGTTGTGCTCGGGAATTCATACCGCGCTTTCGCCCAGCAGCCTCCACAGGGAGGGGGTGCGGCAGAGTCGCAGGTCCGGCCGCCGCTGTTGTTTCGCGAGGAATGGAAGCAGCCGCCTTACACTGGTCAGCTTAACGACCAGAACCGGCGCGTCACCCAGGACGCAGTCACGAATCCAAGCCTCGAGTTGAAGCTTTATGGGCCAGACGCGCAGGACCTGACTGTGTACGTCCATGAAGGCCGTCACGATCTGTGGACTGGCTTAGTTACCTCGCCCATCGCTGCGACGCTGCGAGACAAGAATAGCTACATCGATCTCACCGGTCTCGCGCGGTTGCAGTGGATCGTGCGAACGCAAGGCCTGCATGTGCTCCATCCCGTGGTGAAGCTTGCGGACGGAACGCTGCTGGCCGGAAGCCATACCGACGCCACGGAAGGCGAGTACATCGAGCGCGAGATTTCGTTCGCCAATCAGCACTGGTTCAAGCTGGATCCACAAAAGGTTGTGACCACCGTGGAGGTGAAGAATCCAGACCTGAGTAAGGTGGACGAAATCGGCTTCGTGGATCTTATGCCGGGCGGAGGGCATGGTGTCGCGGGCTGGTCGAACGTGTCGGTGGTCCAACTCTTCGCCAAGCGGTCGCCGCGCGAGGGCGCCTCTCGATAGCTCCCTTTCACTTGAGTTCTCCATCCAGTTCCTGATAGACGCGCTTCAATCCATCCGGCAAATTATTCGCGCAACGCGTCCAGTAGTGCCGGTAACAGGATCCGATGATCGCCCCTCGAAGCCACGCCACGGCGTGGCTGGAGACCTTCTACAAGGCGACCCACAAGGCGTGCCGTGCGTGAAGCGATTGCCGCCAGGGGAAATTCTCAAACGTGTGCGACGCTGAGGGCACGAGTCAGACGATTATTCGACTACGTCGAATCTTCTCATCTGCTCAACAACCGATGCGAACCCTTCGGAGAAGGCGTCGTGCAGGTCCCTTGCTGAAAGATGTTGCGTTATATGGGTGCGGTCCAGAAGGTGCTCCAGGGATCGGCGCATAGGCCTCGTTGTCGGGGGCACGTTGAGCCGTCGAAGTTCTTTCTGCCACTCGTAAGCGAGTAGCGAATTTCACCCGCCGATCTGTTCGTGCCAGCGCGAAACCGGCAGTTGGGAACTAAGAATCGTCGAGCGCACCTGGTAACGGTTCTCGCAGATCTGAGTGAATCAAGTCCGGCATCCTAGCAGGGCACCAGCATCGCTTGTAGGTCGCCAAAACACGCGGGAGATCTGGCTCCGTGCCGTCCGAGCAGCCGGAATGACATGGACCTCAGGTCAGAACTACCTTACTGGAGCGTGCGGATTGGATTGCTGGGTGTTTACCCACCCCTGGAAAGCTATCGCCTGCGATGCAGCATCGAAGTTCATTCTTTGCGGCTTCCGGTGTGGCTGGGCTGGCAGGAGCGACGCAGACAGCAGGCAGCAGGGAAGAACAAAGCGGGTCTTCTTGAGCATGTTATTCAACCAGCCCGAAACTGATGATGTTCGATCCGGAAGCCACCGCCACATACTGCTTCCGGTCGAATACATAGGTCATCGGCGACGCCTTCCAGTTCTGGCTGGTCTGGAAGCGCCACAACGGCTGACCGCTTACCGCGTCGGCGGCGGCCAGAGCGCCGCTATCCTCGCCGAAAATGACGATTCCACCGGCAGTGGAAAGCGTCCCTCCCCACGACCTGGCCGCTCCCGGTTCCGGCAGCTCCCAAACGATCTTACCGCTCTGAATATCGATGGCCCGCAGGATCTTCAGGCCAGGCTCGTCCGGGATCATATGCGGCGATCCACCCATATAGCCTTTGCCGGCCTCCCACTCCATGGGCGTTTTACGGAAGATCTCGCACTTATCGAGAGTCTGCACGTAATAGAGCCCCGTACTGGGATTAAACGAAGTTGAAAACCAGTTGGCGGCTCCTTCCAATCCCGGACAAACTTTGGTTCCCGCGACGGTCGGCACAATGTCGGTGTTCAGCACGGGACGCCCGTCCGGGCCGATTTCCTTGGCCCAAGTCAGCTTTTTCGTGAACGGCTTGGCCAGCAGCAACTTGCCGTCGGTGCGGTCCAGCACATAGAAAAACCCGTTGCGGTTGGCCTGCAGCAGCAGCTTGCGGGGCTGGCCCTGCCAGTTGGTATCCACCAACACGGCGGGCTCGGTGGCGTCCCAATCCCAAACGTCGTGAGGAGTGAACTGGTAATACCACTTGAGCCGGCCGGTTTTTCGATCCAGGGCCAGGATGGAGCACGAATACAGATCGTCGCCGCCCCGATTATCGCCGTTCAGATCGTTGCCGGGGTTGCCGGTCTGCCAGTAAACCGTGTCAAGTTCCGGATCGTAGGAGCCGGTAAACCACGAGACCGATCCGGGGTGATTGAGATCGCTGCCTTTCCAGGTCTCCGAGCCTGGCTCTCCCGGCTTGGGAACGTTCCAAAAACGCCATACTTCCTTGCCTGTTTCCTGATCGAAGGCGGCGACAAAACCGCGCGCACCCTCGTCACCGCCGGCCGAACCCGAAATCACCAGATTGCCTACTGCCAGCGGCGCCGAAGTCGCGTTGTAGTTCTGATGCCAGTCGGCCATTACGGTTTCCCACAGCAGTTCGCCGTTCAAACGGTTTAGCGCGATGATATGGGCGCTGTCGGTGACCATAAAGAGCCGGTCGCCAGCCAGCGCAACGCCGCGGTTGATTCCGCCGGCTGCATTCCCAATCAGTCCGCGCGTCCGTACGCGATGATAGTGCCAGATCTGGCGCCCCGAACCCGCGTCCAGCGCGTAGCTCTCGTTGGCGCTGGTGACATACATGATGCCGTCCAGCAAGGTGGGAGTTACTTCGAGAGGCGCGGTGTTGGGGAGAGAAAATACCCACTTCGGCGCCAGCTTCGAGACGTTGGTTTTATTGATCTGATCGAGCGGGCTGTAGCGGTTGCCGCTGAGCTGTCCGTTGTAGCTCGGCCAATCGGTCTGCGAGGTCACGAGCCGATATTGATCGCCCACTTTGCGGAGCAGGTGGATGTGATGGTCGGCGGTCTGGAGCTGCATGTCGTCGGAGCTCTGGTTGAGGATGACACCTTCCAGCGTCACCCCATCCGTGGTCTGCACCTTTCCGGGGATAGCGGCTTCCTTGGGCGGTTGATTCAGCGTGCGCGCGAACGCGATCAGTTGGATCATCTCCTGGTCTGAGAGTTTGAAGGCAGGCATCCCGCGGTTCGGAAATCCTTGGCGGATAATACCGGCCAGCTCTTTGTCATCATGCGCCGGAAGGCGCTCAACGATGGGTGGCCCCAGCTCCCCTCCGTTGCCATCGCCTCCGTGGCATCCGGCACAGCGGCTTTCAAACTGGCGGCGTCCGGAATCGAGATCCTGCCCCAGCAGGAGGCTGGCGGTCAACATGAGGAAAGCGGTAGTCAACTTGATCATAGGTTGTTAACTGATTAGCATATCAATCTGATTGTCTGGCGGGGCGTCAAGGTCTGCTTCAGGGGGTGTGCGACTTGAAAGTGCAGGTTTTCGGAAGGCCGGCCAACAGGAGAAACGCAGTGGTACAGGCGGCTTCAAGCGAGTGCCCTAAAGGGGGCAGATTACCTGTGGGGGAAGGACCCACTCGAATAATGGATGGTTAGATGAGCGGAAATCGAGGCGAAGCAGCGCGCGATCGAAGGTAAGGTGGAGGCCAGGATCGAGCCGGGCGCGATCGTCATCGACGCCGAGGCAACGCCAGTTGAAACACGATCAACCTAGCGGCACAAGCAGCCTGGAGCGGTGGCTTTCCCACAAAGCGCCGACGCGGCTCTATCACCAGCGCGTTGGCGCGGATCGCGTTCGGATTTGAGGCGTACTGGTCGCGGATGCGGTCGGCTGCTTCGCGACTGATCCAGTGGCTCACGACGGCAAAGTGCCCTGGTTCGTCCACGTCTTCGAGCAGTTCGTGGTCGAGATAGCCATTGATGGCACGCATATCGGCCCAGATTCTCCGGTTGATTTCGCACCCTTCGGCGGCCCGCTCACTTCCGAATCGGGATTCCCAGATGACCGTAACAGTCGTCGTCATGGCTCTTAATTGTATTCCCGACATGGGCCCCGAATAGCCCGCGGCGCGGGTGGATCGACCCGCAATTCTTCTTTGTCGATGAATCTGCCACGGTGGCGACAGGAAAGCTCCATGTCGATGCGATAAACTCGATGGACGACCAATATCGCTTGTCGAAGGCGATAAGCTCGACCCGTTTTCGGACCGGGAAACGGGTAGGCCGATCACCTACATGACGCGCGTGCGGGGCTTGAGGAGGTTCGACGTGAAGAAACTTTTTGCCACTTCTGGAACGGTCTTAGGACTGACGCTGTCGTTATTCGTGCCGTCGCACGCTCAGGAGCAGGCGCGCTCCGAGCCAGCGATGCAAGCCACAAGGGATATCAAGGTCATATCGAGTGCCGGCGCGCGTGCCTTGGCGGACGCCTGTGCCGCTTGGGCCGAGCAGAATAAACAAATCGTAGCAATGGCGATTTTGGATTGGGGCGGTAATCTCATCGAGTCCCACGCCATGGAAGGCGCGCCGATGAACGCGATCGATACCGCGCTTTTGAAGGCCAAGTCGGCCTTGCGCTGGCGGCGCCCGACCTCAGAGACTAACAAGATGGTGCGGAGCGGCGAAAATTTGGCTCCGACCTTCATGCACGACTTCCCACAACCGGGCGCACTTCCCATCGTGGTCAATGGCCAGGTCGTAGGGGCGATGGGCGTGTCCGGTGCCGACGGCGAGAAGTGCGCCCAGGCGGCGATCGACTCAGTGTTTAAGAAACAAGCGACCTCTTCGGCACGGTAAAGCCGTGGGGCAGAGATAAGGTAGGTGATTTTCGATGACGTTCATGACGCGATCCCCACTTTTGATAAGAACCGCTGTTTGGCTCACGCTAGCGATGCTGTTCGTAGCGCTCTTCTCAGCCGAAGCTCAGCAGCAGCCCAAAAAGAAGCATATCAACCGCGTGATCGATTATTTGGAAGCCGGACAAACCGTCTACTACACCGGGTCGCATTCCGGAACCGAAGGTACCTTCGAGCAGGGCAAGTTAGACGCGCAGACCTGGGCCGATTACATCAGCTACGACATGGAGCATGCTCCGTTCGACGTGAAAGGTTTGCAGGAGTACATGCGTGGTCTAGCGGCCGCAGGCCCGACCAGAGATGGCTATCGTACTCCGACGGTGATCGTCAACGTGCCGGTGAACGGTCTGGATGAAGCCAGCGTTCGCGCCAACGCCTGGATGTTTCAGCAAGTGCTCGCTACCGGAGTCCACGGGGTGCTCCTCACACACGCGGAAACGCCCGGTGCCGTTCGAGCCTTTATCGAAGCGTGCCGTTTCCCGAATCGCGAGCAAGGCGTGGGCCAGCACGGATTAGCAGAAGGTCATCGCGGTGTTCACGGGAACCCGACCGCTGCGCAGATCTGGGGTGTTTCGGTTGCCGAGTACGAGGACAAAGCGGACGCATGGCCACTGAATCCCAACGGCGAATTACTGCTCGGACTGAAAGAGGAAGACAAGATCGCGCTCGCCCACGTCGACGAAAATGTCCAGATTCCTGGCCTGGCGTTCGCGGAGTGGGGTCCTGGCGACATGGCGATGTCCCTCGGAGTCAAGGGCGGATCTGTGAATGATCCGAGAATGGTCGCGGCCCGCGCCAAGGTTTTTGCGGCGGTGAAAGCCAACCACATGTATTTCCTGAATACCTGTAACGCCAGTAATGTGGTGGACATGATCAAGGAGGGCGTGCGGATCTGCGCGGCGACGCCCGAGGCCGCCGAAATCGGCCGTAAATTTCAGCATCGCGAGATGCCTCAATAATGCCCAACTGTAGACCTCTGTGCCTTGTTAGAAGACCAGAGCGGAATTTATCCAGCCGATGTTGCTCCTGCGCAGCGAACGGCTTCCCGAGGGTCCGGACTGGCTCTACGAACTGAAGCTCGACGGTTACCGTGCACTGGTGGTAAAGACCGCGGGGAGAGTCCAACTCCGCTCGCGAAACGACAAGGACTTCAACGCCCGGTATCCAGCCTGGTGAAGGCGCTCGCATCGATGCCGAACGAGACGGTCCTCGACGGCGAGATCGTGGCGCTCGATGAACAGGGCAGGCCGTCCTTCAATGCGCTCCAGTATCATCGCCCTGGAATGCCGGTGTACCTCTTCATATTCGACCTGTTGATCCTTCATGGTCGTGATGTGATGGGAGAGCCGCTGCTCAAACGGCGAGCGTTCATCGAAAAACACGTCCTGCCGACGCTGGCGGACCCGATCCGGTATTCACCCATCCTTGAGGCGAGCCTGCCGAATCTGATTCGTTCGGTGAAGGAGCAGGGACTTGAAGGGCTGGTGGCGAAACGCCGGGACAGCTTGTACCAGCCCGGCGAGCGCTCCGGCGCCTGGGTCAAGATGCGCGTCAACCGGTCCGACGAGTTCGTGATCGGTGGGTACACCATCGGTAGCCGGCATTTCGATGCGCTGATCTTCGGGTATTGGGAAGGCGACCGGCTGATGTATGCCGCGCGGACCCGGAGCGGGTTCACTCCAGCGCTGCGGGAGCAACTGCAGCAGCGGTTCCGGGGCCTGGAGACACCGGAGTGTCCGTTCGCGAATCTGCCCGAGGCGCGGGCCGGACGGTGGGGCGACGGCCTGACGGCCGCGAAGATGAAAGATTGCCGGTGGCTCAAGCCGGTCCTGGTGGCGCAGTTCGAGTTCGTCGAGTGGACGCCGGACAAACATCTCCGACATTCCAGGTTGGTGACGCTTCGCGATCACTGACTTGGAATTGGGTGCGACTTTATCCGGCCAGCGGTAATCTAAGCAAAGCGGGTTATCCCATGGCTTATCCCTTCGGTTCTCTGGTTTTCACGCCCGTAGTCAAAGCACTTCAAGAACGCTATGGAAGCCGGCGGTCATATGCGAAGCGCGAGGAATCGACCTTTTCTCAGGACGCGTTAGGCCCTGACGAAGAAGGCTTCCTCGCTGAATGTGACAGCTTCTACATGGCCAGCGTAGGCGACACCGGTTGGCCGTATGTGCAGCATCGCGGCGGTTCCCGAGGATTCCTAAAGGTGTTGGACGAGCACACGATCGGTTTTGCGGATTTCCGAGGAAACAAGCAATACATCAGCACCGGCAACCTGACGACAAACGACAAGGTGGCGCTTATTCTGGTGGACTATCCAAGGCAGGCCCGGTTGAAGATTCTCGGGCACGTCAAGATCTTCGAGGGTGCAGACGCAAAGGAATGGATCGAGAAGCTCCGCGATTCAGGCGACGCGACCCCGATCGAACGTGTCTTCATCATCCACGTGGACGCGTTTGATTGGAATTGTCAGCAGCACATCACGCGCCGGTTTACCGAAGAGCAGATACGGAATGTGCTGGCCCCGTTTGAGCAGCGAATGGAGGAGCTTGTGGCGGAGAACGAGAAGCTCCGTGCAGAGATCGCGGGATCACAGGTAGCAGGACAAATCTAGCATCGTTCCGAAATCGAACGCGGCCACAAAACTGGCGGCCCAAGGTGCAATCGATCAGTGCGACTGACGCTCAAATCCGTTAACGACCCCCTCCCCGAATTTGCCATCAACGCGCCTCTGGAAAAAGGCGGCGGCTATCGGATATTAGCCAGACGGTTGCCGGGCGCCCACAATAGGACTATGAAAGTCATTGCAGATCTGTGCGTCGTTCCGATCGGTGTCGGAGTCTCGGTTTCAAAGGAAGTCGCAATTTGTGAGCGTATCCTCGCGGCCGCAGGCCTCCGAACGCACCTGCACGCATACGGTACCAACATCGAGGGTGATTGGGACCGGGTCTTCGCTGCCGTGAAGCAGTGCCATGAAGCCCTACATACCGCAGGTGTGCCGCGCATTTCCACCAGTATGCGATTCGGAACTCGTATCGACCGCGACCAGACGATGGAAGACAAAGTTCGCAGCGTCGAAGATAAACTGATCTCTTGACCAATGAGAAACGCGCCAGGATTCTGCCGCGGGGTGCGCCCCGTAGGTCAACCGGTCACAAGATACTGGCCTTGGGGCTCCTTACTCCTTCGAGTAAGATCGCAGCGTGAGTCGGCACGGTTCGGCCAGCAGCCAACCTACCTCCAGCGCGGTCTCGTGTTCCGACAAGCGCAGCGAGCGGTCCAGGAGCACTGCTGCGGCCTCGCTCATCGGCCATACCACCGCTTCCACGGTATCCCGGCCCAGTTGCTCAAAAGCCGCGATCCGCTTGTAGCCGTCGATGACCACGTACCGGTCTTTGCCTGACGTCGGGACTGCGAGGCCTTCAAAGCTCGAAACGCGCCGAGAGCGTGGTAGGCTAAGTATTTCAAACTCCATCAAGAGAGACATCGTATGAACATCGCGTTGCGTCCAATCGCTCTCGTGGCCGGGCTTACGGCTTTGCCCTTCGCCGTCTTAGCCCATTTCAAATTGTTAGAGCCTGCGGAATGGGTCAAGACCAGCGACTTAGGTGATCCACAAAAGGCCGGTCCGTACGGCCTGCCGGATACGAGTGGAGACAACGCCAAGTTCCTGACGGACGCATCGACCAAGGTCACGGGTGGATCGAAGCTTCACTTGAAGATTCAAGAAGCCGTGTTCCATTCAGGTCACAACCGTGTAGCATTGGCTGTCAAATCACGAAACGACCTCCCGCCCGATCCGGTCGTCGCGGAGAGGTGGACCGAGAAAGGTCCGTACTCGACGTGGGCGCAGATTCAGAGCCCACCGCAGACTCCCGCATGCTCTCGGGGTGCTGAAACTACCCACCCACTTTGCCCACCCACAGACGCACTTTTGGTGCCTAGATTGACTTTTATTACAAATATATTGCCTGTGTAATCATGGTGTTAGGGTACGCCCCATGCCTCCGGAGCAAAAGGTCGTAAGTTCGAATCTTACCGGGCGTACCAATTTTTTCAATCATTTCAGGTTTTTTACAAAAGGCTAAGCCCTCCTCGCCTTGAGCGCCAAGCGCGATTACGTTCCTGGCCCACTGAGTTCATGCGGATAGCTCCCCGATACGCGGCCTGCCGCATCGGAGGTGTGTGCTACAATCGATTGCATTCTGTGCTACACGAGGCTCAACATGCTGACACCCGTGAAAAAGAAACTGGTGCGATCCGGCCGCTTTCACGACGCGCTGACGATCGCGCGGCAGGTCGGTCTTTTGCGCGGAGCAAAAACGGAGGTTGTTCGGGGGCGCATGCCTAAGGCGCTGGTTCGGAAGGCCAAGGCGACTTCTGGAGCGCGTTCCGATACCGAGCTTATCGAGATGGCGCTGGCCAATCTCGCCGTTGCAGACCAGTATCCAGACTGGCTGCTATCGCAGAAGGGGACGGTAAGGAAAGAAGTCGATCTTGAGTTCTAGCGTCAGTGCCCGCACCGTTCTGCGTCGCCTGAAGCCGGAGAAGCGACGAGGGCCACTGACCCGCCGCAGTGTGTCGGCCCTCCCTTTTGTGGAACACGCATCCAATCTACCTCGTACGCTCCTTTACGATACGACCGTTTACGTGGACATCCTGCAGGGCCGTTTTCCTGAAGCCGGCGAGGCTGCAATTCGAGCCGCGGGTGCTTGGCATTCCACGGTCACTGAAGCCGAATTGATCGCGCCATGCGGGTTCCTGATTCCCGGTCATCCAAGCATAGTTGAGACAACAAGACAGATCATTGCGGTCATCGAACGCAGGCCGGCGCATCGCACCATCGCGCCCGACCGAGAGATCTGGCTGGTTGCCGGAATTCTCTCAGGGACTCTAGCGCGGCTCCAAGGTTATGGACGCACAGAGCGGCGGCGAGTGTTGAATGACGCCCTAATCTTCGCCACGGCGCGGAAACACGGAATGGCGGTCCTTACGCGCAACACTGATGACTTCGACTTCTTACAGCAGTTGGATCCATCGGGAAGCGTCGTCTTCTACGAGCGTTATTGACCGTCGAGAGTCCAAACTGGTCGCGTTTCGAGCCGGGTGCTCCGAAACATCAGCATACCTTGTCATGCTAGTAGCGCGTCGTAAACCAGCAGAGCACGAAATTGTAAACAGCGTGCATGACTGCCGCGGCGGCTGTGGATCTGGACGGTACGCGCATCCACCCAAAAGCGATGCCGGTCAGAATGGTTGCGAAGAATGCTGGGGGCGGCGAGTTGTTATCATTTTTGGATTGGCATGATCCGGGAAGCTTTGGTGGAGTCGCTCGATCGGTTTTCACACGCGGCACTCCGATTGCGGCGCTGGGTCGCCCGGCGCGAGACTTTCACTCCCCTCGACCCTTTCGATCAGGTAGCGAGAATGGGACGTGGAGTCAATATCCTCGGCTACGATTCCCTCTGGGACCGCTTCCGGCGGACACGCTTTCAACGGCGTCATTTCCAGCTCATTCATGAGGGTGGATTCCAGACTGTCCGTGTCAATCTGAAGGCCTTCCGGCACATGGATGGGAATCATCAACTCAGCGCCAAGTGGTTCCGGACTGTCGATTGGATTCTAGAGAACGCTCTTGCCAATCATCTTCAGGTGATTCTGGATGAACACGATTTCGATACTTGTGGAAAAGATTTGGACGGGTGCAGGCCCAGACTCCGGGCGTTCTGGAAACAAGTAGCGGAGCGTTACAAAGACGCTCCCAATAGCGTGATGTTCGAGCTTCTCAACGAACCGAACACGCAACTCACCGCAGCGGTCTGGAACGTGCTGCTTAACGATGTTTTGAGAATAGTCCGCGAGAGCAATGCGCGGCGCAATGTCGTGATCGGCCCGGCTGGTTCGAACAGCGTCGACTATCTCGACCAGCTTCAGTTACCGCCCGCCGACCGCAACATCATCGCCACCGTACACTACTATCTCCCCGTGGAGTTTACCCATCAGGGCGCGCACTGGTATCCGCCAACGGCCGGCCTTTCCGGCGTGAAGTGGGGCACCGCCCAACAAAAGCGCCGTATCGCAGAGGATTTTGACCGTGTGCAGCAGTGGTCGAAGAAAGACAATCGCCCGGTTCTGCTCGGTGAATTCGGTGCTTACGACACGGGCGATATGGATTCGCGCGCCTCCTACACTTCGTACGTCGCCCGTACCGCGGAACAGCTCGGCTGGGCGTGGACTTACTGGCAGTTCGATTCAGACTTCGTAGTATGGGACATGGCGAGTGACGCCTGGGTTCAGCCGATTTGGAAGGCGCTGGTACCATAGCGGCCTTTCGCGCGTGAGTTAGAGGGCGGCCTGCCTTCTCAACGTATAAACACCGTAAGGAGTTTTCGAAACGCACAGACCGTATTGGCCGGCTAAGTATGCGAGTTCGTCTTCGCTCGGCGCGCAGCCGCCGGTTGAGGAGAAGCTCCTGCCTTCTCGCGAGGTAAGGAGCGATGCCTGCGGTGCGAGAAGTTTCACATAGTTCTCGATCGCCCGCTTCCAATGCACGCAACAGCAAACCTCGCTCGCCAAATTGCAGTCAACAATGATGTCGTAGGCGTCGAGCGGCAGGTGGGTACGGAACTCCTCGCTGTATTGGTTGGAAACTACTGCCCGGTAGTTGGGCAAACTAAGGCCAACCGCTCGGGCAGTTTCCGTTTCCTCGGTTGTTACCCCCGTGATATGCCGGCACAGGGGCGAAAGACGCGATGCCAGCCTGGAATTTCCGATTCCCACCAGGAGAAGAGCGCAGTTCTGGAGAGACGTTTGCTTGAGGTTGGCTTCCAGCAATAACTCGTCGAGCGACGGAGGACGATTCTTCCAATCCAGACCGCTTTGGCGCGGCATCGCGTCTTTATTGCCGCAGTCCTCCAGTACGGACCAATCATGGTCCAGGTCACGGAACGGAACCGTTCGCGGCTCTGGAAGGGTAACATCCAGGATCGGCTCAGTCACCTTGCCTGCCGCCCAAGCCACATCGGAATCATAAGTTCCCAGAAACTGGCCGTTGTTGTAGTTACGGCAGCACTTGAGAAAATTTAGCTGATCGGACCGGCTGCCGGGCCCGTGCAATGTTCGCCGCTCGTCACCATGCGTCAGATGCAGGGCCGCTCCGGTTTGAACCCTTCCGAGCGCGAGCACGTGTTGCAACCGAATCAAGATGTCATCGTCTTCCCATCCCCAAGTTTCCAGATTCGAGTTATAACCTTGAACCTTGAGAAGATCCTGCTTCCTGGCGAGAAGGATTCCCGGACCTGCCCGCATGTTTCCGAAGGCATTGCGACGGCTCGCCTGGTAATGAATCGTATTGCCGTCCGGAAAAGTAAATTCCAGAATCGCCGTATTCACTAACCGAGCGCCCAGGCCACCTGCAAGGGTAATCGGATTGCCCGCGGATGCCGGAGGCCGCGATTCATGCACCCACTCGATGGTCACAAACGATTGTTCGCCAAGGGACGCACGAGCGGCTGCCAGAGAATCATCCAACAAAACGATATCGGCGTCCAACGTCAGCACGTGATCGGACTTGGCCTCCGAAATGCCGATATTCAAAGCCCGGGACTTATTGAATCTGGGAGCGGAAATATCCAATTGGCGGACGCCGGCGGCCTCCGATGCGGCAATGAGGCCGCGCAGGCGTCTGCTGTCGCCTCCGCAGTTGAGCACCAGCACTTCGGCTCGTTGCGAGCGGAGGAATGGCGCATTGGCGGCGAGCGTCAGGCGTAGTTCGTCGCGCTCGTACCACGGGACTAAGACCGAGAGTCCGGGCTCATCATTCATTCCGTATCTCCCGCATCCCGCATCTCCCGGAACGTAGTCCAGAACGGATCGCGTGCCGGGCGCCGCGCTTGATCCTTGATCTTTCCAAGTGCGAGATCTCGAAGAGGCACCGTGATAACGCTGTTCCCGACACGGTCCAACAAGGAGCGGAGATGCATCTTATCCGAACGGCGACGAAGACAGCGCGGGTGCAGCACGATACCGGCGTGTCCGTCAATGCCGTATTGCAATGACAGCTTGAGCCTGATGCCCTCCAGGCTGAGAGGGCGATCGACAGTCCAATCCCACACGTCAACCCCCGCGCGCCTCACCGGCAGAGGTGAGCCGGAAACCGAGTTCGTGTAGAGGCATGAGACGAAGGCGCCGCCCAGAGAATGCCAGACTGCTGGCAACCAGGCCGGCATGGCATCAAAAGGCGGAGAGAATCCGCCGGTGAACCGTTTGGGAAATGCCGCTTCCATCTTTTGTTTGCCCCTGGCGATCACCTCGACTTCTTCCTGTGTGGGCGCGGCGCTCTCGGGCGAGAATTCGTAGCGCCGGCCATCGCTGCCCGTGCAGGGCACGTGGGCATACCCGTGTTGAGAAACCTCAAATAGCTTTCGGGAAGGATCGAAGCGATCGAGGAATTTCCCGTCGAACCGCAGGAGATAAGGAACCACTTCCAAGCTGGCGTGCAAGCCTCGCGCCGCGAGCAGGTCGAGCAACCAGCAAAGCGCGGGTTCCTCGCAGACGGCGTCATCGATTCGAATCACCAATGGAATTCCCTGTGTCGTTGTGCTCCGGCGGGCCGCGCCTAGCCTGGGTCCCGCCACTGAACGCACGCCCTGCCGGCCGAGAATCAAGCGGCAAAGTCCGTGCGGCTCAGGTGCGCCGGAGTATTTTCCAACAATCGCCTTGGCACTGCGGCGATACTCGGCACGCCACTCGCCCTCAAACCAAAAACTCTCGATGTTGGGTGGAACCAAACCCAGAGACGCCATGCGATTCACCCGTTCGGACACGGGTTCTGCGTACGTGGTACCGATCAGCGGAAGAAACGGCGTCCCACCAGCGATGCACTCCCAGGGAGTGTTGAAACCCGCGCGAACCACGGCGCCCCTGGCAATCTTCAACAGGGCCGGCATCTGGTCCTCTTCTGGCACGACCTCGAATCGCGGAGGGATGGGGATACGCGGCTGAAAGAAGGGTCCCTTTACGAAAAGCAACCGAGGACGGGAACCCGAGGCCTCGATCACATCGGCCACTTGCAACGCGAGCCGCAAAAAACGGATGTAATCCTGTGCGGTCTTATCGATGCTCTTCGTGCCACCTCCGCCCATGCTGAAGACGCAGACGTCCCGATCGCCGTATAAGTTATAGCGCGCCCGCACCAGGCGAACCCCCTCCTCGGAAGCCGTGCGAAAGACGGGACCGATGACGTGCCAATTTTTCCAGCCGGCCAACTGCCGGGTCTGCACCTCGTCGTAAGGCCACGTGGGGGAATCCGGTGAATCGCACAAAAGGAAAACCGAATAGATGCCGGCGTAGCTTTCGTTCAAACGAAACAGATACTCGAAGGTAGTCGGACGAACCAGGAGCACGCGGCGAATTGTGGGCGGCAGTTGAATCGGCGCCGGGTGGGTATCCTCCACCACCACTGAGGGCAACGAAATCGCGGCCAGCGAGTACAACTCCTCGGCTACGCGCTTTCGAACCTCATCGGCCGCACCCCACAACTGTGGCACCGTCCGGACTGGAAACTGCTCCATGCCCGAAGGTCGATATTCTCCGCCGGCGAAGATCACCGGGTGCTCGCCCACGGAAGCGAGCGCGTTGCTGAGGATGGTAGCGCGCGAGAGGTGGCCGAGACCCTGACCGTTCATAGCGAAAAAGACGAGTGCCACGGTCACGCCCCGAGCAGAGTCGCCGCTCCGCCGCGACGGCGGTCCAATAGATCCTTCACCGCGCGCAAATACTCGCTCGCCCTTTGTGGATCCATACGTTGATAGTTGTTGGCATGAATGCGGCGGTAGACAACCGTTTCCGGCAGCATTTCAACATTCACTTGCTCCAGCAGCGCCCGGCCGTACCAGTCGAGAAAATCCCCGGTCTGCCGCTCCTCGGAAAAGAGTCCGACGCGATCGAACGAGCGGCGGCGCGCCAGCATAGCGCCCTGCAACAATCCGGGCAGCGGCTGCAGCGGAACGGCCAGCCGCTGGCGCTCGTCGGCCGGCATTTCGGGCGTGAAGAAATTCAAAATGTGTCCGAATACCAAATCGAGAGCGGGGTTGCGCTCGAAACACGCCATCTGGTGTTCCAGCTTGTCCGGGCTCCACAAGTCGTCGTGATCCAGAAAGCCAAGGAATTCGCCGGCGGCGGAACGAATGCCCACATTCCGCGCCGCCGGATGCCCCCGCTGTTCTTGCTCGATTAGGCGGACCTCGGGAGCATAGCCTCGCACGATTTGCGACGTGGAATCGGTGGAGCCGTCGTTGACGACCACGATTTCGAGCGGCCGGTACCGCTGAACCAGGATGCTATCCAGGGTGGGCGCTATGTAGCGCTGGCTGTTGTGCGCCGGAATTACGACGCTGACCAAAGAGTCCATTGGCTGGCCCCTTCCGGATCGCCCATATAGTCTCCAAAAGGAAAGCGCCGCTTCGCGGCTGTGTCGACCTGGCCGGACCGAATCCGCTCAACCCGTCGCTTCATCACGAACACATGCGACCGCAGATTGCCCCCGCGCGAGATGTTGGCGCCGTGCCGGCGATAGATAAAGGAAACCTCGTCGATGTTGATTTTGACGATGTCTTTCTCCCAGCAGCGGTACATCAGATCGTAGTCCTCGCCAAGCGGCATGGTTTCGTCCAGCCCACCGCAGATCTCGAACACTTCGCGGCGGAACAAGCAGCTTTGAATGTAGGGCATGCGATAGGGATCGCTGATGCGGTCGCCGCACAGCTGCCGCATGCGCCCTTGCGCGATGCCTGCTTCCGGATTCGCCAGGAGCGAAGCGTGAAGGCGAGAAAGGTGTCCCGGAGCAAACATGTCGTCGATGTCGAGGAAGGCGACGAATTCACCGCGCGACTCGCGGATGCCTCGATTGTAAGCCGCGGGTGCTCCCTGATGCGGCTGGCGAATATACCGCACGTATTCCGGCGGCTTTAGCGGGACCGGAGAGCCATCGTCCACCAGCACCACCTCGCGGTCGGCGAACTCCTGCGCCTCGATGGATGCGAGAGCAGCATCGAGAAACTCCGCGCCGTTATAGGCCGGAACCACAACGCTGATCATAAGTCCCAGGGCCTAACGAAGGCAGTACCACGCCCCGACTCGCGGGCGGCATCACGCCGGTCGAAGTTCATCACGGACGCCCGCAAGTGAGCTTCATCCCTGGACCGCTCCCGCGGGCGGTGGCCAACCCTCGTCATCGATCTCGTGAATGGGGTCCAAAAGAAGAAGACCCTCCAAATCCCGGAACGCCTCGAGGCTGGGAGCAACGAATGGCAAGCCGTGCGCATCGCCTGGAACCCGGAGCGGACTCTTGGGCTCGCGCGTGTCCAGGGCAACGATCAATTGCTCATTCTGAAGGTCGTTTAGAAACGGCGCCAACGCGGTCAGGATCTCGCCGGATGTTGCCGCGTACTTGCTTGCGAGCGCTTCAGCCAGCTCACTCGCACTCGCTTCCTCCGACAACAAAACGAAGGCGTCTGTGGCAGCGCCGCCCATGCTGTGATACACGCCCGTGCCCATATGGATCGCGACCAGCTCATTGTCGAATCGCTCGTAGACGACCGACGGCGTATTGATTTTGTAGCGGGCATCGGACATACCCGTTATTATCCGATTCAGGAAGTTAGACATTCAAGCTACCCGACGGTCCGTACGGTACCGGTACCAATAGCATTCTTCCTTCAAAAGTGCAATCAGTTACGTAACTCCCGTTTCTAGGCTGCTTCGACCGCCGCGACTATAATGGACTGCGAGCATGGGCTACGATGTTTCGTACGGACGCTCGGTTCAAGCCCGGTGCGTGTTAGCCAGAGCGTGGCACAGCAAGGGCAGGCTCGCGGCGGCGATTGAAGGCTACCGCGAGGTGCTGTCGCTGGAGCCTGGGCACTTGGAGGCCGCGATTCTCCTGGGCGCCGTCATGCAGAGCCAGCTGCGGCTGGACGAGGCCCTTCAGGTTTACCGGCAAGCGTTGGAATTCAATCCGAACGACGCCCGGCTCCACAAACAATTCGTGAATGTCCTGTTGGCGCAGGAGGGTACGGATGCGGTGTTCCGGCACTACCGGCTGGTTCGCAGAGACCCGAGATATCTCAATCTACGGCCAGCCGAGATTGTCTGCTGCACCCCGCTTAGGGACGAGCTTCCCCGTCTGCGTTACTTCCTCGAGTACTATCGCGCGAAAGGAATCGGGGCATTTCTTGCGGTGGACAACGGTTCGTCGGACGGCACTTGCGAATACCTGCTCGAGCAGCCCGACGTCTACCTGTGGCAGTCGGATCTTCCGTTCAATAGGGCAAATTTTGGCGCGGGCTGGTTCGAGCCGATTCTTCGCATGTACGCGCAGGATCATTGGTGCCTCATTGTGGATGCCGATGAGTTGCTCTACTATCCGGAATGCGAAAAGGAAATATTATCCAGCTGTGCCGCTCCTTGGACGCGAAGGGAAAGCGAGCGTTCCGCGCGATTGTTCTCGACATGTACTCGGACCGTCCGATCCGGGAAACGCACTACGCGCCCGGACAATCCTTCGAGGAGGTATGTCCTTATTTTGACCGCCAGTTCTACCACGAGTGCGCTGACAATACCGGACCATTTAACAATCAGAAGAGCTACTACGGTGGAGTACGGCAACGAGTCTTCGGTGAGGACCGGTGTTTCCTGAGCAAGGTTCCGTTGCTCAAGTATGGTGAGGACTGCATTCTAGCGGGCGGCCAACACGGGACGAATCTGCCTCGCGGACAGGTCGCGATGGAAAGCGGAGGCGTGCTCCATTTCAAATACTTCTCGGGTTTTGGTGACCGGGTTTCCGAAGATGCCAAGCGGAAGGAGCACTATGCGAACGCTATGCGGCACCAGCTTTACGAGCAATGCCTCCAGCAGCAGCCGGCACTCAGCCTGTACGATCCGGCACATTCGGTAAAGCTCGAAGGTAGCCGGCAGCTTGTCCGCTTAGGAGTGATGCAGGCGGACGAAAGTGAGAATGCACCAGCTCGGATCGTGTTTCCGAAAATCCACGAGGTGCCGCCGGGCGAGCGCCGGCCGTTCTGGTCGGTGATGCTGACCGTATATCGCCGGACATGCTATCTCGAACAGGCGCTGCGGAGCGTGCTAGCGCAGGCGCCCGCGCCGGAGGAAATGCAGATCGAGGTGTTGATGGACTCGCCGGACGATCTGATTGAGACCGAGGTCGAAGCGATGATTCGCGCCATCGCCGGAAATCGGGTGAGTGTCTATCGGCATCCGAATCGCGCCGGGCAACCCGAAATATTCAACGTTTGTCTACGACGGGCACGCGGGGTGTGGGTGCATTTGCTGCACGATGACGATTGGGTCGCGCCCGGATTCTACAGCGCACTGTGCAAGGGAATTCATGCGGCGCCCGACATAGGAGCGGCATTTTGCCGCCATACGTATGTGGATGAAAACGGGGAGAACCTGGGCGTTTCGCTGCTGGAACGGGAGACCCCAGGAACGATCGACGGTTGGCTGGACCGCATCGGAGCCGGATGCCGGCTGGAGACACCGTCGATTGTCGTCCGGCGCGAGGTTTATGAGCGCCTGGGCGGATACTGCCCTCAAGCCCGGTCTGTCTTCGATTGGGAGATGTGGCAGCGCATCGGGGTGCACTATCCAGTTTGGTATGAGCCGCGGCCGCTGGCATTCTTTCGGAAGAGCAGCGGGTCCGAGGGCGCTCGAGTGGCCGCGTCCGGCGACCAGATCTCCGATACGCGCGCTGTCATCGAGATCGCCCGAACCTACCTGCCCCGCGAAAAAGCGGATGCCTTGTCGCGAAGAGCGAGCGAACACTACGCGCTGTTCGCGCTCGATCTCGCACGGAAGCAACTTGAATCCGGAAATTTGCGCTCGGCAATGGCGAATCTAAGAGAGGCGCTCCGGTGCAGTTGCTCGGCTGACGTAAGACACCAACTGTCTACGTTGCTATCGCAGGCGCAACTGCCGCAAGCATGAACGAGCACGGCACGGCAACCGTTCCACAGCTGGCGACAGAAGAGGAACAGGCGCGCTTCTTCGACCAATTGCACGAGGGATTCCGAGCGGCAGCTGCGACGACGGGTGAAATCGTGCGCGATTTTCGGGTAGCCGGCACGTCCGTGCGCCTCCGCTTTGCCGGCGACGCGCTGATTCCGATGATCGTTCCGGGCCTCGCCAATCCCGTTGCCGGCATCGAAACGGAGCCTCACTGCGAGGTCTGCTTGTGGGATTCGGAATCGAGCGGTGTTCGCGTACCACCGTCACCCCGGCCCTGGATCGATTTCACCGGGCGCGGCAACATCTGGGGCTTCGATAGCTCCCGATACCGCTCCGCCTATCTATGGGGCGAGGGCACCATCAATGTCATGGATCGCGCGAAGAGGCAGGCCGTCTTTTGGGTGGGGTCGGCCAAACGACTGCCGCCCTGGATCCTGGCCGCTCCGCTGCGAAGCATCCTGCATTGGTGGATGGAGATGAACGGCCTCCAATTGGTGCACGGCGCGGCAGTAGGCTATGGCGGCCGCGGCGTACTGATGCCGGGTCATGGAGGATCGGGCAAATCCTCTACTTCGCTCGCGTGCCTTATGAGCGGGTTCGACTTCGTGTCAGACGACTATCTCGCCTTGGCGCTCGATCCAGAACCGCGCGCCTACCGTTTGTATTCGACTGCGAAGCTGGCTCCGGAGAGTCTGAGTCTTTATCCCGATCTGACTGCTCGCGTCCGCACGGTGTATCAGCCGGGGTTCGACAAGGCGATCCTGTTTCTGGAAGACGGATTCCGCCAGCAGCTGAGAGAGAGCATGCCACTCAATCTTGTTCTTAAACCGCGGATCTCGGGCCAACGGGATACGACACTGGGCCCGGCCCAATCGTTGGAGGTAGAGCGCGCGCTCGCCTCGGAAACCCTGGTGCATCTGCCGCATGCGGGAGGCCAGACCGTAGAATTTCTGGATCGCATTGCGCACGAGCTTCCGTGCGCGTCGGTTCACTTGGGAACAGACCGGACGCAAATTGCTATCGCCATTCAGAAAGCGCTGGCCTCGCCGATCGCCTCCGTGCCGCCTCAACGCCGTATTGGGAAACAGGAGCCGTATATCTCCATAATGGTCCATTTTCGTAGCGAAGACCGAGAGGAGCTAAGGAATCTTGCGACCGCAATCGATGCGCAAGGCTACCCGAGAACGGAATTCCTGGTGCTCGCCAGCGGCCCGGCTCGCGCCATGACGGATGAGGCCGTCAGTCTCCCGGGCTACGTTCGTATGCTCGATTTCGAACAGCCGGCGGTAAATGGACAGGCCTGGAACCGCGGCATCCGCGAGTCGTTCGCAGAGCTGCTGATCTTCATCGAGCCAGGCGACCGATTTGCACCCGGTGGGATCGCTGCGCTTGTCCGTGCGTCCGAAATGGATTCCCGGGCGGCTTGGTTTCAGGGCAAAGTTCTGTCTCCCGTGGAAAACGGGCAACGGCTGGGTCCTCTGCGAGGAGCGCTGATTCGCAAATGCGCATTTAAGAACTGTGGACTCTTCGCGATGAATTTCCACCTGCAGGGGCGCGAGCATATCGATTGGCTTGAGCGAGCGGGAGAAAAGGGGCTGGTCGGCCGCGAGATCGAAGACCCTACGCTGCAGGTTGGAGGCGATATCGAGACGACACCTCCCGTCCTTAAGCCAGACCTCGGGCTTTTGAGAGCGCAGCTGGCTCATAGCCGGGCAAAGAAAGTCGAGTGAGCGCCTCGACACCTGGCCGGCTCACTCGATGGCCCTAAGCCTTTTCGCGGCTTCCCCGATCTTCAACACTTCCGCGCCACTGGCAGCCGCTTTCGAGACCACCGCCTCGAAATAGTGGGGCGTGCAGCCGAAAGATGAGGGCGACGTGGCTATGTCATGGGTGTAGAAGATCAGCCAGCCCCCTTTTCCCAGGACCTGATCGATCAGTCTCAAGTTTTTGGCCACGGGAACGGTTTCATAAAGGGAGTTCGCGAACAGCCGGTCGCACCTCTCCCGTAAGGAGTGAATACCGCTAAGAGTGCCGCGGCAAGTTTCGAATCTCGTCTTGACCAGCCGCCACGTCTCAATGCCGATGTGCCCATATGGGTACGCGAATTGACGCGGAGTGAAGCCGGGGAGCACTTGTTGAAGAGCTAAGTGGTTCCGATCCAAATCAGCGGCGATGTCTTCGGCACTGTGGTCTCTGAGTGACAAGTGGCCAAATGTGTGACACCCGATTTCATGGCCGTTAGCGGCCAACCAGCCCAAGTCATCCGGGCCGAAGTGTTCGCCGGCCGCATTGATAGTGTGCGCCAGGCCCATGCATACGTAATATGTCCCTTGCAGGCCGTGCTTACCAAGAATGTCGGCGCCCACGGAGATGGCCGATCGGGGTACGTCATCAAAAGTGAACGAAATGACCGGGCCCTGCATGGCGGGTAGTGACGACGCCGCGTGGATCATACAGTCTGGCCCCGAGATGGAGCCGGCCGGATGGCTTGCTCTAAGTGACGACAGTCATATTCCACCGTCCACTCCAGCTTCGGCCGGGTCAGGGCGCCGATATAGCCGGTAAAATCCCCTCGCGCCGTGCCGGTTCCGAGAGTGTCGACAGCTTGAAACCCTACCGCGTCTACCTCACGAAAATGTTCGGTGCGGGGAACCAGGGAATGCATCGCCGCGGTAACCGTCAGCGCGCCCGCTCCCAGAAAATTCGGCGGGATCCAGGCGATAACACGATAACGCCCGGGCGGCCTTCGCCGGCCATGCCATTCCGTATCCGCGTCGGTGGCCCACAGGATTTCCGTTCCCCACTCATTGTGGACCGCCAGAACGGGAAACAGCGCCAGCGAGCTTTCCTCGACCTGAAACTCCATTTCGAGTCCGAGCTCTTGGCTCAGTTCCACCGTCGGCAGCGTCTCGCCGTTTCGGGAACGGACGCGAACGTTTCGGAGCCTTACCACGGCATCGCCTGGCGCATGGGGACCCTCCGGATACTTTCGCTCCCCGCTGTTGCGGCCTGCGGTGCTCAGATACGCAGCAGCCACCTCCTGCACCGGACCATCCAGCTTTAAGATCCCCTGGTCAATCAGCAAAGCCCGGCTGCACAGCCTCAGCACAGACTGGATATTGTGTGAGACGAACAGCACGGTCTGGCCGCGTTTACCCACCTGCTCGATTCGGTGGATGCATTTTTTCTGGAACTGAGCATCGCCCACCGCCAGAACCTCGTCCACCAGCAGAATCTCAGGTTCTATATGCGCAGCCACGGAGAACGCCAGCCGCAAGTACATTCCGCTGGAGTAAGTCTTCACGGGCTCGTCCAAATGCTGCCCAACCTCGGCGAAATCGACGATCTCATCCAGCTTGCGGAGGATCTCTCGATGTTCCATTCCCAGAATCGCGGCGTTCAGGAAAATGTTCTCTCGACCGGTGAGTTCTCCATGAAAGCCGGCCCCGATTTCGAGCAGGCTGCCGACCCGGCCTCGCAGCTCAACACGGCCCCGCGTGGGGCGAAGAATTCTAGCCAGGATCTTGAGCAGCGTCGACTTGCCGGCGCCATTTCGCCCGACGATTCCGATCACATCTCCGGGCTCGGCATCGAAGCTGACGTTGTCGAGCGCCAGAAAGCGCGTACCTTTTCGCTCCGCCGGCTTGGTCCCACGCGGGACGAGAAACTGGTGGAGCATTCGATACTGATGCTTTCGCTGGCCGAGTGTAAACTCCTTGCTCAGACCACCGACGGAAATGGTCTTCATACCTGTTCGGCCAAATCCGCTTCCAAACGGTGAAAGAGAAGCGTGGCAGCCAAGCCGATCAACAGGATCGCGAGTAGCGACAAACTGAGAAGTTTCCAGTCCAGGGGAGTTCGAAACAAGCAGGACCGCAGAGCCTCCACCACGC
>Ga0302324_100007343_pt1 | contig 23463 bp, 18 predicted proteins | sample Palsa_T0_1_FD_201949 | JGI IMG/M metagenome (GOLD analysis project Ga0302324, IMG submission 201949) | Peat permafrost microbial communities from Stordalen Mire near Abisko, Sweden - Palsa_T0_1 | ecosystem: Environmental > Terrestrial > Soil > Palsa > Peat permafrost | place: Sweden: Abisko... | reverse complement strand
TGGCCGATGGCCGGGAAGAATCCGTCATCAGTGAACCACAGGTCCCCGTCGGGTCCCGTGACGATGTTGTTCGGCACGCTGGTCCGGCTCAGACCATGGGAAAACTCTGTGATGGCGCCGGAGGGCGTGATCCTGCCAATAGAGGGGACGAGGCCGGAGTCGGTGAACCACAGGTCCCCGTCGGGTCCCGAAACAATTTGATTGGGGAAACTGCCGGCGTTGAGCCCGCTCGAAAACTCGGTGATGACGCCCGAAGGTGTGATTCTGCCGATGGCCGGTACCGGACCGTCATCGGTGAACCACAGGTTCCCGTCGGGACCTTCGACAATGCTGCCCAGCGCACTCTGGGCGTTGAGACCGGACAGGAACTGGGTGATGGAGCCCGACGGGCTGATCGTCCCGATCGCTGCGCTACCGAATTCGGTGAACCACTCCTGCTCGGCCGGACCGGCGACGATCGTTCCCACGTCACTATGCGGACTGAGGCCGGCCGAGAACTCCGTGACGCCTCCACCGATGAGCGACGCGGTGGCAACGCTGGGCGCCGCCACCACGGTGATGGTGATCCCCAAAACCAGCGCGGAGATCGGCACTACCGCACAAGCGATGATTCGACGGGCAATCAACATCGCCACACCTCAATTCCAACCAAAACTCGGAAGGGCGTCAGCCCTTGGTCCGCAGGCTGACCATACCAGTTGCGTTGCCCATTGTCACCGGTGCCGAATTGTGGAGGATCGACCTACACTCGCTCATGGCTCGATTCTTCGACGAGGACCAGTACGCCATTGTGCAGGCTGCCTGCGCCCGGTTGATACCGACCGATCAGGATCCCGGTGCCACCGAGGCCGGGGTGGTCGATTACATCGACGGATTCTTGGGTGCTTTCGCCAGTGATCCGCCACTCATTTGGGCGGGAGGTCCATTTTCGGGTCGCTTCGGGGGAGACCCCCGCTTCGGTGCCTTTCACCGACTCGGTCCGCGGGACGAGTTGGCCTGGCGAACCCGGATAGAGGGCTCGTTGGGCATACCCGAGCGCGAGCGCCTCGGACCGGTAGTCGGACTGCAAGAGCACTACCGCGCCGGGCTGGCGGCGTTAGGTGGGGACTTTGCCCGAATCACGCCCGAGGAGCAAGACCGACGGTTGAGGGAACACGAGGAATTCGTGGAGCTCCTCCATGAGCATGCGTGTGAGGGGATGTACGGGGCGCCGGAGTACCTGGGCAATCGCAACCAGGTTGCTTGGCGCTCCATCGGCTTCGCCGGGGACGTGCAGCCGCGGGGCTACACCGACGAGGAGGTGAGCCAACCATGAGCCGGGACTTCGACGCCATCATCATCGGGTCGGGCCCCGGGGGCTCCACCGCCGCCGACGTCCTGACCGCAGCGGGCTGGTCGGTGCTCATTCTCGAGCGTGGCAGGAATTATCTGGTCAACCTGGAGAAGCCGTCCGAGTTGCTCTACGAATTCTCCAACGACGAGATCAAATATTGGAGCCGGCATTTTCTCGGCCCGGACCCGTGGCTCGAACCGAGGACCTTCCGGGTGAGTCCGGCCGAAGGCGAACGCAGCCATATCGGCGACGTCAACAACCTTCCGGCCACCGTCGGCGGTGGCGGCACCCACGCCGACGGCAAAGTGCCGCGCTTTCGTGAGGAAGATTTCCGGGTGCTCTCCGAGCTCGGACCCATGGAAGGTGCGACAGTCGTCGACTGGCCGATCGGCTACGACGACCTGGAGCCCTACTATGCCGAGGCCGAACGTCTCGTCGGGGTAGCCGGGGAAGCCGGTGCCAATCCATTCGCCGCCTGGCGCACCGATCCCTACCCGATGCCGCCAGGTGCTCCCATGTACTGCGCCGTGGTGACGTCGGCGGCGGCCGAACGCCTGGGTTACCACCCGTACCCCGGGCCCACGGCCTGCAATTCGGTCCCCTACGACGATCGGCCGGCCTGCAATAACTGCGGCTTCTGCGCGTTCTTCGGCTGCCCGATCCACGCCAAAGGAGACCCGGTGGCCTCCCTGCGGCGAGCGCTGATGTCCGGCAGGGCCGAGCTTCGACCAGAGTCGATGGTGTCGAAGATTTTGGTGGAGAACGGTCAAGCGACCGGTGTGGAGTGGATCGACCTGGCCGGAGAGCACCACGTTGAGAAGGCAGGCCACGTGGTACTGGCCGCCGGAGCCACCGAGACGCCGCGTCTCCTGCTCCTGTCGGGTCTGGATCACCCGGAAATCGGGCGCAACCTCATGTTCCACTTTCAGACCCTGACATTCGGGCAACTTCCTATGCGCCTGCACGCCCACAAGGGCCGGTCGGTGACCCACCTCCACGACGATTTCATGGTCGTGGGCGACGACGCCCGGGCGGCGGCTGCGGCGGCCGGGCTCCCGTGGTTGAAGGGTGGGTTGGTCGAGCACGGAGGGGCCGCCCATCCCATGCTCGAATCAAAGCTCTATCCGTGGGGACCAGATCACAAGAACCTGATGCGCGAGTCGCCGATGCGCGACCACCTGGTCGGGTTCACCATGCAGGGCGAGGACATGCCTCAGGCCACCAACCGGATCGACCTCGATCCGGAAATCCGTGACATTCACGGGCTCCCGGTGGCCCGGATCACCTACGAGCCGCATCGGCACGAGGTGGCTGCCTCTGCTCTCTACGGACCCAAACTCGAGGAGATCCTCTATGAAGCCGGGGCGGAGTGGGCGCGCACCGCGACATCGCCCCACGTCGGTGAGGGATTCCGTGAGGGGTCCTTCCGGAGTTCGAATATCCCGACCTCGCGTCACGTGGTGGGCACGGCGCGCATGGGGACTGACCCGGCGACCTCGGTGTGCGACGAGTGGGGACGGCTGCACGACGTACCGAACGTGGTTGTCTGCGACTCTTCCTCCTTCCCCACCGGGGCCGGCTACGGGCCCACCTTGACTCTGGTCGCCCTCTCGATCCGCAATTCCCGGGCACTCACCACCTGAAGGGCGGACATCGAGGCCGTACTGCAACGTGCGTAGCCCGGAGCGGAATCGGTATAGTCGGCACGTTGACTCGCTCAACCGCCGCTGCAGCGCAGTGGCGACCTCGCCGGGCATGTGAGAAAGCCAGTTCCCAACTCAACGTAGGAGGGAGACGAGAAACATGGGCCGTCCGGAAACACCACAGGGTCCCCCCGACCCGCGTCGAGGACGTGTGCAGTGGCGAGTGCGGGGCGGCCGTGCCGGCGCCGTCGTGGCCGGATCGGCTGCGTTCGCCTTCCTGGTGCCGATGTCGGTCGTGGCAATGGGCACTTCGGGAGCTGGTGCGGCGCAGTCGGACCAGAACACCCACGGCGTCTTGAAGTACGGCTTCGACATCAACGATGAGTTCTCGAACTTCGATCCCGGAACCGAGGAGAACGACTGCGGCTACACCGTGATGTCCAATGTCTATCAATCCGTGGCCGCTCCCGGGCAATACGCCATCAGTGGTGGCGTGGCGCAGAGTTGGACAGTGTCGAACAACTCGTCGACAGTTACCCTGCACCTCCGACCCGACATGGTCTTCTCCAACGGCGAACCGGTGACTTCCACCGACGTCATGGACAGCCTGGCCAACACCAAGAAGAGTCCCCTGCGAAGTTCGCTGTTCGCCATCCAGTCGATGACACCCACCAATCCAGACACCCTGGTCATTCAACTCAGCCGACCAACCGCGGGTGACTTCATGTGGGCCATGACCTACATAGACGGGTCGGTCTATCCCCCTTCAAGCATCCCCAAGGCCGCCAGCCAACCGATCGGGGCCGGACCATTCATGTTGAAGAGCTACCAGCCCGGATCATCCATCCTTCTGGTCAAGAATCCCACCTACTGGGACTCCAAGGCGTATCCGCTGGGCGCCGTGGACTTCGTGCAGGTGGGTATCGGGCCCCAAGCCGTCAGTGCCATCACCTCTGGTGCGGTTGACATGATCTCACTCGACCCCCAGCAGTACACCGAAGTCAAGAACAACTCCAGCATCGGCACCGCCATCACGCAGTCATACGACTACGTCGTGATGCAGACGCGCAACAACAGCGCTCCGTTCAACAACGTCTTCGTCCGTGCCGCGTTGGAGTACTCGTTCAACCGCGCCACCATAAACAAGGTGGTGTTTGCCGGTGTAGGTCGACCGGCCTATCAGCCGTTCCCTTCAAATTCACCGGGTTACAACAAGGCGGTCGGCAACAAATACGTCTACGACCCGAAGAAGTCCAAGCAGGTTCTAAAGGCGGCGGGATATCCGAACGGCGTCAGTTTCAAGCTGATGGTCCCTTCGGGCGACACCACCTTCCAGCGCCTCGCCACCATTATGCAGAGCCAGATGGCGCCGGCGGGCTTCAAAATGAATATCCAGTTGATCCCCCCGAGCGATCTCCTCCAGGACGTCTACCTCAATAAGCAAGGCAACGCATTGCTGGGCGCCGAGCTGACCAACGGACCCGACATCTCCAATAACTTCGAGTCCGAGTATGAGCCGTCTGGTTTTGGAGCCCAGTACCTCGGCACTTTGGACCTGGCCATCACCCCGGATATTGAGGCCGCCAATGCCTCGCTCAGCCCGGGGCTTCAGGGCCCACTTATGCAGAAGGTCGGCGCCACCGTGATGTCGCAGGGCCTGGAGACGCCGATTGAGTTCGAGCCCTCCATCATCGCCTACAACAAGTCCGTTGTCGGCGGCAAGGTGGTGGCTCCCATCGGACAGTGCCGATCGGACCTGGCTGGCATTTACATCAAGAAGTGAGCTGAGTCCCCGTTGGGATCTGGCGCCTCACTCCTGTCGTTCATTGTCCGCCGCCTGCTCATCACCATTCCGCTCCTGCTTCTCATCTCCTTCGGCGTATTCAGCCTTGTCCTCATCCTCCCGGGCGACCCTGCGCTCACCCTGGCCGGGGGCATCCACTCCAACCCGGCCGAAGTAGCCCGGATCACCCACCAACTCCACCTGAACGAGCCCTTCTGGAGGCAGTACCTGCGCTGGCTCAACGGTGTGATCCACGGGAATCTCGGGACCTCCCTGTTCAATCCGAGCCAAAGCGTCGCTTCGGGGATCGCTTCGAGGTTCCCGGTCACCCTCTTCCTGGCGTTCGGCGGCATGCTCCTTTCCGTCATCATCGGCATACCGGCAGGCATCGTCGCCGGCGTGCGTAGCGGCTCCGCATCCGATCGTCTGGTGACGGTTGGTTCCAGCCTCGGTGTGGCCATCCCGGACTTCTGGCTGGCCTTGCTGCTCGTCATTGTGTTCGCCGTCGACATCCACGTCCTGCCGGCGCTCGGCTACGTGCAGTGGTCAACGTCACCATGGCTGTGGTTTGAGCACCTGATCCTCCCCTGGCTGGCACTGGGACTCGGCGGGTCAGCCACCATCGCCCGGCAGGTCCGGGGTGCCCTCGTCGACACCTTGGACCAGGACTACATGCGTACGGCGGTGGCCAAGGGACTCGGCCCCCGGGCGGTGATCGGCAAGCACGCCCTGAAGAACGCATTGAGCCCGGCTGTCACCGTCATCGGGATCCAATTCGGCTACCTGTTGGGCGGCACCATCATCATCGAACAGATCTTCTCCCTGCCCGGGATCGGCGAGTACATACTCCAGGCGATCAGCCTGAAGGACCTTCCGGTCATCCAAGGGGTGGTACTGGTCACCGCCGCGGCATTCGTGATCATCAACCTGATGGTTGACGTCATGTACGGCTACCTGAACCCCAAGGTCCGCCTCGGATGAGCACGTTGCCCCCCTCGTTCAGCAACGACACTCTGGTGGAGCTGGACGAAGGTGTCGAATACACGGAGACGGGAAGATCAACATCACTCCTCTGGCGTCGCTTCGGGCGGCAGCCTTACGCCATTGCCGGGCTGGGGTTTCTGACCCTGGTCACCGTGGCAGCCATCTTCGCTCCGCTCATCGCCCCATACCCACCCAACCTGCAGAACCTCAACGTCGCCAACAGCGGTCCATCAGCGCTGCACTGGTTGGGCACCGACGATCTGGGCCGCGACATCTTGAGCCGGTTGATCTGGGGTGGTCGCATTTCGATACGGGCCACCTTTGAGATCGTCGCCATCGCCATCGCCTTTGCGGTTCCCATCGGATTGGTAGCCGGCTTCTTCCGGGGCACCGTCGACGCCGTGATCATGCGGTTGATGGATGCCATGTTCTCATTCCCACCGTTGGTCCTGGCCCTGACCGTGGCCGCGCTGCTCGGTGCAAGCATCAATGACACCGCCATCGCCATCGCCATCGTCTTCATACCGAGCTTCGTACGCCTGCTCCGGGGCGAGGTGATCGCCGTTCGGGAGGAGAACTTCATAGAAGCGGCCCGATCGCTGGGCGCCACATCGAACCGCCTGATTCGTCGCCACATCGTGCCCAATGTTGCTTCCCCCATCATCATTCAGATGTCACTGGCCCTGGGTTACGCCCTCCTGGCCGAGGCGGGGCTCAGTTTCCTCGGCCTGGGAGAGCAGCCCCCCACCGCGAGCTGGGGTTCCATGTTGAACGAGGGCTACCAGTTCATCTTCACCACCCCGTGGGCCCTGGTCTTCCCGGGACTCGCCATCATGCTTTCGGTCCTGGCGTTCAATCTCGTCGCCGACGGGCTGCGCGACTCCCTCGGCCGGGCGCGACCTAAGGAGTCCCGCCCGGCGGAACCCGAGAGCGGGAGGCGGTTGTCCCGTATGGCCCAGCTCCGGGGCCTGGCCACCCGGTCACCCCAGCCGAACGTGGCCGACCAGTCCAACGTGACCTCGCTCCTTTCGGTTGAAAACCTACGCGTCGAGTTCCTCACCAATGCCCGGTGGCTCCCGGTGATGGAACATGCGAACTTCACCGTGGAGCGGGGCAAGACCCTCGGCCTGGTCGGTGAGAGCGGCTCGGGCAAGACGGTCTCAGCGCTCTCGGTGATGGGCCTTCTGCCTCCCCGGGGTTGCCGGGCCAGCGGTTCGGTGCATTTTGAAGGTCGCGACCTCATGCGACTGACTCCAGCAGGTCTCCGGCAGGTCCGTGGCAACGAGATCTCCATGATCTTCCAGGAACCCATGACCAGCCTCAATCCGGCCTACACCGTGGGCAACCAGATTGCTGAGCAGGTCCGTACCCACCGCCACCTCAACCGGTCCGAGTCTTGGAGGGTCGCCGTCGAGATGCTCGACCGGGTGGAGATTCCGAACGCCGCCCTCCGGGCCCGCGATTACCCGCACGCGTTCTCCGGTGGCATGCGGCAACGGGTGATGATCGCCATGGCCCTGTCCTGCTCACCCAAGCTCCTGATTGCCGATGAACCCACCACCGCTCTCGACGTCACGACCCAGGCCCAGATCATCGATCTCCTCCACACCCTGCAGAGTCAGGAGGACATGGCGATGATCTTCGTCACCCACGACCTTGGGGTCATCGCCGATGTGGCCGACGATGTTGTCGTGATGTACGCGGGCCAGGTCGTCGAGCACACCGATGCCACCAATCTTTTCAGCCGGCCGCGCCATCCGTACACGGAGGCGCTGCTGAACTCAATACCCCAGCTGACGCCGCCCGGCGAGCCGCTTCACTTCATACCCGGCATGGTGCCGCGACCTGACCAGGTCCCACTGGGTTGCCGCTTCAGTCCCCGGTGCGACCATGCCACCGAGGATTGCTTCACAACATCGGTAGAGTTACGCCCTTCGGCGCACTCCATGGGTGACTTGGCCACACCGTTGAGCCGGTGCATTCGGCAAGACGACCTGAACCTGATCGGTGCCCGCCAACTGGTCGAGCCCGTGGCCACCTCGACTTCGCCGACGGCCCTCACCGAGCCACTGCTGGCTGTCCGAGGACTCTCCAAAAGGTTCGCCCTGCGCAGCGGCGTACTGCGCAGGGTCTCCGGCGAAGTCGCTGCTGTCGACGCCGTGGACCTGATCATCAATCCGGGAACGACCCTGGGGCTGGTCGGTGAGAGTGGCTCGGGCAAGTCGACTCTGGCTCGCCTGGTCACCCGCTTGATTGAGCCATCCGCCGGCACCGTCGTTCTCGGAGGCACCAACATCACGGACCTGCGCGGGCCGAAGTTGCGACGGGAGCGTCAGGGGATACAGATGGTCTTTCAGGACCCGTATTCATCGCTCGATCCGCGCCAGAACGTCCTGGAGATAGTCGCTGAGCCCCTCAGGATCCACACCGAGCTCAACCGGGTCCAGCGCGAGCAACGTGTGGTCGAGCTGCTGGACCAGGTGGGCATCGGTCGTCATGTGTTGGCCCGCCAGCCCCATGAGTTCTCCGGTGGGCAGCGCCAACGCCTGGCCATCGCCCGGGCATTGGCGCTGGCGCCCAAACTCCTGGTCTGCGACGAGCCGGTCTCGGCTCTCGACGTCTCGACCCAGTCCCAGGTCATCAACCTGTTGAGCCACCTGCAGGACCGGTTGGGCCTGGCCTACCTCTTCATCGCCCATGACTTGTCGGTTGTCCGCCACTTGAGCGACCGGATCGCCGTCATGTACCTGGGCAAGATCGTCGAAGAAGGTGACGCCAATGAGGTCTATGTCCGACCGACCCACCCCTATACGGCCGCGCTGCTCTCGGCCATTCCGGTCCCCGAACCGCTGCGGCAACGAGCGCGGAGACGAATTGTGCTGAAGGGAGAGGTGGAGTCAGACCAGAACAACCGTGCCGGGTGCCGTTTCCGCACACGTTGCCCCTTCGCCATGGACATCTGCACTGCGGTTGACCCCGAGCCGTTCGAAACGCCCAACGGCACCACGGTCCGCTGCCACCTTCACACAGTGGGACCGACTCTGGGCGGAGCCACTGTGGCCAGCCTGTAATCACCATGATTGGCCGTCGCAAGACATGCGCCACTCTCCACAAACTCACGACGCTTCGCGTATTAGGCTGTGCCACGTCAGGCGATGCTCGCTCATCGCAGGCAATCCCGAAGTACCAAAACATAGGGAGGACCGGATGAGCGACCGCTCTGGAGTGCTGTCGACGGACGAGGATCGGCTGGCCGCTCTCGGCTACAAACAGGAGCTCAACCGCGGCTGGAGCGGATTCTCCAACTTCGCCATCTCGCTCACCATCATCTGCATCCTCAGCGGCTGCTTCACGACCTACGGACAGGCTTGGAATGACGGCGGCCCGGTTGCCATCTCCATCGGATGGCCGGTGATCAGCCTCCTCGTCCTCCTGGTCGGTCTCTCCATGGCCGAGCTCGCTTCGAAGTACCCGACCGCGGGCGGCATCTACTACTGGGCCTACAGCCTGGGCGGTGTCCGCTGGGCCTGGTTCACCGGTTGGTTCAACCTGCTTGGACTCATTGCCATCACGGCCGGCGTCGATTACGGCTGCGCGTCGTTCCTGAACTCGGTGTTCGCCCTGTACAACCTTCACTTCATCCTCAACTTCACCACGACGAACGACTCGACGATCCTGCACAACACCTTCATCCTGTTCTTCCTCATACTCGCCGCCCACAGCCTGATCAATGTCTTTTCCTCGCACCTGGTGTCACTGCTGAACCGGATTTCGGCCTGGTGGATGCTCGGTGGGGTGGTCGTGATCGTCGGGGTGCTCATCTTCGGACCCTCGACGCACCAGAGCTTCTCTTACGTGTTCGGACACCGAACCAACAACACTGGTTTCTCGGACCACCTCTACTGGTTCTTCATTCTGCCGCTCGGCTTCCTGCTCACCATGTACACCTTCACCGGGTATGACGCCTCAGCGCATTTGTCCGAGGAAACCCATAACGCCGAGCGTGCCGCACCCAAGGGGCTGTGGACGTCGATCGCCTATTCGGCAGTCGGCGGCTGGATACTGCTGCTGGCCATCACGTTCGCGGCAACGCATGTCGCCGCTATCAACAAGGGCGGCGGCGGTGCGGTTCCAATCATTGAGACGGCGCTCAGCACCGGCCTGGCCAAACTGGTCCTCGATATATCCGTTATCGGTCAGCTGTTCTGCGGCATGGGCTGTGTTGCGGCAGCCTCTCGGATGGTCTTCGCCTTCTCGCGTGACGGCGCTGTGCCCGGCCACTCGCTGTGGCGACGACTGAACAAGCATCAGACGCCGACATGGTCGGTGCTGTTCGTGGTCACCCTCGCCCTCCTGATCACGATCCCGGCGCTGTTTGGGAACGGCGCCGGTCTCCCGGTGGCCTTCTTCGCCGTCACGTCCATCACGACGATCGGGCTGTACATCGCCTACATCCTGCCGGTCTTCCTCCGCTGGCGGAAAGGGGATAGCTTCGAGCCGGGCGTGTGGAACCTCGGTAAGCACTACAAATGGATCAACCCCATCGCCATCGTCTGGGTCGTGCTTTGCGTGATCATCTTCATCCTGCCGACATCGCCGGAGGCAGTTCCTTGGGAGAGCGGCTTTAGCTGGAGTGATTTCAACTACGCGCCAGTCGTCACCATTGTCATGGCGCTCGGGGTCTGGATCGCTTGGGAGGCCGCCGCCAAGCGATCGTTCAAGGGCCCGGTGAGGACGCTCGACAGTCCGGACGTCGGCACGTCAGATGATCCAGCGCTGATGCCCGTGGACTGAATTTTCCAGCGCGCTCGGAGGGATTCGAACCCCCAACCTTCTGATCCGTTGAGGGATTTCGATCGTCCAGCGAGTGCGACCAAATCCATCTCGCCAGATCAGGAAGGGTGCGCGATCCAGCCAGTCCCCTCGAGTCGCCCCTCGTTCACCGATTTGAGTAGCAAAGCAGTAGCAAGCCACCGACAGATGTTGAACCGAAGGGATTCTCGAAGCCGGATAACTTCACTTCGCAGTCGTCGTGTCTCCAAGGATCTGCAAGCAGCGTTCCGAGCGATCAGCAACGAGGTCGACGAGCCGGTGTGAAAGTGGACGGTCGAGCATCTCGATGTCCACGGCAGCTGCTGCGTCAGCAAATGCATCCGGGCCGCGCTGCGCGAGTCCAGCCACACGCTCCATGACCAGGTCGTTGTCGAGATCGAGATCAGCGGCGAGAGCTGGCCACGTGTTGTGGTGGAGATAGACGCGATAGTCACCGCCAATCTTCATGGCGAAGTGCAGCTTTCTTTCGTGCATGCCGTATGGCAATGCCGACGCAATGTCGTACAGCGGAGCAAGACGCACTTCATCGCCCGCGAGGAGAAACGAGTAGTTCTTCGCGTGCGCATCCGTGCCACCGATGAGCCAGTTCCAGGCCAGCGCATCGAGGAAGCGCAACGTAGACTCCTCAACAAAGCGCGGTGCTATCGACTGTCGCATGAGCTTCACGATGTCCTTTGGGCCGGGTCCCCCTTCGTTCTGGTACTTCTTTGATGGCAGCACGGAAAGTGCCTGACAAAGGTCTTCCTGATGGATCCTGATGACCGTGTCCCCGACGATCCGCCGGTCATAGCGGTCGACGACGATTGCCGCTTCGCCTCCGAACTGAGTCACTCGGGTGCGAGCCGCCAACAGACCCGCTCGCCGCGCGGCATCGAGACAGAGGTGCTCGTTGAGATCGTGGTCGTCGAGGCCGGCGACGGCTGGCTTGAGGATATGACTTGTGGCGATCGGTCCAGATGGCTGACCCCAGCGACCGTCCTTAAATAGAAGAGCCGTCTTGGCCTGCGTGCCAGCCAGGCTGAACTGACCTGTGGAGGTCCGGCCCAACCACAATGTCGAGTCTTCTCTCAACTCACGTAGCCGCTGAGCCACGTCATCATCGGTGAGCCATGCGACCGTTCCCGGTCTCCCTATGACTTCGTCCAGCACATCGGGTGCTGTGAAGCGAACGGCTCCGGCGACATCATGGCCGATCGGTGTCGAAAGCATGGAGAACGGCGAGGAAGCTGAGGCGTGGAATTGCCGCGCCCACCGGGCAAGCACAGCTTCGTTGTCGGGGAGCAGGCCCCACAACCATGGTGAAATGACATGGTCGGGGTGAGAGCGCACTTGGAGTGGCATGGATACGGACAGTGGAGTCGCCCCAGGACTCTTGCGGTAGTCGTCGTCATAATCGAAGCGGAGTCGACCGCCGTGTAGGCGTGTGACGGTACCTGCGGTGGTGTCCTGGAAAATTGCAATGAGAGAGTCGGTCATTGGTCGCGGTGCTCGTCAAGGATGGTGTCGAGGTCGATGGTGTGAGGTGACGGCGGCGTCGGTGAATCGTCGATATCCAGAGTCAGTCCAAGCTCATCGAGGACGCGGAGGACCAAGGCGAACTCCGCTTTGGGCTTGCCGGCTTCGAACTCGTAGATCCACTTCCGGGAGACGCCGACCAGTCCGGCCAGCTCAGCCTGATTGAGGCCAAGGTCCTGTCGACGGCCCCGGACAGCGGCAGCGAAATCCTTGATCGAGCGAGCACGCATGGTGATCTCCTATGAAACCGTTCGGTGTCAAATATACCATGCTACCGAACGGTGTCAATCACTCCATGCCACCGACGAGTGTCAATTCCCCCAGGCCACTAACCAGTGTCACCCCCGCCAAACCACTTGGTGGGCTTATTTGGGTCCTTGACCTGGGCTTATTCTGCGCGCTCGGAGGGATTCGAACCCCCAACCTTCTGATCCGTAGCGCAATCCCAGTTGTCGGCTGAGTCTGTCCACAGCCAGGGCCCCAGCTCAGGTAAGTCGAGGCGTCCATCTGTTCGTTCTGGATGGTTGGTAATTCACCCAATTGAGTAGCAACTCAGTAGCAATAGTCCACTCTGCATTCCCTCCCAGGTCATTGGCTAAGCCTTCGATTCTGACCCCAAAGGCCTATTTTGGCGATCGACCCTTACGATTTATTTGTCGAACCATTTAAGGATTTGGGGGCGGCCAGGTACGAGCGGCCAGAGCGATCAACTCGAGATCCGGAAAGCGCGTTGATCGACGGAGGGGTCCACAGGGAGTCCCAGCGAGGAACTTCGATAGATCGGTGGGGTCGGTGATGTCGGAGTACGCAGCCAGACCGGAGAAGTCGTTCATGACTCCAAGTACCTGCCGATTTTTCGTCTTCTCAATTCGCCATCGTGCCATTTCTGCAATTTCGTATTCGATCAGATTGGCATCCAGATTCAGTGACCGGAGGACGTGTTCAAGTGCGGTAGGGAAGCGTTTAAGGAGTGTCGATGACGGCGCTAACGGAAGAAGGACCGGGAAGAACGAATTTTCGTTCATAAAGAACGCGACTTGGGGTTTCCAGAACAAGACGGTCGCGTACCAAGAGCCGAGAACAGTCGTGCTGGATGCTTCGTCTGTGAATTGATTCTCGACCCGATCGAGGAACTTCTTCGTTCCATGGACGACTAACAACGAGTCAGGCCCTATCTACGCGCTTCGCAAGTACTTTCGCAGAGCGCGCCGCACAACTTCACCGGCCGGTACTCCCTCTTCTTGAGCCCGCCGGTCGAGAGCTTCCCGAAGTTCGGGATCGAAGCGAACTGGCAGTCCCTCTGCGGCCGCCGAGCCCATCGAAGGCCTGCCCGGACGTCGTCGCAAGCTCTCTACATCAAGCCCATTCTCGGCTCGATTTGCCATCTTCTTGACGACTTCGTCTGTCAGCTCGACTCCGCCTCGGGAACGCCCATAAGTGCGCTTTTCAGCCATTTGGATTCTCCTGTCTTGGAAGGAGTTGCTCGTATTTCGCTCTCATTTTCATGGCGTGGATCGCCATTTCTGATCCGTCGTCACGAACGACAGTGACCACTTCCAAAATCCGTCCAGCCAAGTCAGGCCCGATATAAAGCACCAAGTCCGGATCTTCGCCGTCCTCGGCCACATATAGGGCGAGTTCAACGGCGTGCGTGATGTCGTCGTCAGTAAATCTGTCCTCTTGTTGATGCTTGCGGGCCGACTCGGCGATGTCCACGTAGTAAATATCGTATCACGAAACTAACTCTGAACTGCGGCTGCGGCGAGCGTGGCTGGATCACTGGGTTGGGTGCGGAAGGACGAATCGGATTAAACGAAAACGGACTCACAATGAGATGCCCCTTGTCTGCCCAGTCACGTCTGTTAGCTACTGCCGAGTGCTTGATGTGCGCAATCGGTCAGGGTTGAAGAACCGGTGGCACGGCCGTGCTACTGCATTTCAATCCGGTATGGCGAGCACCGTTGTCAGGGCAAGCCATCAACCAGGGACTTTGGCGCGCTCGGAGGGATTCGAACCCCCAACCTTCTGATCCGTAGTCAGATGCTCTAGTCCGTTGAGCTACGAGCGCTTGGTGCGGAGGGCAAGTGTATCGGAGGCCGGTCAGACGGCGATCGGCAGCTTGGCGTACCCCCGCACGGTGCTGGTGTGGAGCGGGACGGCCTGCTCCAGGTCGACCGACCAGGTGGGGAAGCGGAGCAACGTCTCTTCCAGGGCGATTCGGCCTTCAAGGCGGGCGAGTGCGGCACCGAGGCAGAAGTGCACTCCATAGCCAAAGGAGACGTGGTGATCCATGGTCCGATGGATATCGAAGCGGTCGGCCTCGGGGAACGACCGCTCATCACGGCCGGCTGATCCAGTGATCAGAAGCACTTTGGAGTCCCGAGGTATGACCTGGCCGTGCAATTCCACCTCGGCGGTGGTCCAGCGACCCTGCACCGGGGACGGAGCCTCGTAGCGGAGCAACTCCTCCACCGTGTTGGGGATGAGTGTCGCGTCAGCCGCCAGCTCAGCCCGTTGGTCGGGGTGCGCGTCCAGAACGAGGCCGGCCCAGCCGATGAGCCGGGCGACCGTTTCCGTGCCGGCGCTGGCAATGAGCAGCGCGAACATGGTCGACTCTTCAAGAGTCAGCCGGCGCAGTGTGCCGTCTCCAATGACGATCTGGCCCTGCAACAGGTCGGTGAACATGTCGTCACGAGGTTCGAGTTGGCGGGCGCGCAGTTGGCCCTGCACGTATTCGTGGAGTTGTCCCATGGCAACTGCTGAAGTGTCATTGATCATCCCCGTTTCCGGGTGGAGATGGAATGTGGCATCGATGAACCCACGCACGTCGTCGCGATCGTCCGTAGGGACACCGAGTAGTGCGGCAATGACGTAGGCGGGTACCCGCGCCCCGAAGTCCTGCACGTAGTCGAACCCTTTTGACCCGAGCTGCGCATTGAGGAGCGACGCACACAGGGAACGGATGTCATCTTCCAGGACGGCGATGCGCCGGGGGGTGAACGCCTTGGAGACCAGGCGCCGCATGGCGGTGTGATTGGGCGGATCCATGAAGATCATGAGATCCCCACCGATGAAGTCGGGCGTCATCATCTCCAGCACCGTGCCGTGGGCCGAACTGAAGGTGGCGCTGTCACGCGAGGCGGCGTCGACATCGACAAAGCGGCTCAGCGCATAGAAGTCGTGCGCCGCGTTGTAATACACCGGCGCCTCATCGCGCAGGCGCCGCCAGACCACGTGGGGATCCGCCTTGAACCGCGCGTCAAAAGGATCCCAGGCCAGCGGTTCCCCGGCGAGCTGCGTCGAGGTCACGCCGCCGGAGAGAATTGGGGCAGCCACGGGGCGGTGGCCGCCAGAAGTTCGCCGGTCATGGCCACCACATGCTCGTAGGGCAGACGCCCCACCATCTGGTCGGCCAGCATGGCCTCCAGCACCGTGGTGCGATTTCCCGTGAGGGCGGCCTCCACGGTCAGTTCCTGGGAGACGTTGATGCGGCGGAGATACTCACCCATGACAGATGGGACAGTGACCGTGTCCCGGGGATGGACCCCGTCGGCATTGGCGATGCCGATGCACTCGGTGAAGGCACCTTCGGGCAAGTTGGCGACCTGACCGGTGTTGGGCAGGTTCATGGGGAGCCAGCGCTCCTTGCCGGTCACCACCGAATCGAGCAGATCCGCCACCAGCTCGCCCGATGGCCACGGAGGGATCTCGTCCATCTTCATGAGATAGTCCACCGAAGCGTCGTCGTCGGCCTTGTCGGCCGTGTGCCCGGCCACACCGTAGTGGTGCACACCCCACTGGCGGCCGAAATCCGAGGCCGCGGTCACGAACCCGGGGAAGAACTCGACCACGTGGGTGTCCGAGGATCCGGGCATGACACCGAACCGCTGGAAGAGGTCGAACTTGACCATGTTGTTGTGCACCACATCGGACTTGGTCCACTCCTCTCCCGAGGAACGCTTCTTCCAATGGGACGCCGGCGGAGGGGTCATCCAGATGGGCTCGTCACCGCGCGATCCCGGGCGCTCCAGAAGGTCGCGCAGCATGGCGAAGCCATCGTCGGCTCCGATGGTGAGACCGGTGATGAGGGGGAGATGGTTGACGCCGGCGACCACGGGATTGATCTCGTGCATGCCGCAGTCGAAGAGGAGGCTCATGGCGAACTGGAATCCCACCAGCTCATTGCACAACCCGACGGTGGTGACCGCCGTTTCGCGGGTGACAGCCCGGCAGAGTGTGGTGAGAGGGTTGGACACATTGAGGAGCAGGGCGTCCGGCGCATGCGCTTCTGTGGCCCGGGCGATCTCTACCATGACCGGAATGCTGCGCAGGGCCCGCATGATGCCGCCGGGACCGACACTGTCGCCGACCGGCTGACGGATGCCGTACCTGTAGGGGATCTCAATGTCGTGCTGCATTGACGAGAAGCCGCCGACCGAAAGGGTCGTGAGGACGAACTCGGCCCCCTCCAGCGCAGCCGGGAGATCGGTGGTGGCCCGCGCCGTCAGCCCGATACCGCGGCTCTGCGTGACGTGCTCAATGAGCTCCAGCATTTGGGGCAGGCTGTCCCCGTTGATGTCGTGCAGCGTCAGTTCGGCGTCGGCCAGCGAGGGTGTGTTGGCGAAGTCAACCAGGAGGGTGGGAGTCCAGTGGGTGCTCCCCCCTCCGACAATGGTGATGTGTGGTGGCACGGCTCGATCCCTTTCCGCCTCAGACTCCCAGGTGGGGGCCATCCCATAGCTTGATCCCGCCGAGAATGCCGGCCGTGTTGTCCACCACCGTGGTGCGGTCGAGAACCTCGCCCAGTTCGTCGCGGTCGACGCGGCGGGCGTTGCCACCACCGATGTAGAGGTGGTCGAAGAAGAACAGGGCATCGAGGCAGGCGATCGCCTCGCGAACTCGGTGATTCCAGTGCTTGTCGCCTTCCTTCTTTCGGGCCAGCTCACCCAACTGCTCGTTGTAGGTCTCGTCCTTGCGGAAGGGGTGATGGGCGAACTCTTGATGAGGGAGCAGTGCGCCGTCCATGAACACGGCGGTACCGAAGCCGGTGCCTAGTGTGATGACCAGCTCAAGTCCTTTGCCCTGCACCACGGCCGCCCCCTGCACATCGGCGTCGTTGGCCACCTTGGTGGGCTTGCCGAGCGCTTTGGCCAGGGCGTCGGCCAGGTCGAAATGGGCCCACGCTGCGAAGAGCTCGGGATCGACCGCGGTGCCCGGACCCTTCTTCGTCACAAAGTGGGGTGCGCTCAGGACCACTCCGCTGCGCACCATGCCGGGAAAGCCGCACGAGATCCGGTCGGCCGCCGGAAGTGGCTGGACCAGTTTGGACAAGGCCGCCACCATCCCGTCATCACCTTCCGGCGGCATGGGGTAGGTGGTGGCCACCTTGACCCGGTCGGCCACCATGCTGCCGTCCTTGCTCAGGACGGAAGCTTTCAGACCCGTGCCGCCGATATCGATGGCCAGCGTGAACGGGTGCTCGGGTGAGGCCTCGACGGTCGGGGAAGGGGTGGTTTCCACTCTGCGCACTGTATGCCAGCAGATGCCGAGCGGGAGGCGGCACCTACGCCAGTAGGTCCCGAACGGTGGCCCGGAGCAACGCACTGAACTCGTCGGTCGGGATGTCGTCAAAGGCATCGGCGGCGATGACGATGCCGCCCATCACCGCACCGAAGGACGCCGCCATGCGTACCCGGTCCCGCACGGGGAGGCGGACATCGGAGAAAATCTTACGGAACTGTTCCTGCATGTCCTGATGCTTGGCGTCGTGCTCCTCACGGTGGAGCTGTTCGAATGCCGCCTGATTCCGCTCGTGGAGCAGAAAGATCTTCCGGTGGGCCAGCATCTGATCGACAATCTCCTCTAGAAGTTCACCCCACCGTGCGGCGGTGGGCTCCTGACTGGCCATCTGGTCCAGTGCTTCGGTGCTGAATTCGTGGAGACGCAAGTGGAGCGCCATCAAGATGTCGCCCTTGCTGGAAAAGTGGTAGTAGAGCGCCGCTTTGGTGAAACCCAGCTGCTCGGCGATCTCGCGCAATGAGGTCTTGTCGTAGCCCTTTTCAATGAAGAGGTCCAAGGCCACGTTGAGAATCCGCTCGCGGGTGCTCAGCGCTTCGGGGACTTCTTCAATTGCCGTCTGCGTTATCGTCGACACGTCCTCATCTTACTTGACGGCAGGTTAGTAAATCACTTACCATGCGGTTAGTAACAGACTACTAGCCGACCGGTAAGGACGCCATGAGCCCGCACTCGATGATTGAGGCAGAAGGATTGACCAAACGCTACGGTGAGACCCAGGCGTTAGCTGGGGTCGATTTCTCCGTGCCGGCCGGGACCATCCTCGGTGTCCTCGGCCCCAACGGGGCAGGCAAGACCACCGCAGTGAAGATTCTCACCACGTTCGCCAGGCCGGACAGCGGCCGGGCCACCGTGGCCGGCTACGACGTGGTGACCCAGGCTGCTGAGGTCCGGCGGCACATCGGAGTGGCTGCGCAGGATGCGACGCTTGACGCACTCCTCACCGGCCGCCAGAACCTGATGCTGATTGGCGAGCTGAGCCGGATGACCCGGAGCGCATCCAAGGCCAGGGCCACCGAATTGCTGGAACAGTTCGACCTGACGTTCGCGGCCGATCGGGTCATGAAGGGTTACTCGGGTGGGATGCGGCGCCGTTTGGACCTGGCCGCCAGCATGATGACCCGCCCACCGGTGCTCTTCCTCGACGAGCCCACCACCGGTTTGGACCCGGCCGCCCGCCAGGGCATGTGGGAGGTCATCCGCGAGCTGGTGTCCGGGGGCGTGACCACGCTGCTCACCACGCAGTACCTGGACGAGGCCGACACTCTGGCCGATCGGATCGTCGTGATCGACCACGGCCAGGTGATCGCCCAGGGCACGCCGCGGGAGCTCAAGGAAGCCAGCAAGGGAGCGCGGCTCGAAGTGACGCTGGCCGAGGCCCACTCCGATGCCGTCTCCGCTCTGCAGCAATTGGTCGAGGGCAGGGTGCAGGTGAGCGAGGACGGCCGCGTGCTCAGTGCCGGCGTCGACAATTCACCCGGACTGGCCACCACTGTTGTGCGGGCTTTGGACCAGGCTGGAGTGTTGGTGGACAACATAGAGGTGCGCCAGCCCTCGCTCGATGATGTCTTCTTCTCCCTCACCGGCCGTCCGGTCGATGAGCCCGACCCCTCCGCAGATCCCGCAGACATCGTCCTCGAAGGAGCACACGCATGAGCACCGTCCTCATCCCAAGTGCGGGGAACGCACCGGCGCGGTCCCACTTGGGCGTTCGGGACCGGGTAGCCGACGTATGGTCGCTGACCCGGCGCAACCTGATCCACATTTCACGCGAGCCCATGCAGCTCTCCGATGTGACCATTCAGCCGGTGCTTTTCACCCTGCTGTTCATTTACGTGTTCGGTTCGGGCATCCCGATTCCGGGCGGCACGTACAAGGATTTCGCCCTGGCTGGTCTGCTTTCGCTGAACCTGACCACTTCGGTCATGGGCACGGCGGTGGGCCTGAGCACCGACCTGCACGAAGGAGTGATCGACCGCTTCCGCACTCTTCCCATGTGGCGGGCCGCAGTGCTGGTCGGCCGCTCCATCGCCGACCTACTCACCGCTGCCGTCTGCGTCACCATCGTCGCCCTGACCGGGCTGGCTATCGGATGGCGACCTTCGGCCAGCGTGCCGTCGGTCATTGGCGGCTTCGCGCTGGCCTTGCTCTTCAGCTACTGCCTCTCGTGGGTAGCGGCCTGCGTCGGCCTGAACAGCAAGGGCCCCGAGTCGGCGGCGTCGTTCGGCTTCATCGTGTTGTTCCCGCTGGCCTTCGTCTCCAACGCCATGGTGCCGACACAGCACATGCCAGGATGGCTCCAGGTGATCGCCAACTGGAACCCGGTCAGCGCGGTGACCGCCGCCGCTCGGCACCTCTTCGGCAACCCCAACCCGACGGCGGGAATTTCAGCCTGGCCCATGCAGCACCCGGTGGAGGCAACCCTGATCTGGTGTGTCGTCATTCTCGGTGTCGCCGCACCACTGGCCTCCCACCTCTTCAAGAAGGCAACCACCGACTGACCCGGTAGCGTTCTGGCGATGAGCGATCAGCCGTGGATGCACGATGCCTGCTCCCTGGTCGACGCCTACCGGGCCGGAACCATCTCCCCCACCGAGGCGTTGGAAGGCTCGCTGACCGCTATAGCCACCTCGGAACTCAACGCCGTGTGCTTCGTCGACGAGGAGCAGGCTCGGGCCACGGCAGCCGGGGCCGACATCTCGTTGCCTTTCGGGGGCGTGCCAATGGGTGTCAAGGAGCTCGACCCGGTCAAGGGCTGGCCGCAGACTGAGGCCTCGCTGGTCTTGCAGGACGAGATCGCCGACTACGACGGCACCATGATCTCCCGTCTGAAGCAGGCCGGTGCCGTGCTGGTCGGCCAGACCACGGCCAGCGAGTTCGGCGGCATCAACTGCACCTACACCCGACTGCACGGTGCCACCGCCAATCCGTACAACCTCGAGTGCACCCCGGGAGGATCCTCGGGTGGCTCGGCCGCCTCGGTAGCTGGTGGGCTGCTGCCCATCTGCACGGGTGGCGACGGGGGCGGGTCGATCCGGATTCCGGCCGGGTTCACCGGCCTCTACGGGCTCAAGGCGACCTTCGGGCGCATCCCCAAAGGTCCGCACACGGAGATAGAACCGCTCACGGCGGTGATCGGGTGCCTGACCCGATCGGTGCGTGACGCGGCCCGGTGGTACGACGTGTGCAACGGAGCCAGCGAGTACGACCCGTTCAGCCTGCCCCGCGTCGAAGGCTGGGAGTCCTCCCTCGGGACCATCGACCTGCAAGGTATGGGAGTGGTCGTCTCCGTCGATCTGGGCGCCGCCGTCGTGGCCTCGGCCGTGCGGGCGAAAGTGGAGGATGCCGCCGCCGCGCTTATCAGTGATGCCGGACTGGTACGAAAGGACGTACCGGTCAATCTGCCCAAGGGCGGCTTGGAATGGGCCCTGGCCGGCACCGCGTCGCTGCTGGTCGGCCTGGGTGATCGCTATCCGGACTGCCAGGGCGATCTCACGCCCGAAATCATGCTGGCGGCCAACATCGCCACCAATCACTACACCTTGGAGACGGCCAAGAACATAGAGACTTTCCGGCGCGACATCATCGTCAAAGTGGCCCGCATTTTCGATGAGGTCGACTTCATCATCTGCGCCACCAATCCCGATGTGGCCTTCCCGGCCAAGGGACCCATGCCCACCACCATTGACGGGGTCGACCTGATCAGCGAATACGGCTTCGAGGCCGCGGTGGGAAACAACGGTGCCCTCACCATCCCCGCCAACACGACGGGGAACCCGGCAGCGGCCATACCCGTCGGGCTGGTGGACGGCCTGCCGGTCAGCATGCAGATCATCGGGCGCCATCATGCCGAGCAGCTCCTGCTTGAGCTGTCCCGGGTGGTCGAACGCGAACGGCCGTGGCCGCTGGTGGCGCCGCAATCGCCGATCTAATGGCACCCACGGTCGTCCACGTCGCTCCCCACCCCGATGATGAGGCGGTGGGCTGCCCGGGATCGCTCCTCCATCTTTTGGACCGGGGCTGGCGCATCGTCAGTGTGATCGCCAGTCTCGGCTTCACCGATCAATGGGAACGGCGGCGGGCCGAAGCCGAGGAGGCATCCCGGCGGGCCGGATTCCTGCCGATCTTCCTCGACCCACCACTGCGCATTTCGGTGGGAGACGACTTGGAGGTGGCCACGCAGCGCGTGACGACCGAGCTCACTGGCATCGTCAACGAGTACGGCGCTTCGGTTGTCGTGTCGCCCTCGCCTCATGACGTGCACCATGGGCACGAAGTGGTGGGACGGGGCGTGCAACGGGCCATGGTGAACCTGCCCGGCACCATACGGTGGTGGATGTGGGGGGTCTGGGGCGACCTCCCGGCACCCAACGTCTTCTTTGGTTTCGACGAGGCGTCCCTGCAGCGGCAGCTCCACATCCTGGAGGCCTACCAGGGTGAACTCGACCGCAACGACTACCGCCGGCTCCTTTCCGGGCGCGCCATGACCAACGCCGTCCTGGGTTCGGAGCGGGTCTTCGGTTTCGGGTATCCGGCCGCCAGCAGCCTCCCGTATGCCGAGGTGCTCACCGAGGTCCGGCGCATGGACAACCGCTGGATGGCCTCCGAACCCCACCTGCTCGACGAAGGCCCTTCGCGCGAGGCCCAGTACGACCTCGACCTCACGCCCTGGCTGGACTCACCGAGTGTCCACCAGCTGGTCGGATGGATCCGCGAAGTGGAGGGCGATGCGAGTACCTGAGTCGAGCGTGTCAGCGAAACGGTCCGAGCTCAGTATCGAGATGGGAGACTGACCTTTGACCACGGTGACCCCAACCCCATCCAACCTGAGCGAGCACTTGGTGGCCGCCTTCGGGCGCGACGGGTTCGTTGTCGTCCCCGATCTGTTGACCGAAGCGGAACTTCAGCAGTTTGGAGCGGCGGTCGACAAGGGAGTGGAGGTGCGCAGCCGGGGCGACGCGCGCCAACTGGCCGAGAAGACGCGGTACGAGCAGAGCTTCATCCAATGCCAGAACCTGTGGGAGGACTGCCCGGGTGTCCGGCCCCTCACCTTTCACCCCGCCGTCACCGAGACGGCGGCACGCCTCCTGCAGGTTGAGTCCATCCGTCTCTGGCACGACCAGGCTCTCTATAAGGAGCCGGGTGGACGGGAGACCGATCCCCACCAGGACCAGCCCTACTGGCCCATTGCGGAGACGGGCACCATCACGGCGTGGATCCCCTTCGACGGCTCGACGCTGGAGAGCGGGGCCATGGGCTACCTTCCGGGCTCCCATCTCCTCGGCATCCGCAAGTTCGTCAACATCTTTTCGGGACATCCTGAGGACGTGCTGGCCAGCGAAGCGTTACGCGACCTGAGTCCGGTGTACGTGGAGGTGCCGCGTGGGGCCGTGGCGTTTCATGGTGGACTGACGTTCCACCTGGCCCGACCCAACCAGACCGACCGGGTCCGACGGGTGCACACGGCCATCTACTTCCGCGATGGCTCGGTTCGGGGCTCGGAATTCCCCCACCCCAGTGTCGACCGGGCCGGGATCCGCCTCCATGAGGTGATCGCGAGCGCCGTGACCCCGATCGCCTGGCCCCGGTCACCGGGCGATCTCCCGGCTCCTCCCGTCAACTCCCTCACCGCTGGACACGAAGATGAGGACGCGGGAGCCACGCCATGACGTTCACCACCGGAATGCTCCAAGACGATCAGCTCGAGTCATGGTCGGAGAACGGCTTCTTCCGCATTGAGGGCTTCGCCGGGAGCGACACGTGCAAGGCCATGCTGCAACGTGTGACCGACATTG
>Ga0302324_100007341_pt1 | contig 23464 bp, 23 predicted proteins | sample Palsa_T0_1_FD_201949 | JGI IMG/M metagenome (GOLD analysis project Ga0302324, IMG submission 201949) | Peat permafrost microbial communities from Stordalen Mire near Abisko, Sweden - Palsa_T0_1 | ecosystem: Environmental > Terrestrial > Soil > Palsa > Peat permafrost | place: Sweden: Abisko... | reverse complement strand
AGCTTGCTGAGTACTCCCCTGAAACCGCTGAGTCGATTTTGGGCGAGGCGGCGCGCTTCGCGCAGGAGGTGCTCGAACCCCTGAACCAAAGCGGTGATCGCGAGGGTGCGCGCTGGACGCCTGGCGGCGTCGTGACGCCGAAGGGTTTCGCCGCGGCTTATCGGCAATTCGTCGAGGCGGGCTGGCCGCAACTCGGAGCAAATCCCAAATACGGCGGTCAGCCCGTGCCGCAGGCCTTTGGTGCCGCGGTGCGCGAGCTCTGGGGGGCCGCGAATCTTTCCTTCAAGCTGTGTCCCATGCTCACCCAAGGCGCGGTCGAAGCGGTCGATTTGTGCGGCTCGCCGGCGCAGAAGGAGCTCTTTTTGCCGAAGATGATTCGCGGCGAGTGGACCGGCACCATGGATCTCACCGAGCCGCAGGCTGGGTCGGATCTTGCTCAGATTCGCACGCGCGCCGTGCCCGACGGCGAAAACTACCGGCTTTTCGGCCAGAAAATCTTCATTACCTGGGGTGATCACGACTGCGCCGAGAACATCATTCATATGGTGCTGGCGCGCATCGAGGGCGCACCATCCGGAGTGAAGGGCGTGTCGCTCTTCATCGTGCCGAAAGTTCTCGTCAATGCCGACGGCACGCTCGGTGAGCGCAACGAAGTACGCTGCGTATCAATCGAACACAAGCTCGGGATTCATGCGAGTCCCACCTGCATGCTTGCCTTTGGAGACACGCGCGGCGCGCTGGGCTACCTCATCGGCAAGGCTAACCGCGGCCTCGAGTACATGTTTGTCATGATGAACGCCGCGCGTCTGTCGGTCGGCATCGAGGGCTATGCAGTTGCGGAACGCGCCTTTCAGCGCGCGTCCGAGTGGGCGAGGACTCGCGTGCAGGGCAGGCCGGTCGGCGCACCTGCGAGCGGTCCGGCTACGATCGTCTACCACCCCGATGTCAAACGCATGTTGCTGACGATGAAGTCGTGCATTGAGGCCATGCGCGCGCTCGCATTGTATGCCGCGTTCGAACTCGATATCGCCGAGCTCGATCCGGACGAGCAGCGCCGTCTGCACGCGCAGGCGCGCGCCGATCTGTTGATACCGATCGTCAAGGGATGGTGCACTGAGCTTGGTAACGAGCTTGCCGGAACGGGAGTACAGATTCACGGCGGCATGGGCTTCATCGAAGAAACTGGCGCCGCGCAGTACGTGCGCGATCTGCGCATTACGACGATCTACGAAGGAACGACTGGCATTCAGGCCAATGATCTGATCGGGCGCAAGCTGGGGCGCGATCGTGGTGCGGCCATGAATGCCCTCATCCTCGAGATGCATGCTGAGCTTGATGCGCTGGAGGGCAGCGATGCCGTCATGCGCGTCATCAAACACACCGCCGTCGAAGCCGTCGACGTTTTGCGCGCAGCGACGGATGCCATTCTGCAGGCTTTCTCAGCCGGTCAGGAGCGTGCGTTCGCAGTTGCGGTTCCTTATCTCAACCTCTGCGGGTTCGTGACCGGGGGCTGGCTGCTGGCCAAATCCGCGGCGATCGCCGCGGGGCGGCGTGCCGGCGCTGAGCGCGAATTCTATGAGGCAAAACTTGCAACTGCGCGGTTCTACGCGCAGCAGGTGCTGCCAAGGGCGCTCGCGCTGGCACGGATTGTTGAAAGCGGCGCGGCCAGCGTCACAGAGAGCGATGCGGCGCTGATTTAACGCTTCGCGCGCGCAGCGCGCGTGCGCCGCATCGGCGCACGCAGCTTTAATGCCGGCGGTTCGTTCAAGGACTGCAGAAAGATTCGTCGTGCCGTCTGCGGCAGCGCACTCCATTCGACCTTGGGTATTTGAGTACGACGCAGCTGACGGTCGCTGATGCGCGCCGTGGCATCGCTGGCTTGCGCCCGGCGTGCGGGCAGACGCCGTGTCTTGCCACCGCGCAGGAGGTCGGCGATCGCCTGCGCAACGCCATGATCACGCGTGAGCTCACTGTGTGCGGTTGCGGTGAAGTAGGTGCGCGCTCCCGGCAGGAGCGCCTGCTCGGTGGGAACGGTGCCGTCGCCATTGCGGGTGATTGTGTAGACGAAATCATCCCGCTGACGCACGACCGCTGTCACCGTTTCCTGATTCACTCCGGCGATGACGACAAAGCGCTCGTCGCCACCGGCAAGCGTGCGAGGAAGTGTGCGTGCCGCTCGCAGGAGTCCGGGGCGTGGCCGCGGGCCGCGCTGCGGCCATTCCCCGGGATCGAAGAGATCAACCCCAGCGTTGTGATCAGGTGCGGGCAGCAAGTGGTAGAGGCTGGGAAAGGAGTTGAATACCTTCTCGGCCAGCCACTCGGCGGACTGCTCCTGATTGAGGCGTGCGATCTTACGCACGACCGCATAAGTGCCGCGCAGCGCCTGCACCGATGCGAATGAACCGAAATTGGGCGTGCCAAGGAGTATGACGCGCTCCACGGAGCCTGTGCCCGCCATTGCCAGCGCCGCTCGGCTGACGAGGCCGCCCATGCTATGCGCGACCAGCATCACCCGTTTCGCGGGCTCAAGTCGCAGGCGCGCGGCAAGCGCCTGTCCGAGCACATCCACACCGAGACGCCAGTCGTAATCGTGGAAGGCGCAGTCAAAGCCCGCCGCCTGCAAATGCAGTTTTAATCGCAGGTACGTGTAGAGCACCACGCCGAGCGAGACGATGCCGTCATCAGGCGCGGGCTTCAGCAACCTCAGGCGTCCGGCCTCGATATCCACCGGATCGAGCCAGAGGATGTCGGGTGGCAGTGGCGCGGGGCGCGGCAGTCCGAGCTGCGATCCCATGATTCCCGGAACAATAATGACGCGCACGGCATCGGCTGCGAGCGTCGTGTTGCTCGCCGCGCGCACCAGAGTTGTAAGCTCGCGATATTCCGCGGCGCCGAAATAGTTCTCAAGCTCAGGTCGATGCTCTCCGGCGGCGAGCAGTTTTTCTACCTGCGCATCGCTCCACGACAAGCGGTCGTAGGGCGAGATGTGATGTGGTGATACTTCAGATTTGGCCAAGCGATGCTCTTAACTGTGCGCGCGGCGGGTGCGCACACGCGCTGCGCGGATTATGCCAAAGTGGCTTTGATGCCACGCCACTTCGAGCGTCATGAACCACTCGCTCTTGCAGCGCTCTTTGCCGGCGCCTGCGGGGTCGCAAGTTCCGGGATTTTCGTGCGCCTATCGCAAACCGGCCCTACGGCGACCGGCTTTTGGAGGGGAGTTTTCGCATTGCCGCTGCTCGCCGTTTGGGCGTGGGCGGAAGCGCGTCACCGTGGCACACGCTGGAATCGCTGGATAGGGGATGCGCGCATCCTCTGGGCCGGCGTGTTTTTTACTGGCGATCTTGCGTTCTGGCATTGGTCGTTGGTGCTGACCTCCGTCACGGCAGCGACCCTCGAAGCGAATCTTGCCCCGCTCTTCGTGGCATTGATCACGTGGATCATATGGCGCGAACGACCCAAGCCACGCTTCCTCGCGGCGCTTGCGATCGCATTCACCGGAGTTCTGCTGATCGTCAGTCCGAAGCTGGGTCGGGCCCACGGCGCACTCACCGGGGATCTTCTCGGGCTTGGCACGGCCGCCTTTTATGGCGCGTATATGATCGTCGTCGCGCGTCTGGCAACGACCTACGGCACCGGCGCGCTCATGCTGCGCACGACGCTGATATTCACTGTGCTTCTGGCGCCGCTCATGATGGATCAGAAGATCCTTCCTGATAACCTTCACGGTTGGGCGCTGCTCATTGGACTTGCGGTGTCTGCGCAGGTCGTGGGCCAGGGACTCATTGCCTATGCTCTTGCCCGCCTGCCGGCGAGCTTCAGCTCTCTGGCGCTGCTGCTGCAGCCGTTCGCCGCCGCGATTTACGCCGGTGCGTTGCTCGGCGAGCGGTTGTCTCTGGTGCAGATAGCCGGCGGCGTCATTGTGTTGGCCGCGATCGTCCTTGCGCAGCGTACGCGACCCTAGGCGGCGTGCAATGCGATCTGCGCGCACACTGCGGCGATCGCCGCATGGCGCGCGGTGGTCCGGCGCCAAACACCTCCGATCTTGCGCAGTGGCTCGGGACGGGTGAAGGGCCGTACGACGACGCCGCGCGCCTGGCGATAGGCGCCATGGGTCGCAAGCTCGGGCAGCAGAGTGATGCCCGCGCCGGTTGCAACCATCTGCCGCAGGGTTTCGAGGCTCGTGGCGCGAAAATCCTGTTTTTCCTGCATGCCCGCCTGACTGCACACGGCAAGCGCCTGATCGCGCAGGCAATGGCCGTCCTCGAGCAACAGCAAGGTCTCGCCTTCCAGGTCCTGGACCCGGATCGCCGGGCGTTTCGCGAGCGGATGGGTTGCAGGCAGTGCGACCATGAAGTTTTCATCATAGAGCTCGCGCGCTTCGAGCCCTTCCAGATCCACCGGGAGTGCGAGGATGCCGAGGTCAATCTCGCCGGCGCGTAGCTTCGTGAGCATCGTGGCAGTGGGATATTCATAGAGGCGCAGGTCAAGCCGCGGCAGCGCCTTTCTGATTTCGCGCGCGACGCGCGGCAAAAGATAGGGGCCTATGGTCGGCAGCATCGCGATGCGCAGCGCTCCAGCCAGCGGATCGCGATGCGCGCGCGCCAGGGTGACCACCTCATCGCTCGCTTCGAGAATGCGCCGCGCACGCACCACGATCTCCTGGCCTGCGGCAGTCAGTGCCACGCGCTTGGGCTGGCGCTCGATGAGCTGCACTCCAAGATACTCCTCGAGCTTCTTTAGTTGCGTCGAAAGCGTCGGCTGGCTCACAAAACAACGCTCGGCGGCGCGGCCGAAGTGGCGGGTGTCCGCTACCGCGACGAGATAGCGCAGGTCCTTCAGTTTCAAGTCCGACATAGCGTTCAGGCCCGATTCATAATAACTATCGAGACTATCATATCAATCGATTGGAACAATGACATTGTGCGGCGCAATATGCGCATCGTTACTTTTAACGGTGTCGCAGGACGCCGCGTTACGGAGAAAGACACATGTTGAGCATTGGTCAAAAGTTTCCGGCTTATTCCCTCACCGGCGTGGTCTCGAACGACCTCGCCAAGGGTTTTCAGCCATTCACGAACGACAGCTTCGCCGGCAAATGGCAGGTCGTATTTTTCTGGCCGAAGGATTTCACCTTCGTCTGTCCCACCGAGATTGCCGCCTTTGGCAAGCTCGACAAGGAATTCAAGGCGCGCGACGCACAGCTGCTCGGCGTGAGCATCGATAGCGAGTTCGTGCACCACGCCTGGCGCAAGGAAAAGGAGGAGTTGCGCAACCTTCCCTTCCCGATGCTCTCGGACATCAAGCGCGAGCTCTCGCAGGCTCTGGGCATTCTGGACCCGGAAGCCGGTGTGGCGCAGCGCGCGACGTACATCGTCGATCCGCAGGGCGTGATCCGCTTTGTATATGTCACCGATCTCAACGTCGGCCGCAGCCCGGATGAGGTGCTGCGGGTCCTTGACGCGCTGCAGACGGATGAGCTGTGCCCGTGCAATTGGAAGCAGGGCGACGATACGCTGAAGGCGGCCTGATATGACCCTCGAGGACATTCGCGATTCGCTGCCCGACTACGCGCGCGATCTGAAACTCAATCTTGGAACGGTACTGACCCCGGCGGGAGCGCCGGGGCTGTCCGAGCGGCAGATTTGGGCGGTGGCATTGTCGAGCGCTGCCGCCTCGCGCAATCCCGCATTCACCCGCGAGATCGAGACACTCGCTCGCGCGCATCTCGATGCAGCGCATGTGCAAGCCGCACATGCTGCTGCTGCCATCATGGGCATGAACAATGTCTATTATCGCTTCCTGCACCTGGTGGAGGATGAGGAATACAAACAGCTGCCGGCGCGGCTACGCATGAACGTGATCGGCAATCCTGGAATCGACAAATTCGATTTCGAGCTTTTGTCGCTCGCGGTTTCAGTGATCAACGGCTGCGGCACATGCGTCATTGCCCATGAGCGCCAGCTGCGGCAGCACGGCATGGGGCGCGAAGCCATACAAAGCGCCGTGCGTATCGCCGCCACTGTGCATGCCGTCGCGCGCGCCGCTGAGGCATCCAAGGCCGCCTGATTGGCCATCGCCCTGCGGGGCCAAAAATACGTCTTAAGGATCGGCGTGGCGCCTGTGCAGTTCTTGCACAGGTGTCAGATGCGTCGCTGCAGAAGCGGCCTTCAGGGCGTCGCAGCCACCGAGCGGCTCGCGAGAATGAGTCCCTGGTCGAGAAGATTGCGGATACTTACGCCGCGGCGCCCCACGAGATTCGCCTTACTGGCCGAGAGCTGGATGACGCCATGCAGAAATCCCCACAAGACGATGGCGACCGCCGCCGGCTGTCCGGCGTCAGGGCGGATGGAACCGTCGCGCATCCCGATCTCGAGTGAATTGACGATCATGCTCTGCAGTGCATCGCCATTGCGGGCGCATTCGCCTTCGTTGCTGTCTGGATTGGCATCCGTCGGTGAGCGCAGTTCGCAGCGCGCCAGCACACCGAAGTACACTGGGAATTCCTGGGAAAACGCCACATAGGCCCGGCCAATCGCCTCAAGCTGGGCGATGCCGCGCTGGTGCCGAGCCGCCTCTTCACGGCAGCGCTGCATCAGGATCGAAGTCGCTCTTTCACCCACGCCGAACAGCAGATCGGTCTTATCCGTGAAGTACACATAGAGGAGCGCGCGCGACAGTCGCGCGCGGCGTGCGACCTGATCCATGGTCATGTCGTCCCAGCCTTCGCTGGCTGCGACCGCTTCGGCGGCATCGAGAATCTCTGCGCGCCGGCGTTCTTTTTCTTCGTGGCGGCGCTCGGCAAGGTCATTCATGGCCGGACTACCTTAAGGTACAGCTTGACACTTTGTCAATTATTACACATTAAGACAATTGATTCGCCGGCGGGCGCGTTTGCCGCAGCTGTCTCGTTTAGACTTGCGCACCTCAACGCACACCCTGCCGGAGTTGTCATGAGCGACTCAGACTCACCCTTCAGCGAGAAAGACGGCGCGACCGTGCTCCACACGCTCAACCAGATTCTGGAACTTGAGCTGGCTGGGCTCGTGCGTTACCTGCACTACAGCTTCATGATTTTCGGCCACACGCGCATCCCGATCGTTTCCTGGCTTCGGGCGCAGGCGAACGAGTCGCAGACTCATGCGACGCTTGCGGGCGAGCACATTACGAATCTCGGCGGACATCCGTCGCTCAAGATCGGATCGCTCTTGGAGACCCATAAGCACAATATCGATGAGATCCTGACGGAGGCACTCGAGCACGAACACCAGGGGCTCGAGGAATATCGCAGGCTGCTTACGATGGTGACCGGCAAGAGCATCATGCTTGAGGAATATGCGCGCGATCAGATTGCGGCCGAGGAAGAGCATCTCGCCGAGATCAAAAAGATGATGCGCCGGCCAGGGTCCATTAAATAATAGTAGAGAGACAGGCTGTGCGCTGTTCCATCCAGGAACGGCTGATGAGATGCCCCTAAATCGTAGAGCTCCCCGAGCCACCGCTGCCCTGCTGTTGCTCTTGTACCGCGCGGCGTTTGCCGGGGCCGTCGCCCTCGCAGCTGCCGCCCATGGCGCCGTCATTGTGACGGACGATACGGGGCGCTCCATCAGCCTTGCGCACGTGCCGCGAAGGATCGCAAGTCTTGCCCCCGGTGCCACCGAGATGCTCTTTGCAGCGGGCGCAGGCGACCAGGTCATTGCAACGGTGGAATATTCAAACGACCCGCCGCAGGCGCGCCGCGTGCCGCGCATCGGCGACGCCGCTGCCATCGACATCGAGCGTCTCGTGGCTTTGCACGCCGACATCGTCGTCGTGTGGCCGGAGGGCGGCAATCCTGCGCAGATCGCGGCGGTCGAGCGTGTTGGGCTGCCCGTGTACCGCGAGCGGGTGGATGCCTTCAGAGAGTTCCCCGGTTCACTGCGCAGGCTTGGCGCGCTTGCAGGGACAGGGGCGGCGGCGGACCGGGCGGCGCGCGAATTGGAAGCGCAGCTCCTCGCGCTCACCAAGCGCTATGCAGGCGCCGCGCCGGTCACCGTGTTGCTGCAGATTTGGGATCGGCCGGTCTACACCGTGGGCGGGATGCATCTGATATCGGATTCACTGCGACTTTGCGGCGCGCGCAACATATTCGGCGATCTTCACGAGGCTGCGCCCGTGGTCGATGTCGAGGCCGTCATCGCGCGTGACCCTGACATGATCATTGCGGCCGCGCCCCCTGGAACCGCGGCCTCCTGGCTTGCCGCGTGGAGAGCCTTCGGCACTCTCAAAGCGGTACGCGCTGATCGGCTCATTGCCTTCGAGGATGAGCGGCTGACGGGGCTCGGTCCAAGTGCGCTCGCAGCGACGGCCGCCCTGTGCCGGCTCATCGACGCCAAGCGCACCGCGCCGTAAACCCGCGCGCATCTAATCCCGGAAGTTGTTGAACTGCAGCGGAACTTCAATGCCCGCTTTGCGCAGGAACTGGATGGCGGCCTGCAGCTCATCGCGCTGTTTGGCGGCGATGCGCACTTTGTCGCCCTGCACGCTCGCCTGGGCCTTCAATTTGGATTCCTTGATCAAGCGCGCAATCTTCTTGCCCGTCTCCTGATCGATGCCGTGGCGCAGGATCACCTCCTGACGCGCGGCGGCCAGGTTCGTCAGCGGATCCTTTGTCTCGACGCACGCGACGTCCACGCCGCGCTTCGAGAGCCGCAGCTTCAGGATGTCGAGCATTTGCTTCAGCTGAAAGTCCACCTGCGCGTGCATCGTCACAACAAGTTCCGCCAACTCGTAGCGCGCGCCCGTGTCTTTGAAATCGAACCGCTGCGATAGCTCGCGATTCGCCTGGTCCACCGCATTGGTGACTTCATGGGCGTCGAGCTCTGAGACGACATCGAACGAGGGCATCGGTTGTCAGCCTTTCTTGAGCTCGGTCTTGAGTTTTTTCTGGTTCCGGCGGGTGAGCTCCATGAAGCGCGGCGTTGGGCCCGCGTCCTCATAGATGGGATCGCCCTGGTCATCGGTGGCGATCACTTTGCTGCCCGGAACATAGGGCATGGCTGCGGCGACTTCCTGCAGCGCGATGCCGAGGAGATCAGTGATGATCTGCTCGGGCGTGCGGCCGGGAAACATCTCGGTCAGTGCGTGCAGACGCGCTGCGTCGTCAAGCGGCAGATGGACCGCATATTTGTTCACGGTGCGCGCACTGGCTGCGCCGTGGCGCCAACTCTCAATCAGCTCGGTCCACTTCACGTGTGACTCCCTGGGAATCCGCCGTGGATGCGCCATTGTAGCCGAAGCGCGCGGCGTGATTTCTTGACGACTGCTCGATCATCCGGCCATACTGCCCAGCAAATGTCGCGACAGCACTTGAATACTTCCGCGCGCTGGTGGTGGCGTCCCTTCTGACGGAGGGGGTGTCCGGGCGCTGTCAGTTTCCACGACTTAAAGATCCTCAAGGCCACGAGAACCCATCCTCCGGATATCCGCGGGATGGGTTTTTTTTTGGAATTACGCTATTGAAGCCACCATTCGACATATCCGGTGATCTTGATACACCGGTGTCGGCGTTCATGAAGCTCGGCGCTTTAAATCCGCGCTTTCTCCTCGAGAGCGTCGAGGGAGGCGAGCGATTGGCCCGTTACTCCTTCATCGGCTTCGGGGACTGTCTGGAGCTCAAGGTCGGGCAGAGCGGCGTCACGATCGCAGGAGAAGCCGGGCCATTGCCGTCCAACGCCGCCGAGCTTTTGGACTTGCTGCGGCGTGCACTGGCTCGTGCACCACGGCCGCTGCCGGAAATGCCCGGGGTGCCGCTCGCCGGCGGCCTCGTCGGCTACGCCGCCTATGACGTCGTGCGCTTCTTCGAGCGCTTGCCTGCGCGCCGTCCGATCGCGAACGCGGTGCTGGCAATGCACTATGTCGCGCCGCAGTCGATCCTGGTGTTCGACCATTTGACACGTGGCATCGCACTGCTGCACGCCGGTTCGGAGGGTGAGCGGCGCTCCTTGCGTACCGAGGTTATTCGCGCCCTGCGGGGCGCCTTGCCGAACAGTGCACGGGCCGGTCGCTATGACGCGCCCACCGCAGCCTTCAGCCGCGCCGACTTCATGGCCGGCGTAAGCCGCACGCAGGAGTACATCGCCGCTGGGGATGTCTATCAGCTCGTGCTGTCGGCGCGTTTTGGCGGGCAGCACGAGCTTGATCCCTTCCAGGCGTATCGCGCGTTGCGGCTCATCAACCCGTCGCCTTACATGTACTACTGCGCGCTGGGCGACGTGACGGTCGTAGGGTCATCACCCGAGGCGCTGGTGAAACTCAACCAGCGCCAGGCGCAGCTGCGGCCGATCGCCGGTACCCGCCCGCGATCGGACGACGCTGTCATCGATGCTGCCCGGGAGACGCAGCTGCGCGCCGATCCCAAAGAAAACGCCGAGCACATCATGCTGGTGGACCTCGCTCGCAATGACCTCGGTCGCGTGGCCTGCGCCGGCACGGTGCGGGTGGACCCCTATCGGTCCATCGAGCGCTACAGCCACGTCATGCACATGGTGAGCGGCGTGCACGGGGAACTCTCGGCCGGACGCGATGCATTTGATCTCTTCGCGGCTACCTTTCCCGCGGGCACACTGGTCGGTGCCCCCAAAGTGCGGGCCATGCAGATCATCGACGAGCTCGAGCCTGTGAATCGCGGTCTCTACGGCGGCACAGTCGGCTACTTCGGGGCGCGTGGTGATATGGATCAGGCCATCACCATCCGCACGCTCGTCTTTCGCGGCGACGAGTACAGCTTTCAGGCGGGCGCGGGCATCGTTGCCGACAGTGTGCCCGCCACCGAACATGAGGAAGTGCTTGCCAAGAGTCATGCACTGGTGCGCGCGCTGGAGCTTGCCCAAGGGGGCCTTTAATGCCGCAGCTGCTGCTCATCGACAACTACGACTCCTTTACGTACAACCTGGTGCAGGCATTTCTTGTACTGGGCGCCGATGTGCACGTGTATCGCAACGACGCCATCAGTGTGAGCAGCGCGCTCTTGCTCAAGCCCACCCATCTATGCATCTCGCCCGGGCCGGGTACACCATACGACGCCGGCGTATCGATGCAGATGGTGCGCGCCTTCGCAGGCCAGGTGCCGGTGCTCGGCGTGTGTCTCGGCCACCAGTCGATCGTCGAAGTGTTCGGCGGCAAAGTCGTGCGCGCCGCGCGTCTCATGCACGGCAAGACCTCGCTCATCGAGCACGACGCGCGCACGGTGTTCGCAGGACTGCCGCAGCCGTGTGAAGTAGGCCGCTACCACTCACTCATCGCCGCGCCCGACAAAATGCCCGCTGAGCTCGAAGTCAGCGCGCGCACCGCCGAAGGCGAGATCATGGGCGTGCGCCACCGCAGTCTTCTGGTCGAAGGCGTGCAGTTTCATCCTGAGAGCATACTGACGCCGGACGGCCCGCAGCTGCTCAAGAATTTTCTCGATTTGGCCGAGGGCGAGCGCCGCCCCAACGCCGTTCCCGGAGTCCTGCATGCAGTCTCTGCGTGAGTTCCTCGAACGACTGCTGCAACGCCACGATCTTTCCGAAACCGACGCGGAGGAGCTCCTCATCCAATTGACAGATCCGCAAATGCCGCCTGCGCTGGCTGGCGCGGTGCTTGCTGCACTGCGCAGCAAAGGCGTGATCGCGGCTGAGGTGCGCGGCTTTGCCCGCGCCATGCGCCGTCTCGCCCGCCGCCCGCAGATTGCATCGGAGATCCGTGCGATCGACGTCGTCGGGACCGGCGGCGACGCCTCCGGCAGTCTCAATATTTCCACGGGCACGGCGTTGTTGACGGCCGCTTGCGGCGTGCCGGTGATCAAACACGGCAATCGTTCGGTATCCAGCCGCGCCGGCAGCGCCGATGTGCTCGAAGCGCTGGGACTTGCGCTGCCGCTCGATGCGCACGCAGCCGGACAGTGTCTGACGGCGACCAATTTTACATTCCTCTTCGCTCCTCACTACCACCCGGCGATGAAGGCCATCGCACCCGTGCGCGCAGCGCTCGGCGTGCGCACCATCTTCAATATCCTGGGGCCGCTCGCGAACCCTGCCGCGCCGCCGCTGCATCTGATCGGCGCCTTCAGCCTGGACGCGGCGCAACTCATTGCCGACGCACTTGCCGGACTCGACATCGAGCGTGCCTTCGTCATCCACGGCGCTGAAGGGTGGGACGAGCCGACTCCCATTGGTCCATTCACGCTATACGATGTGCATCGCGGCCAGGTTGCGCTCGGCATGCGCTCGCCCGAAGACTATGGCCTTAAGCGTTGCACGGCAGCTGCGCTTGCGGGCGGGGATGCCGAGCACAATGCGCGCGCGCTGCGCGCTGCGCTTTACGGCGAGGATCAAGGAGCGCATCGGGATTGTCTTCTATTGGGTGCTGCGCTCGCGCTCGAAGTGGCGGGCGAGGTGCGGCTGCCGCGCGAGGGTGTGGCGCGCGCTGCGGCCGCGATCGACAGCGGCGCTGCGCGGCGGGTGCTTGATCTCGTGTCCAGCTTTCAGCCAAGTGCTTCATGAGCGAGGATTTTCTCAAGCGGATGGCGCAAGGCAGCCGCGCGCGGGCGCAGGCGGCCAGGCGCCGCTGTCCCGCCGAACGCATGCTTGAGAAGGCGCAGGAATCTCCCGCGCCCCTGCCCTTGGTGCAGAACGCAGCAGGCTTCGACATCATTGCGGAACTGAAGCTGCGCTCTCCCGCTGCCGGGGCCCTGCGCGCTCTGGATGAAGACATCGGGGGACGCGTCAGGCGCTATGCGACCGCTGGCGCGGCGGCGGTTTCCGTGCTGACTGAGCCCAGTGAATTTCAGGGCGAGCTTGCGCATCTGGAGTTGACCGCGCGCGCGCTTCAGCCGGTGGGAATTCCGGCGATGCGTAAGGACTTCCTGGTCGATCCCTATCAGGTGACCGAGGCGAGGGCAGCCGGCGCGGGAGGCGTTCTCGTCATCCTGCGTATGCTCGCGCGCGAAGAGCTGCAGGCGCTCATGGCCGAGGCAGAGCGGTTGGGGTTATTCGTGTTGCTCGAGGCCTTTGACGCGGCGGACATCGAGCTCGCGCACGAATTGGTTGCAGGCTATCGGGATAGTCCCAATCCGACGGTACTCGTCGGTGTCAATTGTCGGGATCTGGTCACTTTGCAGGTGGTGCCCGAGCGTCTTCTCCAATTAGGCCCGCTTCTGCCGCGTGGCGTGCCGCGCGTGGCGGAGAGCGGTGTCACATGCGCGGAGGATGCAACCCGTGTGCGCGCGGCTGGATACGATATGGCGCTCATCGGCAGTGCATTGATGCGCTCGCGAGATCCTGAGGAGCTTCTGCGTCAGATGCTCGACGCAGGCCGCGCCTAGGACGCACTGAATCGATGTGGGTCAAGATCTGCGGCATGACGACACCAGCGGCGGTGGCTGCGGCGCTCGAGGCTGGCGCGGATGCGATCGGCTTTGTGTTTGCCGAATCCGTACGGCGCGTAACACCGCAGGTGGCGAGGCAGCTCGCAACGGTGGCGCGCGGCCGCGTGCCCCTCGTCGCCGTGATCCGGCACGCGACGCAGCAGGAGCTTGACTCCATCCTCAGCGACTTTGCGCCGGATGTATTGCAGGCTGAGTCGAGCGACCTTGTGCGGCTGTCTCTGCCGCGCGAGCTTGATCTCCTCACGGTGGTGCGCGCGGGCCATGAGCCGCCGGACGCGCCGCCTGGCCGAGTCCTCTTCGAAGGCCCGGTGAGCGGCACGGGCGTGCCCTGTGATTGGGCGCGCGCCCGCGCGTTTGGGCAGAAGACGGAACTGGTTTTGGCGGGAGGCCTCAATGCGCGCAACGTCGCAGCAGCCATTTGCGCCGTTCGTCCCTTTGGCGTCGACGTGTCGAGCGGTGTGGAAGAGAAGCCGGGCATTAAGAGCGCGCTTGAAATTGCCCGTTTTGTGCGAGCTGCGCGCGAGGAGAGCAAATCATGATCGCGCCCCTGCCAGCTATCGATACCGCGCAGCTGCTTGCTGATTCCATTGCCGGCAAGTTCCCCGATGCGCACGGGCGCTTTGGCCCTTTTGGCGGGCGCTACGTTCCGGAAACGCTCATTCCGGCGCTTGAGCGCCTGGAGAGCGGCATGCGCGCACATCTGCACAGCCCGAAGTTCCAGGAGCGCTTCAATTACGAACTTTCCTCCTGGGTCGGCCGCCCCACGGCAATCACGCACGCCGGACGGCTGTCGAAGAGTTGGGGTGCGCAACTTTGGCTCAAACGCGAGGACCTTGCACACACGGGCGCGCACAAGATCAACAATGCCCTCGGGCAGGCGCTGCTCGCGCAGGAGCTTGGCGCGAAGCGCATCATCGCCGAGACCGGGGCGGGCCAGCATGGAGTGGCCAGCGCCGCCGCATGCGCACGCCTGGGGATGCCCTGCACGGTATACATGGGCGCGGTCGACATGGAGCGCCAAGCGCCGAATGTCGGGCGTATGCAACTCATGGGCGCGACCGTCGTCCCGGTGACGAGTGGCGATCGCACCTTGCGGGCGGCGATCGATGAGGCGCTGCGCGCCTGGGTGTCCGATCCGACGGATACGTATTACCTCCTGGGTTCCGTTGTCGGTCCTCATCCCTATCCCTATCTCGTGCGTGAACTGCAATCGGTGATCGGGCGCGAAGCGCGCGCGCAGATGCTCAAGGAAACGGGCGCGCTTCCGGATGCGCTCATTGCCTGCGTCGGCGGCGGCTCGAACTCCATCGGACTGTTTCATGCGTGGGTGGCGGATCGCAGCGTCGAGATTATTGGCATTGAAGCCGGCGGCCGTGGCGCAGAACTCGGCGCCAATGCCGCGACTTTGACCTACGGGAGCCCTGGGGTGCTGCACGGCGCTTATTCTCTTTTGTTGCAGGACGAGGATGGCCAGATCCAGGAGACGCACTCGGTATCGGCGGGACTCGATTACCCGGGCGTAGGGCCAGAACACGCGCTGCTCTTGGCTACGGGACGCGTGCGCTACGAGGCCGCAAGCGATCAGGAAGCTTTGGCGGCCCTCAAGGAGTGCTGTGAAATGGAAGGCATCCTGCCTGCCATTGAGAGCGCGCACGCGCTCGTCGGCGCGAAGCGCTGGGCGCGCACGCATCCGGGACGGAGCATTCTCGTGGGTCTATCGGGTCGCGGCGACAAGGATATGTCGACTCTGCAAAGTACGCTGATCGATGCGGCGAATGCGCCGCGCAGAGAAGCCGCACGATGAGCGGGCGGGAGCGCATCAGTAGCGCAATCCGCGCGGCCAACAGCCGCGGGGGCCCGGCGCTCGTGGGCTTCATGACCGCCGGCTATCCCAGCCGCGAGCGTTTCCGCGAGCACCTGCAATCGATTGCTGCCGGCGCCGACGTGATCGAAGTCGGTGTTCCCTTCACCGATCCCATGGCCGACGGGGTCACCATCCAGCGCGCGAGCCGTGCGGCTCTTGCGCAAGGGGTGAGCCTGCGCTGGATCCTGAAGGAGCTAGCGGCAATGCGCCTGCCCGTGCCCGTGATCCTGATGAGCTATATGAATCCGCTGCTCGCCATCGGGCTCGCGCGGCTTTGCCAATCGGCTCTCGAGGCGAACGTTGCAGGATTTATTGTGCCTGATCTGCCGCTCGACGAGAGCCACGCATTGCGCGCGGCGCTCGCTCCTCATGCTCTTGCGCTCATTCAGATGGTCACGCCAGTGACGAGCGCAGCGCGGCTCGCACAGCTATGCGATACGAGCCAGGGTTTTGTGTATGCAGTAACGATGACGGGCACGACCGGGCGCAGCGTCGCCGTCCCGCAGACAGTCCTTGACTACCTTGATCGCGTGCGCGCGTGCGCGCGCATTCCGGTGTGTGCTGGATTTGGGATCCGCAATCGCGAACAAGTGTCGCTCCTCGCTGATCATGTCGATGGGGTCATCGTGGGTTCGGCGCTTGTTGAGGTGCTGGAGCGCGATGAGGATCCGGCGGCGTGGCTTGCCGCGTTGCGCACCGACGCGCGATGACTCTCGGCGAGGAAGCCCGCACGCATCGGGGGCTCGCGGTGCTCCTGGCGGCGCTTGCGACGGTGAGCCCATTCTCCGTCGACACGTTCTTTCCGTCGTTTCCGGCGATCGAGGCGCAGTTTGCGCTCAGCGCCTGGCAGATGCAGCAGACGCTTACTGCCTACTTGGTGCCGTTTGCGATCATGTCCCTGGTGCTCGGGCCATTGTCCGATGCGCTTGGCCGCAGACCGATCGTGCTGATGGGTCTTGCGGTTTATACCGCAGCGTCGATTGGCTGCGCCGTATCTCCAAGTTTTGCTTGGCTCTTGACGTTTCGAGCAGTGCAGGGAATGAGCGCGGGTGTGGGAATGGCCATTGGACGGGCCATCGTGCGCGATCTGCACGAAGGGCCTGACGCGCAGCGCCTGATGAGCACCATCACCATGATATTTGGCATTGCGCCGGCCATCGCGCCCGTCATCGGGGGCTGGATCCACGTCGCCTTCGGCTGGCGCAGTGTGTTCGGCTTCATGATGCTCATCGGCGTGACTCTCATGATCGTAAGCTATCTGCATCTTCCGGAGACTCATCCCGAGGAGCGGCGCGCGCTCCTGCACCCGGGGAATCTGGCGCGTACTGCCTGGCGGATTGCCTCGCATCACGAATTCATCATGCTTGCGCTCGCGGCAGGTATCACGTTCTGCGCGATGATGACCTACCTTGGAGCGGCGCCCGCGATCGTGCTGGGGTTGTGGCATTTGACGGAAACGCAGTTCGCCTGGCTCTTCGTACCGATCATCGCCGGTTTCGTTCTGGGCGCGTGGCTGTCCGGGCGCCTCGCAGGGCGCATCGCCGGACGGCGTCAAGTGGCTATGGGATTCGCAGTCTCGCTCGGGTCCACGGCGCTGGTCCTCACGCTGCACGGGACGATCCATCCTCTGCCGATCTTCGTGCAGGAAGTGCTGATCGGAATCGACGCCCTGGGAGTGCAGCTCGTCATGCCAATTCTGGTGCTGCGCATGCTTGATCTTTTCCCGATGTCGCGCGGTTCTGCGGCTTCGGTGCAATCCTGCGTGATGCTCCTGACGGGCGCGGGCTGCATCGGTCTTGCCGTCCCGGCGCTGGCAGGATCGCTGTGGCTATTGGCTGCGGGCTCGCTCGCCTGCACGCTGATCGGTTGCGCTCTGTGGTGTGCGACGCTGCACATCGAGCGTTAAAGGAACGATGGCGGCGGGCGCCATGCGCGCCGTGCGCCAGTCGCCAAACTTATAGTAAATGAGCGAACCGGCGGCCAACGCCGCGCCCGTAATCGGGAAACTCCACCACACCGCATCGCTGTGCCAGCGCGCAACCAGTGCGTACGCGACGCCAAAGCGCATGACGAGCACGGTCAGGGTCAGGATCAAAAGCGGCACGACGACTGCGCCGGTGGCGCGAACCACGCCAAACAGCACCGTGGAAATGCCGAAAAACACGAATGTGGCCGCGACAATGCGATTCGCATGCACCGCGATCGGCAGCGCGGGCGAACCGGCGGGCAAAAAGAGCGCGAGCGCCTGGTGGCTGAAAATCTCGACCAACAGGATGAGCGATCCGGTCAGGAGGAAGTTGTAGAGCACGCCGATGCGCGCGGTCGTGGCGACCCGATCCCATTTTTGTGCGCCGACGTTTTGCGCCGCGACGGCAGTGACGGCCATGCCAAGCGCGAAGGCACTCATCTGGATGTAGTTCCAAACCTGCCAGCACGCTCCAAATGCAGCGGTGGTATTGACGCCGAAACGGTTGACGAGCGTGATCATGAGCACGCTGCTGAGCGAGACCACGAAAATCTGCAATCCCATCGGTATGCCCTTGCGGATCAAAGTCGCAACGATCGCCATATCGATGCGCAGCAGGCGAAGCTCATCCTTGTAGAGGCAGAGCACGTGCTTGCGGCGATACAGGGATGCAATGAGCGCGATCAGGCTTACCGCCTGTGCCACGAAAGTCGCGAGCGCGGAGCCTGCGATACCAAGTCCCGGTACCGGCCCGAGCCCAAAGATAAGGAGAGGATTCAGGGCGATATCAAGCGCAACCGACAGCACCAGGAAATAAAACGGCGTCTTCGAATCGCCCGCGCCGCGCAGCACCGCCATGACGAAGGCATACATGTACATGAAGGGCAGCGCGAGAAAGATGACGTGCATGTAAGCCGTTGCGAGCGGTATGGACACTGCCGGCGTGCTCATGGCGACGAGCAGTCGTTCGCTCAGGAGCCAGCCTGCCGCAGACATCACTGTCGAGAGCACCGCAAAAAATGTCGCGCTCGTCCCGACCACACGCTTGGCCTCGAGCAGATTGCCCGCACCGATGTTCTGTCCGACCAGTATGGTTGCGGCCATGGACAGGCCGAACACGCCGCCCAGCAGCAGGAACATCACGCTGTTGGTGTTGGAGGTCGCGGCGAGCGACGCCTCACCCAGGAACTGCCCCACCCACACGGAATTAATGGAGCCGTTCAGGGTCTGCAGTACGTTGCCACAGAGAATTGGCAGCGCGAACAGAAAAAGGCCGCGGCCTAACGAGCCCTCAGTAAGAGTGCGAGCCGATTGCATCACGGGTGCACCGCTTCAACGCGGTCGATAATGCGTATCGAGCCAAGCTGCGAGCCGCTCGAGTGATGAAGCATCCAGATGCAGACGCAGTTTGCCTTCGCGCACGCGCTCGAGCGCGCCCTTCACGAGCGTCGGCAACACCCGCGCGAGCTCGATGAGCTCCGGAAGCTGCTCGCGCAAGATGCGCCAGAAGCGCCGCGGGCTCGTGCGCTCACGCATCCATTCGCGCAGGATCGGACTTGCAGTGCGCCATATGTCGAGCTCGGGATACAACTCGCGCCCGAGCCCCTCGATGTTGAGTAGTGTCTTTTGCAAGAGGACGAGCTGCGGCTGTACGGTCATGTCGAAACGGCGCGAGATCTCGAACAGGCGCAGCAGAATGGTGCCAAAAGAGATGTCCTTCAGCGGCCTGTCGAAAATGGGCTCACACACCGTGCGCACGGCGGATTCCATTTCGTCGATGCGCGTGTCCGGCGGCACCCAGCCCGACTCCAGGTGCAGCGTCGCGACCCGCCGGTAGTCGCGCTCGAAAACCGCGAGAAAATTCTTTGCCAGGTATTGCTGATCCTGAGGATCAAGCGAGCCTACGATGCCGAAGTCGACCGCGGCATAGCGCGGCTCGGCAGGATTGTCGATGAGGACGAAGATGTTTCCAGGATGCATGTCCGCGTGGAAGAAGTTGTGGCGGAAAACCTGCGTGAAGAAAATCTGTACGCCATTCTCGGCGAGCTTCTTCAGATCCGTCCCGGCGGCGCGCAGGCGCTCCATGTCGCTGATGGGCACACCATGGATGCGCTCCATCACCATGACGTTGACGCGGCAGTAGTCCCAGTACACCTCGGGCACATACAAGAGGTGCGAGCCTGCGAAGTTGCGCTTCAATTGAGCGGCATTTGCTGCTTCGCGCATGAGATCAAGCTCATCGAGTATGGTCTTCTCGTATTCGTTGACGACCTCGACGGGCCGCAGCCGGCGGCTCTCCTGCCAATAGCGCTGCGCGAGCTTTGCCAGGGTATGCAACACCTCAAGATCGCGATCAATCCATTCGCGCATACCGGGACGGAGCACCTTGACGACGACTTCCTGACCCTGCGGCAGGCGCGCGGTATGTACTTGGGCGATCGAGGCGGCGGCGAGCGGCGTCTCATCAAAGGCCGAGAATGCCTCCTGCACGGGGCGTCCCAAGGCGCGCTCTATGATGAGGCGCGCCGCATCGCCGGGAAAAGGCGGCACGCGATCCTGCAGTTTCGCGAGTTCATCGGCGACGTCGCTCGGCAAAAGGTCGCGCCGCGTGGAGACCGCCTGCCCGAATTTGACGAACACGGGCCCGAGCTCCTCAAGCGCCAGCCGAATGCGCTCGCCGCGGCTTGCCTTGCGCCGCCTTTCAAACCATAGCCCTGGCGACAGATAGAAAAAAAAGCGCAGCGGCCTATAGAGGTGGGTGGCGCCGACGAAATCATCGAGCCCGTGCCGCAGGAGCACGCGCTGGATCTCAAGGAGCCGCACGACGACGCGCAGCTTCATGGTGCGAGCAGATTGATGCGCGCCTCGAGGCGATCGACGTCACTACGCAATCGGTCGACGCCGCCGGTGAACTGATCCGCTTCAGCGCGCGGCACGAGGTCGGCGCGCTCGTGCGCGAGGTATTCGGCGACGTTCTGTACCGCGGTCGCCGCCGCTTCGCGACTCCAGCCAAATACAGCGCGGGCCAGCCGGGCCACCTGATGCGCCGGCACGTCGCCGATGGCGAGCGACAACTCCTCTTCCAAATCGGGCCTCAATAAACGCGCAAGCTCGCGGTACTTACGGGCGATGTCGGCGTCGCCGCGAATCTCTACCGCACCCTTTTGCAGGATGGCTTCCACGGAAGGGCCTGCAAGTGCAAGGAGATTCAAGGGGCTGCCGCTGACCTCGGCATCGGCCGCGCCTGCATCCTGCGTGACGTGCAAGGTGACACCGTTCGAGCGTACGAGAAGCCGTGTCACGCCGCGCACTTCGACTCCGAGGCTTGAGCCTGCAAGCTCGCTGCACAGCTGCCGGGCGCGCGGCGAGCGGGGTAGGCCGCGATTCAGCACGTTTTCAATGATCGTCAGCATTGCCGCGTCAATAACGATAGCCGCGATGCACGGCGACGATGCCAGCGGAGAGATTGTGGTACCTGCAACCCTCGAGCCCCGCCGCACGCATCAGGCCGAGAAGCTCTTCCTGGTCGGGATGCTTGCGAATGGATTCGGCAAGATAGCGGTAGCTCGCCGCGTCCTGAGCGACCAGCCGGCCGAGGAAGGGCAGCACATGGAAGGAATAAGCATCATAGAAGGGCTGCAGGGCAGGGATGGTCGGGTGTGAAAATTCGAGAATCAGGAGTTGCCCTCCGGGCTTGAGGGCGGCCGCCATGGATGACAGGGCGGCAGCTTTGTCGGTGACGTTGCGCAGCCCAAAGCCGATGGTGATGCAATCGAAGGAGCCGGCCGGAAACGGCAGGCATTCGGCATTGGCTTGCACGCAATAGACGTTGCGAACATATCCCTCGTTGAGAAGACGGTCGCGTCCACGCTGCAGCATGCTCGCATTGATGTCGCTCAATACGACGAGCCCGCGATCGCCTACCTGGCGCGCAAGGCCCACCGCAAGGTCTCCGGTGCCCCCTGCAATGTCGAGGGCGCGTTGGCCGGGGCGCAGATTCGTGAGTGACAGCGTGAATCGCTTCCATAAGCGATGCGCGCCGAGCGACATCAAATCGTTCATGCGGTCGTAGTTGCCGGCGACGGAATCGAACACGCCGCGCACGCGGCGACCTTTCTCGCGCAACGGCACGCGCTCGTAGCCGAAATCGGCTGAATTCTCGTCGCTCATGGATTCATCGCACCCATACCATTCTAGAGGGGAAGTCAGCGCGGCTGGGCCGCTTGATGCTTGCGCTCAAGATAGCGCGCCCACTTCTCTTCCCGATCGCGCCCGAGCTCATAAAGGTATTTCCAAGAATAAAGGCCCGTGTCATGCCCATCGTCAAACACGAGCTTCACGGCGTATTGGCCGACCGGTTCGACTGCGCGGATGGCCACGTTTTCCTTGCCGAGCACCAACACTTCCTGACCGGGACCGTGGCCTTTCACTTCGGCGGAAGGCGAATGGACGCGCAGGTATTCGAACGGCAGCTCGAAGCCCACGCCATCGTCGAAGGCAACGCACAGCGTGCGCGAGCGGCTGCGAAGCTTGATTTCGACCGGTACGGGATCGGGCACGACGAGGTTAAGTATACTGGCCTGGGCGCCGTTGTGCAGTGCACCAAAAGCGGCGCTACGACGGTGACAATTCCTAATGCATCACTATACTTACACACGTTACCCCATCGAGGAGCCCCGCACCGCCGCGGCACTGAATGCACCCAACAGACACTTCGCATCCCGACTACTTTCACAAGGTCGTGGATTGCCAATGGGCCTGTCCCGCCCACACCGATGTCCCTGAATACATTCGATTGATCGCCCAAGGGCGATTCACCGATGCCTACATGGTGAACCGTCACTCCAACGTGTTTCCCGGCATCCTCGGGCGCGTATGCGATCGCCCGTGCGAGCCGGCCTGCCGCCGCGGCAGGATAGAAAAGAAACCGGTCGCCATCTGTCGCTTGAAACGCGTCGCAGCCGATTATCGCGACGATGTTGCAGGTCTGCTGCCCAAAATCCCGCGGCTGAAAAACGGCAAACGCATCGCCTGCATCGGCGCGGGCTGCGCCTCACTCACGGTGGCGAACGATCTCATGCCGCTTGGCTACGAGGTCACGATTTTCGAGCAATACGCCGAGCCCGGTGGCCTCATGCGCACCAACATCCCCGCGTTTCGCCTGCCGCAGCAGGTGCTGAGCGAAGAGATCGACATGATTCTCGGCATGGGCGTGGATTTGAAGCTGAATCATCCGGTCAATAGTCTGCGTGAGCTCGTACAAGACGGGCGCTACGACGCAGTGTTCGTCGGCTCCGGTGCACCGCAGGGCAAGGAGCTCAACCTGCCCGGGCGTAACGAGGGCGCGGCCAATATCCATATCGGAATCGCATGGCTCGGCGCGGTCGCCTTCGGACACGTGGAGAAGATCGGCGAGCGCGTGCTCATCATCGGAGTCGGCAATACTGCGATGGACTGCTGCCGCACGAGCCTGCGCCTCGGGGCGCAGCGCGTGAAGGTCATGGCGCGCAAGCCGCGCAGCTTCTTCAAAGCCTCTGCATGGGAGCTCGAGGATGCCGAAGAAGAGCACGTCGAGATCATAGTCAATCGCGTGCCCAAATCCTTCGTCATCGCAAACGGCAAGCTTGCCGGAATGCTGTTCGACAAAATGGTATACGACATCGATGCGGCCGGGCGCATCACGGCCGAGCGCATCGTCAGCGAGGAATTCGAGGCGGCCGATGACGTCATCCTGGCCATTGGTCAGGAGAATGCGTTTCCCTGGATCGAGCGCGATCTGGGTATCGAGTTTGATAAGTGGAACGTGCCGCTGGTTGACGCAAAAACCTTTCAATCGACCCGGCCGGGGGTTTTCTTCGCCGGCGACGCCGCGTTCGGGCCGAAGAACATCATCTGGGCGGTCGAACAGGCGCATCAGGCTGCGATTTCGGTGCACAAGCACTGCCAGGGCGAGCCAATCAGCGAGCGCCTCGCGCCCGGCATGAACCTGCAGAGCCGCAAGATGGGCATGCACGAGTGGTCGTATGCGAACGACTACAACCCGCTCGAACGCCGCCTGATGCCGCATGTGTCCTTGAAGGAGCGCTTCAAGAAGCTCGACATCGAGGTCGAGCTCGGCTTCACGGTTGAGCAGGTTGCGGCGGAAGCACAGCGCTGCCTCAACTGCGATGTGCAGACCGTGTTCGACGCGAAGCTGTGCATCGAATGCGATGCCTGCATCGACATTTGC
>Ga0302324_100007338_pt1 | contig 23467 bp, 23 predicted proteins | sample Palsa_T0_1_FD_201949 | JGI IMG/M metagenome (GOLD analysis project Ga0302324, IMG submission 201949) | Peat permafrost microbial communities from Stordalen Mire near Abisko, Sweden - Palsa_T0_1 | ecosystem: Environmental > Terrestrial > Soil > Palsa > Peat permafrost | place: Sweden: Abisko... | reverse complement strand
CTGCCACAAGAACAGTGCTGCCGCCAACCCGTACATCGCCCACCTTCGCAGGTTGAGCGTGAGCAGTAAGATACAAATCGCTTGGCCGGCGCATCTCCACTCCCTGGCGCAAGTGTACGCGCTTGCCGGAGGTCACGGCTCCGCCCTGCACCAGATAGCTAATGGCGCATCCTGCCGCCGAACCCGTTGCCGGATCCTCTCCACCATTGAATTGCATGCGTGCGCGCCAGGCCGGAGTATCGTTCCCCGTCGGACCCAGTACATAGAACCACCGCGCGCCGCGCCCACGCAGCCACTCCGTCGCTTCCTCCTGGCTCACTTTGAGTCGCGCCAACGCCTGGTGTGATTTCAGCGCCACAATCGCAAATGCCGTTCCCGTCGAAACAACCTGGGGCGTGAGCGCAGGATCGAGATCCTCGACTCCCAGCCCGATCAGTCGCGCCACTTCGTTCGCATCCAGTTCCGCGCCAAACTCAGCGTCCCGCTGCGTCATCTCGCCAAACGACCCATCCCCCGAAAAGCGCACCGGGACCGCGCCCACATTCAGCGCCAGCGTCACCGTGTCCCCCAGCAGAGTCTCAGGCGCATGCACCTTCAGCACGCTTGCCGTGCCCAGCGTCGGATGACCTGCAAACGGCAATTCCTCCTGCGTGGTGAAGATGCGCACGCGCACACCCTCCCGCCGCTCAACTTCCGCGGGCCTGCGCTCAATGAACGTGGTCTCGCTCAAGTTGAACTCTCGCGCGATGTCATGCATCTGCTCGGTTGTCAGACCAGCGGTATTCATCACCACGGCCAGCGGATTGCCGGCGAGGGGCTTATCGGTGAAAACATCCAAGACGAAGTAGTCCAGCTCCACGAATTCAGCCCCCGTCAATAGTCTGTAAACAAGAATTATCAAGCCAATCGCCTGTGCATTGCCTGTGCGAAACAGAAGTTCTTCACAACTGCACGATTTTCAGGCCTCGATGGAACCCATCGCCTCCGTCCAGCGTATCTCTTCACAACATGGAACAGCGCTACAGTTGGTCCCGGGTTGAGGCGCAGGTTGCGCAGGCGATTGAAACCTGGGAAGGCTGCGCTCTACCTTTCATTCCGCTGTCCACGCGCTACTCCGCAAGACAACAGCGCGCGAGAGAGAAGGCCTACGACAAGGGACTTCGCTCCGTGCAGCGCGAGGCCTGTTGCGCTCCTCGCAACGCCGCGGAGCGCCTCGCAGCGCAGCAACGAATCGTCGCGTTGTTTCCCGGCTTCGCATCCATCGCACTGGGACTCGCGGACGAAGAGTCTGAGCTCATCACCGGCCAATTTCTTCCCATAGGCACCGAGCTGGCGCGATGGGCGCGCAACTTTGACTGTAGCCTGAGCACCAGCGACATCATCCAGGCCTGCCGCAACGCATGGTCATGCTGCGGCCTGCAAGGCCTGCTCGGCCAGCCCAGCGCGCTAACCCCATCCATCCTGGCATATAGCCTGCTCTATCCCTACAGCGATAACTATCTTGACCAGCCTGGCATGTCAACCGCGGACAAACTCCAGTTCAGCGAGCGCTTCCGCCGGCGGCTTTGCGGACAACTGCTCTCACCCGGCAATGGTCATGAAGCAGCGGTATGGACGATGGTTCAGATGATCGAAGAACAGTATCCGCGGCCGCTCCATCCGCAGGTTTTCGATTCCCTGCTCGCCATTCATCGCGCCCAGGAAGAAAGCATGGCGCAACTGAAATGCGCGCGCCGGATGAATAACTCCCCGGCTAACTCCACGCCTAACTCAACGCATAACACGCTGGATAACTCAGCTCTCTTGCGCATAAGTTGCGCCAAGGGCGGCACCTCCGTAGTTGCCGATGCCGTTCTCACCCGCCCATGCCTCACGCCGGAAGAGATCGAATTCGCCTTCGATTGGGGCGTGCTGCTGCAATTGGGAGACGACCTGCAGGATGTTCGCGAGGACCTGCGCCACGGCTCGTTAACGCTGTTCACGCATGCCATCGCGCAAGGCAAGCCTCTCGACGCGCTCATCGCTCAGCTTCTCCACTTCAGCGAGCAGGTCGCCTGCCGCATGGACCGCTTGCCCAACGGCACATCGAGCCTGAAGAGCCTGCTGCGCATGAGCTGGCGCTCGCTGGTGCTGATGGCCGTGGCCGACATTTCCTCGTTCTGCTCGCCCGCATTTATCGCCGAACTGGAACCCTGCTCCTCGTTCCGCTTCAAGTTTCTGCGCACGCGCAATGAGAGTCTCACCGGCCGCCAGACTCTATACGACGCTCTCTTTGAAGCATTCCTCGAGGCCGGCCCGGGCGACCGCAACACACTGCCCATACCCCGCAGTTGCTTGCATCCGACCGCCCCGCAACCGCTGGCCGATCTCCGTACTCTCAGCGGTTCCTTTGTCTGAGATTCCCACTCACACAGCTTGACAAGATTTTGTCGAACCCCTACTCTACGAATATCCGCCGGGCTGAAATCTGCAGCTGTTCCCGTCGGAAAAAGGATTTTAATGGCCCACATCGCCACTCCCGTTTGCTGTCTCCGCTGCTGTCATGGCTGCGCCGCGCGGGCGTGTTCTCTGGGCTAGATTCAGACCCAACAAGTCTGAACCCAGACAACCCACACGCCAAAGCGTGGTGGGTTTTTTAATTGCAGGGAATAGGGATTAGGGAACTGGGAATAGGAAACGGCGAAGGGTTTTTATTGGCGTGAAGAACGATTGGCAGGTGGCGAGTTTCAGGGAAGGCAAACAGGACGTCGCGGCTCAATTGCCGCAGTCTAATCCCTATTCCCTATTCCCTGCTTTCAAGCACCGGTGGCGAAGTGGCTAACGCGCAGGTCTGCAAAACCTGTATTCGCGGGTTCGAAACCCGCCCGGTGCTCCAGATTCTCAAAGCAAAAGAAAAGGCCGCATCTCCTCGCTCGAGGCTGCGGCCCTTCCATTTTGCTTGTCGCCCGCCCGGAGAAAGCAGACCCACAGCAAACCTCAAAGCACAATCAACGGCCGCGGCAGCCGCGTTCTCGCGCGATCTAAGAACAGCCGCATGCGCAGCGCTTCAGACCGCTGGATGGCCACCAGCCGCATCTGCCTTCGGATATGATCGCCATCCGCCAACGCGGACACCTGCGCCTCGTCGTGCTCAGCATCCCGCTCCAGCCGGGCAATTCGCTCTTCCACCGAGCGGCGAAACCGCGGACTGATCTCAAAGCCTTCTTGGGCGGCACATTTGCTGATCACGGCTGGCACCTCAATACTGGAATTCCTGAGGCTAAAAATAATTCGTCCAAGGCCTCAGGTTTTTCCTGCTTGTGCCGATAGTAGATAAGACTGATCTAATGCGCCAGATTACCGTCGAGACACCCTCGCGTAACCGACTGTCCGAAAATAGAACAGGGCCGGAAAGTTACCCAGCCCTGCAAACCGCCTGCTGTCCGCTCTAACCTGAAAAACCTGCCAATTATTTGACCGCTGCAACCTCCAGCACCACCCGCGTTCCACCATCGAGATGCACGTTTTGCTTCTTGGCGGAGAATGTTCCGGAAATCTTTCCTCCGGCATCGCCGGCCAACATCACGCCTGGCACTCCGGTTGCGTGGGGCGGCTCTGCGCCACTCGCCGTCGCGGACCCATCGCTGGATTTGACACCGCCCGCTGGCGGCTGGCCGTTTGTCTGCGGCGCCTGCATCCCATAATTCGTCACCGAACCCGGACGCATCGTCAGCGAATCCGTCGTTACGAAATGGCCGTTAACCTGGCTATACCCACCCGGGTCGCCATTGCCCAGGCCTCCGCCATTGTTGCCGCCCGCCACAGCCGTCGCGTTGCCCATTACGTTGCCGCCTATATTGCTCTGGCTGCGCAGCATGTCCGCCGTCGACGTACTGGGCGGAGGCGCCACCCACTGAATCTCCGAGCGAATCACCACGTTCTGGCCGCTCTTCAACACCGCGCGGTCAAACTGAACCGCCACTTGCGCGTTCTCACTGTCCTTGCCGTGCGCTAGCACCGCTGTCACACGCCCCATAATCTTCGTCCCTTTGGGGATCTCGGTTCCATCCGCGGTCTTCATTTGCGACTGCGTTCTCAACTCCACCGGATCGCCAAGCTTCGCCGACTTCGAGTCAAGATTCCCCATTAGTTGCGCGAATACCGGCACCAGCACCTCCGGCTTGGAAAGAGCGGCGCGCCGGCTGAGGTCCGCGCCCGCCCCCGCCATGGCCGATGGATTCGCGGGAGTTCCCGACGTGCTGGCGGTGTTGGTCTGCTGCGCGACGGCATCAGGCTGTTGCGACCCCAGGGGCAGGGTTGAAATCGACAGCAGGGCCGCTGCAAGCAAGCTGGCAGTTTTCATGGAAGTGACCTCCATCGGCTGTCCTTCCACTGCCGCGGCCAATCGTGCGGAGTTCAGGACCATTGCGTTTGATGCAAGGGGAAGTGCAATTGCTGTACCGGATTCTATGCCTCGAAACGAATTTAGATAAGTCCCAAATGTAACCAAATTGTAAAAACTTCCATGGGAACGGAAAAGACCTGAGGGATTCAGGGAATCTCCCATCCGGGTGGAATTGACTTTGCCTAGTTTAATTTTGCGGCGGTGTCGCGAAATAACCCTTGCGCACCTGCACCTTCATCCCATCCCCGCGGCACTCGACCGAAACGTGCCGGAAGGTCCCGTCCAGCTTGGTATTTGAGGGTGTGTAGGTGACCACATACTGGGTGCGAAGCTCGTCTTCAATCTGCTGGAAGGCATCCTGCAGCTTCTTGCCGTTATTGCCCACATCGATCAGCCGTCCTCCGGTTTCCTCGGTCAGCTTTTTCATGGCCGAGTAGCCGCTGTAGCCGAAGCCGCCGTAGAAGCCGCGATCGGCAATCAGAATCGTGTACACAATCACGTTGGTCTTCTGCGCCGCCGAGATCGCTTCCTGGATTCGGTGAACGCTGCCCTCGTCCTCACCGTCGGTGAGCAGGATCATGGCTTTGCGCCCTGTCTCCTGGTTCATTTTTTCGTTTGAGGCCAGCACCACCGCATCGTAGAGCACCGTCCCTTTGGGAGCTCCGATGCTCGGAATGGTGCCCCCGCCCGCTCCGGGAATTCCGCCGCCGCCACCGCCCGCGGTGTTGATCTCAGCCTTGCTCAGGGCCCGCGAAAGCAGCCGCGCGCTGTTGGTGTAGTCCTGAAGCAGGTCCACGTTCACGTCGAACGACAGCACAAACGCCTCGTCCTTTTTCTGCAGCACCCGCTCCAGAAACTGGCTGCCCGTGTCCTGCTCCAGGGGCAAAACCCGCATCTGGCTGCCCGACGTATCCAGCAGAATTCCCAGCGTCAGCGGCTGGTGCGTCTCCGCCACAAAGGTCTTCAGCTTCTGCGGCACCTTGTCTTCCAAGACTGTGCAGTCGTCCTGGTTCAAATGCGGAACCAGGTTTCCCTGCTTGTCCTTGACGGTAAAGAACATGTCCACCAGGTTCACTTGAAGCTTGAGCGTGGCGACAGACTCATCGTTTTCCGGCTGGGCCGGAGCTGTGCTTACCGGGGGCGCATCGGGCGAAGGCGCAAGCTGGGCCCAGCCTGTGACGGAAAACGCCGGAAGGCCGAGGAAGAGCGCGGCAGCTGCCCATCGATTACGCATTCTGGTCCATTAGACGAAAACCTAGCCTCGAAGAAAGCATACCTGAAGTCTTTAGCGTCGGCGAGGCAACCTGCTGACTTGTGGTGCGTCTGATAATCTGACGGTTGCATGGGGCAGGGTCATCGGCGATCAGCAAAGAGCTTTTACTGACCGCTGAAAACTGACCACTGAACACTGGAGAAATACCTGTGAAGCTTGGTTTGACGGCAATGGCGCTCGCAGCGCTCCTCGGTTTCAATCTCAACCTGAGCCCCGCGGCTCTGGCCCAGCAAGCACCCGTGCCCGATGCGCCCACGCCCCAGGCGACCAAACCTCTGTCCGACATCAATGGCCCCATCACTCCCGGCCTCGGCGCGGGTAAGGAGACACCGGCCACTCCAAGCTCCTCCTCTGATACTGCAGCCCAGCCGACACCAGCCAATCAGCCGCCCGCCACCGAACCCAAAGACAATTTTCAGACCACGTCCCCCCAGATCGTGAGCCCAGACGACATCAAGGCAAGCCTTATCATCAATGCCACCTACGTCGAAGTTCCCGTCACCGTCAAGGACTCCAAGGGGCACATGGTCGCCGGCCTCGACTGGCGCGATTTCAAGGTCTTCGAGAATGACACGCGGGAGAACATCCGCTTTTTCACCGTCGATCCTTACCCCCTTTCTGTTGCCTTTGTGATCGACCAGAGCGTGACCTCCGACGTGATGTCTAAGGTCAACGACTCTCTCGGCGCCATCCAGGGAGCGCTCACTCCCTACGACGAAGTGGCCGTCTTCACCTACGGCAACGGCGCACAGGAGCGAAGCCCTTTTTCCGGCGCTCAAAGCGATCACGTTCCGTTCGTGCTGTCCATGATCAAATCAACCGGAAGCGAGATCGAGGCGCCCGTCAACAGCGGACCTCTGGTGGGCTGCTCCATCCGCCAAAACGGCAGTTGTGTCGACCCCAACCTCCAGCCCGGATTCTCCGCCGGTGCCAGCGGGAGTAGCGCTACCATCAACATCCCCAAGGAGGTTCACACCCTCAACGACGCCATCCTGGCCGCCGCCAAAGAGCTTTCCAGCCGCCCCAAGGGCCGACGACGCGTCATCTATGTCGTCTCCGATGGCAAGGAGTACGGCAGCAAGGCCACGCTCAAAGAGGTCATCCACTACCTCCAAGCCAATGAGATTGCCGTGTATGCCACGATGGTGGGCACCTCGGCCGGCTGGGGCGAGGGTTGGGTAAGCCGGGTCCACCTGCCCTTCACCATGTACGACAACATCCTCTACAAGTACATCGCAGCCACCGGCGGCCAGGCCGACTCCGAGCGCGGACTGAACGGCATCGAGAAGAGCTACCAGGAGATTGCCAAGGAAGCGCGCAACCAGTACACCATCGTGTATGCCAGCCACGAGTCCGTCCTGGACAGCAAATTCCGCAAGATAGACGTGCGCGTAGACCGCCCCGGCCTGGAAGTGACGGCCAAGTTCGGCTACTACCCCTCCGCGCTGATGTCCCGCTAGCGCAACGGCTAGCGTGTTCTTATCAAAACCTGCATGCTTTCATAACCCGCATTCCCTTATCAAAGATGAACTGTCATCCTGAGCGAAGCGTTCTTCAGCGGAGTCGAAGGACCTGCTTCTCGTTCTGCCGACACATGCACCGAGCCTCAAATATGGGACACTCAGCCGCATGAATCCCTCATCAACTGCAGCCGGGCTGGGCTTGATGTCCGCCACCGCCTGGGGCGGCTCGGACTTCATTGGCGGTCTCGGCTCGCGCCGCGCTCCCGCACTGCTGGTCGTCGTCTCCGGCCACATCGTAACTCTGCTGATCCTCCTGGCCATTTGCCTCGGAACGCGTCTGGCCCTACCCGGCAGTCATGACCTCCTCTTCTCCGCCGTAGGCGGCTTTGAAGGCGCCTTGGCTCTCTCCCTGTTTTATCGCGCACTGTCGTTGGGCGCCATGGGACTCACCGCCGCCCTCACCGGCCTGCTTACCGCGCTGGTCCCGGTCCTCTTCTCGCTCTTTCACGACGGCCTTCCCACGCTGCTGACGACCATCGGCCTGACCGCGGGCCTGGCGGCAATCTGGCTAATCACCCATTCCCCCGCTGGAAAGATTCCCAGACCGAACGCGACAAGAAGCTGGGTGCCCCATCCATTTCGCGTTCTCCGCGAAATGGGTGGGAAACCACAACCCTCCACCAACCTAGACAAGCCAGCCCCAACAACCCCACCCGCCGCCCTACTGCTCGGCGCCCTGGCCGGACTGGGATTTGGAACTCAGTTGATCCTCTTCAAGATCGCAGCCGGGGGCAGCCTTCTCTGGATCATGACTGCCGCCCGCGCGGCCGGTGTTGCGGCCATGCTGCTGGTGCTTGTCGTCATGCCGCCCAAAGCTCCCTGGCGAGGCTTCTGGCTCTTCGGTATCCTGGCCGGCGCGCTGGACACCCTCGGCAACTTGCTCTACATCCAGACCACCCGCTTCGGCCGTCTCGACGTAGCCGCCATGATCTGCTCGCTTTACCCCGCCGGCACCATCCTGCTGGCCGCATTGGTGCTCCGCGAGTGGCCCACCCGCCGCCAGTTCGCCGGCATCGCCCTGGCGCTAGCAGCGGTAGTCCTGCTCAGCATTTAGACCGGATCAGGATGCGGGCGGAATCCAGCCAGGGCCTTGCGGCGGCTTTCTCAGTGCGGGCCAGTCGGAGAAGGCCACAACAAACAGAACTACAATCCCCACAAACGGCACCAGCATCAAGAGGCTCAGAGCCGGTGAAAAGCCTGCCTTCTTGAAGATCTGCCAGTAAGGAAGGATTGCAATGAGCACGACAGGTATGGCTACCACCGTCAGAATGATCAGATGCCACGGCTGGAAAAAATCTCCCACGATCGAATCTCCTTTTGCGGTCACGCGCTCCGTCGAGACCGGAGCGTGCGAGTTCCGGAAAACTCAAGGCTGCAATCTCTCTTCTGGTTTTCCGATAGCCGGGATTATACTCAAACGTCGATGCCCAAGACGGAAAACGGCCCGTGCATGCGCACAGGCCGTCGTGAATCATAACCAATTTTGCAACTCACACTCTTCAGGCGTGCCCCGTGGAACAAAGTCTGAATCGGGTCCGGCGCGCTTCGCCGCGCGCCCTACTTTGGGTCGCCCGGCGTTGGGTTAGTCGGTGGTGGGGTCACAGTATGCTGCGAGACAGGAGGAGGAGCGGGAGTGGGATCGGTGACACCCTTGATGCCTTCTTTGAAGCCCTTCAATCCCTCGCCGAGACCTTTGCCCAGTTCCGGGAGCCGCTTGGCGCCAAACAGCAAAAACGCAACCACACCAACAATCACCAGGTGCCATGGTTGAAGAAAATCGCCCATTTCATTCCTCCGCGCGCCAGACAATTCCAGCACGCAATCTCACGCCTTATTGTCGCACAAAGCCGGTTCTCCGCGCATACGGGAGCCAAATGCTGACAATCGAATGACGTCTAACCGACCACATCGGAGGCGCAGATCCCCCCTCCAGAAGCTGCAATTCGCCCCGTGCCCCATCCTTGCGCCTTTTTCCTGGCGCAAGAGTGGGAAACCGCGAACCTCCTGGCGCGCAAGCGCCGGCAGCCCCACCGCAGGTGGTTAGTTCACCTGCGCCGGCTTCCCTAGCCGCTCCGTCACCATGGTATAAAAGGCGCGCAGGTCTTCTTCGTCGCCCACCGTCAACCGGCGATACACCTTCATCATCGGAAAAAGCCGCGATCCCCTCACATCAATCGAAGGAACCGCCATCGCGCCGCCGGGATACTGGGTCATCTCCCAGCTGCCCGCATAGCGCCGCCGCAGCACCTCGCCCAGATAGCTGCCCCACAGGCGCGCCTCGAAGTCCACGTCCAGCTCCGGGCTCTCGCCCACCAGCACCAGAATCTCGTCCAGCCCGTCGATCGACTCCGAAGTAAAGTCCAGCTTCTGCTTGAACTCCTGCCTGGCGAACTCCGCCGCCGCCCGGGCATAACCCTCCATCATGCTTCCCAGATCGGGATACGATGCCGACTCCAATCGATAGCGCACTTCGTTGTGGCTGGTCATCCCGTCTCCAGAGTAAATGCAAGGGCTGCTGAAAACTATGTAACAAAATGGTACTTCCCGCCATCAATATGGCAGACTCAAAGTAGCCCCCGGAGGTTCGTGTTGAAGACCGTCAAGCTCCTCGCTCTGGTCGCCCTGCTGGCCATCGGCATTACTGCCGCGCACCCCGCCACGCGGGACATCTATCCCGATCCCGGCCAAGCCAAAGCCGACCTCGCCGCCGCCCTTAAAACCGCCGCCCAGACCCACAAGCGCGTCCTCATCGACTTCGGCGGCAACTGGTGCGGCGACTGCCAGGTGCTGGACATCTACTTTCACAACGCCGAAAATCTGCCCATCCTCGATGCCAACTTCGTCCTGATCCACGTCAACGTCGGTCACATGGACACCAATCTCGACATCGCCAGTCAATATCAAGTTCCGCTCGACAAAGGCGTCCCCGCGCTCGCCGTCCTCAGCGAAAAGGGCAAGCTGCTCTACAGCCAGCGAAGCGGAGAATTTGAAGCCATGCGCCGCATGGACCCGACGTCCGTAACCAGTTTCCTGGTCCAGTGGAAACCCGCCAAGGCAGGATGCTCCGCGGTCATGATTAATTGCTAGATCAGGTTCAGCGGAGATATCGTTTCGCGAATTCGGATTTCGACGAATAACCTAATCGGAGAAGCAAGAAGTGTCAGGGCACGGATTCATCCGTGCCGCAAGGATGCATAAATAAAAGCTGGGCTTCAGCCCCTGCGCTCAACCAATCGGCGCCAGATGCTTGGTCTTCGAGTACGTGTACTGAATCCGATGCACCACCGTGATAGTGGATAAGATGGCCAAAATCCAAAGCACCGGCGCCATCACGCCCGCCCAGTTGAACAGCGCGCCCAGCAGGATGAGCACAACCCGCTCCGGCCGCTCCATGAAGCCGACCTTGCACTGGCCGATCAGCGCCTCGGCGCGCGCCCGTGTGTAGCTCACCATCAGCGAAGTGACCATCACAAACGCCACCAGCACCACATATCTGAACCGATTGATTCGCCCGTAGTAGACCAGCAATCCAAAGAACAGCACCACATCGGAGTAGCGGTCGATCACCGAATCGAAAAACGAGCCGAAGACTGTCACCTGGTTGTTGCGCCGCGCTACGCGGCCGTCCACCATGTCGAAGATGCCCGCGCCGAAGATCACCATCCCCGCATAGAAAAACATGCGCCCGGAGTTTGAGGCATTGGCGTGCCCAAACAAAAATGCGGCCACAATGTTGATCACGAGGCCGATGAACGTGAGCACATTGGGGGAGATGCGGGTGAGCGCCAACCCATGCACTATGCGATCAAGAAGCCAGCCGCAACCGCGGCCAAAAGCGCTGGTCCAGGTCATTCCAGGTATCCTTGCTACTGCGCGGCGCCGGCGGCGCTGTCTTTGGCTTCGCCCAAATCCGCTTCTTGTTCGCCGGCCTCGTCGTGGATCGTGGTGAGCTTCAAAATCTCCAGCTCACGCTTGCCATTGGGCGTAACAATGGTGGCCACATCGCCCACCTTCTTGCCCACAATGCCCCGCCCGATCGGCGACGTGGTCGAGATCAGCCCCTTGGAAACGTCGGATTCCTCGCTGGTCACCAGCCGGTAAACAATCTCCTCGTCCTTGGTCGAGTCGAACACCACCACCGTCGAGCCAAACCCGGCCTTATCGCGCGGAATGTTTGTAAGATTCACCAGCGAAAGCTCGGCCATGCGCCTCTTCAACTGGCCCAGCCGCGCATTCACAAAAGTCTGCCGCTGCTTCGCCATGTGGTACTCGGCGTTTTCAGACAAGTCTCCCATGGCCACGGCCTTCTTGATCTCCGCGGGCAGCTCGTGCGAGAGCTCATGCTCGAGAATGGCGATCTCGGCGAGAAGCTGCTTTTTAATGTGTTCGGGCATCCATGGTCCGTGGCGGCGAGCGAACGCTCCCTCCGCGAGTGATAGAAAAGCTTGACTTCTAATTATAGGGCAGGGATCAGGGATCAGGGACGAGGGAACAGCAAGCCCGTAACAGATCGATTCTGTGGTCCCTCCACAAAAGCTTGGTAGTGCCCGCGAAGCGCAAAACGTCCCGTGCCTCCGAATGCTTCCCTGTTCACTTTTCCCTCTTCCCTATTTCCTGTTCCCTATTCCCAGCTTCCAAAAACTCCTGCAGAATCAGCGTAGCAGCCACCTGGTCCACCACGCGCCGGTGCTCCTTCCTCGCATGCCCCGCCTCATACAAAATCTGGTGCGCCCCACGCGTGGTCAGCCGCTCGTCCCAAAGATGAATCGGCAAACCGCTCAACTCACCGAGCGCCGCCGCAAACGCCTGCGTCTTTGCCGCCTGGGGGCTAGCGTCGCCGGACAAATGCACTGGATTCCCCACCACAACTCCCACCACTCCAAAACGGCGCGCAAGCCGCGCCAGCGAACGCAGATCGTCTCTGGAAATCGCCGGCGCGGCACGCCTCCGCACCAGCGTCATCACCGGCTGCGCCGTCAGCCCCAGTTCATCTGACACAGCGACCCCGATGCGCCGGTTGCCGACGTCCAGTCCGAGATAGCGTGGCTTCGTATCCAGATCCGTTTCTCCGTGAAAGCCAGACAATTGGGGTTCCAACAGCAATCCTAACCGCCCATCGCCGTCCCACGAAAACCCCAACGGCGCCGATCCCGCCCGATACAATCAAAGCAGAGAATCTTCACGGGAACTCGTGCGTCTTAAACACATGAAGGGTTGACAGCTACCGAATGGCAATCCGCAAGCGCAAGAGCAGAAAGAAGAAAGGGTCGGGCACTGCTGGGTTAGTGCTGGTGGCTTTTCTCCTGGCGCTTGCCGCGGCGGGGGCTGGTGCCTGGATTGTTCTTGCTCCTTTCGGGCCAACCGAGGAAACCTTTGTCGAAGTGACGCCCGGCTCATCCACAACCCGCATCGGCCAGCAGCTTGAGGCCGCCGGCATCGTCCGCAGCCGCTATGGCTTTGATGCGGTGCGCCTGTGGAAGCACGGCACGCTCCGCGCCGGCGCGTATCGCTTCGACCATCGGGCCTCGGCCGCTGAAGTCTACGCGCGCATCGCCCGGGGAGACGTTTACACCACCACGGTGACCATTCCCGAAGGGGCAAGTATCTTTGATGTAGCCGCAAAGCTGGAACAGGCCAGACTGGGAGCGCGTAAGGACTTCATGGCCGCGGCGCAGCAAACGACTCTGATCACAGATCTTGACCCGACAGCCAAAAGCCTCGAAGGATATCTTTTCCCGGATACCTATCATCTTGACCCCAAGGCTACCCCGCAACAGATTTGCGCCACCATGGTGCACCGCTTTCGCGCCGTTGCCGCCCAACTGGGACTGAACCGCAACGTGCATGACGTGGTGACGCTGGCTTCGCTGGTGGAGCGCGAGACGGCTGTGGACGATGAGCGTCCGTTGGTAGCAAGTGTCTTTGAGAACCGGCTGGCCCAGTCCATGCCCCTCATGACCGACCCCGCGGTCATCTACGGCCTGCAGCTTGAAGGCCGCTGGCGGGGAGCCATCTACCAGAGCGACCTGACCCGCGACTCCGCCTACAACACCTATCTCCACAAAGGATTGCCGCCCGGACCCATCGCCAACCCCGGAGCCAAATCCCTGCGCGCCGCCATGACGCCGGCCAAGACCGACTACCTCTACTTTGTGGCTGCCGGCGCCAACCCCCAGGGCCATTCGCTGTTTTCCCGCACGCTGGAAGAGCAGAACCAGAACGTAGCCGGCTACCGTCAGGCCGTCAAAAAGGCGGGTGGCCGATGAAGCCTGCCTGCAATTCGTCGGCCCGCCGTCTGGCCGCTTTAGCAGCGCTAATGCTCCCCCTCCTGCTTGCCGGCTGCTCGCTCTTTCCCACCACCCGTAAGCTGCCCGTACCCAAAGCGCCCTCCCTCGAGCAGAGCCTCACCCCGGAGCAATTGGTTGACCGCATGAACCAGCGCTGGGCGGCGATCAATACGCTGTTTGCCAAGGTGGAGATTCGCGCCAGCAAAGTGGAAACCAACAGAGCCATGGCCACCGACTACCCCAGCGTCGAGGGAGTGATCCTGATGCGCAAGCCGGATAGCCTGCGCGTGGTGGGGTTGACATTCGGCGTGAAGGTCTTTGACATGGCCAGCACCGGCGAGTGTTTCACTCTGTCCATCCCCCACTATGACGAGGTCATGAAGGGCTGCGGTCCCTCCAAGATCAAGTCGGCCAACACCTGGGAAAACCTGCGGCCCAATTTCTTTTTCGACGCCATGCTGGTGCGCGGCCTGCCGCCAGACGACGAGTATTATGTGACCGCGGATTCCGTCACGGTAGAGGACGTCGCCAGAAAACACCTCTACACGGTGCCGGAATACAAGCTCTATATCGTGCACCGCATGCCCAACAGCCAGCAATTGAAGGCGCAGCGCGTGGTCTCATTCCACCGCGACGATCTCCAGCCCTACCAGCAGGATATTTACGATGACAAGGGCAATCTAGAGACGCAGGTGACCTATGCGGGCTACCAGGACTTCGAGGGCAGCAAATATCCTTCCACGGTCACCATCTCGCGCCCACTGGAGGAAGTCACGATCGTCCTCTCTGTCGAAAGCGTGAAGGAGAATCAGCCCCTCGACGACACCCAGTTCGTGGTGCAAATCCCGGAGGGCTCCAAGATCAAGAACGTGGAATGACGCCTCATGAATACTCAGGCTCCGTGCTCCATCGATGTCCCGTGCCCCATCCATGCGCTTTCTTTTTGCGCATGGGTGGGAAGCCTCATATTGTTTCAGAGCAGTTCACTTCTGTTCTTTTGCTTTACCGGTCCATTGCGACGTCCCTGCGGCCCTCCGTGCTAAAAAGATGTGGATGCATTTCCGGCACTCCGCCAGGAAAGGACCCTCATGGACCGCAGAACTTTCGTCGGCGCTGCTTCCGCCACTTTCCTCGCAAACACTATGCACCCCACCGCATCCTTGGCCGCAGGCATGGCTACGGCAGTCAAGCCAATGGACCTGGGCCTCATCATCAGCCCGTTTGGCGCTCCTGAGGCCACCTTCCGCCGGGTTCACGAGATCGGCTTCAACAACTGCTTTCTCTCGCTCGACGGCTACATCAACGGCTTCACTCCGCAGATCGCAGACCAATTCGGCGATCTGCTCGCCAAATATTCGCTCGTCGCCACCACGGTCGAAGTCGTCGGCCCTCCGCCATTGGAGTGGAATTTCCTCCGCGGCCCATCCACCATCGGCCTGGTCCCTCCCAAAACCCGCGCCGCCCGCATCGATGCTCTGCGCCAGGTTTCTGACTTCGCCAAGCTCCTCGGCATTCCGCAGGTGCAAACTCATTGCGGCTTCATCCCCGAAGATCCAGCCGATCCGCTTTACCCCGGAGCCGTCGAAGCCATCCGCGCCGTCGCCCAGCACTGCCAGTCCAACGGCCAATATTTCCTCATGGAGACCGGCCAGGAGACGCCCACCACCATGTCGCGGATGATTCGCGACGCAGCAATGACCAACCTGGCCGTCGGCCTCGACACCGCCAACCTCATCCTCTACGGCAAAGCCAATCCGGTCGACGCAGTCGACATTCTCGGCACGCACGTCCGCAGCATCCACGCCAAAGACGGCCGCTGGCCCACCGACCCCAGCGAGCTCGGCGAAGAAGTCCTTATCGGCAAAGGCCTGGTCGACTTCAAGCAAGTCTTCACCAAGTTGCGTCGCCTGGGCTACACCGGCGCCGTCACCATCGAACGCGAAACCTCTGGCCCGCAGCAGATCGAAGACGTGCGGCAAGAGAAGATCTATCTCGAGAAAATCCTCCGCGAAGTCCTCACCTGACCGCGGCCGGTATTCATCGCGACGATCGATTTTTCTTTTCAGGCACTGGAATCCAGCGGTAGTCAGGGCTACGATAATAAAGAGGTCAGAAAATGGCGAATACCGAGACAGAGGTAGCAATCGATTGGATGGCCTGCGAACTCATCGAAGCCGTTCCCGGCAAGGTCTCCGGAAGACCCGTTGTGCGCGGAACGCGCATTCTGCCCGATGCCATATTAAACAGCTATGAACTGGGCGACAGCATTGAGGATATTCATGAAGGCTTTCCCACGCTCTCCATAAACCAGATCGAGCGGCTGATCGACTTTGGTCTGGACCAGCTCAAAAAGTACCAACCGTGAAGGTATTGCTCGACGAGAACCTGGATCACCGATTGCGCAAGAACCTCGGCCCGCACGAGGTGTTCACCGCAAGCTACATGGGGTGGAATGGGCTCAAGAACGGTAGACTCCTCCAGACAGCCGAAGACGACGGCTTCGATGTTCTCCTAACGGGAGACCAGACCTTATTCGATGAGCAAAAAAAGCGCGAGCGTCGACTGGCGATTGTAGCGCTGTCTTCGAACGAATGGCGTGTCCTCAAGGATCATCTAATAAAAATCGTGATCGCCTTAGATAACGCGGTTCCCGGCTCCTTTCAGGCAGTGGACTGTGGCAAATTCATCAGACGGAAAACTCCGGAGGAGTAGTCCGGGAGGTATCTTCAAGGCGGGAATCATCCTGCCAATGAATCGAGATCCCAAAGAAACGAGACATCATGGATCGTCGCGAACTCATTCAGACCGGAGCCGCAGCCGCTTCCGGCATGATTCTTCTTAAACCAGCCTCCGCCTTCGGCTACCCAGCCAACTCCGCCATCCGCCACGGTCTCCTCGGCTGCGGCAATCGCGGCACTGAAGTGGCGGCATCGTTCTCCAAAAATACTTCCGCGCAGGTTGTCGCGCTCGCCGATCTCTTCCCCGACAACCTCGCCGCTGGCCGCAGCCACTTCGATAAGCTCAACGCCGGCCTTGGCCGCGCCCCCATCGACGCGAAGCTTCTATTCCACGGACCGCATGCCGTCGAACAGCTCGCCGCCTCGCCGGATGTGGATTTGATCCAGATCTCCACCCCGCCTTTCTTTCACGTCCAGCATCTTGAAGCCGCGGTGGCCGCGGGCAAGCACGTCTACTGCGAGAAACCTGTCGGGATAGACATCCGGCAAGCCAAACAAGCCCTCGAAATTGCCAAACGGGTCAAACCCACGCAAAGTGTCGATGTTGGTTTTCAATGCCGCAACGCCCCGCCGTTAGCCGCCATTGCTGAGCGCATTCATAACGGCGGGCTGGGCAAAATCGCGCTGGTCGCAGGCATCTATTACGCCCCGGCATCCACAGAAAAGAACCGCCCCGGCGCGTCCAGGTCCGATACGGGCGCCGACGAGTACCGCCTGCGCAACTGGCTGTGGGATCGCGCCCTCTCCGGCGACATCCTGGTCGAGCAGAACATCCACATCATCGATCTCTGCAACTGGCTGCTCGGCGCGCATCCGCTCAAGGCGACCGCTACGGGAGGCCGCAGCATTCTCACCCACTTTGGCGACTGCTGGGACAACTACCAGGTCGACTTCACCTATCCCGGCGATGCCCATCTATCGTTTTCATCGACGCAGTTCGGCTCCGACGGCGTCTTCGATGCCGGTCTGCGCCTCTTCGGCGCCAACGGTTCCGCCACTGTCCCCTACGCCGGTCCGGTGCAGATCACAGGCAAGGAAGCATGGGCATGGCAAGACGCGGCATCAACCGGAACCACACCCGGCCAAGGCAAGTTCGCCGCCAATGGCGCATTCACAGACAATCTGGAGTTTGCCGATCGCGACAAGGAGCGCACGTTTATTGACAGCATCACCTCCGGCAACTGCCACAACCAGATTGCCGCCGGCGTTGAGACCGCGTTGAGCTGCATGCTGGGCCGCATGGCCGGCCTGACGCGCCGCGAAGTCACGTGGGAAGACTTGATGGCGCACGGCGAAACCTACCAACTCGGCTTCAGCCTCGAGCAGTTCGCCTAGTGTCCTGTCTCTAAAGTTCATAAAAAGCATAGGCTGTCATTCTGAGCGAACGGGGCCCCGAACGCTTTTCAGTTCGGGGGTGGTGAGTCGAAGAATCTGCTTTTGTCTTTCGTGAGTTCTACTGCGTACTCTAGAGACAGCACACAGCGGCACCGGATAACTCCTCGGTAAGATGCGCAAGGCGAAGCGATTTCAAGCTGTGCTAACATCCGGCCAAGCACTTGCGTGACATTTCCAAGGGAGACTGCATGGAAACCAACCTCCGCCCCATGAGCCTGGGCGAGATCCTGGACCACACAGCCCAGATTTACCGCACCAACTTTCTGCTCTTTGCGGGCATCGCCGCGATCTACGCCGGAATCGTGCTAGTCCTCAACCTGGCCCAGATCGGCATCACCGAGACCTTGCAACACATGCATCTGGGCGCGCAGGTGCCCTGGGTTGCAATTGCATATGCTATCGTCATTCTCCCCATGGTCTTCATATGCTCCGGCGCATCCATAGCCGCCAACAACCGCGCCGTCGCATGGGTCTACCTCGGCAAGCCGGCTACCATTGTCGGCGCTTATCGCAGCATCCTCCCTCGCCTGGGCCGTTACCTGTGGATGATGGTCATCATGGCTTTCTTCATCTACTGGCCGTTTGTGCTGCTCTTCGGAGGCTATCTCGTCGTCCTTGTTGCGTACGGGGGAGCGCGCGGACTGTTCGGCGGGGGCGGGGCCCACACAAACACTGACGCCGGCGTCATGATCGGTGTGTTCAGTTGCCTCTTTCTTATCCTCGCCCTGGGATATGTTGTCTATGCCGTCATCATGGTCCTGCGCTACTCGCTCGCCATCCCTGCGGCAGTGGTCGAGGACATCAAGGCGCGCAAGGCCATTCGCCGCAGCATCGAGCTGAGCAAGGGTTCACGCGGGCGCATCTTCCTCCTCATGCTGTTGATTGTTGCCGTTGAGATGGGACTCCTCTTCATTACCCAGATTTTTTTCGTCTTTGCAGTGATGGCCGCAATCAAGAACCACGGAGAAGTGCCGGTGTGGATCCAAATCTCACAGCAGATCGTCGGCTTCCTGACCAACAGCTTCATCGGCCCCATATACGCCACTGGAATCACGCTCTTCTACTACGATCAGCGCATCCGCAAAGAGGGCTTCGACATTGAATGGATGATGGAAGCCGCAGGCATGTCCGCATCGCCGCTCACCGCCGAGGCTCCGCCTGTCCCCGCGCCCATGGAACCAGGCCTCGAAGTCGCGCAGGGTGGGCAAGCATCGTCCGCCGCACCTGTCGATACTCCTGAGCCTGCGCCGCCCGCTGGACCAGACCCCGAACCTCCTCCCGAATACCCGCATGGATGAGGCCTTCCACCCATCGACTCTGAGCGAGATTCTCGACCAGACTGCTCAGCTCTACCGCGCGCGGTTCCTCGTGTTCCTCGGAATCGCCTTCATTCCCACCGCCGCATTGCTGGTGCCAGCCGTCGCCATGTTCCTGTTCATCGCCTGGACGGGAACGCACCCCGGAAACGCGGCGGTCGGAGTGGTGGTTGTCCTTGGAATGATTGCGCTGGGACTCGTCGCATTGCCCATCTTCGTCGGCGTCTCCGCGCTGGCCTCGGCGGCAATGAGCCACACCGCATCCCGCGCCATTCTCGGCCAGGTCACCACCATCCGCGACGCCTACAAGGCCGTATGGCCGCGCGGCTGGCGTTACATCGGCATTTACCTCATCGAGGTTCTTGCCGTCTGGGTGGCGCCTTTTGCGGCCTGGTTCACCCTCGTGGGGCTCTCCGCGGCCCTCGCAGCGTTGGCGCAAATCGCCGGCATCGGTGGGGGTGGATTCTTCGCCTTCATCGGTTTCCTCATCGTCATCGGCCTGGTCGTTTACGGCGTCTGGATGTCCCTCAGCCTTTCGCTCGCGTTTCCCGCGTGCGTTATCGAACAGAGCGGTGTGTCGGCTGCGATCAAGCGCAGTTTCTCGCTCGCCAAGGGAACCAAGCGCCGCATCCTGATGCTTTACCTGTTGGGAATGGCTCTCTCCACGATTCTTACCATCGCCGTCGTGGTGCCTTTGATCATTGTCCTGGCGCTTCTGCCCGGCCTCAACAGCCCGGAGCATTCACAGGCATTGGGAACCGCCGCTCTGTTCATCATCTACGGTGCTCGGTTCGCCGTCCAAGCGCTCACCCGCCCCGTGTACGGCATTGCACTCATGCTCTTCTACTACGACCAGCGCGTCCGCCAGGAGGCCTTCGACATCGAGTGGATGATGCTCAAGGCCGGCTTGACCGTTCCCTCGCCGCCACAGCCCGAGCCTGTAATAGCCCCAGATCGCCTCGTCCCGGAGAGACGGTTGGATAATAGCCCCGGATGAAGCTCGCCGCGCCGGGGTCCCCGGCGACAGGTCTTCGTCGCTGGGGTAGCACAGCGAACGCAATCCGGGGAAAACCGCATCAAAGGGGTCCGTGCGCCCCGGAGGGGTGCTGCGAGCCACAGCAACGCCCTTGGCGGATACTTACCCGATCGCCCTGTCCAGAACCTTGAGACTTATGCACGGCCAACCGCATTTGCACTATGATTCTCCGCAATCAACTTATCCAGCGCGGCCACCGGCTATGAGGCGCCGCGGCACTCGAGCAACCAGCAACAGCTGCTTTGGGAGAATCCGTATGAGCGAATCGAACCCTCCGCTTCCGCCTTATCCACCAGCGCCCGGAATGCCCCCATTCGGCCACGTCATGCCGATGACCTTCGGCCAGATTCTCGACCGCATCTTCCGCCTGACCCGCGCCAACATCTGGCCATTCCTGGCCATCGGCATCTTCCCCATTTTCGTTGTAATCGCCTTCGAAGCCGTTGTTTTCGGTGTACTGTTTCTCGCCGGATTTTTCGCGCATTTTCCCGCCCATCCAAATCCCGATCCCACCGTTGTCCTTTGGATCGTCGTTCCATTTTTTCTGCTTTTCCTGCCCCTCATGTTTGTGGTTTACGGGCTCTATTACGGCGCTTCCACTTACACCGCGGTGCAGGCCGATCACGGCATGAAAGTCACAGCAAACGAAGCCTTCCGCCACGCCTGGAGCAGGCTCGGCCGCTACATCTGGCTCTACGTGCTGCGCAGCCTGATCATCGCCATTCCCATCATGGTCATGGCGCTGCTCTTCGCCGTCGGCGGCTTGCTGCTGGGGCTTATTCCGGCGATTTCGAGTCAGGGCGCAACTCCAGACCCCGCCCTCTTATTCTTCCTCATCCCGCTGGCAATTATTTTCTACATTGGCGCCATCGTCTACGCCATCATCATGGGCCTGCGCTACTCGCTCGCCTTTCCCGCATGCGCGCACGAGAACATCACCGCTGTTCAGGCGCTCAAGCGCAGCGGAAAGCTCACCAGCGGCGCAAAGGGCCGCATCTTTCTCATGGCGCTGGTCATCTACGCCATCGGCTACGCGGCCATGATGATTGTCTACGCGGTGGGCATGTTCCTGTTTGCTATCGGCGCCCTGGCGGTCGGCGGACACGTTCAAGCGCACCTGGTTTTAGCCATCACTCTGGCCGTCATCGCAGGCCTCGTCATCCTCATCCTGATATTCCTCTGGACCGCACTGTTGATGGCCGCCTACTCCATCGCATTCGCCGTCATCTATCGCGACCAGTGCCTGCGCAAAGACGGACTCATGACTGCGCCGGTGCTTTAACGGCTCATACCGCGTCGATTCGCTCAAGAAAGGACTACCCGTATGATAGAAACATTGAGGCCCATGAATCTTGGTGGAATCCTCGACCGCGGCGTGCAGATTTTTCGCGCGCAGTCTATGGTGTTTATCGGGCTGGCGGCGATCACGGGATTGGTGCAGCTGGCCAGTACGCTGGCTTCAGCCCATCCGAAGCCGACCTCGGTGGGATTGACCTTGGCAAGCGGCGCCTTGTCCTTCGCGCTTTGGCTGGCCATGATTATTCTCACCGCTATTGTGACGGCCGCGTTTTGCCTTGCTGCATCGAGGGTCAATCTCGGCGAACCGGTTAGCGTTCGCGAAGCATTTGGTGCGTACCGGGCCCGCGCGGGACGCCTTGTTGGCCTCACGATTCTCCAGGGAATTTTTGCCGGATGGCCTGTCGTCATCGTCATCATCTTCGCCACAGTAATTTACATTGCGAGCGACCTCACCCCTCCGTCGCCCTCATTCGTAATGGTCCTGGTGATTCTTGGCGGCATCCCCTACGTTGCTCTTTTTTCTCGCTACGCACTCGCGTTTCCTGCAACAGCGATCGAGGGTCTTTCCGCCTCCGCGTCGATTGATCGGAGCATCAAGCTGAGTAAAGGCGGACGATGGAGAATCTGCGGCGGATTCACTGTGACATTATTGCCGTCGCTGATTCTAGGCCTTGGCGCTTATTTCCTGGCCCAACATCTCGGATCAAGCGGCCACCTTTTTGGGGGCAGCCCGCTCGCTGCCGCCAGCATTACCGGCGTCGTGAGTCTTATCGCCGCACTTGTGTTTACTCCCTACAGCGCCATCGTGCTCACACTCCTCTACTACGATCAGCGCATCCGCCACGAAGGTTTCGACGTGGAGCGGATGATGCAGACCGCCGGACTCGACGCGAGCGCACCGCCGCCTCCCGCCAGCCCCTGGACACAATTGGGTGAGGATTGAAAGGGAGACGCGTGAACAGGAACACGGCATTAGAGTCCAAGGGGCGCACATGACGCCGACCCTACGACCCATGAACCTGGGCGAAATCCTCGACCGGACCTTTCATATCTACCGGTCGCGATTTCTTGTGTTTTTGGCAATCGCTCTTGCGTCGCCGATCGCGACCCTGGCCATACCCCTGCTGGGTGCGATCGGGAAACAGACGACGCTTTCGAGTTCAACCAAAGATACGATCATGCAGATAAATGCGCTACTGCCCAACGATTGGATCGCATCCTTTGTGCATTTTCTGAGCTGGCCAGTGATTGCCCTTCTGACTTCGCGGACGTTGCTTGGTCAGAACCCGACCCTCGTCTCGGCGCTGCATTCGTGCAAAACCCGCTGGCGGGGGTGGTTGACCCTGACCGGAATCCTGTGGGCAGTTTGTGTGCTGCTGCCCCACACGGTCAACAGACTGTATTTCGAATGGGCCCTTGCCGCCTCTGCTAGACACCTCCTCATCAACGGAGCCCCTTCCGCACCGAACTCCGCCATCATTGGTCTTCTTCAATGGGCCTTGGGCCTTCTTCTGATTCTTGCTGTCTCGTTGAGCGCTCCAGCGTGGACAGCTGAGGAATTGGGTGTACATTCCAGCTTGCGCCGGGGCTGGATCCTTGCACAGGGAATCTGGATTCGAATTCTCTTCGCACAGTTGCTGGCCAACCTGCTGGAATGGGTGCTCAATTCAAGTCTAGTGCTCATCGTGGGGGTGGCTCTACGGATCGCAATTAAGAGCTACCATGGAGGCGAGCCGGCCTATCGGCTCGGATACGATGTGACGCTCATTGCAATTAGGGCGGCATCGGTCCTGGTTGCCCCCATCCTCCCCATCGCCCTGACCCTCTTCTACTATGATCAGCGCATACGCCATGAAGGCTATGACATCGAAGACATGATGGAATCTGCCGGACTCAACTCGACCGCAGCTCAGCTCATCGCCAAAGAACCCGTCGCGCCTTCCACAGCGCAGGAGGACCACGCGTGAGCCGCCAAGCCGCATGCGCGTGTCTTACCCTGGCCGCCTGCCTTGCGCTTCCGCAGGCTAGCGCGCAACTCTCATCCACTCCATCCGCTTTGCCCACCAGCAAGCCCAGCCAGGCTTCGCTGGACGACTATCGCACCCACCTGCATTCGCTCAATACTATTGTCGAAGCCTGCGCCAAGGATCGCGACGTGAAGTCCTGCGACCCCGCCGACGTTGGCGCCGACGATCAGGTTCCCGTCTCTCCCGCGC
>Ga0302324_100007334_pt1 | contig 23474 bp, 25 predicted proteins | sample Palsa_T0_1_FD_201949 | JGI IMG/M metagenome (GOLD analysis project Ga0302324, IMG submission 201949) | Peat permafrost microbial communities from Stordalen Mire near Abisko, Sweden - Palsa_T0_1 | ecosystem: Environmental > Terrestrial > Soil > Palsa > Peat permafrost | place: Sweden: Abisko... | reverse complement strand
ATTCGGCGTAAATACATTTATCTGGACGGCGAATTTCGACCGCTCCAACCTGCCCCTGTTGCCTGCCATCAAGCAGGCTGGTTTTGATGGCGTGGAAGTGCCGCTGTTTGATCCCGCGCAGTTCGCCGCGGCGGATATCCGCAAGGGGCTCGCGGAGAACGGTCTGGAGTGCACTATTTGTTCGATCCTCACCGGCGGAATGAACATGATCTCCGCGGATGCGGCCGTGCGGGAAAAGACGCGCGCACATATGCGGAACGTGGTGAAGGCGGCGGCGGAGGTAGGGGCGAAAGTCATCGCTGGACCGCTCTATTCGCCGGTCGGCCTGATGACCGGGCAGCGGCGCACCGCCGACGAATGGAAATGGGCTGTCGAATGCTATCAAGCGATCGGCCCGACGCTTTCCGAGTACGGTGTGACGATCGCCATCGAGCCGCTGAACCGCTTTGAGACTTACTTCCTGAACACCGCGGCGGATGCCGTCGCACTGTGCGATGCGATCAATCATCCGAACGTGGGCATCCTGTTCGATACGTTTCACGCCAACATCGAGGAAAAAGACGTCGCTGAGGGCTATCGCACGGTCGCGCGGCACCTGAAGCACGTTCACACGTGCGAAAACGATCGCGGCATCCCAGGCACGGGTCATGTGGATTGGAAGGGCGTATTTCAGGCGTTGCGGGAAATCGGATACGACGGCTGGCTGACCATAGAAAGCTTCGGGTTTTCGCTGGGGGAGTTATCGGCCGCGGCGTCTATCTGGCGGGACATCGCGCCGTCACCGGAGTCGATTGCATTTGAGGGCGTCAAGTTCGTAAAGCGGGGAATGGCGGCGAGCGCTGCCGGGTAAGCGAAGCGAGTTCGAAGTTACGCAGTTACAGCATAGAGGAGTGGATGTGCACAGAATGTCTATGCTTCGACGCGGCAGGTGGAACCTGGCGGGAATGTTCTTTTTGTCGATGGCGCTCCCAGCTCAAACTGTCACAACGATCTATAACTTTGGGTCGCAGGGCCATGACGGTGTTAACCCTAAGTCTCACGTAATCGTTGGCCCCCAGGGTCAGCTTTACGGCACTACCGCGGGAGGTGGCGAGTTGAACTACGGCACCGTGTATGAGCTCATGCCGCCGGTGTCCGCCGGAGGAGTGTGGACCGAAGTGGTGCTTCATAGCTTCAACGGGCCGGATGGTCAAGACCCGTGTTCGGCACCGCTACTGGGGCCGAACGGAGCGCTCTATGGCGTTACCCGCTCCTCCACCAGCGAATACCAAGCCATGGCATTTGAGTTAGATCCACCCACAGATGCGAGCACGCATTGGTCCTATCGTGTCATCCATCAATTCCCATTTGTCACTGGCCGCGCCTACCCATCCGGCGCTCTGGCATTTGGTACGGGTCAGTCGCTATACGGCGTCACACTGAACACGGTATACAGCCTGACGCCTCCATCGCCGTCCGGCGGCGCTTGGACCGAGACCACCTTGTTTACGTTCCCCTCCGGGCACTACGACAGCTATGCCCTGGGCACACTGGCGGTCAGTGGCAACGGAACGCTGTTCGGCGCGAATGCAGCCCTCGGCAGCGGACGGTGCATTGAAGGCTGCGGACTGGTGTTTTCGTTGACGCCGCCAGGGGCCGTCAGCGCATCGTGGACCTACAGGGTGCTGCATGAATTCGGGGCGCAGGCCGGCGACGGACTAAACCCATCGGCCGGAGTGATCCTCACGCCGACGGGCGTGCTCTACGGAACTACCGAGAATGGTGGCGCGGGATCGATGGGCACGGTGTTTGCGCTCACCCCGGGGGGCTTGCCGGGTGCGCCAATGACCGAGACCATTCTGCATGCCTTCAGTGGGTCAGACGGCGGTAACCCTGAGCCGGGCGTGCTGGCGGGGCCGAATGGAGTGCTGTATGGCTCGACACCTTCTGGCGGGGCAAATGGTCATGGGACCGTGTATGTCCTCATACCCCCCACTGCGGCGGGAGGAAGCTGGACCGAGACTGTTCTCTACAACTTTACTGGCGGGGCGGATGGGTCCACACCGGTGGGACTGGCCTTGGGTTCCGATGGAACACTGTATGGCACCACAAACGTCGGCGGAACGTTCAACGAAGGTACGGTATTTACGATCAAGTTTTAAGGCGGCAAGAATAGTGACACCAACTGCACGCTCGGGTGGAGCGGGCTAACCATCAATGTCCCTATAATAAATTCTCGTGCACTTGGTCTGAAAGGACGATCCTCCCATCCCGCATGCGCACCGTGCGATGCCCAAACGCCGCAGCCTCTGGATTGTGCGTGATCATCAGAATGGTCTGTCCCAGTCTCCGATTCAGATCGCGCATCACCTCCAGCACGGCCGTGGAATTTTCGCTATCCAGATTGCCGGTAGGCTCGTCGGCCAGCAATATGGCAGGGTGATTCACAATCGCGCGGGCCATGGCCACACGCTGCTGTTCGCCTCCGGAGAGCGCGGCAGGCTTATGATCGAGGCGATTGGAGATTCCCAACAGCTTAAGCACTTCTTCGAATTCCGGCTCGGGCTTCTGCTCACGGCCGGCGATGTGGCGCGCGATGGCGATATTATCCCCGGCGGTCAGATTAGGCAGCAGGTTGAACTTCTGAAAGACGAAGCCGACCTTATCCTTGCGGAGACTGGTCCGGCCGGCGTCGGTCAGCGAGGAGATGTCTTGTCCGCCGATGCGCACGCTGCCGGCACTCGGAGGAGTCAGTCCGCCGATGATGTGGAACAGGGTGGATTTGCCGGAGCCCGAGGGACCCACGATGGCAAGGAACTCGCCGGCCGGAACCTCGAGATCAACCCCGCGCAGGGCAGGCACGTCCACTTTGCCTACACGATAGATTTTGTGCAGCTCACGGATCTCAATGAGCGGCTCACTCATAAGCCAGCGCCTCGATGGGATCCAGGCGGGCCGCGCTCAAACCGGGATATAGCGCGCCCAGCAGAACGCCAACCAGGCTGATGCCGGCGGCGATGGGCCACCATTCCGGCGTCACCGCTTGCGTGAGCGAGGCCGGGTATAAAGCCTGGATCAGAGCCCGTGCGGCAAAACTCAGCGCGATGCCCACGATCGCTCCGCCGATGCCCAAGACGGCCGCCTCGGCCAGGATGATTTTCAGGATGAACCAGCGGGAAGCGCCCAGGGCCTTCAAAATCCCGATCTCCCGTGTGCGCTGCAGTACGGCCATGTACATCGAAAGCAGTACGACGGCGAACCCGATCACCACCCCGATGGCAATCATCACATCGATGAAGTTACGTAACGCGCCGCCTTGCACCGTGTCGACGGTGAATAGCGACGTGAATTCCTCCATCGTGTAGATGTTGTAGTCGGGCAGGAGCTGTTTCAGCTCCGCTAATACAGTAGGAATATTTGCGGGCGCATCGGCCTTGATAAAGAGCTGGCTGATTTTTCCGGTGTTCCCTGTCAGGTCCTGGAGAGTGCGGATAGGTACGGCCACGCGGGTGAGCTTGCCGGATTCGACCACGCCTGAGACATGCCAGGAGCGATTGAGCATACCGTTGATCCGGTCGCCCGCATGCAGGCGGTTCTGCCGGGCGTAGTATTGGTCGATGATGGCGTCGTCGGGACCTCGGAAGGGGCCGCCCTCCAGATATTTAAAGCCCCCGCTGATCTGATTGAAGCTGTGCAGGTCGAGGCCCGTTACGTAGGTCACGCTGGTAATGGGATGCACCATCATGCCCACGGCGAGCGCGACATGGGATTGCTGCTGCAGCACGCTGAGCATTTTTTCGGGAATGGGGGCGCCGCTGAGCGTCAGCACGGACGTTCCCGGCGGACGCACGATGATATCGGCGCCAATCCCGCGCATGCGGCGCGCGGAGTCCTCCAGCATTCCGTGGCTGAGTCCCACCAGACAGAGGATCAGGGTGACCGGGACAGCGATCAGGAAGACGCTGAGCAGACTGCGCATGGGCTTGTGCTTGAGATTCTCGAGGACGAGTTTGGCGATCACGTTTTCTTCTTCTTTTTTCCTTTGGGCGGCGGGGGCGGAGCCGGCGGCGCAGGCGCGGGCTTCTGGCCGAGTACCTGAAGCTGGCTTCCTTCCGGCTGCTCCAGCACGAACTTGTCGTCGGAAACGCCGCGATTGATCTCCATTTTGACCACGGTCATGACCACGGCGTATTCGTCTTGCGGGCGGGCGATATCGATCTGCTTGGGAAACGACACACCGGTGTAGGCCTGCCAATCGCTGTAGCGGGCGTCCGTCAGGATGTTGCCTGCGGGATCGAAAACGAGCTGGCGCGCAAGGTGCAGATCGAGGCGGTTAAACCAGATGCTGCGCCGAGGAATGATTTCCCCGCCCGGCAGGATATGCATGAAGTGGAGAATGTAAGCAGCGTTATCCTCATCGGTGAAGTTCATGAAGTCCGGCTTTTCGTCCGGCTGTATGGGCGGGACCATAAGCGCCTCGAGGAAATGCTGCGGCCTCAGGTTCTCGATCTTGTTAGCGGAATGGGCGGGCAGATCGCTGGAGCCGACGATGAAGCGATTGCTTGAGGGAAGGTAGAGACTGAACTTGGCGCCCGTCGATACCATGTCAAAAGCCTTATTCCGCACCACAGGATACAGGCCGATGATACGTATATCGGCCGGCTTACGGAAGATGATGTAGCCGCGGACGTCTTTATACTCCGTGATTTTGCTCTTCTCAGAGCTACCGAGGGCGGGTGTCATATCCACGGTGGCGCTGAAATCGTGGATGGCCTGGTAGTCGTGGGCAAGGCGGGATATCAGAGTCTGTTTATCAGATGTAAGGAGAACGGGGACGGCCTTGGCGGCGCCCTTGCGTGTGATGAGGCGCCTGCGAACGACGCAGGACGACCAGGCCAGGCCAGCCAGGCACAACAGTAGTAATGGGAGCGCGCGCGCGCGCCAGCGGCACATCGTACCATTGTAGGCAAGCGCGTGTGAGGCCTGTCAATCCAGTGGGCACTGTGGTATATTCGAAATTGCGATCCGCGGGCCTGTGGCGCAGTTGGGAGCGCGCTTCCATGGCATGGAAGAGGTCGTGAGTTCGAATCTCACCAGGTCCACCATTCTTTCCAACACCTTACAGGAATCTTTATCCGACCCACGGGCTAGACTGTAGCCACTTCCAATCCGGTTCGGCATCACTGAGTCGGACCACCCGGCGACTCCATCAACTTGTCGAAGATGGCCTGCACCTGCGATCGTTCGCGCTCCGTATCAACCAGCGTGTACAGGTAGGTCATATCGAGACTGCCGTGCCCGGCCGCCCGTTGCGCTTCGAGTGGCGTAGCGTTTCCCACCGTCTGGCGCCAGCTCACATTCTGCCGGCGGAAAGCGTGCCATCCGAAGCCAGGGTAATACAGCTTCAGGCGCTTCAGCACCGGCCTGAACTCATGCCGCAGCAAGTCTCTGTCGTCAGGCGGCATATGGCCGTCTTCACCGACGAACACAAAACCGGCGCGCTCCTCCAGCCGTGGAAGTCGCCGCCGGAACTCCTCCACGAGTGGCCCGAGCTGGACCGTGCGACAGGAGTTTTCCGTTTTCCCCTGGCCCTCATCGCCCAGATCCCCGCGGTACCAGCGGCGCCGGATCGTCAGCTTGCCAGCTTCGAAGTCGATATCTGACCAGCGGAGGCCGAGCGCTTCTGAGATTCGCAGGCCAAGACCGAATAGAATCAGCACAATGAAACGTTCGCGATCATCGACAGCCGCCAGTATCGCGCGTAGCTGGTCTGCGGTAAGTAGCCGCTTCTCGCGCACCAGGCGCTTCTTGCCGATGCGCACGCCCTCGGTCGGATTGTCGCCACTCCAGAGCTTCCAGTCTTTTGCGGCTGTGAATATCGCCGAGAGCACGCCTTTTAGGTCGATGCGCGACCACCAGCCCAGGCCTGCTTTCTCTTTTTCCGCCAGGAACGCCTCAACCGATGGCCGGTCGATATCGCACATGCGCATTTCGCCGAATGCTGGTAGGAGGTGATTCGTGATCTGCGTCCGGTACTTGTTCTGAGTGGCGAAGCCGAGCTGCGGCACGCGCACGTCCAGGAACCGCTTGGCGATATCCTTGAAGTGGATTTGCGACTGGATCAGGACACGGCCAGCGTTGACGATCTCCAGCACTTCGGCCCGACGCTGCTTGGCCGCCTTGGTCGAAATCTCATCTACGAAACCTAGAATTCGCGCTTCCCGCTTCAGCTTGCGGCCGGCTTCCGTTATTTTTGGCACGGTGATGCGGACGAAATAATACGGGCGCTTAACGTCATTGCGGATCTCAAGTTTTGCATTCTGGTACTTCCGTGGCATGTCGTCGGCGCCTCCGTCGAGGATGCCACGAATTATAGCAAGAGAAGGGGAGTGCCCGTTATGCAGCATTGTTCACGTATTCTCGAAATTTTGCCCACCGACCAGTAACCAGAGCCACCCACATCGACCCGCCACACGCACGGCAATGATGATCCACGCTGCGGTAGTACTGGCCGACGCATGGACACCATTCCACCGCTACGCCACAATGTCGACAGGTAATTACTCCGGTGCGGGTGGCTCGACCGGGACGGTGCCAGCAGTGTTGCATCTACGCGGACGCAGAAACCGGCTGCTCCAGCCGCTTCCAGGAGACTACGCCATCGTCGCTGACGAACTTCTCGACCAGCTTCCTCTCGGCCATATTGCGCAGCGTTTGATAGACACTGCCAGAAGTCGTTCCGATGCCGTGCTTTCGGACCATCTCGAATGTTTGGATAGAGGTTAGAGAAGATCCAGAAACGGCCTTCAGGATGGCAATCTGCAGTCCGTCAGACGGCTGAATGGGGGTGGCGGGCACTTCTGGGATGATGGCGCCAGACGGGGATAGCTTTGTCACCAGCGGACGCGGACGCCCCGGCTTGCTGCCGGCGACCTTGGCCTTCCGTAACTTGACTGGAGCCGGGCTATCTATCTGCGGGAGTACGTGTCGGTGAAGGACGCCAACATTACCCTGAGTGGCACGTAGGGAATTGATCGCAACTTCCAAAGCGGACTTGCGTTGCTCCAGGTCTGTGATGATTTCTTCTATGCTGTTCAAGTTACTCCTCCTTTGTTTCTGGTTGCACTTTTAGTTTGTCGAGCTCGGCGCGGAGGCGATCCATCGGGCCGTCAACCACATCATCGTAATCGTGGCCACTCCATATAGCCCATGCGTCGAGTACGTCTTCCGCCGCCAGCGCCACTTTGACAAGCTTCATCTCCGGCCGCTTTGGACACGTCACGATATGGTCGAGCAGCTTGCTATTGCGCTCCGCATCGGTCAGGCCATCGTAGTTAGCTATGTCTCCGCAGTAGGAACAGATGACGTCACGCAGGGTGATTGGCAAGCCGTTTGGACCGACTGGGAAGAAACTTGCGGTAGCGGCGTCACAGTGCTGGATCAGTACGTCATATCCGATGCTATGCGTGTTGACAAGTATCTCGCCATCTACAACGCGCAAGCCCAGCAACTCTGGTGGGTCAGGAGTAAGGCGTAGCTGCGCATAGTCATACCTGTTTACGCACACCCAGTTTCCGACACTCTGTGTGTTTTTTACTGTAGCCGGATAGGTCCCGCTTCCAGGGAGCTGCGCCTTTCCGATAAGTCGTTCTTTGCTTATGACTATCGTTCCAGGTTTGCCATCAGGGAAGACGCAGTGATCCTTCTCGTGTCGGGCTACCTGTTCCACGGTAGGTATGCCCTGTATCCAACCTTGCGTCATTGCTTTTCTCCTTGTGCCATAAGCCGCCGCGGCAGCTCCGCGTCCGCGCATTCGAGCGTCTTCAGCTCGATAATCAATGAGTCTTTTCATCCAGCTAGCCATCTACTTAGCCATCTACTCGGCTCCTAAAAAAGCGCCCTACATGGCTCGCAGAACCGGAAAGCCTTTCTTCTGCTGGCCGCTCGCAGCAATTGCTGTCTGCGGGCGTCCAGTTCCAATGGATGATCTGGCCCTCAAACGGTAAGCGGCCTTTCCAGAACTCCATCATCATCTGAAAGCACCCGCCGTAACCCAAGCCTTGGCGCGAGGGCGTCCCGTCCCGCTCGAATAGCGCCGGATGCCGGAAGCCGTCGCGCCAGGCCAGCAGGTCGCGCTCGTCATACGTCAATAGCTCGCCAGCCATCCGCACGAAGTAATCCGAGGGATCAAAGGGGAAACGGAAACCTTTCTCATGCGCGTATTCGAGACGCGCAAGCCGGAAGCCGATCTCGATTGTTTCGACCCTGACACACGGCCAGCGGCCCAGCAGCCGCATAGTCTTCTGGCGCGGATCGACATAGCAATGGCACGTCTCGCCGACCTTCGGGGCGATCTTCCGAATCGCCCGGATGGTGTGGGTCTTGGTGCCGTCCAACACGAACGGCGCGAACTGGCGCTTAAATCCAATTAGCATCGACGGTTTTCCCGTACGTGAACGCACTCACAAGCTGCTGCCTTCTGATCTCTTGCTCGATCTCCTGCGGCACGTCGAGTAGCTTGCCCTGGCGGGACTTGAATGGAATGGGAGTGCGCAAGCGGCGCACGTTGTCAGTGACCAGGCCGTAGCGACTGGTGTCGTAATTTCCAAAGGCACGCTCCTGTTCATTGAGTCCGAAAATTTTCCATTCGGAACTCATCCATTTAGTAGTGCAGCACTCCTTCAGTGTCACTATCGCTAGGATGCATCCAAGCGGAAGATTCTCCCTCAGCGTCTTGGCGCGCAATGAGCGAAGGTCGGTCTCCGGCGCATACGGTATGTTCAGCAATTTGCGAATCGGTTGGAAGCAGATATCGGCGCTCGCCAACATGCTCGAATCGTTATGCCAAGTGCGCGCCGCGTGGATGGCCAGTTCCCCGCGGTAGTCAGTTGGCCCAGCTACGGGTCTCGATCTTTTTCAGGCCCAAGGCCATCAGTGTGGCCCATGGTTCATGCAGCGTTATAAGCTTCATCTACATCCTCCCTGCCAGCAGTGCTTCTGCCAGCTTTCTGATATGGCTCCCGTCGTTCTGGAGCGTTTCGATTAACTGTTCATCGGTCAGCCGGCGCACGCCCTCCAACTGCTGGCGCTTCACTCCGAGAACCTCAGACACAATAGGGTCGGAGCCCTCCTCTGCCAATAGATAGTAAGCTGTCACTGGATCCCGCTGGCCGTCACGATAGACTCTACCGATACAATTTCCCACGATCGCTACTTTCCCGTTCCGGCGGGTTACGAGCGTCCCCAGCTCATTCGTTAGGCACCATACTCGTGTGTCGTTGGCGATCGGAACCGCTTCGAATCTATTGGCTTTAACGGGGTGCGGGATCGAGGCTTCGCAGTCTTGGGAAATCCACATATCAAAGGCAGCTTTCCCCGCTTTTGTTCTTGATTTTCGTTCTGATATAGTCGCCGAAAGCCCACGCCTAACGCACAGTGACTGCAAGCGATCCAGGAAGGTCCTGTTTGTGTTGGTTATGCGGATGACGTTGACTCTGGATTTATTACCGTCGCCCATCTCTATTCCGTGGAGTATGTGTACTAGTTGCTCTCTGGTAACATCCTCCAATACCGGACTAAAGTCTTTGTCGAGGTAAGTCTTTAAATGTCCCCAGCCACGCCCGGGCTTTCCGGCCGGGTTCGTAGCCACGGGTTTACCGCGTCGCGCCAGTCGAACCTTCTTCTCAACGCCTATTCTGGATCGATTCATTTTTGACGCGATCTTAGACGCCGACAGGCCGCTACCCTTAAGTGCAATGGCTTTGTCGATCTCGTCCTGCGTCCAGAAGTGGCAATCCTTCCTCGGCACTTCATATACGTTCATGAGGGTCCCACTGAGACCCGTACGCTGCGATCGTGACCACGCCAAGCCGCATCCGTCGAGCACCTCAACGATGTCTCGGTTCCATGGCTGAGTAGCGGCTTGGTAGATCTTTAGGCGTCCCCGATTTAATCCTCCATCGGTCAAAAACCAGCCCACCAACCGCAGTTCATAATTGGTAAGTGGGACGCCAGTGGCCGCCTGGCGTCCGCACGTCGGGACAAAGCGCCTCGCCATGCCGGCCAGCTCCGCCGCTATCTCGATTCCCCAAGTGGATCGCCCAACGCCGAGCGTAGTTCGGCGCTTGCTGCGAACTACCATTCGGTGTCCTTCGGTCACGCGCAGATCAATTTTTTCTGTGGCCGTCGCAAACATGCGCTCGCCGCTCGCTAGTGGTCTGTCCGTCTTAGCTAAGGCTGGAATCCAGCGCATTGAGCCATTGGCACGGTCGAATCCGCAAATGGAATCACCAACAGCAATCTCGCCACGGCTCTTGAATCCACCAGGCGTGAGAACTTCGGTATCTTCCGACAGACATTGCTCGTGGACCCCCGGTGCCCAGTCGAGCTCGCCAAACACAACCGTTCGACACACATGCTGCAGGCCGTCAAGTCCCGCTCCCGAACGAAGTGAGATCATGATCAGGGGTGTCTCGCCATCCACGAACCGGCGCTTCGACTCTTCCTTGTGCGCGGTGCTCTCGCTGCCGGTGTAAAGCGCGGGCTTGAAGTCCTTGAGCATCGTCTGCCACAAGGCATATACCTCGCGATGCCAGCCATACAGGACAACCTTCTCCCCGCTCTCAATCAGCAGGCGGACGAACTCAGCCACGTATGGTGCTTTTGCGATGCCGGTAGCCTGGCGCAGCTTGTTGGAAAGCTCCTCGGCTGCGTGCATCTTCACACCACGCTCGGCATAAGATGTGCTGAGGATCAACTTGGCCAGCTCTACGCAGGCGCCCTTCACGCGATCGAGATACTCAGGATCGGTCTCGACATAGTGCGGGATGATTTGGACTTCCGGAAGTTCGCGGCCAACGTCGGCGCGGGTGCGGCGAAGCATCAGCCCGTTCTCGCGCAGGTAAAGGCCAAACGCTCTCGGGTTGTGGATTTTAGCCTTGTCTCCGGTGTTCCCGCCGCACCACTCCATCCCAAACTCTTCGCGTGTTCCGAGAGCGCCCGGGAACAGCACATCGAGGACGGTATAGAACTCGTTCCCGTAGTTGTATATTGGCGTCGCCGTCAAGCCCATGCGGTACTTCATCTTGCTCGCAATGTATCCCGCTGCCGCATACTTGGCGCTGTTGGGCTTGCGCAGTTCCTGAACTTCGTCAAAGATGATGCTCTTGCCGAATTGGGCGAGCGTCTCAGCCCAGCCGGCCAGCTTCTGGTAGTTGATCAGCAGCACATCCGGACGGTTATAGATCGGGTACGGGCCGGCTTTTCAGGCCTACATCCTGGACACCTACCAGCCGGTGCTTGCGTCAACGATCCCAGTGTACAGCGTGATCCTTCTCGCCCAAGCCAAAATCTCCGATGTTGAGATCGACAACAAGCGCTCGGGATATGGCATGGTCTCGTTGAAGGGCTCGTACTACGCAGCGGCCAACAACAACGTTATCAAGTTCTTCAGCAACGTGTAAGCGGGTTACTTCGCGGAGCGGCAATGAATCAATCATGGCACCATTGCCGCTCTCGGGACGACCTCATACTGCTCGAAATCGCCGCTTTAGAGCGTAAGCGCGACTGGCTTGACGATCAGATCAGCAAGCTACGGTTCGTGCAGGCGTTGATCGCCCAAGACCCAGATGGCTGGGAACTAGTGCCTGACCCTACCCTTTGAGGACACAATGTACAGACGCAGAAAAACAGTATCTATAGACGGTGCTGAATTCACCATTTCACCGCTCACCATTGAGCAGGTTGAGCAGTTAGTCGCTCCGGCGGAAGAACTTCAAGAGAATAAGTCGGGCATTGTGCGGGTTTACGAAATGATCTGCACGAGCCTGAACAACGCGATTGCGGGCGGCGCCTCACCGGCAGAACCATGGACGCCGGCGCGCATCAAGCATGAACTCGACCAGTACACCGTGGCGTGGCTCCAGGATCAAGTGCTTGCGATGAGTGGCTTGCGCGCGGTTGCGGAGTCTCCAACGGGGGAATCCATCGCCGCGGCTCCGATGACAGCAGTAAGCTGAACATCCCGGAGATTCGGGCGTGCATTATCACCGAGACTGGCTGGTCCTTAGACCAAGTGATGGCGTGCCCGTTTCCGGTCGCTGCAGAATTATTCGACCACTGGAACGGGAAGTCGTCCACCATTCGCCACTTACTACTGCAAATTGCCGTTGGGCTCGGAATACTTGAACCGACAGAGCCGGAAGTAAAAGGATCGACCTCGCCCGAAGAAATCAAGCTAATGATGGCCAACCCCAAGGGATTCGGTGGTCAGGTACATGGCCTAGACCAGCTTCCCGGGTGGATGAAGGCCAGCCTAGCCATGCTTGAAGCCTCACCAAAACCAACAAAATGAGCGATACGGGAACGTTACGAGTCGGCACTAGCGTCGACCTTTCGGGATTTCAGGCTGGTATGCCACAGGCGGCAACGCTGGTCGAGCAATCGACCAGCCGCATCCTGGACCAGTTTGGGCGGATTCAGCAGTCGTCCGACGCGGCCACGCAGAAGCTTGTAGCCAACGCTGGTCAAGTGCGTCAGTCAGTCGACATATCCAGCGAGAGCATAAAGCAGCTTGCAGAGGCAATCAAGGGCGTAAACAAGGAACTCGAACACACGAAGGAGCACGAATCAGAAGATATCTTCGAAAAGATCTTCCATGGCCTAGCGCATCCATTCGAGAACGGAAACTGGGACGAACTGTCGGAGGGTGTCGGCGAGATGATCGCACACCCATTTCGAACTGCTGGGCTCGCCGCAAAGGACTTATTGGTTGCCATTGGCCCAATCGGCGGCATTGCCGTTGGCGCTGGAGCCGGCCTATTCGAACTCGGCAAGCAGGCTTTAGAACTGGTCAACGAAGAGGGCTTGGCTGCACGTCAGACCCAAAACTTCGCCAACATGCTCGGCCTTGGTTTCGAAGAGACAAAGAAGCTCGGCGAGATGGCCCAGATCGTTGACGCCGATATCGGAGGCTTGGCGCGAGCATCCTTTCGCCTGGCGGAAGCCCTGGAAGATCCCACCGGAGCCGGCAAGAGACAAGCGGAGGCGCTCCAAAAGCTTGGCGTAGCGGCGGAGGATTCAGGGGAAGCGCTGCTTCAGGTTCTTCAAAAGCTATCCGAAGTTCCAGACAAGACAAAGCGCGTAGAATTGGCGCATCAGCTATTGGGCCGCGCGTCGTTCCAACTGATACCGCTGATCGAGAACTACGATCGCCTGAAGGTGGCCGTAGATAGGCTAGGCGGCTCGCTCAGCGCAGAGGGCGTAAAGAAGCTACTCGATGCGCGCGAAGCCACTAATGAGTGGTCTATCGCCTGGGACCATCTCAAGGAAAAGATCGCTTCGGCTCTAGCCCCACTTGCTACGTTTGCCGTAAAGCTGGTCACTCCCGGGCAGGGTGCGGAAGCCGGCCTCGAAAAACAAATTGAGGCCGCAAAGGTCGGGCTTGAAACCGTAAAGCTTAACGCCAACATCGGAAGCGCCAGCGGTGCCGATGTGAAAGCGGCTGAGGCTAAATTAGCTTCTCTGCAAAAGCAGAAGCAGGCGCTTGCCGAGACGGCCGCAGAAGAAAAGGCGGTCCACTCCGAGAGGGTTGCTGCGGCAAAGGCGTGGGAGGCTGCCAACGAAAAAACGCTTGACGGGCTTCGAAGTGGGCTCGAAAAAGCACACACTAACGCCAAGGAGCTAGAGGGTGCGCTTGGGAACACAATAAAGCCGCTTAATGACACTGATCGTGCAGAAAAAGATAAAGAATGGCACGCCGCGCTCAAGCAGGAAGCCGACCTCAAGCTAAAGATCAAAGCGCTGGAGAAAGACCAGAGTGGCCAAGGCGTAGCTGAGCGCAACGCTGTCGCCGAAAAGGTAATCGAGAACGAAAAGAAGATAGCCCTAACTCGCGTCGAGATCGCCAAGGATGCGGCGAAAGCAATGCTCGCCCAGCATCATGTAACGGTCGACCAGGAGACGGCCGCACTCCTCACGGCTGAGGCTGAACGCTTCGAGATCGAGAAGCGCGCAGCGGAGCGCCTAAACGCGCTCAAGGCGCAGACCGCGCACGCTGAGCGTAAGCCGACCGGCCCGGGTATCAGCATCGAGGAGATAGAACTTGAGCACCAGAAGAAGATACTCGAAATCCGTGCGCAGGGCGCCGAGAAGCAGGACAAGGTTCAGGATGACCTCATAAAGCACCACGTCGAGGGCCTGAACGTCGAGCTGGAATTCCAAAACAAAATAGCGGACCACGTCTACGAATTGAACGAACGGCGCGCGAAAGAGACAGTCGCCGCCTCTGAGGCTACTGCGAGCGCAGAGATCGAGCACGCCTCCCGCGTATACGCACGCAACAAGGAGCTGGTAGAGATCGACTTTCAGGCGCGTAGAATCAGCGCGGAGCGCCGGCTAGAACTCCTCGGGCAAATCGAAAAGAAAGAATACGAAGTCCAGATGGCGGCGGCCGTAGACCGCTACCAGGCGGAGGTCAAAAAAGGCAACGAGAGCCCTGAAGGTAATCAGAAGGGAATCATAGATGCGCAGGCGAAGATCCAGGGCATTGCCGATCAGTACAGCGTAGTGATGGATGGGCTTAAGGCGCGGACCTTCTCGTGGATACAGGAGCTTTCTACTGCGCTCCATTCGGCCGCGGAAGATATGAACGTCACGATGGCCGGCAGTTTCGCAAAGTGGGCCAGCGGTCAGGAGAAGTTTAGCAAGGCATTCACGCAGGGGCTCCGTCACATGGAGGAGTCTCTCATCGAATCGCTGGCCAAGCAACTCATTCAGTGGGTCGAGCACCTGGCCTTGAAGAAGGCCGCGCAACTTGGGTTCGAGCAGGTGCTCACGGCCCTGCATATCACGTCGGCGGCCGAGGCGAAAGCGGTTGATTCAGCCAAGGGCGTCGCGCAAGTGGTCACATCTGCCAACGTTGGCGCCGCAGCGGCTGGCTCTGCGGTGGCCGGCATCCCGATCATTGGGCCGGCCCTGGTAGCACCTACAGCAGCGGCAACGCTCGCCCAGTTGATGGCATTCGCTCCGATAGCCTCGTTCGAGCATGGCGGTATCGTTCCAGCAACCGGCATGGTGATGGCTCACAAGAACGAAATGTACCTGGGAACCCACCTGTCCGATTTCGTGCGTGACGCGGCCGGGAAAGCGGCATCTAACGGTAACGCTGCTGGATCTGGCGGGGGAGACGTCCACAACCACTATCACGCGGCGCGGGGCGAGTCTCCGGACAGCACCGCAAGAAACTCCGACGAGTTCAAGCGGGCCATGCGGGATGGCCGATTGAGGTTTGCGTAATGCACAGGCTAATCTTCATCTTCGCTTTGCCGTTGCTCGCTGATGCGCCAACCACATGGGATCTCCATAACGCCTTTGCTGCGGATCACCGCATCTGGGCGCAGATGAGAAATGCCAGGGCCGATAATCCGGACGTGTTGTCTGCTGCTGAGGTAATTCAGTGGCAGAAGGTGAAATCGGAATGGCGTAAGTTAGAAAAACAGGTCGATGCAGAGTACCGCGGGGAGCGGAGGTAGCATGAGTAACTTAATGTTCCCGCAGCTCTCCGGAATTGGCTGGCCAGTGAACCGCAGGCCCTATGTATCCACCACCGTCAACAAGACTGCCGGCGGACAAGAAATAAGGATACCCAATTGGCCATATCCTTTGGAAACGTTCGACTTGCCAATCAATTACCTGCATGACAGCGTTGTGCAGTCTCCAGGATTTGCCGCAGACTTCGAGGAGCTTTACGGATTCTTCGTCGCACGCCTTGGCCCATGGGACTCCTTTCTTTACCAGGATCCGACCGATAACTACACGGTTACTCTAGCGCAGTACGAGGGCCTTTCGCCAACGACCGGGCAGAACGTGATTGCCACCGGCGACGGCACCACGAAGTCATTTCAGCTCTTCCGAACGATCGGGGGAGCTTTACAGCCGATCTACGACATCAACGGCATCACGGCAACGCTCGCGCCGCCGCTTTCGGCGCCATACTGCAACGTCTACCTCAACGGAGTTCTGCAGGGCTCGGGCTTCTCTGTTAGCAACACGGGGCTGCTTACTTTCACGTCGGCACCTGGAAACAGCGTGCATGTCGCGGCGGATTTTTCCTATTTCAAAAGATGTGTTTTTGCCGACGACAGCATCGACTTCACCCGCAACTACCAGCACATCTGGAAAGTCAAAAAGCTTTCCATTCGTCAGGTGTGGGCTTAGGGAGATCTTATGGCCAACGAAATATCAGTTACGGCAACGCTGGCGTACACGAATGCGGCGCAGCAAATCGCCTCAGAGTCCATCTCGCTGGTGAATTCTTTGTTCAACATCACGGGGGTGAACTACGCCAAGGGCACGATGCTGGTGCCGACTACGGCCGGGGGCAAGGTCATTCCGGTTAATGATCTTGCGACTCTTGGGTGGGCGTGCCTGAAGAACAATGACCCCACGAATTACGTAGACATTCTGACCGCCCTGAGTGGCACGGACATCATTAGGCTGAAGCCTGGTGAGCCAGCGCTATTTCGCTTCGGCTCCGGCATCACGGCGCCAGCAGCGCAAGCGAACACAGCGGCAGTTCTGCTTGAGTTCCTGATCCTCGAAAATTAAGCGCATGAAAACTGCGATAGCCCCGGCCCTACTCACGCTTCTTAATTCGGTCTGCCAAGGAGAAGTGGGCGGCGAGTACGTCTGTATTGATCTATATACGATCACTCTTCAGAACGGGCGCCGGTGCGTTCTTCCGCTCAGACAAGAAGGCGAAGGCCTTCCGGGATGACTACGGCGAATGCCAGACCATCGTGCTGGAGAGCGGGACATTCGAGACGACCGAGGTAGCGTCTCGCATAATTGTGATCGACAAACCAGCGGTTAGCGTTAAGGTCCTGTATGGCGATGAGCCGTTATGCCATCAGGGCTACCCGGAGACAGCTTCCAGGCCACCAATCCCCGGCGCTGCAGACCAGGAGTACTTACCCAGGCTTGACGCAAAGCGCGTCACCGCCGAATTCGGAACCAAGTCCACACGCCGGCTGGATGCTGGCCGAAAAGAGATCGCCGACAGTCCCTTGTTCGGCGGAGAAAGGCAGTTATCGCTATGGTAGACAACATGACGCCAGTGATAATCGGCTGGGCACTGAACTTAGTCGGGTGGGGGATGATTGTTGTGGAATTATGCGACAATCACCATACGTTTTGGCCTCTGGTGCCGTTCTTCCTGTCATTGATTTTTATGAGAATGGCTTGGAGACGGTCATGAGTAAACAGCTTGCCTCGTGGCTCGAAAGAAACAACGCCCGGTTGATCAGCATCACCAGCCAACTCAAAGGGTACAGCGTCAATGGCCGGTTCGTTATCGTGATGATGGACGACGAAGAGGGCTTCGATATCTTCGTGTCCGCTTCAGCGAAGAACGATATCGATGCAACGCTGCGCGCGGCAGAGCGGGCGTGTGGGATCAGAACGAAGGCAACTGATTGGACGCCTAACCGCCCGGTGCCTGGATACGAGCAGCGCTACAACGAAAACGGGCACCTGGAAACGCGGCCAACGGAAGAGATCCCGCCAGAACCACCGCTAAGGACGATCACGTGCTCCGTTGAGGGGGTGCGTGTGGAGGTTTACCCGACTCGCGTGGTTCGCTCAACGATGAACTGGGAGACCAGAGAATGGAAGGTGGCTTTCAGGCGACAATTGGCCGGTTGAGCGAGTGTTGGCCGCGGTCGATGCATATCCGGCGCGGCATGTAGTGGTGACCGGCGGCGAGCCCATGATCGCGCCCGAGATCCTGGATCTGACGCGCGGCTTGCGCGGACGCGGACGGCACATCACCATCGAAACCGCCGGCACGGTATTCTCGCCAGTCGAGTGCGACCTGATGAGCATCAGCCCGAAACTTGCGCATTCGACGCCGGAAGGCGAATGGGCCGGGCGTCACGAGCGTCTGCGTATCCAACCCGGCGTGCTGCGTAGGCTCATGGCGGATTATGATTATCAGCTTAAATTCGTGATCGCGCAGCCGGACGATATGGCGGAGGTGCGGGAACTGGTGCGCGCGCTCGATGCCGACGCGGCCAAAGTGATCCTGATGGCGGAGGGCATCGATGCCGGCGCACTGCGCGATCGCGGGGTCTGGCTTGCGGAAATTGCCAAGCGCGAAGGCTTCCGCTTCAGCCCCCGGCTGCACGTAGAACTCTATGGGAACCGGCGCGGCACTTAGCTGCCGCGCGGGTGAAACGATTTTCAGGGATACGTCACTATACTGCTTGGAGCGTGAACGGCGAAGTCAGACGCTGCATTGCCCCCCGCCTGTTCACCAGAACCAATCATCCCGCCCAAGGCTTTCCCGCCCCAAGCGACGTTCACGCTCCGGAAGAATTTAACTCGCCGCGCCCCGTCACAGCAGGCGCCAGTTCACCTCGATGGTTGCCGCTACCGGCAATGCTCTACGAAGTAACAGACCCTGCGGCCGCGACAGTTCGTTTATTCGACCGTGAAACTACTCTCTGTGGTCATGCTGCCGCCCGCGGTGCTGATGGTAATGGGTCCCGACGTGGCCCCCACCGGCACAGTGGCGTAGACGTAATTCGAGCCGCTATTGGAGACCGTTGCAGCGGCTACTCCATCGAACTCCACTGAGGCCCCGAGCAGGTTATCGCCCCAGATGCGGACGCTTGTTCCCGGCGCGCCCGCTTGCGGATAAAAGTGCTTCGCCCGCGGCGATGGCTGCGGCAACCCCAGATCCAGCGAGAAGATAACGCCTCCGTTGTACGTTCCGCCGGAGATGGCGCTGCCGTAGATCTTGCCATCGCTGCCCTGCACCAACTGGCACTGACAAGCGCCATAGTAGCTAATGTTTTTCATCGCTAGAATCTCGCTATATTGGCCTGTCTTCGTGATTTTGAAGATCGTGCTGTAGCCGCCGCTGGGAATCTGTCCGAGAGTCGTGCCATATAAATTTCCGTCGCTGCCTTCGATCAGAGATGTGGGGACAGAAGTGTTGTTCTTCGGGAACGTGTAAAGGAGCGTATACTGGCCGCTTAGAGTGAGCTTGTAAATCGTGCCGGCACCGCCGCCTCCCCCACCGGGGGCAGCGCCGTAGAGGTTCCCATCGCTAGCCTGAATCAGAGGCACAAACCGGAACCCCGTGACAGCAAGATTCGGAAAGCTTAGCAGCTTGGTCAAGGAGCCTGCGGGCGTTACCTTATAGACATAGCCAACTCCGTTCTGCGAGATTCCGTAATAGTTGCCGTCGCTGGCGTAGACCGCGGTGTTGGGGAGCACCTCGTCCGAGGGGAACTGGTAGATGATTGTAACGTTGCCCTGTAGATCAACATCAACCAAATACCACGGGTTGTCCGCGAAGGCAATAGCGACGCCGAGGAAGTCCGTATCAGGCAGGTTCTGTGTTAGCACAGGGACCACGGTCTGATCCGAGTAGGTCTGCTCGCCTGGCGTCGAGCTCACCGAGAATACGTATGCTGAACTGTTGTTAGGTCCGAACGATGAGTAGAATCTGTTATTCGCTCCGCTGATCGTTGCCGACGCAGTTTGATCGCCGGCAGGTAATGTTGCCAAGGTGGTCTTCGAACCTTGAGTAGAAATGGAGAATACGCCGATACTTGATCCTGTGTTGAAATAAAACACACCCGGTGAACCTTCGATTAGTGCACTGGGGCCACCAAAGCGATTCTGGTATGAGAGGACGTGAAACACCGTCTGTCCTTGGGCAGGGCAGATGTTAGATGCCAGTAGACAAATTGTCGACATGATGGAGCAAAAACGAACACTTTGGATAGTCATCTTCTGTCCTCGGTTTGTTAATTGGTACTGCCTTCGTACACCATCACGCCCAGGCAGGGGGCTGTAGCAGTACAGCTAGAATTACTGCTGGACCCAGTGATGTTCCAGGTAGGAATGAAGAGAGTCGCATGTACTACGGTAGGTAGTGCGAAATAGGACACGGCAAAGCTAGAGAGCTCGTACGTCGACCATACCTTAGCCAGCGTGCCGGCGTCGTATGCGTCGACATAGCCCGCTGCGTTGGCGGGCTTGGTATTTTCCTGGTCGTATTCGTTCCCGACCAAACCCCAAACAACGCCCGTGCCGCTGGTTGTTCCATTCGAAGTTATCGCCAGCGATCCGCCGGGATAACCAACCGTACCCGCGCCTGGGTTAGTGTCCCTTATGGGCTGCACAAAATAGCCTGTGTAATTGTAAGAAATGGGACCGCTCGCAGGAATCACAGGGCTAAACGGAGGGCTAACCGTAAGTTGGGTGTTGCTGACGACCGCGGTGACGATTGGGCAGGAACTTCCCGAACAGCCGTCGGCCATCAGCTTGTCACCCGGAATAAGCAAGGTGCTGAAACCAGATCCATATACGATCCCTCCAGTCGAATCGGTGTAAATGGTGGACGAACCCGTCAGGGAACCACTCTCATTGAACTGCAGTCGTTTCAAGACTTCATTATATGGCCATACGTACAGGGCGTTGTTGTAAAAAGCCATGCTTGTCACGCGGTGGCAGCTCGAGGCCGCGCCAGTACATGCTGTATCTATGGCCTGGAACGGGAATAAGTTCCCAGTATCACCGGCACTGAAGCCGCCCATATCATCCTGCTCGAGAAGGTAGCCGAAGCCGGCCTTATCGACCGTGACCGCCAGATGCTGGCTTGGTGGATAATCAAACAGGGTGATGCCGGATACCGACATATCCCAGTCGTTTTCGTTCAGCAGCTCCATCGTGTAATTGCAGGTTCCGTCCGTTTGGCCGTAGGCACAAGAGCTCGTGGAGAGAGGCAGTTGAATCACCGGTGCGCACGAGTTCGTCAGCCAGCAATCGGGCGGGCCTCCGTGCGGAGTAAACGAGTCGGAGGGCTGGGCAGGCATTCCCGAGCTCGACAAGTGGAAATCCAGAACGCTCTCGCCCCAATTGGTAGCGCCGCTATTCTGGAATCCTCCATTTCCAACTCCCACATACGTGTGGGACAGACCGGTCGAATCGGTTCGTTCGGCGGGGCCCCTTCCGGACATCCAGATTCCACCTCCGTGACCGCCCCAGTTTGGCGCGTTTTGGTAGCCGGAGGGTACCAGGCAGTCGCAAGTTGGCGTTCCGCCATTTCCCGTTGAACACTGTGTTGCGCCACCTCCCCCGCTGCACCCAGTCGGCGTGGCCGCGAAGGCGAGCGCTGGAGTAGACTGGATCACGCTGCTGCTGTTAATCGTGTAACCGAGAAGCCATCCATGGTATGGCGTGCTGCTAGAGTTTTCCACCTTGGCCGAGCCGAACCCTACATAGATCAGCGGGTTGTACGTGGCTCCTGTGTTCTTGACCTCGAGCAGTGCCGTGCGCTGCAATTCGTTAGTTGGATTCAAGACGATGTGGCCGGAGGTCAAATCATCGGCTTCGTCCGTCCCGCTGGGGGACGGATTCATTTGAACCGCCGAAATATCCTGTCCGGCAACATCCGCTCCCGACGTCAGCCCGGCAATGTCGATCTCGTGGATCCACCACTGGGTGAGGCCCGCCGAAGTCTTACATAAGCTGGTTACAAACATGGTTTGGCTATATGGTGAAAGAGGACTGCTGTCGATGACCGGTGTCGAGACGATGCCGCCGAATGGCGTTGCTGGCCCAACGTACCACGTTGTGCTGGTAACCCCGCCCACCACAGCCCCGCCTGTATGGCAGTCGTCATACCAAAGCCAGTTCGTGCCAGTCGTCCCCCCGGTGCCCGTTCTCGTCCACAGTAAATTGCCGTTATCAGCGTTGTAGGCATAGATGCTGCCGTAAGCGGTGGCAATGACTACCATATCGCAAGGACTACACGTTCCCTGACCCGGATTATGTACGGTAATTCCGGCAACGTAGAGCGGCTGCGCATAAATAGGGTTAGTAGTGCCTAGACCAGTGCTGGATGGAGGCGTGTCCACCAGCAGCGGCGAGAACGAGGCCTCCGCTATTGTGACGGTGCCGGCCTGAATCGCTGACGAAGTAAGGCAGGTCTCGGTCGCGTTGTACGCATCGCGGTAATTGTCATTTTGACTGGTAAGAACGCTGGGATTACCCACTCCGGTTGTCCCGGGACATATCGGCTGAGCGTTCAGCGGGCACTCGGCAGTTACCAGTGCGCAAAGAATTGCCAGCAGGACAACGGCGCTTTCGCGAAGCAGTATACGATTCAATCGTTGTAGCATCTAAGCATCTCCTCGGGAGGTGTCGAGAGCCGGCGGGGATACGAATCAACCCGAAGCGGAGCCAGTTGTATCCACGCGGCGGGATTGCTGGATGACGTTACGTCACTCGAAGCGATTAAGGTTTCGTCGCTGTTATGCGCATCTCTGGCGCGGCCGTGCCGCGCAGTCTTGGCAAACGACAGGCTGGACGGTGCCCGCAGCGTAGATCCAAGGGTTAGGAGGCTAACGGCAGCCGCAGACAGGACGAGAAGCAGTCCTCGCGGGGATACGTAGTGCAATGAGCGAAGGGGCATAACATTGCTTCCTATGATTCAGGCAGGCTCAAGTATATACCCTTGCCGCCGGATGTCAACCGGTAACTGATGGATAAGTCACAATACTATAATTGACCGGAATGTACTCGATTTCATGCCGCAATAGTTATTCGATCGGTGTTGCAAGTTGTCTCGCACATATTGCCACCAACTTCGGGCTGGTCATCAGAAAGCGGCGGCCGACGCCCGAGAGTGTTGTAGTTACCCCGCCCAAGGCCTACCCGCCCAAGCGACGTTCACGCTCCGGAAGAATCTGGCGCGCCGCTCGCCGTCACAGCAGGCGCCAGTTCACCTCGATGGTTGCCGCTACCGGCACGGGTTGGCCATCCTTGAGTCCCGGCTTGAACCGCCATTGTTGAATGGCTTCGACGGCCTGCTCGTCCAGGCCCAGGCCGAGACCTCTGAGAATCCGGGCATCGTGCGCCATGCCGTCCAATCCGATCACCACCCCCACGATAATGGTGCCTTCGAGCCCCGCGGCGCGCCCTTCCTCGCTATACTCCGGCTCCACTTTGCTCACCAGCGATGGGGCCCTCACCCCGGCGCTCGACGCTTTGTAAACGAGCGGGCCTGTGTGGGAAACGGGAGACGGCACATTGGCCGCCTGTATGGCGGCTGCACGCGTGTCCATCTCGCCGGCCTGGTCCGCGCGCCCCTGCTTTCGAAGGAACTGACCGTACACTTCCATGGTGATGGCTGCCTCCGCCGATTTCGGATCTTGTATGGCGAGCGCGCCCTGATAGAGCTTCTCGGCTTCGTCCATGTGTTGCTGCCGCTGCTCGACCACGGCCATCCACATCATCGCCGCGCCAGCCTGCGTAAGATTCAGGCGGCGCACGTGCTGGAAATACTCCATGGCCTGCGGGAAATCTTTCTTGTCAATCGCAGTGATCCCAAGATGGATCAACGCGGGCGCCGCTTCCGGCTGCTCTCCCAACAGATGAGCGGCTTTGGTGTAGAGCTCCCCGGCGGCCGGTTCATGGTTCTG
>Ga0302324_100007332_pt1 | contig 23474 bp, 24 predicted proteins | sample Palsa_T0_1_FD_201949 | JGI IMG/M metagenome (GOLD analysis project Ga0302324, IMG submission 201949) | Peat permafrost microbial communities from Stordalen Mire near Abisko, Sweden - Palsa_T0_1 | ecosystem: Environmental > Terrestrial > Soil > Palsa > Peat permafrost | place: Sweden: Abisko... | reverse complement strand
TCGAGCGGCAGGCCACTGTTTGGATCGTCGATGGTCACCATGACCTTCTGCGGTCCGAATTGCCGCAGCAGCGACTTCAGCTCGTCTTGCAGTTCCGGATACGTGGCAGCGCAATCGGGCGATTGCAGGCAGCGCGCGACGATCAAATTCAAGGCGCGCTCGGCATCCTCCGGGGTCTCGACGCCGATCGCCTGCTGCGGGTACGTCACACCATCCAGAATCACGGCGTGGACGTGCTCGGGATAGCGGCGCATATACAGTTCCGCGACGCGCGTGCCGTAGGAGCTGCCGTACAAGTCAATCTGGTCGAATCCTAAGACCGCGCGCACATCGTCCAAATCGCGAACCGCGATGCTGGTGGTATAGAAACGCGCCTGGGGCCCGAGCTTTGCAAGGCAGTCCACCGTCGCTTTGCGCAGCGCCGGCATCGGATCGTCAGGCTCCTGCCAATCTTCCGGATAAACGCACGACTGCTGATTGGAAATTCCCGTGCCACGCTGGTCCAGCAGCACGATCGCATGGTTGCGGTTGATGCGCGCGAAGGCGCTGCTGAGCGCCACATACACCTGCATGGCGCTTTGTCCCGGGCCGCCGGCCAATAGAAACACTGGTGCCGCCGTGCTGCGCCGGTTTAAGGCAGGCACGATGGCCACCTTCAGGTCGATCGATCCCTCTTTGGGGTGTTCGCGGTCGAGCGGCACGCGCAAGCTTCCGCAGCGCGCTTCTATGGAATTCAAATGCAGCGGATGCTCGAGGCGGCATTCGATCGTCGGCAGAATCGCGGCATTCTCGGCGGCAGCGGGCCGCGCGCACCACGCGCATGCGCTCACGCCAATCCACACGAACGCCCCGATCAGCCGCATGCCGTCTCCCATTGAAGCGATTGTATGGGATTCGCTACCCCTGCTTGCTCACAACTTGATAGATTTGCGACATGACCGTCATTCGCGAAGCCGATGTGATTGCAAGCGTTGCAGACGCCCTGCAATACATTTCCTACTACCATACGCCGGATTTCATCCGCGCCATGGGCCGCGCTTACGAGATCGAACAAAGTCCGTCCGCCCGCGATGCCATCGCGCAGATTCTGACCAACTCGCGCATGTGCGCCGAAGGGCACCGGCCAATCTGCCAGGACACCGGCATCGTGGTGGTGTTCGTCAAGGTGGGCATGGGCGTGACGTGGGAAGCAAAGCTCGATCTTCCGGCGATGATCAATGAAGGCGTGCGCCGCGCCTACTTGAACCCTGAAAACAAGCTGCGCGCCTCCATCGTCGCGGATCCGGCATTCAAGCGCGGCAATACCAAGGACAACACACCCGCCGTGATCCATACGGAATTCGTTCCCGGCGACAAGCTCGAGATCACCGTCGCTGCGAAGGGCGGCGGTTCGGAAAACAAATCGATGTTCGCCATGCTGAACCCGTCGGATTCGGTGGCTGACTGGGTATTGGAGATGGTGCCCGAGATGGGCGCAGGCTGGTGCCCGCCGGGAATGCTGGGTGTCGGCATCGGCGGCAGCGCCGAGAAGGCCATGCTGCTGGCGAAGAAATCTCTGATGGATCCCATCGACATCGGTGATCTCATCGCGCGCGGGCCGAAGACGCCTTTGGAAGAATTGCGCGTAGATATATACCAACGCGTCAACGCGCTCGGAATCGGCGCCCAAGGCTTGGGGGGCCTAACGACCGTGTTGGACGTCAAGGTTTTGGATTACCCGACCCACGCCGCATCGTTGCCGGTGGCGGTGATCCCGAATTGCGCCGCCACTCGGCATATTCATTTCACGCTGGATGGCTCAGGTCCGGCGCTGCTGGAAGCGCCGGATTTGGATCTCTGGCCCAAGGTTCATTGGACCGCCGATGCCAGCGCGCGCCGCGTGTCCCTCGATGGCCTCACCAAAAAGGAGATTGCTGCTTGGAAGCCGGGCGAGCGCCTATTGTTGTCGGGCAAGCTGCTGACCGGCCGCGACGCTGCGCATAAACGCATCTGCGCGCTCCTTGATGAGGGTGAACCGCTGCCTGATGGTTTGGATTTTACCGGGCGCGTGATTTATTACGTGGGACCTGTCGATCCCGTGGGTGCTGAAGTCGTCGGTCCGGCGGGTCCCACCACCGCCAATCGCATGGATCGATTCACGGACACGATGCTCGGCAAATCAGGACTGCTCGCGATGGTGGGAAAGGCCGAGCGCGGGCCCGAAACCGTCGCCTCCATTGCGAAGCACCGCTCTGCCTATTTGATTGCCGTCGGCGGGGCTGCATTTCTGGTGTCGAATGCCATTCGCGGCAGCCGCGTCGTGGCCTTTCCGGAACTCGGGATGGAGGCGGTGTATGAATTCGACGTCAAGGACATGCCGGTCACCGTGGCCGTGAGCGCCGATGGCGAATCGGTGCATGAGACCGGCCCGAAGAAATGGGCGGGCAAGTTCGCAGGCATTCCGGTCGCCGTGGAGTAGCGGCAACTCACGGGTTTCCCAGCGTCTTGCGCATCAGCAGCCCTAAGCCGAAGCGGGTTTCGAACGTGCCGACGATGATGAAACCGCACGCAAGATAGAACTGCTTGGCGTGAAAATTCCCCACTACGTGCAGCGCGCTCGAGCCCGCCGAGCGCGCCATCTCAGCGCAGTGTTCGATCAGCTTTCGCCCGATTCCCTGACGCTGAATGGCGGGCTCGACAAACAGCGCGTCGAGTTCGGTGTCACCATCATCGCGCTGCAGAATTGCAGAGAAGCCGACGATGGCGCCGTCCTGTTCCAGGACGAATACGCCGCCCGCGGCGATTTGTTCCAGCGGCATGTCGATGGCATCCGGATGACGCAGCAAGGCATCGCGATCGCCTTCATTGCCGAGCGAGGCGCGCCACTGCAGCGCCTCGAGCGTCTTGCGTTCAGCGGCAATGGCGCGGCGGATAATCACGCGCGGACTATACGCGCTCGCCTGAAGCCAATCACCCGTAAGGTTTGGGGGCACCGAATACTTAGGATGGGCTACGGATATTTGATCGAGCAGCCGTAAGGCTTGGTGATGGGGTGCGGCACCGGATCGCCCGCGGCCACGGCCAGCATCGCTTCCTTCGCGTAGGGTTCGGCGCGCGCAATGTCGGCCTCGTCGGTGGTTGCGATGCTGTCGATCCCGCCCATGTACCTGAGCATCCCGTTCCTGTCGATGACGAACATATGCGGCGTGGTTTTCGCGGCGTACAAACGCGCGACGCTTCCCGTGGGGTCCAGCAGCACCGCGGTGGGGACCGCATGGCGCGAGACCGTCAGCGCATCCGCGGCCGCGCCGTTGACATAGCCTTGCTTGCCGGGAGCCGAGGAGATCACGGTCAGCCACACGATGCCATTCTTTTGCGCCAGCGCCTGCACGCTTTGCATGTTGCCGTTGCTGTAGTGCTTGCGCGTGTAGGGGCAATCGGCATTGGTCCATTCGAGCACCACGGTCTTGCCGCGATACTCGCGCAATTGGATCGGATTGCCCTTGCTATCGACCGCCGTGAAATCCGGCGCAGCCTCGCCGATCTGCGGTGCCGCTCCTGCCGCCACATCGAATATTCCAACCAGCCCCAAGAGAAGTGCGGCGATGGCAGCTACGGCCGCGATTCCCGGTGCGGCGCCTATCTTAGGGTGGGTCGATGGATTGGGCTTCATGCGGATGCTCCGGCAGATGCTACCTTAAGGTTCCAAAGCTTTAGTTCAAGCCGCGCATCATTGGTTCCCTGGTGCTTTTCGGCGCGAGAGTTTAGAGTACGCGCCCGGCTTAAAAATTGAGCAGATTCAGAGTCATGCGTTTTGCGAAGCAGTACGAAGTCATCGTCATCGGCGGCGGTCATGCCGGCACCGAAGCGGCGCTCGCGGCTGCCCGGATGGGGGCCTGCACGCTGTTGCTGACGCATAACTTTGAGACCTTAGGACAGATGAGCTGCAACCCCGCGATCGGGGGCATCGGAAAAGGTCATTTGGTGAAGGAAATTGACGCGCTTGGGGGAGCCATGGCGCGCGCCACCGATCAGGCCGGCATCCAGTTCCGAACTTTGAACTCGAGCAAGGGACCTGCGGTGCGAGCCACGCGTGCGCAAGCGGACCGGCAGCTTTACAAGCGTGCGATTCGAAGGATGCTGGAATCCCAAACCCATCTACAGCTGTTTCAGCAGGAAGCCGCGGATTTGCTCCTCGAAGGCGATCGCGTGGTCGGTGTCCTTACCTCGAGCGGTCTTGAGTTTCGCGCGCCGGCAATCGTGCTGACCGCCGGTACCTTCTTGGGCGGCAAAATTCATGTGGGTCTTCAGAGCCACCCCGGCGGACGTGCTGGCGATCCGCCCTCGATCAGTTTGGCTGCGCGGCTGCGCGAATTGCCATTGAGAGTCGGCCGTTTGAAGACCGGCACGCCGCCGCGCATTGATGGCCGCAGCATCGATTTCTCGGCGCTGCGCGAGCAGCACAGCGACGATCCGCGGCCGGTTTTTTCCTATCTCGGCACGCGGGCAGAGCATCCGCGCCAGCTTCCCTGCCACATCACCGCGACCAACGAGCGAACTCACGCCATCATTCGCGCGGCTACTGCGCGCTCGCCCCTGTTTACCGGTTTGATCGAAGGCGTCGGCCCGCGCTACTGCCCCTCGGTGGAGGACAAGGTAGTGCGATTCGCGGATAAGCAATCGCACCAGATTTTCGTCGAACCCGAAGGCTTGGATACGCGTGAGATTTACCCCAACGGCATCTCCACCAGCCTGCCCTTCGATGTGCAGCAGGAATTCGTGCGCACAATTGCAGGCTTCGAAAATGCTCACATTACGCGCCCGGGATATGCCATCGAATACGATTTCTTCGATCCACGCGATTTGCATCACAGCCTCGAAAGCAAATACCTGCCCGGCCTGTATTTCGCCGGTCAGATCAACGGCACCACCGGCTATGAGGAGGCCGCGGCCCAAGGCTTGCTGGCGGGGATCAATGCCGCGCTCGCCGTGCAAGCGCGCGAGGCGTGGCACCTGCAGCGCAGCGAGGCTTACCTCGGTGTGCTCGTCGACGATTTGATCACGCGCGGCGCGACCGAGCCGTACCGCATGTTTACCAGCCGTGCTGAATACCGGCTGTCCTTGCGCGAGGACAACGCGGACCTGCGCTTAACCGCGGCGGGGCGGGAGCTCGGGCTCATCGACGATGAACGCTGGGAATTCTTTTCGCGCAAGCGCGATGCCGTGACCGGCGAAGCTGATCGTCTGGAGCGCGCCGTCGTACATCCCGCCGATGTCGATGCTGCGTTGCTCGCCAAACTGGGCGCGGCGCTGTCGCGCGAGACGCATGCCTTCGATCTGTTGCGCAGGCCCGAAATCTCCTTCGATGATTTGACCTGCTTTGCACCGGATGCGACCGCCGATTGGTACGCCGATGAGCGCCTCCGCGAACAGGTGAAACTGCAGGTCGAAGTACAGGCAAAATACTCGGGGTACTTGAAGCGCCAGAGCGATGAGATCGCGCGCGCTTCGCGCAACGAGGAAATGCGCTTGCCGGCCGATATCGACTACGCCTTGGTCGGCGGACTGTCGAATGAGGCGCGTCAGCGGCTTTGCGACGTACGTCCCGAAACCTTGGGTCAGGCGGCGCGCATCCCGGGACTGACGCCGGCCGCGGTGTCGTTGCTGTTGGTGCATTTGAAGAAGCGCGAACGCGCGGCTTAAGAGCTCGTTACTCGAAGGATCTCGCATGAGTGTTTTTTACGATTTCACGGTACCGGGACTCGATGGCAGCGCCAATATCTTGGCGCCGCTGCGCGGCAAGGTGGCCTTGGCGGTAAATGTCGCGAGCCGGTGCGGCTACACTCCGCAATATGCGGGTCTTCAGGATCTCTACCAAGAAATCAAAGACCAGGGATTTACGGTTGTTGGTTTCCCCTGCAATCAGTTCGGCGCGCAGGAGCCGGGCACGGCGGCGGAGATTCAAACCTTTTGTGCGGTGAATTTTGGCGTGACTTTTCCGCTTTCGGCAAAGATCGACGTGAACGGCCCGCACCGCGATCCGCTGTATGCATGGCTGACGGCACCGGAAAACGACTTTCCCGGCGACATCGGCTGGAATTTCGAGAAATTTCTGATCGACCGCGGCGGCCGAGTGGTCTGCCGCTATCCGGCCGGCACCAAGCCAACCGATCCGACGCTGCTGCAGGATCTGGCGAATGCTTTAGAGTGAGCACACCGAAATTTGCGGAGCGCGGGGGCTACTTCAGTGGCAATTTGTCCGCCCACTCTTTAACATCACCGCACCTAATAGAACCTAAGAAGGCTCGGAGTACTAGATGCTTTCTCGATTGACTGGGTGGCTCGCCGGCACGGCGTTGACTTGTTTGTCGTTGGGCGCGCATGCGGCGGGCGACCCGGCCAAAGGCGAGATGAAGTTCTACACCTGCTACGGGTGTCACGGCATTGCCAATTACCGCAACGCGTATCCGGACTACAGTGTGCCGAAATTGCGGCACCAGAATGCGGAATACCTGGCCGCGGCGCTGCAGGAGTATCGCGACGGTACGCGGCCTCATGCCACCATGCATGCACAGGCCTCATCGCTCTCGGATCAGGACATCGAGGACATTGCAGCCTATTTGCAAGGTGCGGCGCCAGTAAAGCCCGGCACGCCCGCACCAGGTAAAGCGCCCAAACAAGTGGCGGCGTGCATCGCATGCCACGGTGAGACCGGTCTGGGCGTCGAAGGCCCGCTGACGCCGAAACCGCCGGTACTCGCCGGACAGCATGTGGACTACCTGGAACAGGCGCTGACTTCCTATCGCAATGGCCGCCGCAAGAACGTCGTCATGGACAGCATGGCGCAGCTCTTGACCAGCGATGAAGACGTCAAAATCGCGGCCGCCTACTTCGCGGATCAAGCATCGCCCCTGGCGACGGCGACTACTGAAAGCAAATAGGCTCAGTTGCGCAGCATCATCAGGAACTGCGCGAACGTCTCATAGTAAGCATCGCGGTTCTGTTTCTTGCGGTAGCCGTGGCCTTCATCGGCTGCAAGCAAGTACCAAACCTCTCCGCCCTTGGCGCGTACTTTGTTCACGATCTGTTCCGCCTCGGAGACGGGCACTCGCGGATCGTTTTTGCCATGGACGACCAGCAGCGGGCGGGTGATTCGATCGGCGTTGGTAACAGGCGAGATGCGCCGTAAAAAGCTGCGCATCTCCAGGTCTCTTTCGTCGCCGTATTCCGCGCGCCGCTGGTTCTGCCGGTAGGGTGCGGTATTGGTCAAGAAGCTTACGAAGTCCGCGATGCCGCTGACATCGACCCCGCCGCGCAAGCGGTCGCTGTAATTAACCAGCGTCGCCAGAGTCAGATAGCCGCCATACGAGCCGCCCGCGACCACCACGTGCTTGGCGTCGAGGTCCTTCTGCAGCCCAATCCAAACCAACAATGCGCCGACATCCTTCACCGCGTCCTCGCGCAGCACGCCATTATCGAGTGCCATGTAGGTCTTGCCATAGCCGGATGAGCCGCGCACGTTGGGCGCAATCACGGCGAAGCCCAATTCATTGACCATGTATTGAATCCATGGATCAAAGCCAGGCCGGAACTGCGACTCGGGTCCGCCGTGCAGCAAAATCAGCACAGGATATGAGCCGGAAGTGGCGGGCTCATATACATATGCCGGCACTTCGCGGGCCTTGCCATCCACTCGATCGAAGGTGGGAAACGCCGTAAGCCGCGGCAGCAAAAATTTTGCGGCGTTTACGGCGCCGGGTTCGCTGCGCGTCCAGGGCTCCAGACGGTTCTCGGCAATATCCAATACGTAAGCGTCGCGCGGTTGATTCGCGGCCGCGAATCCGAAAGCGAGCCGCGTAGCCGTAGCATCGAAGCTCAAGGAACCGATGATGCCCGACTGCGGCAGCCGCGGCGGCGTGAGATCCTGGTGGGTGCGCAGGTCGAGCAGATTGAGTTTGCCGGCGCCCGCTTCATTGCTGATGTATGCCAGGTAGTGCCCGTCGCGCGAAATCGCCAATGCTTCGATATCCCACGGGACATGCTCCGAGATCACGGTCTTGTCGTTGGTGAACAGATTGACGTAGCGCAGGCGCGCGAATTCGCTGTCGCGGTCCGAGATCAAATAAACTCCCTGACCATCGCGCGTGAATTTGGCGTCCGCGATCCCGACCTTGCCGGACGAGGGCTCGATTTCGCGCTTTTGCCCGCTGCTCAAATCCACGATGTACAGATACGCTTCTGAAATCGACACCTCTTTGCGCACCAAGAGTTTCGAATCATCGGGCGACCAATCGAGCACGGACCACGTAGCGCCGCTGGCATCGCCCGCCACGGCTAAGCGCGGCAATGCGCCCGATTCCGGATCCACGATGTCGATGTCGAAACTCCGACCGTCGCGAGCGGTGCTGAAAAAGGCGACTTCGCGGCCGCTGTTGGACCAGACGGGCGCGCCGTTCAAGGATTTGCCGTCGGTCAACAGTGTTGCGCCGGCCTCGCCTACGCGCTGGTAATAGAGTTGCGCATTTTCATTGCCACCTGAGTCCTTGAGAAAAACATAGGCGCTGCGGGCAGGGTCGGGCGAAAACGCAGCTTCCGTGACGGGCTCGTGCAGGAAAGTCAGTTGGCGGCGCGCGCCTCCCGGCTGTTCCACCAAGTGCAGCTGATCGACATCGGCGAAGCGAGTTGCGATCAGTAACTGTCCCTTCGGAGACCATCCGAGCGGCGTTGCCTGGCGCCCGTTGAGGTAGCCGTCCAATCTCTCGGCGAGCTCCGCCGGCGCCTGCGGAATGTTTTCGAACATCAAGTTGCCGCGTTCGGTCCGCGAGACGGCAAAGGCCCTGGAGTCGGTCAAAAGCGGCGCGGCGAGCAATAGCAACAAATAAATTCGGTTCATGTTCCCTATGGTCTCACACGTCGGGGATAATGCGGCCGATGGCGGGCTTCGAGCATTTGATGCAATCTTACGACGTCGGCGATCTTCTGGACGAGATTGCGAGCGCCGATCCGCCGGCATACCTGCGCCGCTGTTTCGCCGAGGGTTCGTCCGCGCCCGTTTTGAGCTGGACTCGTGTGCAGCAACTGGCAGTGTGCGCGATGGTTCTTGATGCCATCGTCAATGACCGGGACTATGATTTTTTGGAGCGCGAGCTGATAGCGGATTGGCGCGTTCACTATGCGAGGGCGTGCATGAAAATCAAGGACACGGCGCTGCAAGCTTTGCGGCGTGTGCTCGAGCACGATCGACCCGCGGACCCGGATGCCGCGGCCGAGCTCGAAACCCTGGTCGATCGCTTGGCGGCAACTTGATGCGGACTCTGATGGCAGGCGCCGTTCTGATGCTGGCCGCCTGCGCCGCGTCCCAACCGAAGCCGGTTGTGCCGCCTGAACCGGCGCCGGCGCCGCTGGATGCGTCCTATGATTGGCATGTCCTTCTGGTTGCGCCTTTCGGCAGCGTTTTGAGAGATGTGCCTTTGACATTGCACGAGGTGCTGTTGTTTCGCGACGAGGCGCAGCATGCTGCGCCGGCCGATGAGTTGGAGTGCTATGCGGTCGACGGAACGCTCCCGCGCATCGTCGCCCGATCGCCGTCCGAGTATCTGCTTTGCTTCAAGCACGATCGGCTTTCGCGCGTAGAGGCCACGGTGCGCCTGCCCGCGGACCAAGCGGCGCGAATTTTCGCCGATGCCTGCGGGCTGTGGATGAAGAATGCCCAGTCGACTGCCGAACAATGCACCGGTTCCGAGGGCGGCATCACATTCGCGGGTCATTTTGAGAATGAGCCGGATGAATCCGCGACATTGACCATTCAGCTCGACGCCGCCGAACCCGCCGATCGCGCAGTGGACCGGTAGGAGCCAGGCAATGCGCGCCGCCGAACGCGAAATGCTCGTCTCAGGTGCGAGAGAGCTCGGAATCGAATTGGATGCGATCCGCGCCGAAACACTGCTCAAGCTGGTGGATGAGCTCGAGCAGGGCAACGCGCAATTTAATTTGACCGCGATACGCGATCGCCCCGGCATGCTGCGCAAACATGTGCTGGATAGCTTGAGCTTGCAGCCGTACCTGCGCGGCGAGCGGCTGGCCGATGTCGGCACGGGTGCGGGCTTTCCGGGCCTGGTCTTGGGGGTCGTCAATCCGCGGCGGCGCTTCGCGCTCATCGAGGCGACCGCTAAAAAGGCTCGATTTGTCGAGCAGACGGCACAGCGGATCGGTTGCGCCAATGTGCTCGTGGTCAATTCCCGCGCGGAAACCTATAGACCGTTCGAACTTTTCGATACAGTGGTCGCCCGGGCTCTATCTTCGCTGGCCGATTTTGTGGCCTATGCCGGCCACTTGTGCGCGCCTGGCGGGCGGCTGCTGGCGATGAAGGGGAAACGGCCTGACGAGGAGATTTCCGCATTGCCGAGAGCGTTTCGCGTCTTGGCGGTGCATCGCTTGAGGGTGCCGGGCCTTCCCGATGAACGGCATCTTGTGGAGTTGATTCCTGCACAACGACCGTCGGGCAAAAAATGAAACGAGCTAGCTCCTGATGAAACGCGTCATCGCGGTGGCCAATCAAAAAGGCGGCGTGGGCAAGACCACGACCGCGGTCAATCTCGCCGCCTCATTGACGGCGACCAAGCGCCGCGTGCTGCTCATCGATTTGGACCCGCAGGGCAACGCCACCATGGGATGCGGTATCGACAAGCATGCGCAAGCACGCACCAGCTGCGATGTCCTGTTGGGCGATTGCGGCGCCGTTGAAGCCTTGGTTGCGGTCGAGTACGGCGGCTTCATGCTGATGCCGGGCAATCAGGACCTGACGGCGGCGGAAGTTCGTCTGCTGACAATGGCCGTGGGCCGCGAGTTCAAATTGCGCAATGCGTTAACGCCGGTGCGCGGCGACTTCGACGTGATCCTCGTCGATTGTCCGCCATCCTTGAACATGCTGACCTTGAATGCGTTGGTGGCCGCGGATTCAGTCATGGTGCCCATGCAGTGCGAGTACTACGCGCTCGAAGGCTTAACCGCGTTGATGCAGACCATCGAACAAATCAAGGACAGCATCAATCCGCCATTGGAAATCGAAGGACTGCTGCGCACCATGTTCGATCCGCGCAACAATTTGGCCAACGAAGTGTCCGCGCAACTCACCCAGCATTTTGGTGAGAAAGTGTTCCGCACCGTCATCCCGCGCAACGTGCGCCTGGCCGAGGCGCCTAGCTTCGGTAAACCCGCGCTGTTTCACGATAAGGAGTCGCGCGGCGCGCTGGCCTATCTGGCGCTGGCCGGTGAAATGATTCGCCGCGACGAGCTGCCGGGCGGCGAAATGATTCGCCGCGACGATCCGCCAGGCGCGCCCTTATAATCACCCAATCGGTTTACGGGGAATTGTTATGTCCGGCAAAAAGCCGTCTTTAGGTCGAGGCCTGGCTGAGCTCTCCCCTCTGCTCGCGCGGCGCGCCGGCATGCCCGAAGCCGAAAAACCGCAGATTCTCGTCGGCGATCGTTTGGCGTCCCTGCCCGTGGATCTCCTGCAGCGGGGCAAGTATCAGCCCCGCGCGGATATGCGCCCCGAATCCCTGGGCGAACTGGCCGATTCCATCAAATCGCGCGGGCTGGTGCAGCCCATCCTGGTGCGTCCGTTGCCGCGGCCGAATCCTACCGAATCGCAGCGCTATGAAATCATCGCCGGTGAGCGGCGCTGGCGTGCGGCGCAGATGGCTGGCCTTGCCGAGATTCCCGCCGTCATTCGCGATGTCCCTGACGAGGACGCGGTCGCGATGGCGCTCATCGAAAACATCCAGCGCGAGGATCTCAACCCGTTGGAAGAGGCGCGCGCGCTGCTGCGTCTCATCGAGGAGTTCGGATTGACGCATCAGGCCGCGGCTGAGGCGGTCGGACGCTCGCGCGCCGCCGTCAGCAATTTGGTGCGGCTCATGGAATTGACCGACGAGGTCAAAGAGATGCTGGAGCACCGCCAGATTGAAATGGGTCACGCGCGCGCCCTGCTGGGGCTCGCAACCCGCCGTCAGCAGATCGAAGTTGCGACTCTGGTCGCCAAGAAATCCTTGTCGGTGCGTGATACCGAAAGTTTGGTGCGCCGCATCATCAATCCGAAAGCGGCCGAGTCCGGCACGCCCGCCGCGGCGCAGGACCCCGATATCCACCGCTTGGAAACCGAAATTGCCGAGAAGCTGGGCGCCAAAGTCGCCTTTCAACATGCCGTATCGGGGAAGGGCAAGCTTATTGTCAGCTACAACAGTTTGGACGAGCTGGAAGGCATCCTGGCCCACATCCATTAGGGCGACAAAATAGCCCTCAAACGCCTTGATGCACCAGGGCGGCCTCTCTATAATGCGCCGGCCATTTTTGGCACAGTACAAGCGAACTGTTGAGCTTCGCTCCACGGGATTTAACTTGGTCGCGATCGATTTAGCCCTAGCGCGGCGGCTGGCTCTCAGCGTCGTACTGGGCCAGGCGGCCGTGACCGTAGTCTGCGCTCTCGCGAGCTGGCTGATTGCGGGTCCACACGCGGCTTTATCCGCGGCGATGGGTGGCGGAATCAGCACCGCCGCGAGTCTTGTCATGGCATTGCTAGGTTTTGGCGGCAAATCGGCTGCAGATGGGCAGCGGGCGATGCGCGCGTTCTTCATAGGCGAAACCGCCAAGATCGCGATCGTCATCGTGCTGTTCGTGGTGGTGCTGAAGACGATGAGGGTGGTGCCGCTGGCGATGCTCGGCACTTATGTAGCGACCTTCTGTGTATTTTGGGTTGCGTTGGCGAATCTGCTGCCGCCGTTGGGAGGGACAAATGTTCCGCGCGGACGCAAGAAAAAACAGTTGATTTGAGACGATCGAGACACACATAAGACTTGAAATGGCAGCAGAGCAACCCACCACCGCAAACGAATACATTCTTCATCACCTGACGTTCCTCTCCAACAAGGAACCCAAGGGAATAGTGGATTTCTCCGTCATCCACTTGGACACCGTATTTTTCTCCGCCGTGCTCGCCATTCTGTTCGGGGGTGCATTTTATTTCGCGGCACGCACGGCCAAAGCCGGCGTGCCGGGCAAGTTTCAGAACTTCGTCGAGCTGCTGGTTGAAACCGTCGATGCGCAAGTCAAAGACACCTTTCACGGCACCAATAAATTGCTCGCGCCCTTGGCGCTGACCATTTTCTGCTGGGTTTTCCTGTTCAATGCCATGGATCTCCTGCCGGTCGACCTGCTGCCGTGGGCCGCACACCACGTGGGCGTCGAACACCTGAAGGTCGTGCCCAGCACCGACCTCAACACCACGTTCGCCATGTCGTTGACGGTTTTCGTGCTCATCATCTACTACAGCATCAAAGTAAAAGGCATCGGCGGCTTCTTGGCGGAGCTGACATTGCAGCCCTTTGTCGCCAAGAATATCTTCGTGAAAATCCTGCTGGTTCCCGTGAACCTGCTCCTGGAAATCGTGCCATTTTTGGCGCGGCCGATTTCACTCTCGCTGCGCTTGTACGGCAACCTGTTCGCCGGCGAAATGATTTTCCTGCTGCTGGCGGGGCTGACGCTGCACGGCATGCAGCAATTGTCGAGCGCCGGCGGCTGGGTGCTCCTATTGGTGCAGTTCGGCCTCGCATTTGTATGGGCGGTGTTTCACCTGCTGGTGATCACGCTGCAGGCTTTCATATTCATGGTGTTGACGATCGTCTATCTGTCGATGGCCCAGGAAAAACATTGATGTCTTTGAGTTCGGTAAAAACAATTTCGCTAGCTGTTTCGTTTCAGGAGAATTGAATGGAAAACTTTGCACACATCCAAGGCATGACCGTGCTGGCCGTCGGAATCATCTTCGGTATGGGCGCGCTCGGCACCGCGATCGGCTTCGGCATTCTTGGCGGCCGATTTCTCGAAGGCGCCGCCCGCCAGCCCGAACTCACTCCGATGCTGCAGGTGAAGATGTTCATCGTGGCGGCGCTGGTGGATGCGGTCGCGATGATCGGCATCGGCTTCGCGCTGTTCTTTACCTTCGCGAACCCGTTTACTTCCGGGTTGACGCACTAAGAGTGCCGCCGGTAACGCTGGTCAGGAGACGATTGTGAATATCAATCTCACGCTGATCGTGCAGACGGTCATGTTCATCGTCCTCATCTGGTTCACGATGAAGGTCGTGTGGCCGATGATTTTGGGGCCGATGGACGAGCGTTCACGCAAGATCGCAGCAGGACTCGCCGCCGGCGAGAAGGGCAAGCAAGAGTTGGCTTCCGCCAATGAACGCGCCGAGGCCATCATGCGCGAGGCACGCGAACGCGCTGCCCAGATCATCGATCAGGCGCAGCATCGCGCCAACGACATGATCGAAGACGCCAAGGGCGCGGCCACTGCCGAAGGCGCCCGGCTGTTGGCGTCGGCTAAAGAGCAGATCGATCTCGAGGCTGCGCATGCGCGCGAGGCACTGCGTCGGGATGTTGCCCAGATTGCCGTCAGCGCGGCATCGAAGATCCTGGAGCGCGAAATCGATCCGCGCACGCACAGCGATATCATCGACAAGCTCGCGGCGCAGATCTAGGACGGAACCGCATGGCCGAAAAAACCACCATCGCGCGGCCCTACGCCAAAGCGGCGTTCCAGGAGGCCCAGGGCGACAAGGACTTGCCGCGCTGGTCCGAGACGCTGCGCGCCGCCGCGACGGCTGTGCGCGATCCGCGGGTGCACGAGCTGCTCGGCAGCCCGAGCGTCAGCGGCGAGGACCTGGCCCAGTTCGTGATGGGCGTTACCGGTGCCACGCTCGATGAACACCGCCAAAACTTTTTCCGCACGCTCGGGGAAAATCATCGTCTGAGCTATCTCCCGGAGATCTCGGCTTTATTCGACGAGTACAAGGACGAGGCGGAAAGCGTCGTCGACGTTACCGTGACATCGGCTGCGCCCATCGACGCCGCCCAACAACAGGCGCTCTCCAAAGCCCTTGAACGCAAGCTCAAGCGCACGGTGCGCCTGCACTGCGCCACGGATTCCAAATTGATCGGCGGCGCCGTGCTGCGCGCCGGCGATACGGTTATCGACGGTTCCCTGCTCAGTCGGCTCAATCGCATCGCGTTCGAGCTGACGGCTTAACGACCAGTATTTGCTAGAGGATTCAAGGCTATGTCCATCAAGGCATCGGAAATCAGCGACCTCATCAAGGCGCGCATCGACAAGTTCAAGTCCGCCACCGAAGCACGCAACGTCGGCACGGTGGTCAGTGTCACCGATGGCATCGTGCGCATCCACGGCCTTGCCGATGCGCGCTATGGCGAAATGTTGGAATTTGCCGGCAACATCTTCGGACTCGCGCTGAATCTCGAGCAAGATTCCGTGGGCGCTGTGGTGCTGGGCGACTACAAAGGTATTTCCGAAGGCGCCGAGGTCAAAACAACCGGACGCATTCTCGAAGTGCCCGTGGGGCCGGAACTGCTGGGCCGCGTGGTCGATGCCTTAGGGTTACCCATCGACGGCAAGGGTCCGGTGAACGCCAAATTGAAGTCGCCCCTGGAGCGCGTGGCGCCGGGCGTGATTTTCCGCCAGAGCGTATCGCAACCGGTGCAAACCGGCCTGAAGGCAATCGACGCCATGGTGCCGATCGGCCGCGGCCAGCGCGAACTCATCATCGGCGACCGCCAGACCGGCAAGACCGCGGTGGCCATCGATACCATCATCAATCAGAAGGGCACGGGCGTTAAGTGCGTTTATGTTGCCATCGGGCAGAAACAAAGCTCCATCGCCAATGTGGTCCGCAAGCTCGAAGAACACGGCGCCCTGGGGCATACCATCATCGTCGCAGCCTCTGCGTCCACCCCCGCGGCGATGCAGTATCTGGCGCCGTACGGCGGCTGCGCGATGGGCGAGTACTTCATGGATAACGGCGAGGACGCGCTGATCGTGTATGACGATTTGTCGAAGCAAGCCGTGGCGTATCGCCAGATTTCCTTGCTGCTGCGCCGTCCGCCGGGCCGCGAGGCGTATCCGGGCGACGTGTTCTACCTGCACTCGCGCCTGCTCGAGCGTTCCGCCCGGGTCAACGCCGAATATGTCGAGAAAATCAGCAATGGCCGCGTGAAGGGCAAGACCGGATCCCTGACCGGCCTGCCCATCATCGAGACTCAGGCGGGCGACGTCACCGCGTTCGTTCCGACCAACGTAATTTCCATCACTGACGGCCAGATTTTCCTGGAAACCGACCTGTTCAACGCCGGTATGCGCCCAGCCATCAATGCCGGCATTTCCGTGTCGCGCGTCGGCGGCGCCGCGCAAACCAACATCATCAAAAAGCTCGGCGGCGGCGTGCGCCTGGCGCTGGCGCAATTTCGCGAACTGGCCGCCTTCTCACAGTTCGCCTCGGATTTGGACGAGGCGACTCGCAAGCAGCTCGAACGCGGGCAGCGCGTCACCGAGCTCATGAAGCAGAAGCAGTACTCGCCCATGTCGGTGGCGGAAATGTCGCTGACGTTGTACGCAGCGAACAACGGCTATTTCGACAAGGTCGCGCGCCTCAAGGTCGTGGATACCGAAGCGGGATTGCAGTCCTTCGCACACTCGAGCTATGCCGAGCTGCTCAAGACCATCAACGGCAAGCCCGACCTGACCAAGGAAGTCGAAGCCTCCTTGAAAAAGTGCTGCGACGAATTTTTCGCGACGCTGTAGTACAGATTGAGGAAATAAATGGCAGGCGCAAAAGAAATCCGGGGCAAGATTGCGAGTATTAAAAATACCCGCAAGATCACCAAAGCGCTGGAAATGGTGGCGGCCAGCAAGATGCGCAAGGCGCAGGACCGCATGCGCGCCGCGCGTCCCTATGCGGAAAAGGTGCGCAAGATGATCGGCCACTTGCGCCAGGTGAACCTCGACTACAAGCATCCGTTCACTCTCGAGCGTCCGGTCACCTCCGTCGGCATCGTGGTGATCAGCACCGATCGCGGCCTGTGCGGATCGCTGAATTTGAATCTGTTCAAGGCCACGTTGGTTGCAATCCGCGAGGCGCAGTCACGCGGTTCCAAAGTGTATCTGTGCCTCATCGGCTCGAAGGCCCTGCAGTTCTTCCGCCGCCTCGCCGGCGTCGAGATCGCGGCCTCGGTTACTCATCTGGGCGATCGGCCGCATATCAAGGATCTGATCGGCACCACCAAGGTGATGCTGGATTTCTATCGCGACACCAAAGTCGATCAGTTGCTGCTCGCGCACAATGTGTTCGTCAACACCATGAGCCAGAAGGGCATCGTGTCGCAGCTGCTGCCGATTCAGACCATCGACAAGGATGAGTTGCAGGAGCGTTGGGACTACATTTACGAACCCGACTCGGTGAGCATTCTCGACGGCATTCTCATGCGCTATATCGAAGCCCAAATATTTCAGGGCGCCGTCGAGAATGTGGCCTGCGAAATGGCCGCACGCATGGTCGCCATGAAAGCGGCGACCGATAACGCGGGTGAGCTCATCGACGAGCTGCAACTCATTTACAACAAGGCCCGTCAGGCCGCGATCACGAAGGAACTGTCCGAGATTGTCGGCGGCGCGGCAGCGGTTTAGTGAGTAGAGGGTTTTTTAACCGGCGCGCAGCGCCACAACATGTTCGGGGTTGCGCAGCAACCCCGAGAGAAGTTGGCCGAAGGCCACGGTAAGGAAGAGGTTAACATTCATGTCCAGCGGTAGAATCGTCCAAATCATCGGCGCGGTCATCGACGTAGAATTTCCACGCGATCAGATCCCCAAGGTGTATGACGCGCTCAAGCTCGATGAGGTTGATCTGACCCTCGAAGTTCAGCAGCAGCTCGGCGACGGTGTGGTGCGCGCCATCGCCATGGGTCCGTCCGAAGGTTTGCGCCGCGGCCTTACGGTCAAGGGAACCGGCAAGGGAATTAGCGTTCCCGTAGGCGTGGGCACGCTCGGCCGCATCATGGATGTTTTAGGCAGGCCGCAGGACGAGCGCGGTCCCGTAAAGGCGACCGAGTACTTGCCGATCCACCGGCCGGCACCGGCTTATGATGAACAGGCGGGCGGTCAGGACCTTCTGGTCACCGGCATCAAAGTCATCGACCTGCTGGTGCCCTTCGCCAAGGGCGGCAAAGTCGGCTTGTTCGGCGGTGCCGGCGTCGGCAAGACCGTGAACATGCTGGAACTCATCAACAATATCGCCAAGCAGTACAGCGGATTGTCCGTGTTTGCCGGCGTCGGTGAGCGCACCCGCGAAGGCAACGACTTCTATCACGAGATGATCGAATCGGGCGTCATCGACAAGGACGACCTCTCCAAGTCCAAAGTGGCCATGGTGTACGGCCAGATGAATGAGCCGCCGGGCAATCGCCTGCGCGTCGCGCTCACGGGCTTGACCATGGCCGAATATTTTCGCGATGAAAAACAAGCCTCCGGCAAAGGCCGCGACGTGCTGTTCTTCGTCGACAACATCTATCGCTACACACTGGCCGGCACCGAGGTTTCCGCACTGCTTGGCCGCATGCCCTCCGCAGTGGGTTATCAGCCGACGCTGGCTGAGGAAATGGGCGTACTTCAGGAGCGGATCACCTCGACCAAGACGGGCTCGATCACCTCGATTCAGGCAGTTTACGTGCCCGCAGACGACCTGACCGATCCCTCACCGGCGACTACCTTCGCGCACTTGGACGCCACCGTGGTGCTGTCGCGGCAAATCGCCTCGCTGGGCATTTACCCCGCGGTCGACCCGCTGGATTCCACCAGCCGGCAGCTGGATCCTCTGGTGGTCGGGCAGGAACACTACGACACCGCCCGCGCGGTGCAGGCCGTACTGCAGCGCTACAAGGAATTACAGGACATCATTGCAATTTTGGGAATGGATGAACTGTCCGAAGAAGACAAGCTGAGCGTGTATCGCGCTCGCAAGATACAGCGCTTTTTGTCGCAGCCATTCAACGTGGCGAAAGTGTTTACCGGTCAAGACGGCAAAATCGTCTCGCTCAAGGACACCATCCGCGGCTTCAAAGCCATCATTGCCGGCGAATACGATCATCTGCCGGAGCAGGCGTTCTATATGATCGGGGCCATCGAAGAGGCCGTCGAGAAAGCCAAAACGCTGCAGTAACTCATGGCCAACACCATTCACGTCGACATCGTCAGCGCCGAGGGCCAGATTTTTTCCGGCGAGGCCACGCGGCTGTTCGTGCCGGGATCGCAGGGCGAGCTCGGAATCTACCCGCGCCACGCGCCGTTGCTGACCACTTTGACGGCGGGCGAGGTGCGCGTGCAGACCGAGTCAGAGGAGGAGCAGTCATTCTTTGTCGGCGGTGGTGCGATGGAGATCCAGCCGCACCTCGTGACGGTGCTGGCGGACACAGCGGTGCGCGCGAAGGATCTCGACGAGGCCGCCGCACTGGCGGCCAAGCAGCGCGCGGAAGATGCCGTTCGCAACCGCGGCGACAAGGTGGATATCGCCGAGGCGCAAGCGGAGCTGATTCGCGCCTTGGCGCAGTTGCGGGCCATTGCACGCTTGCGCAAGAAACGCTAGGAATCCACTGCCCTCGGAGTCCGCATGCAGCTTTCGGTCGTGATTTTGGCAGCCGGCCAGGGCAAGCGGATGAACTCCGACCTGCCGAAAGTACTGCAGCCCTTGGCCGGCGAACCGCTGTTGCAACATGTGATCAGCACGGCGCGCTCCTTAAATCCCAACAACATCTACGTGGTTTACGGGCACGGCGGCGCTCAGGTGCAGGCGGCTCTGCACGAGGAGCCCGTCGAGTGGGTTTTGCAGGCGGAGCAACTCGGCACGGGCCATGCGGTGATGCAAGCCATGTGCGTCATTCCCGATGAGCACACGGTGTTGGTACTGTACGGGGATGTGCCGCTCATCAGCGGCGCCTCTCTGACGAAATTGATCGCCGCCGCCGATACGGGCGCGCTCGCCATATTATCCGTCAACCTCGACGAGGCGCACGGCTATGGACGCATCCTGCGCGACGCCGACGGCCAGGTCGCAGCGATCGTCGAACACCGGGACGCGAGTGCGGAGCAACTCAAGATCCGCGAAGTCAATTCAGGCCTGATGGCGGCGCCGGCGGGACGCTTGCGCGAGTGGCTCCTCGGCTTGGGAACAAACAACACCCAGCGCGAATACTTTCTGACCGATGTCGTCGCGGGTGCCGCGAAAGCCGCGGCGCGCATCGAAGCAGTTCCGGCGGCCAACGCCCTCGAAGTTGCGGGCGTCAACGACAAGATTCAGCTTAGCGAGGTGGAAGCGGGTTTGCGGCGTTCACGCGCGCAGGAACTGATGCTCGCGGGCGCGACGCTGGCTGATCCCGCCCGCGTCGATATCCGCGGCGACATCCAAGTGGGCCGCGATGTTTTCATCGATATCAATGCCGTTCTGATCGGCAAGGTTCATCTCGCCGCCGGCGTGAAAGTCGGTCCTAACTGCGTGATCGCCAATTCCCGCATCGGCGAAGGCACCGAAATCCTTGCCAACTGTGTCCTCGATCGTGCCATCGTCGCGCAAGATTGCCGCATCGGACCCTTCGCGAGGCTCAGGCCGGGCACCGTCATGCACCGCGAGGTGCACATTGGCAATTTTGTCGAGGTCAAGAACACCGAGATCGGTGCGGGCAGCAAGGCCAATCATTTGACTTACCTCGGCGATTCGCGCGTCGGCAAGGACGTGAATGTGGGCGCCGGCAGCATCACCTGCAATTACGACGGCGCCAACAAGTGGCCCACCTTCATCGAAGACGGCGCGTTCATCGGCTCCGGCACCATGATGGTCGCGCCGGTGCGGATCGGCGCGGGCGCCACGGTGGGCGCGGGATCCACGATCACCTCGAGCACGCCCGATAACAAGCTCACGTTCGAAAGATCCCAGCCGATCACCAAGGACGCTTGGACGCGGCCGGCCAAGCTCGGCGAAAAGGAAAAGGCCGAGGTCATCGCCAGGAAGATACCGAAACCGAAGCTCTGATGGCGCCGAACGCGCTAGGCACTTCTTAACAGAAGTTTGATGCGCGGCCGCCTATAGTGCGCGTGCGCAACGCGCGAGGGGCATTTATGCGGCGATTGGCAGCGCGACTTGATTTCGCGATGGTTTTGCTCAGCTTACCCTGCGTGCCCGTTGCCGCGCAGCACGCGCCGGCATCGAGCCGCGATGCTCTGCAGGAGATCACCGTCACAGCCAGAAAAGTCTCCAAAACCGACGAAGAAGTGACGCAGCAAGTGGAGACCGCGTTGCACTCGGATCGGTATATCTTTTCCGACCACGTAACCATCAAGTCCAAGAACGGCGTCGTCACCTTGAGCGGAATTGCGGTGGACTATTGGGACGTCATCGCCATGAAGCGCCTGGTCAGGAGAATGCCGGGAGTGAAAAAAGTGGTTGATAACGTAGATATCAGTCTCGGCGATTGAGGCATTTATCAAGTTACTGTGATGAATCACAGTAGACGCCCGTTTCGACGGCGCGGATCATTACGATATGGCGCCGCGTAAAAAAATCCTGTGCGTGGAGGACGACCTCGAGACCGCCACGCTCATCGCTGAGGAGTTCGAGGAGCGCGGCTATGAGATGGCCCTCGCGCACGACGGCCAAGCCGGCTTTTCCGCCGTGCTCAAGCTTACGCCCGACATTGTGCTCTGCGACGTCAGCATGCCCGTCATGAGCGGCTTCGAGCTCCTCGATCGCCTGGTTGAACTGACGCCGCGTTTTGCATCCATGCCGTTCATCTTCCTGACCGCGCTTGGGGATCGGGACAATCAGCTCAAAGGCCGCCGTCTGGGCGCCGATGATTACATCGTCAAACCGATCGACTTCGAGATCCTCGATGCCATCATTCGCGGACGCCTCGCCAAGGTTGCTCGAACCGAATCCTGGGCGCGGCAAATCGACTTGAGCGACCGGGAGGTTGAATGCTTGACCTGGGCGGCGCGCGGCAAGACCTCAGCTGAAATTGCGCAAATCATCGGCACGAGCAAGCGCAACGTCGATTTTCACATCGAAACCGCATGCCGCAAGCTCAACGTTGTCACACGCGTGCAAGCCGCGGTGAAGGCCGTGTCAGGCCGGTTGATAGACCCTTGAGCGACGTACCTGTGCCGGTGTTGGCGGAAGCAGCGTCCAGCGGCCGCGCGCCGCGTGCCATTCGAATCCTGCTGTCCGCCGCATCGCTGCTGTTTCTCCTGCTCATGATCGGGCTGGGCATATTCAGCATGCAGCGTCTGAGCGACGTCAATCGCGTGTCCGATGAGATCCGCAATCAATGGCTTCAGGACATTCGATTGATCGGTGATCTCAACAATTACATGTCCGACTACCGGACGGGCGAGGGCACCCACCTGCTTTCACATACAGCGGCGGAACTAACCGCGAGCGAAAAGGAGATCGCAGAACTTGACTCGCAGGTCACGCGTGCGCAACGCGCTTACGAGGCGCTGCCGCATGAGAATTCGCAGCAGCGGCTTTATGATGAGTTTGCGCGCGAATGGGCGACGTACAAGGCCATCGCGGCTCAAGTGCTCGCACTATCGCATTCGGGCGCGAAGCCCGACGCGATCGTCATGTACATGGCAACCTCGCGGCAGGCCTTCGATCGAGCAAGCGACACGTTGGGACGGCTTACCGACCAGACTGTCTCGAAGGCGCGGCAGGCAAGCGAACGTGCCGCCGGCACGTATTTGCATGACAGCCGCCTCATCGTGACCGCCATGATCGTGGCGACTTGCTTGGTTTTGGCGACCATCATCTACATTACTCGATCGGTATCGCGCCCGCTGCTCATTCTGGCGCGGCGCATGCAAGCCCTGGCTTCCCACGACACCGACATCAGCATTCCCGGTACGCGTCGCGACGACGAGATCGGCGAGATGGCGCGTTCGGTCGCGGTTTTTCGCGACAACGCCATTGCACTGGTACAGAGCCAGCAGCGCTTGATCGAACAGGCCGCTGAACTCGAGGCAACCCTGGAGAATGAACGGCGCGCGACGGCGCAACAGCGCAATTTCGTCACCATGACCTCGCATGAGTTCCGCACTCCCTTGACGGTCATCGACGCCCAGGCACAGCGGCTGATCAAGCTCAAGGACAGGCTTTCCCCGAATGACCTGCTGGAGCGCGCACTGCGGATACGCAGTGCCGTCACCCGTCTGACCGGCATCATGGACAGCCTGCTGGGCGCCTCCCTGCTGCTGGATGGACAAGCAGTGTATCGTCCCAGCGAGTTCGCTCCCGCCGCATTGCTGCACGAAGTGTGTCAACTGCATCGTGAAACCACACGCAGTGCGGATATCCGCGAGGACATCGGCGACCTCCCGAGCGTCATGCACGGAGACCGAAAATTGCTGTTCGCGTTGTTCAGCAACCTCTTGTCCAATGCTCTGAAGTATTCCGCGGCGGGAGACCCGGTCGAGGTCACGGCATACCGCAACTCCGGGGAGAACATTTCGGTTCGGATACGCGATCGAGGCATCGGAATTTCAGAACGGGATCGTGGCCACTTGTTCGAACGCTACTTCCGCGGCGCCAACGCGGTCGGTGTCGC